>Ga0153933_1000346_pt1 | contig 18288 bp, 12 predicted proteins | sample TSNJ017MetaG_FD_102275 | JGI IMG/M metagenome (GOLD analysis project Ga0153933, IMG submission 102275) | Attine ant fungus gardens microbial communities from New Jersey, USA - TSNJ017 MetaG | ecosystem: Host-associated > Fungi > Mycelium > Unclassified | place: USA: New Jersey, Wharton State...
GCAGGATTTCATGACCGCGCATTGGGCGCATCTGCCGCATGAGCTACTCGGCCATGTGTCGAACCGGATCATCAATGAAGTGCGGGGGATTAACCGGGTGGTTTACGACATCTCGGGGAAGCCGCCGGCGACGATTGAGTGGGAGTAATTCAGACTGCTCTGCGGCAGTCTGCAGACATCGAAATTCTCCCGCTTTTCCCCACAGAATCAAGGGTTTATTGTCTAACGCGGTCTAATGGGGACCGACAACAGCTGAGTACTACCGACGGCATGTCTGACGGTATAGCATTTTGCTCTGCGGACGATCCAACGCGATACCGTCACGAGGTGTGACGGTATCAGGTGACGGTATCAGTTCACGGAGTATCGCATGCTTACCGATCTCGAATTGCGGGCGCTCAAGCCCGTTGGCAGGATCTACAAGGTGGCCGACCAGCGCGGCCTGTACGTCGCGGTCACGCTGTCCGGCGTGATCAGCTTCCGCTTTGACTATCGCCTCAACGGCCGGCGCGAGACGCTGGTCATTGGCCGCTATGATCCCAGGCTTCCCGCAAGGGGTGTACGGGAGATACAGGACCTGAGCTTCGGCATGTCGCTCAGCCTTGCAGAAGCGCGACTCCTTCTCGAACGGGCTCGCCGGGAAGTCGAACAGGGCGTCAGTCCGTCAAGATCCAAGGTCGAGAAGCGTGTAGAAGCGGCTGAGGCGCTGACATTTGGCAAGTGGGCCGAGAAGTACTTCGCGGAAGTCAGCCCCGCAGAGTCGACGCGTGCCATGAGGAAGTCAGTCTACGACCGGAATCTCGCGATGGAATTCGGGCGCCTGAAACTTGAAGAGATCACGCCGACGCGCTTGATGGCGCGGTGTGAAAAGATCAAGGAGCGGGGGGCTGCTGCTCCCGCCGTGCAGGCGCGCGATATCGTGCTGCAGATCTACCGTTTCGTGCAGGCGAGGGGGCTAAAGGTGGACAACCCGGCAGAAGCCATCCGGCCGTCTGCCATCGCGCGGTTCAAGCCTCGCGACCGGGCGCTAACGCCTGCAGAAATACACGTCTTCTTCAAGGCGCTGGAAAAGACGCCGACGTTGCCAACGCTGCGTCTGGCAGTCAGGTTCCTTCTGCTCACAATGGTCCGCAAGTCGGAATTTATCCTCGCCAGGTGGGAGGAGGTCGACTTCAATACGGCGCTCTGGACGATTCCGAAAGACCGGATGAAGGCCGGTCGCGCGCACAATGTCTATTTGAGCCAGCAGGCGCTGGATATCCTTGTAGCCTTCAAAACGTGCTTCGGCGCAAGCTCGTATTTGCATCCCGGTCGTTACGAAACGGAACTGCCGATCAGTGCCGCCACGCTGAATCGCGTGATCGACGCTGCCGTCAAGATCGTTCGCGAGAGCGGGCAGGAGGACTTCGAATCCTTCTCGGTACATGACCTGCGTAGAACTGCCAGTACGCAGTTGCACGAAGCGGGGTTCAACAGCGACTGGATAGAAAAGTGTCTGGCGCACGAGCAGCGCGGGGTACGCGCCGTCTACAACAAGGCTGAATATGCCGAGCAGAGGCGGTCAATGCTGCAGGCGTGGGCCGATATGCTCGATGGGTGGATCGAAATGGATCCTGAGGCGGGGGCCACCACTCAACGAAGACCTCTCGGAGCTAGTCCGAGCTTGCGATCAAGCGAGTGTTTGACTGTCGACGTCGAGCACTGAGTGGCGATTCGCTCACGCGCGTCGGTTTCACTGAACGACTCAAGCTTGCCGTACAGACTGCGTCACGGCAGTTTCCCGAACTTGCGTGGCATCGCGTTTCTCCGCACGCTATTCGACATTCGGTCGCGATGCATATGCTGCAATCCGGCGTCGACATTACCGTTATCGTTGTGGCTCGGTCACGAAAGCCCCGTCACCACGCATCGTTACGTTGAAGCCGATCTGCAAATGAAGGACCGCTCATTACGGGGCCTTCAGGCACCATCGCGCAAGGCCTTCCGTTACAAGCCGTAGGATGACCTGCTTCGGTTCCTGCAAGGGTAGGTGCGATAGCCGGTGGTGGAAGCCGACCAATGTTTGTCTCGATGCCACGATCTGGATAATCCGGGGTCGCGGCATCGTTTCGCAAGTCATCCCGATAGAACCTTCCATAACAAGGTGACGATAGGCCCGATTAGGGAATTGCTTCTCTAACCGCAAGAACTGGTTGTTCGTCGGTTCGCTTGGAGCCCGCCAGCGACCCGTAGCCATCATGCGCCTGCTACGTTCAGCGTAACTGAATGGGCGCGAACCACACGCCTATCTGAAAGTCGTCGCTGACGTGACTGCCAACCCACAGGGCTAGCGATATCGTGACATTGTTGCCTCATCGCTGGCAGCCAACGATTGCTATCCGCCAGCTCAATTCGTCAAGGCGGGTTTGCCGGCCGCTTACGCGGCATCGAGCCAGGATTCGTGACAACTTCGGCCACTCGATAGAGCAGTAGGTCGAAACCAGCAGACGCGCCGTCTCGCTGCGGAAGCGCGCATTGATGCATCCAACTCAAGCGAACATCCTTGGCCATCTCGAAGTCGGCGTCCATGCCGCGCAGCGGGTCCCTCGCCGTATCGTCGTTCAGCACGTCCCTCAGAATGACGTGCTCGACCTGGTAATCCACAGGGCCACCGGTCTCCGCGACAAGAGACAGGGCCAGTGCCACTCGCAGGGCTGGGCGCCGGTCGGAGCCAACACGTTCAAGAAGGCTCCGGCCGAGGTAAGTTGTGCAACAGCGGGCTTGTCAATTGCCAGCGTTCCGTGCAAGAGCACGGGGGGCCGGCCGCGACAAGGTCCGCAGGTTAATCATCGATTCGACTTATAATTGCGCGGCTTCCAGCGGGAGCACATTTCGACCACTCCGTTGACGCAAGACCTGCATGCCTCCCAATCCAGCCGGACGAATTATTCAAGTTAGCACGCGAGAAGCGCTCCTAAAGCGCAGGCTGCGCCGACATCTCGCCAGTCTGGGTTTCAGTCGAACGCAGAATGGCGGACTGGCGGCGCCAGGCGCGACAAAAGACATTATCCGGCAGTTGCATGCACCCCAGCGGAAGGAAATCCTTCGGGGTCAATCGGAATTCATAGTGCGCCAGTTGCCCAAGCTGCAAGACTATTTCGCGTCCGGAACCGATGTGTGTGTGGAAAATGTTCGTCCGCGTGTCGAACGAGTAGCCAGTGGCACCTGGCAGGCCGACCTTTTTAGGCTAGCGTCTCTTACATGGTCGGTGCCCGTATCGAGTGGCTTCGGTCGGCGGCTTCGATATCTGGTGTGGGACGACAACAACGGGAAACTGCTTGGCATATTTGCCATCGGTGACCCGGTGTTTAACTTATCAGCGAGAGACAAACACATCGGATGGACCGGCACCGACCGGGCTGACCGCTTGGTTAATGTGATGGACGCTTACGTGCTTGGAGCCGTCCCGCCATACAACATGCTTCTCGGTGGAAAGCTAGTGGCGTGTCTCGTACGCAGTAGGGACATCTATGATGAGTTTGCGGTCGCCTACGGTGACGCGCGCGGCATCATCTCCCAGGAGCAAAAAAGGCCGAGGCTGCTAGCTGTCACGACGTCGTCGTCCATGGGGCGCTCGTCTTTGTATAACCGACTTAAACTCGGCGGCATTCAATATTTTGACAGTCTGGGTTACAGCGGAGGCTGGGGACATTTCCACGTGCCAGAGGGCCTGTTTGTAGACTTGCGCGGATATTTGCGAGATATTGGTCACCCATACGCTGATACTCACGAATATGGGGACGGCCCGAATTGGCGGATACGGACAATTCGTGCGGCCATGACCTCTTTGGGTTTCAAAGGCGACGTCCTGAAGCACGGCATACAGAGAGAAGTTTTCATTTCCCTTCTTGCCGACAACGCAATTACAATTCTCCGAAACGGTAAGGGCAAACCGAAGCTGGCAACGTTGCGTTCCGTCCCCGAAATCGGGTCAGTCGCGGTAGAGCGATGGATGATTCGCCGTGCGGAAACACGCCCAGAATACATGCAGTGGTCAGTGAATATGCTGCCGCAATTGATAAAGGCGTCATATTCAAGACGGCAAGTTAGCCTCGACAACAAAGTAGCATAACGTCCGACCAAGCCCTGAAGAGGTTAGGCGGAAATCCGGGGGTATACCTTGAGAGAGGCCCTGAACAGAATAACGGGGCGGTACGTCGACGCGGAGAACGCGCTTGACGGCCCTCGGCTTTATCAATGCCCGGAGTGTCGCGCTCCGGTGTCCCTGCGCGCCGGCCGGTCGAAGCAAGCCTATTTCGCCCACATGCCGGGTAGCAGCGGCAAGGATTGCGGCCTTTACGTCGAAGCTCTCGCGTCCGGTAACGGCGCTCTCGCTATTCTTCCCAATTATTTCGACGGGCCGTGGGAGATTAGCCTCGGCCTACGTCTATCGGATGCACGCGCTCCTCAAGGATGGGGCTTGGAACTAACAATTCCGACCGGCGACTTCGCCGGCGCGGAAATCACCGTCGATGTCGGCGGAAGGACCCAGGTTATTCGTTGCACCGGCGGCAACGAGCTCGTCAGGAATGTTACTGCCGAGCCCCAAGCAGCGCACTATGAGGTCGTGTCTGTGCGTCCGCAGCACACGGCCGTGGCCACAAATCTCCAACGCAATTGTCCGGGTCTGGCAGCGGACCATGCAACAGCGTTCGGAGAAATAGGTCGCCCGGGTACCCACGTCAACGCGCGAGTCGGTGAGCTGAAAATCGGGCGAACATACGTATTAGTTTGGCCTGCGACTATCGCTCCGGAATTTCCTGACCGGGTGGAACGGCAGTCGCTGAAGCCGCGTAAGGATTGGGAGGCGGCTCTGGTCACACTGTCTTATCCGCTTCATCCCAGCGTTCAAAACTGGCTTCAAAAGTTCACGGGACTGCCGATAACCACGTCTGTGCCGGAGATTGTGCCGGTTTGGCCACCGCTGACTCGGAAAATCACTGCGGGATTCATTGAAGCAGCGCCGAAGGCGGACGTCACCTTCTATGCAGGACATTTAACGCCTCACGGAACGCAAGGGATGAACGCGATGTTTGCGCGTTCACCTACCCAAACGATTGGACAGAACGCAAAGAGCGTCAGCGACTCATTCTTTCGGCTAGTCCCTGAGCGTGAGTCTGTCATCGAGCTGACTTGCCAAGAGCCGGTACGAACACAGCTCACGATTGACCTTGTCTTGAAAAACGAAGTGCTCTCGACAGGCTCGGTGGACCTTGTCGGAATAAACATCGACGGCGCCGTTATGGCGGTGGAGCTACATAGCGGGGCGTCGGTTGATTGGTTTAACGACATACGTCGCAAAAAGGTCAAGTTTTCGCACTTGGCAATTCCTCCCTACGTAAGCGGCGACCTGCTCGCCGGTAGTCGCGGAATCTGGGAAAAACGCTTACCGCTCCAAGCCACGAACGCGCGAGCGCAGCATAATAGCGGCGCAAGATTGTTGGGTGCCGCCATCGCTGAGCAACTCGCCAATATCATATTGAATCCAAGCCTCGATTTGCTTCTGGACTTTGGAGCGTTCGGTCGAGTGATTTCCACTGGATGGCTCACGAACGATGTGCCGCAGGCAGTTTCGCTTCCTGCAGAGCTTCGCGGTCGGCTGTTAGCACATCTTTTTCAAACTCAACGGCGACTCTTTCCAGCATTGAATGCCCAGAAAATAGCCGATACAGAAATTGTATCTGCCTTTCTGCAAAGCAAGCCGGATATTGCCAACACGGCATCTTGGCGAACGCTAAAAGCGGCGCTGGAATCTTCAAGCAGAAGGGTAGCCGGAAGCCGTGTGCAGGAGACCAAATGACTTTCGCGTACAGCCAAACTGCAAAGCAGCGAATTGCCCAGCAGGGCGCCCCTTCTATTGCAGCATTTCTAGAAGAAGTGCCTCTCGCAGTTCGACAAAGAATCGTCAAAGCCCTGCCGACGATACCTGGTTTCCGCAAAAATAGTGCTCCGGAATTCAAGAAGAAATGCGAGCGATTGGTTGGTGCGATTGCGCATGCTCCAGACGAAAAGTTTCGAGCTTCGACTGCTGAATGGAACGTGTTTGGTGGAATATGGGCGTCTTGGGGGTATGAAAAATTTCATGAAGCCTTCCCCAAGGGGCCGCACAGCTTTGCAGACATATCGCAGGAGGGAGCACTTGAGTTTCTTCGCCAGCTCGTTGAAGCAGAAAAGTCAGGTTGCGCGCGGGAAGACGTCGAGCGCCTTGTTTTGTTCAGCGGCCTGCCAACTAGCGACGTCATATCTGCGTTCGTCGGTGCACTGCCGCTGAGGGCTGCTCTCGAGCGGGACCGTGCCCTCGCGAAGTTACCTGAGGATGTAGCTACGCTTCAACGCAAGGTCTCCGATATCGGACGGAATACCGAAAAACTTGCTCAGGATGTGCGTGCAGTTATGACGGATGCGTCCGCTGCCGCGAATACAGCTCAGCGCGCATTCGATGCGATGGAGGACGCACAGCGCAAACTCTCCGAACTACCGAGGCCGACCTCAGGACCTTCATTGAGCGAGGTCGCCGCTCTGTCGGAGCAAATCGCCGCCCAGACCAAGCACTTCGACTCGCGTTTGAAAAAAAGTCTGGACGCCTGGCAGGCTTCGGAAAGTGACCTGCACAGTAAATATGCTTCGTTGCAGAAAAGTGTTAGCTCGCTCGCTAGCGAAATAGTCAGCATAAAATCGTCAATCTCTGCCACCAACGAGTGCTACCAAACGTTAGTCCAAGCACAGACGACCAGCCCTGATATCGCGTCGACGCCGAACGACGAGTCAATGGCACCAGCGCTCGAAATCGGTCCGAGACCAATCGCAGGAATGGTCAAATGGTTTGAAACGCCATCAAGAAAGGAATCCGAGCGATTCGACCGATTGGAAACAATCTTCCAGTCTACACACGAGAATCTTGTTGCTGCCGGCGTTCGGCAGACAGACGCCGATGGCGTTGCTCGAACCATCGTTGCGGCGACGCTCGCGGGCCAATTGATTCAGTTCTGCGGTTCATTGGCCGACGTCTTAGGAGTTGCTGCAGCCACTTGTGTAGGTAGCGGCAAAACCCTGTTGTGGCAGGTGCCACTCGGGCTCTGCGACGGAAATGACGTTGAGGCCCTCCTACGAAAAGCCTCAGGGGCAGCGCCGAAAGCGCAAGCTCTTTTGTTGAGAGGCGCTAACCGGTCTGCGTTTGAAATCTATGGGTCCGGCATTCGCGACGTCGTCTTGGAGCGTCAGTTCTCACGCAATGTGGCGGCGAACCGTCAAATGACGTTTATTGCGACCTGGGCTGAAGGTCCAGCTACGTTGCCTGGAGGCGCAACTCTCATTGAGCTTGGCCCGGTAGTTGATTCCGATGAGTTAGCGTGGAGTAGTTCCGTTGACTGGGGCAAGCAAAAGCATGGGGAATTTGTTTTTGATGACCGGTCCGTCGGCGAATTTCAGTCCACGTTCGGGGACGAGATATCCGAGGCTCTGCTTTTGGTTGATGCTCTCGAGCTTCCTCGGAACCGCTTCTGGCGGATGGCGTTTTCTCGCTATATTTCCATTCTGTTCGCCCTGCCCGGTTCGACCTACGGGAGTAGTCTTTCCGTCGCGCTGTCGACGTGGGTTCTACCGTGGGCCAAGTCAAAGGGCGTCACGAGAGACAAACTTGAGGGCGCAATCAAAGCATGTGCTTCGGAGCAACTCAAGGTCGAATCCGTGCGCAGTGCACTTAAAGAGTCGCTCGCTGAGGTTGCTGCGTGAAGCTCGAGTCTGTATCGCGCATCGAGACTCTCAAGTCTATCGAGAAAGAGCTTGGCTACGGCGGCGACGAAGCAGTCACCAGGCTAGCGGCCTTAAGCGAACACATTCGAGCAGCGGTTTTTTTAGAAAGTCAACGGGACGGGGAGAAACAGATTACGCCAGTTGCAACAGCGACAATCACTCGTACGGTCCGTCAACGCCTTTCTCCGCTCTGGACAGAGCTCGCGGGCGATGACCAGGCCAGTGACCCAGTTCTTGAAGGGCTTGGTCACTTGGCCAAGCTCGGCGAGTTGATGAAGGTCGATGCTTCGCATTGGATTCCCGCACCTTCCCGTACGATTTCAATCGACGATGATACTAGGGTACTTATAGCTGCCTCACCACTCGCAGCGTTGCCGCTTCGCTTGCGCAAAGCGATTCAGGTCGCAGGAAGGGCGAGGTTAATTGAAATTAAAAATGCCCCTTCGGAAAGCACATTACCGTTGCAGCGATTGACCGACTGGATGCGTTGTCCGCATGACCAAGTCCGCGTTTGGTCGCAAGCGTTCATCGAACATTACGCAGAAAGAATGTCCGCCGTGGAGGACGTCGAAGGCGCGGAACTATTTCTCCACGGCACCTGGCAACAGCTCAACGCGCTAAAGCAGCAACCTGTAGGAACTCAGTTGTACCGGCGTAAAGTATTCATATACGGTAGTCCGACGAACGAATACGGACTGTGCCGTCTGCGTGTGACCGTTGACGGCCGAGCAGAAGTAGCGGCAGCTTTAATCATTGATAAGCAGGATGCGCGACGTATCCAAGGCGCTATGCAATTGCCATCTGGGAGCTCACAACCAATGAAGCTCCAGCGCAATGTCTCTACTGCCACACTCGTTTTGCCCAGGCCTTTGCCCGTGCCCGAGAACGTCTTTCTGAGTTTGGGATGGGAATTGGCCAACCAGATGCCGTCGGATTGGCCAAAGCGGTATGCCTTTTCCGCACGCTTGGTGCCGTTGCTCAAGCGTGCCGTCGAGTTGATCGGGTATCAATTAATCGAACAGCCTAGCGGGGAGTAGTCAATGCAAGACGATGAAAAAGGTAAACGCTACGGCGTTCATGACACAGTTTTCGGATTGCACGAGGGGTTGCGGCAATATATCGAGGCACAGTACCACATACGGGACGAAGGGCTAGTCTCGGAACGCAACGCGCTGCTCAAGCAACCTCAGGTTATTGCGCAGAAAGCCTTCGTTGAGGCGACCCCGGTCTATGCGTTTGGGGAGTCTTATGAAAAGCTTGATATTCCCGAACGTGCAAAGAAGGCATTGCTTGAGATAGCATCTGTGTCGGATAACACTGGGTTGTATCCCACACCATATAAGCATCAAGCGGATGCCCTTGAATCATTCCTGGGAGCGGAGCGCAAGGACCTGGTTATAGCGACGGGCACCGGTTCCGGCAAAACCGAAAGCTTTCTCATGCCTATCGTTGCTTCACTGGCCATCGAAAGCGAAGAGAGGGTGACGAGTCGTTCGTTGCCTGGATGCAGAGCGATATTGCTCTATCCGATGAACGCGTTGGTCAACGACCAAGTTGCTCGAATTCGGCGTCTATTGGGCAACACGCGAGTTAGCAAAATCGTTAGCGAGGGGCGTGGTCGTCCTGTGAGATTTGGAAGTTATATCGGTCGGACGCCTTATCCTGGTCCGCGCAGCAGCGGGCGAGATAGCTCGCGTATCGCGCCATTGTTCGAGGACTTCTATAACAGGATTGAAGAGAAGCCCGAACTTAAGGCGCAACTGCAGAAGCTCGGGCGCTGGCCTAGCAAGGACCTGCATCGGTTCTACAATGCGGAAGCCAGCGAGAAAAAGGTCTATAAAAGCGGCGCAAAAAAGGCGGGCAAGGAATATGTCAGCCGCAACTGGCAGTACAGGTTGATTACCCAGAAAGATGACCGGGAGATGATGACCCGGCACGAGATGCAAAAAGAGTGCCCCGACGTTCTGGTCACAAACTATTCGATGTTGGAATACATGCTGATGCGACCCATCGAGCGTCGCATTTTTGAAGACACAGAACGATGGTTGAAGACTGATGAGCGGAATGAGCTCATATTGGTTCTCGATGAGGCGCACATGTACCGTGGCGCCGGTGGGGCAGAAGTCGCATTGCTTATCCGGAGGCTTATAGCTCGTCTGGGAATATCCCGGTCAAGAGTGAGATGTATCCTGACAAGTGCGAGTTTGGGAGACGGTCCCGACGCGATTCGTGACGCCGAGCAATTCGCTATTGACCTTACAGGGACTTCCGACATTGCTGGTTCTCGACAGTTCAAGGTGGTGAAAGGTACGCTCGAAGCGAGGCTCGACGGGCGACCGGCAAACGAGATGGAAATCGATGCCTTTAGCCAGTTCCGGATTGACCGGTTCACGTCTGCATTGACTTCGTCGTCGGATGCATTGGACGAGGTGCGGAGTTTAGCGGCGAGACTTGGGTGGGACGGGCCACCGGATGATTTCAACGACATTCCCGACTATCTTTTCGGTCAACTTTCCAAACTTGGACCGGTTGACCTTCTTGTCAATCATGTATCGGGCCACGCAACGGCGCTAGATGCTCTCACTGCATTGGTATGTCCGGATTCGTCTTCCGGCGTTGGCGAGCGAGTCATAGATAGTCTTCTTGCCCTCTGCTCGCACGCAAAGCGGACGGACGGTCGAGTCCTCCTTCCGACTCGCCTGCATCTCTTTCACCGGGGCCTTCCAGGTTTATACGCGTGCGTGGACCCGAACTGTACCGAGCGCCTCGTGAAGACCGAAGGCGCAGCGATTTTAGGTCGTTTTCACACAAAGCCGATGCTCTCGTGCACTTGCGGGACCAAGGCGCGCGTTTTCGACTTCTACACGCATCGCGACTGCGGCGCGGCGTTCATCACCGGCTGGGTTGACGAGAACGTCGACTTCGTTTGGCATAAACCTGAGACCTTCGACTCAAGAAACAAGAACAGGAGGCTCTATCCAATTGAAATTCTAGTCGAATCAAAGGCCCACTCATCAAGCCGTTGTTCCGATGCATGGCTCCATTTGGAGACCGGCCGATTAGTGAGGGCTCGACCGGCTGCCATGAATGGTTTCAGGCACGTTCGCATCCCTGATAAAAACATAGATGTCGCGGAAGAAATGACCTTCGACGAATGTCCGGTTTGTTGTCGCAGAACTCGAAGGTCGCCAGATGACCCCTCCAAAATCATGGACCACGTGACCAAAGGAGAGGCGCCTTTTGCAACGCTGGTTCGTGCTCAGATGTTCCATCAGCCCCCAAGTCGGCAGCGAGAGGAGAAATTTCCGAATGCCGGCAGAAAAGTGCTCGTGTTTTCGGATGGTAGACAGAAGGCAGCGCGTCTCGCGCGAGACATGCCGCGCGACATGGAACTGGACTTGTTTCGCCAGGCGGTGGCTGTCGCAGCTAAATTGCTGACAGCGATTAAGCGAGAGACAAAGCCCACAGGTACCGTTCTTTACGTCGCGTTCTTGATGGCGTTGGCGAGAAACAACGTGTCGATGTTCGACGGCAACGACGCAGAGACCCTAGATCAGCATATCGGTGCGCTCCGTCGTGACTTTGGCGAAGATTTGCAGGAGGCGCTCAATGAAAGCTTCCATCCCGGCGAGCCGCCGTGGAGATATCGCATTCTGCTTTTGAAGCTGTTGTGTAGCAGTTACTATTCGCTGAGTGGGACAACCATCGGCTTTGTCGAGCCGGGTAAGCTCGCCTTTCCGAAGCTTGTGACGCAAGTTGAAGGCTTGGGTCTGAAACTGGGTGCAGCGCAGATTCGAGGATTGTCGGTTGCATGGATAGATGAATTGCTGGGCGATTTTTCTTTTGAAGCTCAGTTTTCCCCGCATTTGAGAGAAAAGGCAAATGGCTTCTATCGGCCGCACTGGGGAAGCAAGGGTCAGTTCGGTAGTCAGTTCCGCCGGGCTCTCGTGCACGGTCACGGCCTAACAGAGACGGACGTTAAGAAGATTGAGGAAGTGTTTTGTGCGGTACTAGCGGATAACAAGGAAGGGTTCTATCTAAATTCCAATGCGTTAAAACTGACCATCGACCTTGAACATAAGTGGGTGCAGTGTGCGGAATGCACGAGCCTGATGCCCATTTCTCTGGACGGCGCGTGCCTCTCATGCGGTTCGCTCGAAACACAGTTGCTTGACCCCGCGAGCGACCCTTATCTGAAGGCGCGAAAGTCGTTCTGGCGGCTACCTGTTGCCGCAGCCTTGGCGCCGAACGCGGTCATTAGCAACATGTCGGTTGAAGAGCATACTGCGCAACTGTCGAATCGAGACTACCGAAATGTCCACTCGACGACGGAGCTTCACGAGCTACGTTTTCAGGACATCTTGTTGGCGGAAAAGGACCGGCCTGTTGATGTGCTTAGTTGCACGACTACAATGGAAGTCGGTATCGATATTGGGTCATTGGTTGCAGTTGCACTCAGAAATGTGCCGCCGCAGCGCGAGAATTATCAACAGCGAGCTGGACGCGCTGGGCGTCGCGGTTCGTCTGTCTCGTCTGTCGTCGCCTTTTCCCAAAACGGGCCACATGACAGTTACTACTTCCTGAATGCTGCTCGAATGGTGGCGGGTCCTCCGCGAAGCCCAGAACTAAAAATTGACAATCCGAAGATTGCGATACGACATGTACATGCGTTTCTAATTCAGACTTTTTTCCAAGACCCAACTGTTGAGGGTGCGAAGGCTGGCAATGGTAGCGCTATATTGCAGAAAGCACTGGGTAAGACGCGTGACTTTTTTCTCGCACAATCTGACGGTCCCAACTTCTCGAACTTTGATAGTTGGATGGAGAAAAACGTATTCGGCGCACCTCATACCTTGGCTCGCGTCATCGCCGACTGGCTGCCGGGCGGTCTCAACATCGGGGCCGTCGATGTCTTTGATTGGGTGATGGAAACCTGTCGGATGTTGATGGTGAAGCTAAGTGCTCTTGCCGTTGAGGTTCGTTCATTGCCCCCGGTGAATGACGGTAACGACCGGCATGATGCCGCCGAAGAGGACAGCGAGGAGACTGAAGACGATGACGCCGAAGAAAGGCAACTCGAGCAGGAAGATTTGCTCGAGTATTTATTCTTCCATCAGTTATTACCAACGTATGCATTTCCAACAAGCCTGTGCAGCTTCCTGGTTGAGGAGTGGAAGAAGAATTCGAAAGGGTACTCCGAAATAAAGTTGGAGCAGCAGCCGCAGCAGTCAACTGGTCAGGCGCTCAGCGAATACGCTCCCGGTAGACTTGTTGTTATCAACAAGAAGACATACCGGTCCGGGGGGGTATTTGCCAGTCGGCCGGCTTCTGACGGCAATCGCGCGGCAGAGCTGTTTGAGGCACAGCGAGCGAAGTGGTTAGTAATCTGCGACGCATGTTCGTTTGTTCAGAATCCGTATGCGGGAGCGAAGGCGCTTACTGTTTGTCCGGTATGTGATGGGGCACTAAAAAGTCGCTTGATGATTCAGCCGGAGGTATTTGGTCCGGAGAAAGCAAGAGCACTCTCTGAAGAGGATAGAGACCAGGAATTTACGTACGCGACTATGGCGCAGTTTCCGCAACCTACGGATGCCGAGACATTTGATTTCAAGGATGGCGGTAGGTATCTGCGATATGCGCATACAGAAGACAGACGGCTATTGACATTGAACAAGGGCAAAACTGTTGATAGGGAAGGCTACGGATTCTCTGTTTGTCGAAAATGCGGTTGTGCTGAGGTGTTCGATGGCGAGAATCCGAAACATGGGAAGCATTCACGTCCTTATCTGGTAGCCGGTAAAGCCATTCCGCGAGAGTGCGATGGAGAGTTCGTGCAAACGTTTTTGGGCTATGATTTTTCGACAGATCTTCTGCTGCTTCGCTTTGAAATTGCAGCGCCCCTCGTAACGGATGTGGCTTCCTCAGGCGTGGTGCAAATACTTGAGAATGCTGCGTACAGTCTGGCAGAAGCCTTGCGGTTGGCGGCCAGTCGGCATCGGCAGCTCGACCTCGACCCAACCGAGTTCGGCTCTGGTCACCGAATTTTGCCGACGAACGCGGATGGTCACGTATCTCTCGATATTTATCTTTACGACACCCTGTCGGGCGGGGCTGGCTATGCCGAACTCGCTGCAAAATATTTCAAAGAGGTTGTGGAGGAAACGCTTTCCCTACTCGAGGGGTGCAACTGCGATACGTCATGCACTGACTGTCTTGACCATTTTCACAATCAACATTTGAAACCCCAACTCGACCGCAAATTGGCCGCTGCGTTGCTTCGTTATGGACTCTTCGGAACCGTACCTAAGAGTGCCGTACCCGAAGTGCAAGCGCTGCAACTTCGTAAGCTTGCGAGCAGCTTGATGCTGGATGGCATCGAGTGCGAATTTGGTGCCTCCGTGGCCGGCGCAGACATACCGCTTCGCGCAAAATTGAACTCGAAGTCGTTATCAATCAATTTGTACCCGAGTTTGCTCGCGGCGTCAGATGTTGAGCTTGAGAAGAAAGCAGGCGTCTCCCTGTACCAGTTGACGGAAGTTGCACTGAGACGCGATTTGCCTGCTGTACACGCCGAGATACGTAGGAGGTTGACGTAATCTTGCTCAGGGTTGGGACAAGGCGCCGGATAGCTACGAGTCACTCAGCGGGGAGGAATTAGACTTCCATGCTAGCGTCAGATGTTAGGTCTGGAGCTTGCTGGTCCCTCCCGCGCGGAATTCTCAGCGGCAAATGATGCAGCAGGCCAGTTTTAGGAGAGCTTCGTGAATGAATGCTTGGCGCTCGAAGCGGATACGTAGTCGACGGAAGTTGTGAAGCCAAGACTGCAAAAAGGGACATCGAATTGATGGCGGTGTCAGTGCGTCCGCGCACTGACACGGAGTCGCGCAGTTGAAGGAGCTATGCTGCGGCGACACCTGCTTCAGGCCACGATCTCGTCAGTTTCGTTTCGTTTCGTTTCGTCTCGTTTCGTTTCGTTTTGTTGAGGCGAGGCCGATGCCAACTGGGGATGCCTTGCATTGATCCGTCGGGCAAAGGTTGCCTGCCGGGTTGGAGACATCCCGATTTTCAGAGCGTCCAGGTAATCCGCATACCACTGCATTATCGCGTGCCGTTGCCGGAGATATTTAGCGTGGTTATAGTCGCCTGCAGTACCCCCCTCGAGATGGGACAGTTGTGTTTCGACGTGATCTTTTTCCCAGCCGTGATCGCGAAGTAGGGTGCTCGTAGTATGGCGGGTGCCGTGGCCGACCATGCGGCCCTTGTAGCCGATCTTCGAGAACACCAGGTTGATCGTATTTTCGCTGATGACCTCGTTCTTCGTGCCGATTCCCGGGAAAAGATAACGGTGGCGTCCGGTCAGCTTCTTCAGTTCGCGCAGCGCGCTGACGAGTTGTGACGGCAGGGGCGCGACGTACAGGCGCCGCATCTTCATCTTCTCCGCCGATATCGTCCACAAGGCGCCGTCCAGGTCTACTTCCGTCCATTCGGCGTAACGCACCATGCCGGGCCGGCTAGCCGTCCAGATCGTCATCCAGGCAACTGTGTCGTAAGCGCCTAGCCATCCCGTCTTGAGTTGCATTGAAGGTCTTGGGAGCATCGTATCCACTTAAATAGGTGGACACGTGAACACTATCGAAGAAGAAGCGCCACCTGGCCGTCGTCGACGCCGGCGCTATAGCGTCGAGTTCAAAGCCCAGGTGGTGGCAGCTTGCCAGGGCCCCGGGGTGTCGCTCGCGGCGATCGCCCTGCACCACAAGCTGAACGCGAATCTGCTGCGACGTTGGGTAGAGCAGGCCGAAAGGAACGATTGCGTGCTGGTGGCGCGTAGCGACGTGGCGGCGCCGTCTCAAGCAGCACCGGCATTTGTGCCGTTGCCGCTTGAGACGAGAAGCGCGCGTACGGCTGAGATTCGCGTCGAAGTGCGTCGCGCCGACCAGTCGATTACGGTTAGCTGGCCGACATCAGAGGCAGCGCAATGCGCCGCCTGGCTGCGAGAGTGGCTCGCGTGATCCGCATTGATGAAGTGTGGCTGGCAGTCGACCCGCTGGACATGCGTGCCGGCTTCGATACGGCACTGGCGCGCGTGATCACGGTGTTCGGCGCTGCACATCCGCACCATGCTTACCTCTTTGCCAACCGGCGGGCCAATCGCCTGAAGGTGCTGATTCACGACGGAATCGGGATCTGGCTGGCAGCGCGACGGCTGAACGAGGGACAGTTCGTCTGGCCGTACGCTGGCAGCGAACCAAAGCAACACGTACTCACACAGGAGCAGCTCGCAGGTCTGGTGGTCGGTTTGCCGTGGCAGCGCATCGGCCCGAACGGTGTGATTCGCGTCGTATGAGGCCAACAGGGACGTTAACTGTTGCGCTTCCATGGTGCCAGGGGTTCTGGCAGACTGGTTTGCATGAACCTGCCCGCCGACCTCAACGCCCTCAGCCCGGAACAGTTGCGCACGCTCGCCGCGCAGCTGATTGCCCAGGTGCAGGACAGAGACCGGGAGATTGAGGAGAAGACGCGGGAGGTCGAAGAGAACGAACGCGAACTGCATTACCGGCAGACGCGTATCGAGCAGCTGAGCCACGAGATATCCATTCTCAAGCGCCTGCAGTTTGGCCGGCGCAGCGAACAGTTCAGCAGCGAGCAGATGAGCCTGCTGGAAGAAGCGATCGACGCGGATCTGGCCGCCACTGAACTGGAACTCGAGCAGCTTCAGCCGCAAGCCACCGTCGACCAGTCATCCCAGCAACCGAAGCGCGCATCACTGCCAGCGCAACTGCCGCGCACAGAGATCCACCACGAGCCGGATAGCACCGTATGCCAGTGCGGCTGCGAGCGCGTGCGCATCGGTGAGGACATCAGCGAGAAGCTGGACTACACGCCGGGCGTGTTCACGGTTGAGCGGCATATCCGTGGCAAGTGGGTATGCAAGAGCTGCGAAACGCTGATTCAGGCGCCAGTGCCCGCACACGTCATCGACAAGGGCATCCCGACCACGGGGCTGCTGGCCTCGGTGCTGGTTGCCAAATACGCTGACCACCTTCCCCTGTATCGTCAGGAACAGATCTTTGCGCGGGCGGGTCTGGCAATACCGCGATCGACATTGGGTGCCTGGGTCGGCACGTGCGGCGCACAGCTGCAGCCACTGGTCGATGCCCTGCATCAGGAACTCTTGCAGCAGGGTGTGCTGCACGCGGATGAGACACCGGTACAGATGCTTAGTCCAGGTAAAGGGAAGACACACCGGGCGTACCTGTGGGCGTATACGCCCACGCACTTCAGTGATCTGCGCGCGGTGGTCTACGACTTCGCAGACAGCCGCGCAGGCGAGCATGCTCGCACCTTCCTCGCCAACTGGCAGGGCAAGCTGGTGTGCGACGACTATGGCGGATACAAGGCCGGATTCCAGCAGGGCATCACTGAAATCGGATGTGCTGCGCATGCACGGCGCAAGTTCTTCGACCTGCATGCCAATCACAGCAGCCACGTCGCTGGACAGGCCATGCCGTTCTTCGCTGCGCTTTACGATATCGAGCGCGACGCTGCAGTGCTGGATGCCGAAGAGCGGCGCAAACTCCGGCAGAGCCGGGCCAAACCGGTGTGTGACGCACTTTATGAATGGATGGTGGCGCAGCGTAAGCTGGTTTCGGAGGGTTCAGCGATTGCGAAAGCGCTGGACTACAGCCTCAAACGTTGGGAAGCGCTCACGCGCTATCTCGACGATGGGCATGTGCCCATAGACACGGATGTATTTGACAAGCGTTTTATGTTTGTCCCTCCTTCGAAGAGGGTTTCCTGGGTGATGGCGGGCGGTCTTTCCAGTTTGCGACGAAGCATCGATATTCCTGCTCGACGCCGACAAGCCAGGCGCGCTCTCGATCGCGTACGGCTTTCAGGCTGTAGTCACGAGCGGGTCCGGGCTTCTTGCCGCCACGACGGGATTCATAGCCGGCAGTGAGCTGAAGCGCCCGGATTTTGAACTGGAGTAGCGCCGGTCGCGTCCAGGCATAGTCCTGCTCTTTGGTGAGCATGTGCCATATTAGTACTGCGAGCTTACGTGCTGTCGCGACTGCGGCGACCTGTTTGCCCCGCTTGATGCTGATGCGATGGAAGAAGGCACTAAGCGGTCCGGGACTTGAGGACAGCGTCCATGCGGCCTCGACAAGCATTCCCCGCGCATGGCCACGACCCTGATGGGTTATATGACCATGAAAGGCGGGATGATCTCCCGACTGGTGAACAGAAGGGTTCAGGCCGAGATAACTGACCAGCTTGTCCGGGCCAGAGAAGCGGTGGATGTCTCCGATCGCCGCCAGGACACTTGCCGCGACGACTGCATTCACGCCTCCGATGGTCATAAGACGCTGGACATCAGGATCATTCAACGCTCTCTGCGCGAGCTGGCGATCTACAATCGCGAGCTCGCTTGCCAGACGTTGCAATTCGTCATGGTGGCGCAGGGCGGTGCGCATCTGGTCGGCGGGAAGGGGCAGCAAC
>Ga0153933_1000347_pt1 | contig 18247 bp, 17 predicted proteins | sample TSNJ017MetaG_FD_102275 | JGI IMG/M metagenome (GOLD analysis project Ga0153933, IMG submission 102275) | Attine ant fungus gardens microbial communities from New Jersey, USA - TSNJ017 MetaG | ecosystem: Host-associated > Fungi > Mycelium > Unclassified | place: USA: New Jersey, Wharton State...
ACTGAATGGCCTTGATCCCGAGGCCTACCTGCGCCACGTCATCGCTCGCATCGCCGAGCATCCCGTCAATCGCGTCGATGAACTGCTGCCATGGGTCGCTGCCGATCAGCTTCACCACGACATCGCCTGACTCAGCACGCCGCGTCCAACTGTTCAATATCAACACGCTGTCAAGAACGGTCGCGGTCGGACGGTTACCATAGGCGCAGGGACAAAAGGAGTTCTGCAACGGCAGCCGCGGCTTTTTATACGTTGATGTGCGAAGGGCGTCGCGGCACCGTAAAAGACGCCGGCCTGCAGTGAGAGACTTGTACACGGCAAAACGGAGCTGCGTTCTAAAAATTGCGGCCGCTGCGGGGTGTCGACAAGAACCCCCGCTGGGTCTTGTCCTTGTTCACCCGTACGCCTCAATTTCTAGCAACGGGGATTTTGGTTCGGCGGTCTTAAAGTCGGTCTTTATATCAGGGCTACGTACGCTCAAAGGCAACTCGCACCCCTTGTAAAAGACCTCGGATAAGGTCCTTATCAGTGTCCGAATATTTCGCCTGTCGAACCAGATAAGCGTACGCGACAGCAAGTATTTCGCGCTTGCTCACGGACCTTGCATCGGCCCATGATCGACATGCCTTAACGAACTCCGGTGATGGACAGTTCTGAAGATAGGTGTCGATGTCCAAAAATATCGCACCGGCAGAATCGCCAGGCCATCCGGATCCCTTCATTGGTCCGTCAACGTGAAAAAGAGCGCTTAGCTCGAGCGTTATCGGGTCGCGTGTAGCAGGGCCGTCGGACATATCCCCGAAGTCAATCAATATGGGCATTGACTTCTGGTCAACCAAAATATTGGCCCCGTGCAAATCTCCGTGCGTACATGACCAGCTCGTCTGCACCATTTGATTTTCGAGAGAACCGATCCAGTCGAAATTTAGTTCGGCACGAACGTCAGCAAAATCGGCATCGGAAATCTCGATCCGTCGGATGTCAGAGAAATGCTTGCGTTCTTGACCTCTCGCCCACGGGTCCGTCATGCGCTTGAGTTCATTGATCGTTTCTACGATCCGAGAACCGTCGTGCAAAATCGAAAATACGTTTTCGTCATACCCGCTTGCGAGTTGGTAGAACACGCCAGCGTCCCCTGCGGCTCCCCAGCGCTGAACTCTGACTTTCCGTGGCGTTGCGGCCGGAGGCAGGCGGTTAGCAAATTTGTCGTAACGACTAGCTTCGTCAAGGACGCTCAGCAATTCCCCCAATTTGCACACGACGCTTTGCGTAAGATTTCCTTGTGCATCTCGGACATGCAGGCGAAAAACGGGTGTGCCGGAGAGCCCCCCCGAGATACCCGCGACTGTGCATGTCGCACCGTCGATCGAGCGCGCAAAGATCCGTATGAGTCGGTCGTAAGTGAGGGGAAATTCCAAGCTGCCCCTATCCAGTTCGACACCCCGTGTTTGTTCATAGGACTTTATGTACGAGTTCAGCGTCCCCTCGAAGCCCAACAGATCCCGCTTACGGTTGAAGCTCACCATTTCGAGTTCTTCCGCGCTGCCCCATATATCGGCTTTCGTCGCGCCCTTAACGAGATCCTCTATATGTTCGCCGTATTCGCGAGCTGATGAGCCGGTCAGGATGAGGATAGGCGTTCCGGGGGATTTCTGTTGGGCTTCTGCTAACACGAGCATGCCGTGCGCCGGCTTGTCTGTTGCGTCGACTGCTTGTGCCGGGATGCTCATGTCGAGCACCACCAGGTCAAAGAATTCCTTTTGGATCAGTGCGATCGCTGATTCTGCATCCGTGCATACAGATATGTTCGCGCCTCCGCTCAACCTTGATGTCATTTCCGAAAGAACATCGATGTAATCGGGGTTATCTTCGACAATTAGAACGTTCATTGAGATCTCTGCCACGTAAGAGAAAACTTCGCACCGCCGCCACTTGAGGGCTCTAAGTCTATAGTTCCATCCATCGTGTCCATCGCCTGTTTCGCTATCGCTAGCCCAAAACCAGAGTGACGTGGTTTCGTACTTGTTCCGAGTTCAAACCATAACGTGTCTGTATTCGGTAGACCGATGCCTGAATCGATGACAGATATCCAGCAGTCGATGTCAGTTACGCCCCATGAGATCACCACACCCGGAATACTTGGATGTTCCGTATCTAAAGTGCGAGATTTGGCGATGGTTTGGGCATCCTTCGATGCGTCGACGGCATTACGTAGCCCGTTGCGTAGAGCGAGCTTGAGCAAGCGGGGTACGCCATAGACCAACAATGGTCTAGTTCCAACCGCCAAGACTTCAACCGCCTGATCAAACTGTTCTGCCTCTACTGTCTCATCGACGAAAGCTGCGAGATCGAATTGTTCCTGCGACGTTGCTTTGGTTGCCGACTGCAGGTCTTCAATAGCTGCTAGGGTGGACGCTAGGTCAGCCATGAGTTTGGCCGTCTTGGAGTCGGGATAATTGGAGACCTCGCGCCCAGCGGTGTACTCCACCAATCCAAACTTGTTTCCGATTTCGTGGACAAGCACGCCTGTTACCCACTCGACTGCTTTGCGATATATAACCGGCTCGAAATGTTCGGCTGATTCTTTCTCCACTCCGCTTTCTTGAGCGTGACAACTGAGGATGGCTCGGTTGATCCACAATCTTACGAAACCATCAGCTTCAACGCTTTTTGCAGCCATCAGTTCCGGCACGTCTTGCTTGCAGGCGGCGCTCCCGAGGACGCGCGCTGCTTCGAACCGCTCAAGCGCGTGATCACTTTTTAGCCGTTGGAGTGCCTCTTCCCGGGTCATTGGTGTGCGCCAGTGGTGCTATAAAATCTGGCGCGGTAAGCAAATGCGTCAGCGCCGCCCTCCATAACCGATGAGATCGCAGAAACGATATGCGGAGCCTGTAGCGGACCCGAAGCTAACGCATATCCTCGGCGTCCATCGGAACCCAAGTGAAGAACGCTGGATGCGTTACCCAAGACCGGAATATTTGGATTGTGCGTTGAAAAGATGATCTGCCCGTATCCCGCATTTGTAAGAATTGAGCGTATGAGGGTGCTTGTGATGAACGCGTTATCGATGTGATCTTCGGGCTGGTCAACTATCAGAATGCGATGTGTATGCGAAAGCAAAATGGGGAGTACAACCGTGCATCGCTGGCCAGTCGAGAGTTCGCCAAAATCCTTGTAGTCTCGACCGTCCAGCAGTTGGAACTCGATGTCGTCATCCACGTTTAGCGTTGCAATTGCCCCTAAATCCGCAGCCCGCAAATAGGTAAGAATTCTCGACGCTCTATCGACTGGGATGTCCGCGACGAGCGCGATCAGCTCCCAATCAAAATCGTCGACCGCCTTTACGAGTGCCCGCGGAGTTAGCTGGCGCGCGATTGCGTTCACAATCTCCCCATATTTCAAGCCACTTCCGCGCAGGACGTCGGAGATGGTGGCGGCGAACGCTGGAGCTTGGCCGTTCCGAATAACCTTGATTCTTATATTGGGGCTAAGCTGGCCGTTTAGAGCGGCAACTACTGACTCGCGAGCCTGAGAGCGTTCGGAACGAATGCCATCGAGACGATCGAGCGCTGCGTTTCTAGCAACAAGTAGCTGGTCGAGAGAGGCTTGCAGCGCCTTCATTCGCATGCTGACAACCTCCATCTTCGCCTTCCGTTCGCGTAGCTCCTGCCCCTTTCGCATAACGGTACCGGCACCAGCTTGGAGCGTATCAATTTCCGCTCTTAATTGACGCGCTTTTGTTTCAAGGTCGAGCTTTTGGGCGCTGAGTCCTTGCGACTGGTTGTGCACGGAATGATACGAGGCGGCGACTAGCTGTAAAGCTTCGCTAATTTTCTGTCTGGCCGTTTCTATGCTGGAGGCTTCGTTCCGCTGCAACTGATCTGGCAAGCCAGTCAAATTAAATTGCACCGTACGCGCCGATTCTAGCTGCTGATACCAAGCCCCCAAGGCCTGTTCAACGGTTTGCATCGACGCAAGATGGCCCGCTTGGCCCGACAATATTTGAGATATCTGTTGCAGGTTCGCCGTTTTAACACTCAGGTTGGATGAGCCTGCTGCGAGCACTTGCTCCTCACGAACCGCGGCCTCTAACTGCGTATCAATGACGGGAAGCTCGGAAACCTGTTTGCCGAGCTCTTCGATCTCCCTACGGCATTGTTCAATTTGCGAAGAGATCGATCTGACTTCCGCTGACGGGAGCGCCTCGGGGTCGACTGCGAAGGTGGGTAAGAAACTGTCGACCAGTCCTACGCGCCCTGCGGGCGTTAGGCCCACGGTTTCAATCTCCGTCTGAGAATAGACGATCGGTTTTACGAATGGAGCGCTGGCGCGAGGGGTGGCCTCTTCGGCAGTTCGTGTGACCAGGATTCTTTCGTTTTCTGACACCAAGGTCAAGGTCACTTGCCCACTGCCGAGAATTGAAAGCGCATGTTCCCGACTCCGTCGATTGCTGTCCTGCGATGTCCCACCTGCATCGATGCAGAATCGGATCAGTTCGATCAGAGAGGTCTTTCCGGTACCTCGGGCGCCTATCACGGCGTTTAACCCGGGACCGAAATGGACATCCAGTCCAGCGAGAAAGCCCTCTTCAACCTGAACGCGTTCTATGTACATACGAAGACCCTAAACAAGCGCTGCTATTGTTGTGTAACCGGTAATTGCCGAGACGCGCCGCTTCGCGCCTGCCTCGCGGTGCAGTCGACGATGAAGATTATCACCAATCGGGGCTCGATTATTCGGGCCTCGAAGGTGAGGCAATTGATCGATGTAAAGGTCGGTTCGTGTCTCGCCAATCGGGTGCCAAGTGGCTCCCAATTATCGCGTACGGGTGGGGGGCGCTTGCCGCATCCTCCCGGCTACCCTTTCGCAGTCCCCTCCCCGCCTGCCCACGAAACGAGCCGCCTTTATGCACACGTGCACACGACGCTCAGGGCGGGCCAGCACGGGCCACGAGGGTCGACGCGCCGATTCTTCTATGCACTTTTATGCGCCTTGCTTATGCAATCTCAGTAATTCCTAGCTCGGCGAATTGGGCAGCAGAATAGTTATGCGCGTGGTTTATGTGGTCTACCCGCCAAAGTGCTTGATGTGGATTTCGAGGCCCGATGCGAGCGTGGTCAACTTGCTCATTTCCGAATCATGATCCTGCTGCGAGATGTTTCCGGATGCCAACCGTTGCGCGAGCAATACCATCAGATTTTTTGCGTCGGATAACTGGTTTTCGAGCCCGTCGATCGCAGCCTCAATTGCTTGGCGATGCGTAACGGCGCCCGGGCAGTTCAGGTCGAGAACTTGACTAGCGAAGATCCCAGTGGGCGACTGCGCATAGACTTGTCCGGCCGAGTACCGGATGTGCGAAAACATCACGTGGTCACATGGATTGGGAATGAACTCTCCGTTGTGTCGCTGACTTCGGGTAGGCCAGAAAGAGCCCTTATTCGTATTGCATGTTCCGCACGAGTAGTAAAGGTTTTTGTAGTCGCACTCGGAGAGCGGAAACTTGGATTTCGGTCGATAGTGCTCGACCGCATAAGTATGTTTCTGGCCAAGATCCGGCGTGCAGCAATATACGCACTTGTTGCCGAACTCGAGTCGAAGGGCATCCTTGTACGACTGATATCGCTTGTACGGCCCCGGCGTCAGTGTCCGGCTGTGCTTGACCTTGGGGTAGCTAAATGGACTCACGCGAGGCCGAGTCGCCGCTTCATAGCTTCCAGTTCGGAAGACGCGTTCTCGATTGTGTCGGCGGCCGCTTTGAGCGCGTTCACCGATTCTACGGTCACCCGAGGGGCAAGCCGACGTAGCCGGGCGGTGAGCAAGTGCAATCTCGCCTCGTCTTCGTACGTCGTCTCGTTTTCAAACTTAGCCACAAGTAGCCGCAAACGTCGATCTCGAACAGTCTCCGCTTCCGCAGAGGCGTTATCGGGATGTTGTTCAACCGTAGAGCGATCGATGGTGGTCGGGGTCCGGAATTCGCTTGACGTTAGCGATGTTGCCTGACGCCGCACTGATCGAGTGACATTCCCAGAAACTACGAACGGGGTGAGATCAGTGTACGAACCGCGTGGGCCGGCCGACTGTGGTATCGGCGCAGTTGCGGTCAGGTTCATAGTACGCGAGGCATTGAGCGGAGTCTGATCACTCGCTGATTGCAAAGAGTTCATGTCTGCGTCCCCGAATCTGATTGTAAGTATTGGCGTGCTTTATCGCCAAGCGCCCAACTGAATAACGAAAATTCTAGTTCGTGTAGCTTACGAATGGTATCCATAGCTTCGGATATGTCCACGTCTTCTCGATATAGGTCAAAGTCCAGGATGTAGTTTCGGCTGGTCTGACTTTTCGCATCAACCCCAATGCCATGCTGGAACAGAAACCCACCCAGATACGTTTGCCCCCGGGTTTGCTGCCAGTGTTCGCTGACATCCCCGAACACATTTTCTGCGAGGGGCCGCGCCAACGATTCATTCAGCCACCCGTCAATCTCATCGATCTTGCATGGCAGCCGGTTGATGTACCGGAGACCGACGCGTGTGAAAAAGTCGCTATCAATTGTCCGCTCAGCTGCTTCGACAACAATTTTTAGCTGCTGCTCGAACTCGTCGAAGGACGTATATCGCGACGTTTCAAGCGTGATCGCAGACGGACGCAGCACGGCAACCCATCGACCTTGCTTGGATCGAAACTGGTGAGCGTTTACTTGAACAACCGAGCTCGGACCAACATTCACGTTGTTGAGAACGTCATGGAGCGGGAAGCTGTGCTTCATGGCCTTCCAGAAAGCTGCCGGCGGCTTGCGATCTTCGATCTCAAAGATGGTGGGAAAGCGCAACTCGCAGACGGCTTGTCCGATCAGGTTGCGTGGAAAGTGCGTCTTGGCAACAGGCGGGATGTCCAACACCCGCTTCCTGCCCGGCGTGTCATGCAGATCGTCGATTTCTTCCACTGACGGGATCCTTGTTCATCGGCAACTGCAAGGTCAATCGTCGGGCAATTCTGCCACGTATCTATAGTGAACGAAATCCGAATCTGATGTTGAGCAACTCGAATGTGGCGCCGATTTTTAGGGGCGGACTCACTGCTGGGAAGTTGTCACAGAGCCCTTCGCGGACAAGATGAAGTGCTATCAAGACGCCGTGCTAGTTGGAGTTTCTTATGGCGAGGGCAGTCGAGGGCGACAGGATTTGCGGGAAGAAGTGCAGCTAAATTGCAGCTTGGACGAGCCAGATTTACGTCGATTGGCCTTGTACAGCCTTGGTTTTGCAATTCGCGAGTTGCGTAGGGCTTTGATTTATAGAGATTTTCTGCGCACCGGTAAATCTCCGAAGGCAGGGGTTGCTGGTTCGATCCCAGCCGGGCGCACCAATTTTGACAGGGGTTCTCGCGAATCTGCCTGTGTGGCGTTACGCTACAGACGTCGCAAACGACATCTGTAGGTAGTCCAAACAGCCGCGCAAAGTCCGGCGCTAGACTCTTCTCTCTTTTCGACCAATATCTGGACGAGCCACAATCCTTCCGCTGCGTTGCGCTGCCAGTTTCACTCCTGTCTGAGCATGCGCTTTCCGCTGTGCCCTCTGCACCTCATGGCGCCTCCCAATCCTGATTTGCCCTTGCATTCGCTCGACCACCCGCCTTCGTGAGGGATAGATGCCTGCCTCGCAAAGCGCATTGTGTTCACTCAGATACATCTGGTCGAAGGCCTCCGTCGCCTGACTGCGACGCGAATCAAACAGCTCGCGACCATGTTTGACCAAGAAACCATGCTGGTCAGGGAAAGTCTTTCGGAAATACTTCATCGAAAGGTCCATCGCTCGCGCCGCGTCGGTCGCATTTGTTGCGCGACCGCTGCGAATCAACGTATCGAGTTCGGCACGAAGGTCGTGCTTCGACCGCCGTGCTCCTTTCCTGCCGTGTTTGACCAACCGACGGCGTTGGCTGTGTGGTGCAGGCCGCAGCGAAAGCATTACTCGGTTTCCAAGCAAGATGTCGGCTATTGCGCATCCGCAGCAGTAAGCGGTCAGCACCAGTCGCGGGAAACTCATCCGCACTTTACCGTTCGCCCATCCGTGCATTTGCGATTTGCTCACACCGAGATGCGCGGCGAAGTGAGCAGACGTACCATGGAAGAGGACGTCGATGGCATGAGTGAGAAACGCGGACTGAGCGGAGGCCGAGTAACCCGCGTCGGAGAAAACGACTGCGTCGTCGAGAAGCTCCGCGATAAGGCGAGAGCTTTCAACCTCACAGTCTGATGCAGGCACGTGAGCGGCTGCTCGCGTCCCTCTGCGTGGCGGCCCAGCCTCGTGGGCAGAGGCCCCGCCCCCGCCATTGAAGGCGGAGCGCGGTCCTGCCTGAGAACGGTTGAGCAGTTGCAGTCGATGCAATGGGCACGCTGTCACTGCATCAATACTCCACAGCAATCGGTCGTAGCAGTCACGTCCTGCCACCGTGTCGTCCTCATAACAAGCGGGGCAAAATCGCGGTTTATCAGATAGCAGCACAAATCCTGAGACAAGATTTTTGAGCGGCAGCAGCGTACAAAGCTGCAGATTACTGCGATGGGTAAGGTGGTTCAGAGTATGGGCCCATTGATATGCCTGCTCTGTGAGGCTTGAGGCATTGACGTTGTAGCCGGCCCGACCAATATCACGAGCCATCCTGGCGCCGCTGACTTGCAATAGTATTTCTGCTGCTGGCCCGATGATTGTGTTGGCGAGCGACCAGCGCGTCATGCCATGGGCTTCACACAAACGAGCAATGTAGCTTCCAAGGCTCTCACGGTCTTCCCCTGAGCACCCGTATGGCACGAGGCTGAAGAGTATCGACCGCGGCGGAGCGTCCTCGGGCCAGCCGCCGGGTAACCTGTTCCGAAACGGAAATGTCATTGCCATAGCCCTCCTTCATTTTCGCCACGGTTTTTCGCATTTATGTAACTGGTAAGGCCATTCAATTCAGCCCTGTCCTTCGACTTCTTGGAGGAAATACGAACGCGCAGTTCGGCCTCGGACGGATAGATTATTGGCTGCGCCATCGACAGATACGGCTTGACATTGTCTTCGCCAGCGAAGGTTTCGGCCGCAATGGTCTCGTATTCAGCCTGGCTCGGTAACGCGTTCCAAACGTACTCGTCCTTCCACGATTCGCTACCCTCATAAGCGCATTGGGTGACCGCCTTAATCAGCGCGCCTGCGGCATAGCCCGGCATACCAAGGTGCGCGTAGAAGAGTTGCGCCGTGTACTTTTTGAGGTCGACTTTGAACGGCAGCGGTATGTGCGCCTCGAATTCCTTGATGAACTGGGTGAACGCGTCGTAGTCCTCCTGGTTGTCGCGGTACCTCTCGAAATGGACCACTCCTATGCGGCGTGCGATTTGTCCGCTGGCTCGGACCAGTTTCTCCGAGCCATATGCGCCCACGAGCAGCAGGTTCATGCCGTTGCGATTCGCTAGAGATTTGAGGAGATTCCCGTACTGGAGCGGCTGTGACTTGGAGTCGGTGAAATGCACAGCCTCGTCCAGTATGAGATGCCGGACTTTCCGGAAATGCATGCCTTTCTCGAAACGGAGTCGAAGATTCCGGACCCGGATGGACCTTGCGTCGATGTCGCCGAGGCCGGACGATTCCGGAGTCAGCAACTGAAGGTCCTCGGACAGATGGTGATAAAACAGCTTCCAGTTGAATTCCTTGCCGTCCGCAGCGTCAACTTCGCTCAACACGACGGGAATCACGCCGGGATTTTCCCGGATTTCCACATCGTATAGTTTGAGTAACGCCTCCGCCTGTAGCGCGGCGAAGGTTGACTTACCAACACCTGATGGCCCAGCTACGATGGTGAGAGAGAGGCCTGCTCCCGGAAGCATGCGCCTTTTAACCTCATCTATGACTGCGCTCAAATTCCGATGCATAAAACGCAGGTTCCTGAGGTGCGCGCCTTTGTCGTCGGGACTTCCGTGCAAGGCCTGTTCAAAGCTGATTGAGCTCATATAACCTCCTGATTCAGACGGGACGAGACGTGGGAAGGCTGTCGTAATTCATCTTGAGACGCCCCCTCGCGTACTTCGGCAGAGGAATGCGCATGACGCTGTCGTCATCTGGCGGCTCGGGGTCCGCAGGCGTGATGATGGGCACTTCGATGCTCGCTCCGTTTTGAACTACGGTATCGTCCGCGATGAGAAGTGCGGAACCATAGACTTGGCGTGTTGCTGCAGTGAGGGACGCCGCGTCGGGCAGAGTGTGACCACTGATGACCGCATAGAGCACCTGCTCAAGGTTCTCATCTGGTTCACCGCGCATCCGCACCCGCACCTCATACATGACATACCCCCACTCCACGAACGTGAGCTTGCGGTACTTCATGAGCAGCTTCGACTGGCATCGGACCCACTTACCGTTGAGCAACGCGTAGACGATGCTCACATCCCACATGTCGACGAGCACTTCCATCTGCTGTGAACGTACCGCCTTGTCAGCAAACTCATCGGCCCAATACCAGACGTGACCAATCTTGATACCCATCTGTTTGTCGAGCCTTCGGGTTGCGCCCTTGGAGGGTGGAACGCATGTAAGGACGTAAAAGTACGAATCGTAGGGGGTTAGTCTTGCCAGACGGCGTCCGGTCACCGCGAATCGAAGATTCATGTATTCGATGGGGGCGTGGTCGTGAGCTGGGTGAACCCGGAAGTTGTAATCCCGGAAGAAGTATTCATCTAGGAGGCCATGCAACTGCGCGAAGCTAAGAAGGTCTGCCCGAACCGGGTCGACGGAGCGCGTAACCGTTCGAACGTTGCGTAGCGCCTTCGTATTGCCGACCAGGTTGTGGATGAGTTCCGTATTGGTTGTTCCGAACAACCGTTCCATGACCCCGCCAAATCGGGACCTGTGCGCTGGACGGAATTGAAGCGTGATGTACAGGAGGTCGCAAAGTTTGTCGAACGCCGCTGAGTGAAACTCCTTTCCGTTGTCGACAACGATGACTGACGGCGTGCGCCGGAATACCCGAACCATCGCCCGAATCGCCATCATGCAGCTGACGGTGCTTGGCGAGTGAATTGACAGGTAGAAGCCCAGGACCGCGCGGGTCCCGGCATCCATCACTATTGTGAGCCATGGTCGCTTTCGAAAAATTCTCCCGCCCTTACCTCGAATTGAGACGAAGACGTCCAGCTTCGTATGGTCTATATGAACGCGGTGGAAAGGGCGCCCGCCGTTTATCTTGTCTTCAAGATGGAGATACCATGTCGCAGGCTCTTCGTTGTAAGCGACCCTGCCACCCTGGCGCGCCTTTACATCGATAAACCTTTTCCTGCGCTCATAAAAGGTCTTCTTCGAGACAAGGGGCACGCCGGCCGCGGCGCTCAGCTCCACATACTTCCGGTATGAAGCGCGCCCCCCCCGGATTGGTTGGATTGTTACCCCATTCTGTGGCTTCGCGAATCAGGTCCAGCTGCCTTTCGGACACCTGGCACCGTCCTCCGCTTCGGCGTTTTGGCGTCGCGGCTCTTCGCCGGGCCGGCAATGATTCACCTGCCGCCCGTACTGCCTTGCGTATCCGTTGAATTTGCCTAATGGAAAGGTTGCACCGGACCTGTTTACCGCTTCAAGGTCTCGAACCATAAGGAACCGATTTTTCCCTTCGACAATCTGATAGTCGGTGAGACCGTCAATTTGAGAAGGCGTACCGATTTTTTCGAAGCTTCACGCACATCGCCGAAGTTGGAGCAGCGATATTCGCGCCAGCATAGGCTGTCGCGGACTGACGTCAACCAGGTACTAGCCGTGGTTATCGACCCAGGCGCATGCCCAGTCTAGTCCCGCATGCTGAGCCTCTTCTTCCGTATCAAAAACGCCGACTACCCCGGAGGCTTCAACCATCTTTGTGACGCGGGTGATGGTCCCACTGCCTGCATATCGCTCAGGCGAAAGGATGCCCTCCTGCTGAAGTATGGCGTGACCGAAGATGCGGTATCCCTTGTAGCTTCCCGACTCCATCTTCACCGAAGCGCATTGCGTGGAGGGCCACGCGTCAAAACCTCCGGTGCGCGCCAAAGCATAAGTTCTCAACGTGGCGGTCCTTGTTTTCCGAGTTATGAGGCCGTCGATTTTCGGCGCTTTCACCTCTGCGGTCAGTCAAGTGAATCATCGCAGCGATAACGCGTTATTGCCGTTGACGATGCTGCTCGACCGATTCGGCTGTGTACATATAAAATTCGGACTTCACATAAATTGGGGGACACGAACATGATTGAAACGGTCAAGCTCGAGTCTCAGGAGCTCACGTTGACTCCTATCATCGGGACCGACGGCAAAAAGCTCAATTTGTACAAAGCCGACTCCCTCAACGTAATAATTGGCGCAAATGGCTCGGGAAAAACAAGAGCGCTCCGGCAAATCGCAGCAGCCATGCGCGAATCGGGAGAGGCGTTTGGCTGCCACATCACCTTTGCCGGCGGAGAAGCTTCGCAGCAAAAAGCTCTTTTGAACATGGGTGTTGTCTATTTCACACCCATTCCATTCTTTGTCCAGTTGCCGAGCGATGACGACCGTTTCGTCGATGCGTCTCCTGATTTTTCGAGAAAACCGAATGCAAATGAAATCAACTTGGAGCAGTTTGAACGGCTTAAAAGCAAATTAGGGATTTCGAACAATCCCTTGGTCACTATGTCATGTGACGAGAATCGTCTCTTAGCGATGCTTTCGCGAGCAGCCGTGCGAGCGATTTCTCAGCTCAAGCGCGTGCCAAAGGCTCTCTCTATCGACCTTCCCATCGATGACATCCGGCGACAGACTGGCGTGATATTGAAGGCGTTGGGGAACGTAGAATTGACTAAAAATGCTGCTGATATCAAATCGTTAAAAATATCGCCCCGTGCTTTAGAAATTGCCAACGAGGTTATGGGAAAAATCCAGCTCTTGACTAAAGAGAAATGGATGGCAAATTATCTACCAGTACTGTCGGCTCTTCAAGCCGCCACCGAAGAAAGAAGTGATGGGAGCGGTATTTCCATTGCGTTTTTCAAGGCCGCACTTAATATTAATATTGGTGCCGCCAGTCGCTACCCAAAAACCGAGCAAGTTTATCTTTCAAAGCTTAAAAAAAATATTGAAAGCAAGATTGCGATTTATGAGGGCGAGGAAAATTGGACGCTGACCGAATCAAAAGGAAAAATAACCGCGTCGGTTGAATACAAGAAGTCAAAAATTTTGCTTAAATTTCCAGATGCAGAGCTCAAAGGATATGTTTCGGTTGGGTGGGACGCGTTTAGCTCCGGCCAACTCGCGTTAATGGGCCAATTTACGCAAATAACAAAACATGCTAAGCGTATGCTGGGCAATGGATTGCGGGAAATTCTTCTGTTGATTGACGAGGGGGACATTTTTCTCCACGCCACGTGGCAACGTCAGTATGTGGAGCTTCTCAATATACTAGCTACGGAGTTGAAAAAGATTGGGTTTAAGAAAATACAAATAATTCTTACGACGCACTCATTTTCAGTGGTAAGTGATATTCCAAATCAACACATCCTGCGGCTCACACGACAGAATTCAATAAATCCACGTCTCGTGAAAAGTTTCGCTGCGGCCCCTCAAGACGTTATTAATTCATCATTCGAGGCCAACTCTATAGGTTCTTTCGCACAAAAGGTACTTAGCGAGACGGCGAGCCGTATTAAAAGAAATGGTGGCTCCGGGCGTGACCGTTCGATAATTTCATTAATCGATGACCCCATTCTCCGTCGCGAATTTGAGAGACTTGTAACCATCTTCGAAAATTGAAAGTAAAATTAAAAAATGATTTCAATAACTGATGCGTGGGACTCTGCCATATCCGACCACAAAAAATACGTGCTTGATATTGTAAAAAAGAAGCTCGAAATCCCCGTAGGTGAAGCTGGCTATGTAAAATGCGGATATCTGAGGGATTTTGTAGAAAAAAACAAAGATGTGATTGCATGCGGAAAGCCAATCACATTGAAAGGTCTGGTACAAGACTATGAGGGTTTAAAAGCCCGTCTTGGTGGCCCCCGCATTGATTTGTTCAAATTTGAAGCCCGGCAAATTTTTAATTACAAAAATTTCGCGAACAAGAAAGTTCGCCTTTGGTGCGCATATTTTCTTTGCATGTCTTCCTCGTACAAGATTTGCCCCTACTGCAATCAAAATTATGCGTTTACTTTGGCGGCTGATGACGGGGAATTTAGGCCAACATTGGACCATTTTTATTCCAAATCAGAATATCCTTTTTTGGCAATTTCACTATACAACTTGATTCCAAGTTGCTACACGTGTAATTCAAACCTAAAGGGAGCGAAGAATTTTTTTGATGACCCCCATCTTCACCCATTTGAAGCGAATTCCGATTTGGAATTTCGCGTGAAGGGAAAAGGCGGTGTTGACATTAACCGCCTTATTGGAGATGAACACCTTTTCTGCACTTCAGGTGAAGTGAGACCGGTGGAGGTCGATGACGATGCGAAAAATAACTCAATCAAGACATTTCTGCTGAACGACAGATTTGAGTTCAACGAAAGCGATTTTCTACAGTTTGCATATTATCGGAAGCAGCTCACTTCAGAGCGGGTCAAAGAAATAGAAGGGATTCTAAAAATTCCAACGAATGCATCATCCTTGCTTCGATTCGAACCAAAAAATCATAAAAATACAATTCATGGAAAAATATATTTTGACATTTTCAATCAATTTCGACCTGATTGAGCGCCACCGTGAAGGCGGAGATTTGGGAACTTCTTTTGCTTAGGTTCCCACTGCCATCATGATGGCGAAAAAGCTCGAAGGTAACTGTGCAGCTCAAGTCGTGACCGCTGCCCATCGTCCAGCCAACCGCTCGGCGCTCATTGGGCATTCGAGGTGCTTAGACTTGCGCCGGGAATGCTCGCCCTAAGTCGGTGTAGACCGGCCTGAGTTCATCGGGCGTGAGTGGCCACCGTTCCGCGGTCGCGGCGGGTGCAGAGTCTGCCATTAGATACGCTAAAAGTATCCATGGTTGGCGGAAGAGGTAGTGCGCATCAGCGCGGCCTTTGACACGCTCAGCAATGAAGGGCTTCTGCGCAAGCAACTCCGTCAGACGTCGACGTAAGTCTTCGCCTAGGTTCTGGCGGAATGCCTGCAATACAAGTCGATTGCTCAAGTCCGTCTGAGGAGCGAAACCGATGTGCTCCGAATAGACCGTGGCCAACGTGTCGAGCGCTTCACGCTCAGCCTTGGTTGCGGAGTTCAGCTCGTCGACCGCCCTGATGAAATAGTCATCTACCGCTTCAATCAGCGCCATGCTCTTGGCGACGGTTCGTTCTACCGTCTTGGCAATCTCGGAGCCAGGTTCACGCTTATAAATATTGTCGTGCGTCAGCTCACTGTGCGCATGCTGAAGTAACGTCCGAATCTGTACTTCACAGGGCGTATCTTTTTGAATCTCAACTTCGGATTCCGTGCGAAACGTCTCTGCTGCCTTCAGGACGTAGTGCGTCGACTGATACGTGAACTCAAGCGGTCGGATGTCGCGTTCCGCTTCGTAATCTCTATCGAGACTACACGTCCACCTGGCGGAGTGCTCGATGACATGCTGAATCTTCCGGATGTCAGACGTGAGCAGCACTACGAAACGGACGCCGACCTTGTCCTCGATATTGACGTACGGGTCCGCATACGGTTTGTTTCGATGAAACGCTTTACCGATGAGGGAGTCGTCCGTCTTCGTACGGGGTTTCGGCGGAATTTTAAGAAATGCGTGCGCGTCGAAGCGCTCTACCGACGCGTGCAGGCCCGCAATAATCTGATTCTTGACGAATAGACCCCAAGCGGCGTACGACTCCCGCTCGGCGTGCCATCGTGCAAGGAATTCAGATTCGGTCATTCTTGCGTAGAGATTCGGTCTTTGATAATTACCTGCGTCCACTGCGGCGTGACGCCGTTCTTCGCTTCGCCGTCGATTAGCGACACCGTTACCAGCTTGTCGAACGAGTCTGCAGGACCGCTGATACGGACGCGGCTTGCGAAATTGAGCCTGCGCAATTTCATCGCCGACGCAACGTCAGTCGTGTCCTTGTTGACTGCGACTTCTGGAAATCCTTTTTCGACCATGTACGCGCGATAGGCGTCGCGCGCCTCTGCGTCCCCGAAATACGTATCTGCGAAGGATGCGATTCCGACCGTCGGAAGCTGGTCCGCGCGCAAATACGTGATGAGGGCGTTATGCAGCACGATTTTTTCTTCCTCGGGCTTGTCCACCGCTTGGATAAAAGCCTTCGTCAAATCGAAGAATTGCAGTGTTTGACGCGCACTAGACTGGGGAAAACCCAGCCCTAAAAATCCATCGTAGAAATACTTGGCCGCGCCGTACCGGTTCGCCACCGTCAAGGTTTCATCATAGATGTAGGCGTCCCAACCAGCAGGAAATTCGCCTTCAACCGGCGCCTGCGGCTCCAAGAAAAGCCCGACCTTGTAGAGCTTCGTCTGCGCGGTCAGCATAAGCGACTTCAAAAACTTGAGCTTCGGCTTTGCATCTGCAGCTTCCCGCGCCCGCATGAATCCATTATGCACTTCGGCCTTGATGACGCCAACCAGTCGCCGTGCCGGATGGCCGGCGGTGCCGCTAAACACGACGACCACGCCACCCGGAAGGTTGCGGTTCTTTTGTTCGTCAGCGAGCTTCTCGGCGATGCCCTGCGACTCGACAATGAAACCGGCATCGTCAGCATCGAGAGACGTGGACGCGCGATGGACGAGGCTCTCCGCGCTCGCCTTCACGATGGACATCTGAACGCATCGCGTTGCGCTGGTCATAGCAGTTACGACTCGGTCTCGAAGCGCCTCAGCGGCTTCGTCGTCCAGCACCTCGAGTTCGTCTCCAAATTCGGGTTGCACTTTGTTCCCGTCATTACCGCGCTTGAAAACCTCGTGCAGAATCACACGTGAAATCGTGAGGTTGAGAAGCTGCATCGGCCCTCCAGCCTTTATATTTTTGAGATTCGGCGCGTATCTGAGCGCCAGACCGCTGGCGATTGTAAGCCAATGTTGGTCGCTCAGCGCGCGCCGTTGTCAAAAGCCTCCGTTGCGCAAATTGCCATTTCGTTAGATACCACGCTGCGCCGGCGGATTGGTACGACTGCCGCCTGTCGGCGCGGGCAAAGCAGCCGGTAGTCGCCGCACGGACATCGCCTGAAACGGGCATCTTTCGATTCTGTAAGGCTGAGGAGCCTTTTGTCTGAAGCGTGACCCTGCAGTTGACCCGCCAGGAAGATTTCTATACTGTATAAATACACAGCTTTGCGGCTTCAGTTGTTGCAGCTGGTTGATGCACTAAGGCGGGATGAGGGGCGCGACATTCTGGAAACGTCGCTGGACGTATGGCGATGCGCCCGGTGTCCGTGAAATACCCGCTCAGCGCTGAGTTTGGATGAAGTCTAGCTATAGACAACCGCCACTCAGCCTTGCCTGGCAAGACTTTCAGCGAAATTCATAGTGCGACCTCTGTAGGGTGCATTAAAGGATTGTGCGACACCAGTAGGGTGTACGCCCTCTGAAAAGGCCACCCGCTGCGGTCGATTTCCTATCGAAATCTCGTGGAACCGAGTCGGAAGCGACAAAAGTAGGGTGTACTTCGCGACATCAGTGGCGTAACGACACAGCCTGTTTCTGCTTTCCTGAACCACACCGAAATTACACCCACTCGCCAACGTATAACGCAGAGTGTGCGTCATACGCGGTGCGTCTTGAGCCAGTTGCACAGCGCGTTATTCATCCGCGTTTGCCAGCCGTCGCCGCTTGCCTTGAAGCGATCGATAGTCCCAGCGTCGTACCGAACCGTTACCGCGACCTTGAAGCTGATCGACCTCTTCCCATCCCTGAGTCGGTCCAGGCAACCGTCACGCTTTGATGTAAAGCGGTCGTAATGCTCGACCTGCGCGCGCAAAACGCACCACTGGGCCAACAATTCGGGGTCCATCTCTCCATGCTTCGACCATCACAAACGATACCGAGAAGGTAAAATTTCGTTGCACCTTGTCGGGTGCGCTTTCCTGTCGGCGCGGCGAGTCAGGTACACGGTTTGCTTTCTATTGGGGGATTTGCTGATTCCGCGGCGGCCCCTTGTTTGAACCTTCGCAGACGATTCAAAAAATGACAACTCACACATCTCCAGCGTCGCGCCATTCGAACGTCGAAACGGGTGTACCGGGCCTCGATACCATTCTCGGCGGAGGTCTGGTCGGCGGCGCTTTGTACCTGATAGAAGGCAT
>Ga0153933_1000348_pt1 | contig 18202 bp, 16 predicted proteins | sample TSNJ017MetaG_FD_102275 | JGI IMG/M metagenome (GOLD analysis project Ga0153933, IMG submission 102275) | Attine ant fungus gardens microbial communities from New Jersey, USA - TSNJ017 MetaG | ecosystem: Host-associated > Fungi > Mycelium > Unclassified | place: USA: New Jersey, Wharton State...
CGCTAAAAAAACACGCTGTTGATACCAGGTATCTGCCGCCCCTGCAGGGCGGATCATTCTTGGACATATTCCCGGGGTTAAAACCCCGGGCTTAGTCCTATAGTCCCTTCGGGACAAAATCGTTTTGACCTCTGTCCGCAAAATCGAAGCTCCGTCGCTCCGCGCTGTCCGGTTCGAGGACGAGTACGAAACGCTGCGCTTATTTTTCTCAATACGTTTCATCGTCCACTCCCACTACCTGAACTTCTAACTCAAGGTCAATTCCGCGCTCCTGTTTCGCCTTCTCCTGAATTTGTGCGATCAAATTCAGGACTTCGTTGGCGGTCGCAGCTCCATCATCGTTCACGATGAAATTTCCGTGAATCTCGGAAACGCGAGCAGCACCCACTTGCCGGTTTTTTAGCCCTAGCTCATCCACCAACTTGCCGGCTGGACAAGCAGCCGGGTTCTTGAAAATGCAGCCTGCACTAGAGGCAATGGGTTGCGACTGCTTCCGTTTTCCGCTCGCGACGTCTATCTTGGCATCAATCTCAGCTAACGACGATTTCTGGCCTTGAAACCGAGCGGAAACCGCAAAGCGTTCGCGCAAGGTTGGGACATTCCGATAGCGAACTTCCATGCGGTTCGGAGTTAACACCTCAAATTCACCGCGCAGACTAACTACCTGCACACTAAGCACTTGGCCGAACGTCTCAGCTCCAATGGCTCCTGCATTCATTCGCAAGCTGCCGCCCACGCTTCCGGGAATTCCTTCCATCCATTCAAACCCGCCCAGCTCAGCATTTCGCGCAGCGCCCACCAGCTGTTTTAACCTCACGCCGGCCCCGGCCTCAATTTCCGTCCCGTCAACTTTGATCGCTCCAAAATCTCCTCTTACCAAGTGGATGACACAGCCGGGAATTCCGCCGTCTCGAACTAACAGATTTGAGCCGCGGCCAATCACCATCACCGGATGGCGATTAGCCGAACAGAAAGCCAAGATGTCTGCTAGAGCACCGCGCGTCTCGGGTTCGACCCAAAACTGAGCCGGTCCCCCAACGCGCAAGGTCGTATGCCGAGACATGGGCTCGTAAAGCCGGACCTCGCCAGCGCCCATCGCCTCGCGCAGAGCCTGAGCGGTCTCCAGATCTTGTACGAGATTGCTGGCCTCTTCATGGATATCACCGGCCCCCAGACTCAGGATTACATCACCTTGCTTGGCGATTCGAGCCAGCTCCCGATGGAGATGGCGTCGCACCGGCACATAAGACACGGCGGGATGTCCATGCTGACGAACCGCATCCGCGACCGTCGCGCCGGTCACCCCGGGAATTGGTTGCTCGCTGGCAGGATAGACATCCGTGACATACACCACATCAGCGGCATCAAAAGCCGCGCCAAATTTGTCTCTGAGCGCTTGGGTCCGCGAATAGCGATGCGGTTGGAACATCACCACGACCCGATCTCCTCCCACGCCCCGCGCCATGGCCAGAGTCGCTTTTATCTCCGTGGGATGATGCCCGTAATCATCGAAGACCCGAGCAAATTGATTCTGAAGTTTCGCTTCAAAGCGACGTCGCGCCCCGCGGAAAGTGGCCAAGGCGGCCGAAATATGGACCATGGGAACGCCTAACTCGCTGGCCAAGGCGATCACGGCCAAAGCATTGCTCACGTTATGTCTACCCGGCACCCCCAAGTCGACGGAACCAAGCAACTGGCCTGAGCGCCAGGCATCGAACCGAGAACCGGTCGCCGTTAGTTGGATATTACGGGATCGATAAGTCGCTTCCGGTGATTCGCCGTAAGAAACCGCTTGCAGTCGCGCCCGGCAAAGCACTGCCGCATGCTCATCGTCAGCACAATAAATCACAGCGCCACTGGTTTGGTCCATTAGCTGCGTGAACACGCGATCGATAGCGGCAAGATCCTGGTAATAATCGAGATGCTCTTCTTCTACATTCAGAATCACTGCATGCCGCGGATGATAAAGCCGCAGAGTCCCGTCGCTCTCATCTCCTTCCGCCACAAAGAACCTTCCTGCCGCGTCCCAATGAGCATTGGTGCCGAGAAGCGGTATCTCCGCACCAACATAATGGGATGGGTGGAGTCCGCCGATTCTTAGAACGTGAGCCGCCATCGCCGAAGTAGTGGTTTTGCCATGCATCCCGGCGATCACGATGCCATCGCGCGACCGCATAATCGTAGCTAAGGCTTCCGCTCTCCGTACCCGCGGAATATTCAAGCGGACTGCTTCATCGTAGGCCGGATTTCCTTCCTTGATGGCGGACGAATAAATGACCAGGTCGGCGCCGTGAACCGTCTCCGGCGTTTGCGGAAGATGGAAAGTGAGTCCCAAGTTTTCCAGACGACGGGTCTCGACCGAACTGACGCGATCACTTCCGCTAACGCTGTGCCCAAGTTCGAGCAAAAGCCCGGCAATCCCGCTCATGCCGCTGCCGGCCACCCCGATCAGATTGATCTTCCTGGGCGGATTCAGCAGGATCTCCAAGGCCTGATTTGTGGCATCGTTTTCCATTAGTTCGTTCTTATCGCCTAGGCTTCATCGCCCTGGTAATAGTCCTCGTCCTCGAAATTGTGTTTGCAGGCTGAGCGACGAACCGCCTCGAAAACCGGCTCTGGTCAAAATCGCCCGTCCTCACCGATCCAATCCCCATGCCCCCTTGAGGACGAGGACGACGACGATTATGAAGGCCGATTTCGCCTTCGGCTCCGTGCACTAATTCATTTCGCTCCATTGCCCGCAGATTCGACTAGTTTGCAGAGTTCCATCGCGGCGTCCTTGCTCGCTAAACTGCGCATGTTGTTCGAGAGCAGTTCACGTCTTTCCGGATTTGCCAACAACTGCTCGATCAAGTTGCCCACGGTATCGCCGTTGGCAGACTCCGAATCGATCAGCTCAGCAGCCGATGCTCGCTCAAAGATCTTCGCATTCAGGGTCTGATGATCCTCGGCCGCAAACGGATATGGGATCAAAATCGCCACAGAGCCGAAATAGGCCATTTCGCTAAGACTGGCGGCGCCGGATCGCGCAACGACCACATCCGCAGCCGAGTAAACTTCCTCCATCCGGTGATGAAAGGCGCCGATGAAAGCAGGGACGCCCTCTTTCTTGTAGCGATCGTAAATGTACTGGTGGTCTTCTCTTCCGGTTAGATGAACAAATTGCACCGGCTTCATAGCGAAATGAGGAAGCGCGGCGGCGATTGTCTCATTGATGCCGTGAGCGCCTTGGCTCCCGCCGATCACCGCCACCGTTTGCAAATCAGGATTGAGCTTCAACAAGCGTCTGGCTTCCGCTTTCTTGAGCTGTCTTTTCACGCTTTTTCGGATCGGGGTACCCGTGACCACAACGGGCTTTTCCGGAAAATAGGATGCGCACTCTGCAAAACCCAACGCCACCTGATCCGAAAAACGAGCATTGAATCGATTAGCCTTACCCGGAATGGCATTCGACTCATGGATGATCGTCGGGATCTTGGACCAGCGAGCCGCCAAAATTGGTGCGGTGGAAGTAAAGCCGCCCATACCCAAGGCTGCGTTCGGGCGAAAGGTCTTGAATACGCGGCGACAAGCAAAAAGGCCTTTTAAGAATTTCGAGCTAAAGGCCACGATCTCAGTTGAATACAGCCGCGGTAAGCCGACCGCTGGAATCCGTTCGATTTTGAAGTCCGTGCGATCACGGACCGCTAACGAGTCGATCTGTTTCTCAGAGATTAAAAGCAATACTTCATGACCGCGATCCCGAAGGACCTCGGCAACAGCTAACCCCGGGAACAGGTGTCCGCCCGTTCCGCCACATGCGATCGCAACATTCATGAGTACTTAGAATTTTGAGAGGTGCCGCACCCTTACCATCATTTCGTTTCGGGCGGCAGGCGCTTCTTCCTTACCATGCCGGTAGATATTTATCAGCACGCCAACGCAAACTAGGCAGAAAAATAGGTTCGAACCGCCATAGCTGATGAAAGGCAAAGGGGACCCTTTGTTGGGTAGCATGGAAGTAGTGACGCCCACATTGATGAGCGCCTGTAACCCAAGCAACGAAGTGCAGCCGAAACCAAACAGCATACCGAAGCGATCTCTCGCATTCAGGCTGATGAGCGTGCCGCTAGTCAAAATCAACAGGTAACAGAAAACGATAATCAACGTGACCCGTAGCCCTAGCTCTTCGCCGATGACCGGAAAAATAAAATCGGCGTAGGCGTACTCAAGGTAGAACATCTTTTGGCGGCCGTTGCCGAGACCCAGTCCGTCGATCCCGCCGGATCCCAGCGCGATCAATCCCATAAACTGCTGTTGAGCTTCGGTAGTCTGATATTGCTCGGGGTGAATGAACGCGAGCAAACGATTGTGCCGTCCGGGAATCGACCAGGCAATGGCCATAACTCCGATCAACCCGGCAACCAAGGTTGGAATTATTAGCCGTAAATTGACTCCGGCCACAAACATCATCAGTAACGCGGTAGTCCCGATCAACGCGGTCGAACCAAGATCGGTCTCGCCCACAATTAACCCCAAGACTGCACCTACCACCGCAAATGGGATTAGCAGGCCCTTAACGATTCGATTTTGTTCGGATTCGAACTTCGCGAACCACCAAGCCACAAAGACCACGACAGCGAATTTGGCCAACTCGGACGGTTGCACGGTCAGTGAGCCCAGATGGATCCAGCGAAATGAACCATTCAGGCGGAGCCCAATCGGTCGAACAAAACAAAGGGCTAGAAGCACGCAAGACGTTCCGATCAAGAACATCCAGCCGCGTTGCCACCAACGGTAGTCTACTGCGGCGCACACCACGGCTACCACGAAACCGAATCCGAGCCAGAAGCCCTGTTTGCGAAGGAAACTGAATTGATCCCCGTGGCCGTCCGATGCAAATGCTCCGGCGCTAAAGAGCATAACGAGCCCGATCGAGATCAGGACCGCCACGGAAAATAGAAGAATAAAAGCGCTCTTTTTGTGCATTCCCTGAGCCTGCATTGTCCGGCGATCTCCTCCATCGCCGGACAATGCAGGCTATGGCGGCAGAATCGACCGGCTACGCCGCTCTACTCTGCCGCGGTTAATTATTAAAAGGTGTGTACGTAGAAGCTGTTTGCCAGGTGGTGACGCCGGTCGAACAGCCATAGCGTGCGCGTGTCGCCAGTTGAGAGGACGGCTTTGACGGCGTCTTCCCAACTGGCGATATGCGCAGCCTAGGGGATCAGAATACGCTGGCCTACCTGTAGTTTTCTGGGGTCATCAATATTGTTAACTTTTAAAAGCTCGGATGCCGTTATCTTGAATTTCTTGGCGATCATGGCCGGATTGTCGCCGCGTTGAATGGTGTAAAATTTTCCGTTCTCACCGCCAGCTCCTGATCCTGCCGCCGTTTTTCCACCCGCTTGGCGGCTGTCCAACAATCTCTCGAGTTCGCTGGCCGGCTTCGTACTGGTGTGTTCAGGAATGACGAGCTCTCGGCCAATCGCGACGATGGTACCGGGAGCTAAATTGTTCGCCGTTTCCAAATCATGAGCCGTCATTCCGTACTGCGCCGCGATTCCCGCCAACGTGTCGCCCGCTTTCACCTGGTAAACTAAGTTCTGCGCCGGAGCATGGACACGCGTACTCGCAGCGTTCGCGAAGTTTGCGACCGGCGTCGAGGTTGGACTAGTGGTTGCTGATTGGTTCCTGGCCGTATTGGTGGATGATTGGCGATCCTTCAAGGTGCTGAATGCGAAGATCCCTCCGACCGCCACCACATGTAGTAAAAGCACCACCACAAAAGCGCGGGAGAGTTTAACGTTCGGTTCTTCGACGAAATATTCCTCTTCGTCGTAACGCGCCGATTTTCTCGCTGCCGCTGTCCGCAGTTTTCTTCGTGGCATTCGTTGAATTGGACGTTTCATCATCTTCATTTGGCAAGCTCCTGGACCTGTTGGCGAAATTGGTTTCCTCGGTCCGCGTAGTTCTTGAACATGTCGAAAGAGGAGGTTCCTGGAGAAAATAGGACCGTGTCGCCGGAATTCGCGTTCCGCCGGGCGGCAGCAATAGCGTCCGCAAGATCTGCCGCCTGAGTGCAGCCCACGACCGGAGACCAAGAGTGCTCGATGCGCGCAGCCATCTCCCCGATCAAAACCGCATGTTTTACTTTTTCTTTAACTAGCTCGGCAATGGAATCGAATTGAAACCCTTTATCTTTTCCTCCAGCGATCAATATAACCGGGCGGGATTGCGACTCGAGCGCCTTGGCTAAGGCGTCAAGATTCGTGGCCTTAGAGTCATTGATAAAAACGACGCCGTTCACTTCACCAACCTGCTCGCAACGATGCGGCAGTAGCCGATATTCGCTTAACCCAACCGCAGCTTTTTCCCAGGGGATGTTTAGAGCATGAGCAACACCTAAAGCTGCCATCAGATTCTCGGCGTTATGTACGCCGCTCAAGTTGGTGCTTTTCATGTCGAGTACCGGTTTACCGCGAAAGCGCAGTGACTCACCCGATACGGACAGATCGGCGGGCCCAGGATAAGTGTTGAAAGTGATCGTCTTCGATTTGAGCCCGAAAAGTTGGTCTCGAGCATTCACCACGGCGAAGTCGCTTGCCTGCTGGTATTCGAAAATCCGTAACTTGGCCTCCCGATACTCTTCAAGATCGCGGTACCGGTCGAGATGATCCGGCGTGAAGTTAAGCCAAACCGCAACTTGCGGCCGGAATGTGGAGATGGTCTCGAGCTGGAATGAACTAACTTCGACAGTAAAAAAGTCCAGGTCATTCTGACGCTCGATGGCGTCACAAAACGGCATGCCAATGTTGCCGCATGCGATCGTACGCACTCCGGCGCGTTGCAGCATCCGTTCGATCAATTGCGTCGTGGTGGTCTTGCCGTTCGTTCCGGTAATGGCGATGACCGGTTTCTGGCAGAACCGAAAGGCCAGTTCTAATTCACCGGTAAACTCGGCCTTTTGCCGGACAAAATTCCGCACCAGCTCGACTTGAGGATCGATTCCCGGGCTGAGGACGATTAGTTCGAAATTGACAGTCGCTCGTTCAGCCTCCGATCCCAAAACCGTCTTGATTCCCAGGGTCGCCAATTTCTGGGCTCGCTCCCGCAGCTGCGATGAATCGGCGCTATCGAAAACCGTCACATCGGCGCCTTCTCGCCGGAGAAGCTTGGCAGCTGCTTCTCCGCTGGTTCCTAATCCTAAGACGGCCGCTTTGGTCGCGTTCAGTTTCATCTCAGTTTCAACGTGGCCAGACCTAGCAGTGCGAACATTAAAGACATGATCCAGAACCGGACGATAACGGTGTTCTCTTTCCACCCCTTCAGTTCGAAATGATGATGTAGCGGGGCCATTAGCAACACGCGTTTACCCCGGGTTTTGAAGCTGAATACCTGAACAATCACGGACACGGCTTCGATCACAAAAATCCCACCCACCACCGCCAATAGCAGCTCCTGCTTACAGCAGATCGCGACGACGCCGAGGGTGCTCCCAATCGATAGGGAACCGGTATCGCCCATGAAGACTCTGGCAGGATGGCAATTAAACCAAAGAAAACCGAGACCCGCCCCTGCCAACCCCGTGCAAAGAACCGTGAGCTCGCTGCTCTGCGAGTAGTAAGGCAACTCGAGATAGGTCGCTACGACTACGTTTCCTGCGGCGTAAGCCAGGATCGCATAGGTTGTAGCCACCGTGACCGTGCATCCGGTCGCTAAACCATCCAAACCGTCGGTCAGATTCACTGCATTCGAAGAGCCCACCACCACGAGGGCAAAGAACAGGATGGTCAGCCAGCCCAGATTGGGAATGATCGGCTCTTTAAAGAACGGGATATAAAGCTCTTTAGCCTGGATCTCGAGTGCGGGATTGGTGAGGAAGAAGACGGTAACGACGGCGGCCAGAAAGAACTGGCACACCAGCTTTACCCGGCCGGGGACACCATCCGATTTCTTTTTTGTGACTTTTAAGTAGTCATCGGCGAAACCGAGGCCAGCGGTGAAGACAATCGTGAAAAGACTGAGCCAAATGAAGCTGTTATCCGGCCGCGCCCAAAGCAACGTACTAACCACAACCGATCCCATCAAAAGGACTCCGCCCATCGTCGGCGTTCCCTTCTTTGCCCCATGCAATTCATAAAGCCGGTGCACCTCTTCCGCGGTCCGAATTGGCTGGCCGAATTTGAGCGAGGTCAGCTTACGGATAACCCAGCTGCCGCTAACCAAACAAAGCAAAAATGCCGTGATCCCGGCACAAACGGCCCGGAATGAGACGTATTGAAACACGTTAAAGCCGGTGCTGATCGGATGGGGGCCTTGGCTGAGATGAAAAAGGTAATACATCATGGCGCCTTCCTTTGGCCCGAGGCACGCGCTGCTTCAAGCAGCGGAATGATTTGATCGATCGCCGCACTCCGGCTGCCCTTCAGCAGAAGGAGGTCGCCCGGCTCTAAAATTGTATTCAAAAGAGCCGCTGCTTCAGCGTTGCTCTTCGCCGTCCGGCTCTCGGTTAGTCCGGCGGCAATCGCGCTGGCGGCAATCGGGTACGCTTTCTCACCAACCGCGATCAGGACATCAAATCCTTGCTCGGCGGCAGCTTTCCCCACCTTTTCATGGCCAACGATGCTTTCTGGGCCGAGTTCACCCATTCCTCCCAGGGCTGCAACCCGGCGGCCATTCGCCGGCAGGTTAGCGACGGTCCTGAGAGCAGCAATCATGGAGTCGGGATTCGCATTGTACGCATCATTCACAATGGCGATCCCTCCCACCGCCTTTACCTGCAACCGTCCCGTAGGAAGCGCAGTCTTGGCTAGCCCAGCCGCGCATTCGGCCAGCGACAACCCAAAGATCAACCCAATGGCGATTGCCTGTAAGGCATTGAGCACCATGTGCTCGCCGAGCACAGGCAGATGAACTCGATATTCTTCTTGGTCGCTTGTGACGGTGAATTCTTCGCTGTCAGAACCGTGCTTGATATCTCGAGCCCGGATCTGTCCCCTCTCAAATCCAACCCTCACAACTCGCGCCCGGCAACGGCCGGCGATCCAGTCAGCAAAATCATCACTCGCGTTCAGTACTACCGTCCCTTCCTCACCCACGCTCTCAGCCAAGACCGATTTCTCTCGAGCGATCCCTTCTCGACTTCCAAGAAACTCGATATGGGCCACTCCAATGTTTGTAATGATGGCGTGCTGCGGCGATGCGATACCAACTAATGCAGCAATTTCTCCCTCATGATTCATTCCGTATTCGATCACCGCGACTTGATGTTGGCGCTCCAACTTCAATACCGAGAGCGGCACCCCAATATGGTTATTCAGGTTCCCAGAGGTCTTGGTGACCGATAAGCGTTCACTCAAAACCGCGGCTACCATTTCTTTGGTGCTCGTTTTCCCATTGCTACCGGTGATCCCAACGATCGGGACGGGAAACTTTTGGCGATAGTTCTTTGCCAGGGTCTGCAGACCGACCAGCGAATTCGTGACCTGGATTTGTGGTAAACCCGCCAAGCCTTCATTCACTTTTTCGACTAAGGCAGCGGTCGCCCCTTGTTCGAATGCAACCGCCAAAAAATCGTGCGCGTCGAACCGCTCGCCCCGCAACGCGACGAACAGTTGTCCGGGCTGAATAGACCGAGTATCAGTGGAGACCGCAGTAACGACTCCTGAGCCGGAACCAAACAGTCTTCCGGAAGCCAAACTGGCGATTTCGGCAACCGTACTAGCTTCCATGTTCTCCTAATTTGACTGGATGATCTTCCAATGCCCTGAGGGCCACCTCGATATCATCGAAAGGAACCGTGTGGTCTCGGAACTCTTGATACTTCTCGTGACCTTTTCCGGCAATGAGCAGGATATCCCGAGGCTTCGCTAGCATAATTGCCCGGTTGATGGCTTCGCGACGGTCAACGATCGTTTCAAAATTTCGGCCTTTGAAGCCCGCAACCACATCACGAATGATCGCCTCGGGATCTTCCTTGCGAGGATTGTCTGACGTAACAATGGAGTAATCCGCAAACTGATCGGCTACCGATCCCATCAACGGCCGTTTGGCTCTGTCCCGATCTCCTCCGCAGCCGAATACCACGATCAGGCGGGCAGGGCTAAGATCGCGGCACGTCTTCATTACATTCAGGAGCGCATCATCCGTGTGCGCGTAATCAACGAAGACCTGAAACTGACGCTTGGCCGGAACAGCTTCCAGACGTCCGGGAATTTGAGGGGCGCGAGCCAATGCCAATACCGAGGACCGGATGTCGATACCCAAGGCGGCGGTCGTGGCTAACGCAGCCAGCGAGTTATAAATGTTGAATCGGCCAATTAAAGGCACTCGGACCAAATAGCTCTTCCCTTTTACGTCGAGTTGATAAGAGGTGCCCGTGGATTCGATTCGATAGTTACTCGCCCTGAAGTCCGCCCTCGCACCCATTCCATAGGTAACCAAGTTTAACCGATCGGAAAAGCGAGCCACCAACTGTTGGCCGTAAGGGTCGTCGACGTTGATGACGCCAATACCAGATTTTGACGGCTCATCGCTGAGCTTTTCGAAGAGCTTTTCCTTCGCTTCGAAGTATTGCTTCATTCCTCGGTGAAAATCGAGATGGTCCTGAGTGAGATTCGTGAAGACACCCGCTCGAAACCGAATTTCGTCGACTCGGTTCAAAGCGAGCGCGATCGAGGAAACCTCCATGACCAAATTGACGGAGCCGGCCTCTAGGGCTTGGGAAAAAAGCTGCTGTAAATCAACGGACTCGGGCGTCGTCCGATGGGCTGGTAGGATTCGTTCCCCAATCTGGTAAGATACGGTCCCGATGAGCCCAGTCCGTTGGTTGGCTCGTTCCAGTAAATGCTTGATTAAGAAAGTGGTGGTTGTCTTACCATTGGTGCCGGTCACACCCACCAGTTGCAGGCGAGTGGACGGATCGTCATAAAATGTGGCCGCCAGACGAGCCAGCGCGTCCCGAGAATCTTTTACTTGGATATGGGTGGCCCGCGTTGTCAGATGGGGTCTTTGCGAGACTATCGCGGTTGCTCCCCTCTCGATGGCTTGCCCGATATAAGCATGCCCGTCCACCTGAATGCCCTCGATCGCACAAAATAGGCTGCCTGCAGCAACCTGGCGCGAATCGTAACAGATAGCGGTTACATCTCGGGCTAACGTCCCAGTGACTAAAGGCTGGTCCAGCCGATGAATTAATTTCTCCAGCTCCATATCAGATCGATTAACCACGCCCGGCCAGAGTTGAAGTTAATTTTTTCGGAGTCGCAACTAAACCGGGAGGTTCAACCGGCGCGGTCGGCTGCAACTCGAGGTAATCGGCAACCCGCTTAGCCATTTTGGCAAAGACCGGGCCGGCTACCGTGCCGCCGAACGCTTTGGGGATGTTAGGATCATCAATCACCACTAATAAAGTGAACTTGGGATCGTCTGCTGGCATGAATCCCACAAAAGAAACCACATATTCCCCCTGCAGATAGCCGCCTCGGGGATCGATCTTTTGCGCTGTCCCGGTTTTGCCGGCTACCGTGAAACCGGGAACCGCTGCCTCTTTAGCCGTGCCTTCAACCACTACATCCTTCAACGCCGAAACGATCTTCTTCGCGGTGTCGGCGGAAACGACTCGGCGGACCTGCACCGGCGAATACGTCACCACCGGTCTGCCATCTGGGTCGTCGATCTCCGAAACAATCATCGGCTTCATGAGAACCCCGCCGTTGGCCACCGCCGACATCGCGGTGACCATTTGTAAAGGAGTGACCGCGATCGATTGCCCCATCGGCACTCGCGTAATATCGAGCTCGCTCCAGCGATACGGCGGATTCACCAAACCCGGAATCTCGCCAGGTAACGGAATACCGGTACATTCACCGAACCCATAACGCCGAATGTATTGGTAGAACCGGTCTTTCCCGAGTTGGAGCGCCAGTTTAGCAGCACCGATGTTGCTCGAATGCGCCAACACTTGGTGGAGCGTCAGCATTCCCATCGGATGCGCATCATGCAGAATGTGACCCGCATAGGAATACGCACCGTTCTCGCAATAGATCTTGGTATCCGGCGTGGCCACTTTCTCCTCCAATGCAGCCGAGGTAACCACGATCTTGAATGTAGAGCCGGGTTCCACCATATCGGCAATTGGCCGATTCTTCTGTTCGTCTGGGGTAGAAGACCGCGGGTCATTGCAATCGAAAGTCGGCCGGCTGGCCATTGCCAGGATCTCCCCCGTCGTCGGGCGAAGCATTACCGCGGCCGCCATATGCGGCTTGTACTGAGTAAAAGCCGCGTCTAATTCGCTCTCGACGATATTTTGCAACTGCAAATCAATCGTCAGCCGGACATCGCATCCGTCCTTGGCCGGCGTCTCTAAGCCGCGATATTGAACCAATTCGTGGCCCTTTTGGTCTTCCTCCAAGTAACGGAACCCGTTGGTCCCCTGCAGAAAATCTTCCATCGATTTTTCGATGCCGAGCCTCGGTTCATGACCGCCATCGAGATAACCGACGACTTGAGCAAGCAAGTTGCCGTTCGGGTAAACCCGGTCAAAGTTCAGGTCGAAATAAATTCCGGACAACTGCCTCTGGCCTTTGATGATTTTAGAAATGTTCTCGTAAACGTCCTCCGAAACTCCCCTCTTCAGGACTCTCGATTCCGTTTTCTTATCGGCGATCGTTTTTGCGACAACCGCTTTCAGCTTTGCTTCGAGCTCAGCTGGATCCATTTCCAACTGACCAGCGATTGCCTGCGCCAAAGCGGCCGGGTTCCGAATATGCGAACCGTCGGCCGCCACGTCGTAGATGCGCCGGTTCTCGGCGAGCGGTTCGCCGCGACAACCGCGGATGACCCCGCGCCGCGCGTAGATGACTTGCTTATGGACATGCTTTTCTGCGGCAAACTCCACATACTCATCGTGCCGGATGACCTGGAGGTAGATCAGCCTGACTGAAAACAGGCTGAAGACTCCCACCAGGGCGAAACAGACGATGGCAGCTCTCGCTTGCTCATTCCGGTTCATTTTCTAAAGGGCCGATTGGAGACAACCCGGAGGTCGTCTCCATTCGGGTCGTCTTGGTTAAGGCGAACGACCTGGTCGGTCGTAATCGGGACGAGACCAAAAGAGTTCTGGGCAATTTTCTTCTTTATCGCCGTCAAGGAGCTCAGACTATCAATCTGCAGTTGCATCCCCTCGTTCTCCTTGCGGATTTCGGCCAGATCACGTTCCAGCTGGCTTTGTGCGTCTCCCGACAGCTTCAGCTGGTTCTTAAGATAGACATACGAAATTCCGGCGGATGCGATGAACACCGCCGCAATGATGACCTTACATAGAGATGCGATCCGGATAGATGGGGCCGGCGCCCGTCGGTACGAATTCATAGTGTGTTGCGCTCAATGACTCGGAGCTTGGCGCTGCGAGCTCGTGGATTCCTCAGCTTCTCCTCGGGCGACGGCTCGATCGGTCTCGTCGTGATCAGCTTAAAGTTGAAAACCGGGTTAGGCCGCGGTTCCGGCCATTCCGGACGATCGATCCATTCTTGAGAAACCTTGCGGAAGTAATGTTTTACTATCCGGTCTTCCAGGGAATGAAACGTGATCACTGCCAGCCGTCCGGCCGGCTTTAACCATCCCGCGAGAGCAGGTAACGTTTGTTCCAGGATCTCAAGCTCATTATTAACCGCAATCCGCAGCCCCTGAAATACGCGGGTAGCCGGGTGCCGGGGCCCCCGCCGCGGAACCACTTCTTCCACGGCTCTAGCCAGGTCCGTCGTGGTTTGAAAGTGGCGTTCCGCACGCTTTCGCACCAAATGGGCAGCGACCCTTCTGGCGGCCGGTTCCTCGCCGAATCGGCGGAAGATGTCGATCAACTCCGCCTCCGGCGCAAAGTTCACTAGGTCGGCCGCTCGCAAGCTAATGTTGGGACCCATGCGCATATCGAGCGGGCCTTCCTCTTGAAAACTAAAACCGCGGTAGGGCGTATCGAGCTGGTGCGACGAGACGCCAAGGTCCATTAAAATGCCGTCAAACGCTTCCACCCCAAGCGCCTCGAAGTGACGCGGCGCTTCCAGAAAGTTTGCCCTAATCAACTGTAGACGAGAACCGAACTCAGCAAAATGGCTTATGACCTCGGAGATGGCCTCGGGATCTTGATCCGAGGCAATGACGTCAGCTCCGGTCGCCAACAACCCACCCGTGTGGCCACCTCCCCCCAACGTAGCGTCGAAAAAAATCCTCCCCGGACCCGGGCTTAGCAACTCGATAGTCTCCGCTAACAAGACCGGTTCGTGGAAGGGCCTAGGCTGTCCCGCGTTCCGCATCATGACTTCTTTTTCTAGCACAGCGATCATGTTCTCCTCCGGACGGACCAATCTTGCGCACCAACGAGCCGGTCCTGACCGTTAGATTCCAAGCACCCCCAACATGTGTTGGAACGTTGGCGCGTCCTCCTCCCTAACTTTTTGCCATGCCTCCGGGCTCCAAACTTCGAACCTTGGATGGCTGCCGACTAAGATGACTTCATCTTTGAGGCCAACCTGGCGACAATGGTCCTCGGGTAAAATTATCCGACCCTGTTTATCTGTCGTCAGGTGTTGAGCTCGCGAATAGAACTGTCGAAGGAATCGCTGAGCGTCCTGGGGCGAAAACCTTGGATCGCTTTTAGCCCGGGCTGCGACTTCGAGCGCAACCGCAGTGGGCATCACCATCAAACAGCCATTCTCTTGATTCGGTACGGCAAAGAACTCATCCACCTCACCGCTCCGCCAACGCGCGGGGATAGTGACGCGTTTTTTCGCGTCCAACGCATGCCGGTATTCTCCGGCAAAGATTGGCTGAGAGGTGGTGGGATCCATTGTTCAGCATGGCAAATGCAACCATTTTGAACCACTATGCCCCACTTTTACCCACCAACCCCCATTTCGGTCAATGAAATTCGTTTGGATTTAACACTTTTTGCGGAACCGGCGCCGATCTTAGGACTGCGGAGCGCCAACGGGGCGGCGCCACGGTTCTCAACGCGGTGAACTAAGAGCTCCACGAACGGATTTAGGACCCGCCTCCGCGAAGTCTACGGCGCGGCAGGCTCTATGAGGTTCTATAGAACTCACGGGACTTTTGAGACGCGCGTGGCGACCACGTAGGTCCATGAGTCCCAAGCGTCCCCATTTTAAGGCCGACCCGCAGAACCGGCCGAACCCCTGACAAATTCAGGGCTATCCCCCCTCGAATTCTACAAAAACAACCGATTTATGACGGGTAATTTAATGAAAATCGGCTGAATTCCCCTCGTTTTGAATACTTTATATGCTATACTGGAAGTCCCTATGGCTATTCAGAAGAAAAACGCCTTCTCCCGCCGCCTACCTGATCTAGTGACCGAAGAGCTAGTCTCCGTTCTGTCGCAAAAGAAATCATTCGAGTTCAAGCAATTGTTTGAAGTCGTTCATGAAAACTTACGGCAGCGTAACGCAGCCAGCGGTGGCGAGGAGATGTTGCGTTTGAGAGCTTACGAAAAACTTCAAAATTTGGTAGCGCGTGGTGTGGTTAAAAAAAGCGGTAAAAGCTACAAAGGGGACGCGGCCGCACTTGCAGCGATGGCAGCAACCAACGCCCAGGCCGCCGCAACGGTGGTTTCAAAAACTTAGTTCCTAAAAGGACCTAAACCTAGGACCTAAGATGGCGCAAGATTACCTGCCGATCCTGGTTCAAGTCGTTTTTGCGGCCGGATTCGCCGGATTCGCCTTATTTCTTAGCGTAGTTATTGGCAGGGTTGGTAAGCGAACCCCTGTCAAGGATACCGCCTACGAGTGCGGAATGCTGCCGGAGGGCGAGGCTCAGCCTCGCTTCAGCGTGAAGTTCTACCTGGTAGCGATGCTCTTTATCCTTTTCGATATCGAGATCGTTTTCATGTACCCGTGGGCGGTCGTCTATCGCGATTTCATCGCCAAATATGATGCTCTACCCATATTGGGCAGCATGGTTGGCTTCGTCGTGATCCTACTGGTCGGCTTCGTGTACGCGGTGAAAAAAGGCGCTCTCGAATGGAGACGCTAAGGCACTAGTAAACAGCAAGCAGTGGGCCGGTAATCACTTTAGGAGCCAGGAGCTAGAATCAATCTAGGAGCTAGGAGAGGCGCCGAGACGTTGCGATGTCTTGGGCCTCTGGGTCGCGTGGACTCTGTTATCGGATGGGACCTATGAGCAGAGCGCCAAGACTATGCCCATATCCCGAAACGCCGAAGTGCCCATACGCTCTGCTGGCTCCTCGATTCTAGCTCCTAGCTCCTAAGAAATGACTGCCAAGCGTGTCATCTACGAGGGCCGCGTTCAGGGCGTGGGGTTCCGGTTTTCGGTTAAGGAAATCGCGCAAGGCTATGACGTGGCCGGCTGGGTTCAAAACCTGGTGGACGGCCGGGTTCAACTGGAGGCTCAGGGAGATGAATCGGAAGTCGATGCCTTCCTACAAGGCATCGAGGACTCGCATCTCCGGGCGCATATCCGGCGAAAAGTTGTGACGCCAATGGAGGCAGTTGTAGGCCTAAAGGGATTTCAAATCAGACCTTAGTCTACAGGCCAGCGATCAGTAATCAGTGAGTCATTAATCAGTTTAGGGCCAGAAAGGATGTATGGGCGTGCCGGCGGTTTGGGGTATCGGCGTGAGGCTGGGATTCTCATAGGTCCCATCTGATAAGAAAGCCCAAGCGTACCTAGAGGCCCAAGACATTGCAACGTCCCGGCGCCTCTCCTAGCTCCTAGATTCTAGCTCCTGTCTCCTGAACTGCTGACTGCTTACTGCTGACTATGCCCTTCGCCCGCCCGGAAGCCTCGTCTGCCAAAGTGACCGCTAAACGTTATAAGTCCTAGACGCTCTCGGTTTTCGGACCAATATTCGTGCGAAAGATGCGCTTCGCGATTTTCGGCGACATCCACGCAAACTTTGAGGCGTTCGAGGCCGTTCTCGCCGATGCCAAGCGAGAAAAGTGTGACCGCTTCATCTGTCTTGGCGACGTTGTTGGTTACAACGCGGATCCCCAGGCCTGTTTGGCAATCGTCAGGGAGCTGAATTGCCCCGTAGTGAAAGGGAACCACGATGAATATGCGTCCAGCCAATGTTCGTTGGAAACCTTTAACCCGCTGGCAGAATCAGCCATCCGCTGGACCCGAGATACCCTGACTCCAGAGGAAAAAGAGTTTTTAACCTCGCTTCCACTAACAACTAACGTGGAGTCGTTCACGATCGTCCACGCTACTTTAGACAGCCCTGGGGATTGGGGCTATGTCCTCAATCAGTTGGATGCAGCCGCGAGTTTCTCACGGCAAGAGGCGCAGGTTTGCTTCTTTGGGCATACGCATTCACCGCGTCTATTTGTTAAGGATGGATCCGTCGTCGGATTCCCGCTGACGGAGGTTAAGATCGAGTCGAAGAAACAGTATTTTATTAACGTCGGAAGCGTTGGTCAGCCGCGCGACGGCGATTGGCGCGCAGCCTACGCGGTCTACGACCTTGATTCAAAGAAGGTTACGCTTCGACGTCTGAAGTACGACATCGAAAAGGCGCAGACAAAAATTAGAAACGCCGGGCTGCCGGTAAAGCTGGCAGAGCGGTTGTTTCTTGGGCGATGACGCCAAAGACGATCCTGCTGGTCAAGCCCAGCTCGCTCGGGGATATCGTTCACACGTTACCCGCGCTGCAATTCGTCAAACAATCGTTTCCCGGCAGCAAAATTTATTGGGTCGCGAACACCGAGTGGAGCCCCATCCTCGAAGGTAACCCGGATCTCGAAGGCGTTATCCGGTTTCCCCGAAGAAGTTTTCGCGGTCTGAGAGGAGCGATCCGATTTTGGCAGTGGTGCCAGGAACTGAGTAAACTCAGGGCAGATCTGGTGCTGGATTTTCAAGGCCTCTTGCGCAGCGCCTTGATCTCACGCGGCGCCCGCAGCCATCTCGTTCTGGGTCTGGCGGACGCGCGGGAAGGAGCCAGGTTTTTCTACCAAAAGATCGCTCCGGTGACCTCAACCCAGCATGCGGTGACGCGTTATCTGGCTTTGGCTTCGCTCGCGGGTGCAGACATATCCGGCTCGATCGAATTCAGATTGCCCTCAGGCCGGCCAGTACCAAATTTCGAGCTTCCGCATCAGTTTGTGATCCTGCACCCGTTTTCCAGAGGAGCAGGCAAATCATTAAGCGAAGCCGAAATCTACCAACTGACCGCGGCGCTGGCGCCCATTCC
>Ga0153933_1000349_pt1 | contig 18133 bp, 11 predicted proteins | sample TSNJ017MetaG_FD_102275 | JGI IMG/M metagenome (GOLD analysis project Ga0153933, IMG submission 102275) | Attine ant fungus gardens microbial communities from New Jersey, USA - TSNJ017 MetaG | ecosystem: Host-associated > Fungi > Mycelium > Unclassified | place: USA: New Jersey, Wharton State...
CCGATCTGCGCGTAGACACCGAGATCGCTGTAAAGCGACGAGTCGTAGAAGCTGCCGTCAACATACGGCCACAGCGCGTCATACGGCGGCTTGTGGTTGAAGATGTTGTTGATACCGGCATACAGCGTCCAATGCTTGATGCCCGAGTAAGACGCAAACAGATTGAACTGGCTGTACGAACCGACTGAGCCAGGGCTTCCGGCCGCTTGCGCATACGGCCCCGTGTATTGCCACGTGAGCGTCGCGTTCCAGTTGCGGTTTGTCGAAACCCAGTTCACGCTCGTGTTGCCCTTCCAGCGCGGGAACGATGCACCGAACACCGTATCGATGCCAAGGTTGTTGCCGGCCAGGTTCACGCTCGGTTGACCCGGGCCATTGGCCAGATCGAAGTGCCACACCCACGCCCAATCGGCTGCCAGCGTGAACGTGCCCAGCTGCGTCGGCAGCGCCTGGCGGAAGGTCGCCTCGAATCCGTCCGTGCGCATCGTGCCAAGGTTCTCGAATTGCTCGGTGATGAAGGCCGGCGCAGATCCCGTTTGAGCGATGTCCGCCGCCACCTCGCTAGTCGGGTTCGGCGTGCCGATCACGTTCGAAACCGAGATTCGATACCAATCCAGGCCCACGTCCGTGTTGCGCGTCGGCGACAGTTCGAAGCCAAGGTTGTAGTTCTTCGTGCGTTCCGGCGCCAGGTTCGGGTTGCCGGTGATGAACTCCGGCACGTTGTAGTTGGAACCGTTTACCGTGACGCTCTGGAACACCGCATTGACCTTCTGGTCTGCCTCGATCAGCGTCGGCGCGCGGAAACCGCGGTCGTAGCTCGCATAAGCCGTCAGCGCCTGGATAGGCTGGTAACGCAATGCGAAGCGGGGCGAGAAGGCGCCGCCCACGTCGCTATAGTGGTCGTAGCGGCCGGACTGGCTGAACTTCAGGTTATCCAGCAGCGGGATATCGAACTGATAGAACACGGCGGCAACGTTGCGCTCGCCATCCACCGACTGCAGATACGGGTTCAGGTAATTGTAAGAACCCGGTCCGACGTATTCGGACTGGTGCTGGAACTGCGTACCGAAGCCCGCGCCCACGTCACCCGTCGGCAAATGAAACAGGTTCGGCGTCGAGATCGACGCATCCACCGTTTCGAGCTTGGAAATCGCGAGCTGCGAGGTCGTGCCGTAAAGGCCGGGCAGATTTTGCAGGGTGTTGCCGTCGAACGTCGAGGCCGTCACGCCGCTCAGGTAAGTGCCCAGCACGTTTGCGTTGAGCTGATTGCTGACGGTGTTCGTCACCGTGCTCTGCGAGTGACCCGCCGAAACCTCCCAGTTCCAGTTACCGATCGAGCTGGTATCGATCTCGCCCTTCACACCGGTCGACACGCGATAGAAGTTCGAGTCTGTGTTCTGCACCACCTGGTTCGGGAAGGCGTAGTTGACCGTATAACCGTCGCTCGTCTGGTTGTTGAACAGGCCATAGCCCGCCGAAGGCGAATAGACGGTCGGCGCGGTCACACCCGGCGCAGCCGTGCCCAGATAGGCGTACCCCTTGCTGAGTTGCGTGGTGTCGTAGCTTTCCCACGCGTCCACCCATGCCTGGGTCGTATCGTTGATCTTGAAGTCCGCGTGAACCTTGAGGTTCGACCGATCGACCTGCGGCGCCAGGCTATACGCGGAAGCCGCATTGGGCGGTTGGCAGACCGTGCCCGTCGAGCCGCCGGCGAATTCGCTCGCAGGGTTCGGCGAGCCGACCGAGCCAAAGCAGTTCTTGGGCGCCTGCAACACCCCGGTCGGCGACGCCAGATACGAAAGCGGCGAGACATTGGGGCCGCCCAGCGCCGAATAGTCGAGCGCATCCGTCGTCGAGCGATCGCCGAGCGTCAAGCCGCTCGCGCGATAGAAGCTTGCTGCCGCGGTGACGTTATAGCCGTCGGAGGCCAGGTTGCCGAAACCGCCCAGCACATTGAACTTGACCGTTCCATCCACGCCTTGCGCTGCGCCGCCCAGGCTGCCGTCCAGTTGCAGACCCTGGTAATCGTGCTTGGTGATGATGTTGACGACACCGGCGATGGCGTCCGAACCGTACTGCGACACGCCGCCTGACTTGACCACTTCGATGCGGTCGACCATGTTGGTCGGAATCGTGTCGATGTCGAAGAAGGTATCCGTGCCGTTCGATCCGAACGCGTAGGGCGCCGCCCGCTGCCCGTCGATCAGCACCAGCGTGTACTTTTCGCTGAGGCCGCGCAGGGCGATACCCGCGCCGCCCGGCGCGAGATTGAACGGTGTGGTTTCTCCCCAACTGCTGGCCGAGTTTGCCGAGAGCGATTGCAGGTAACCCGCGACCGTCGTCTCGCCGCTCTGCGTGATGTCTTTCTGAGTGACGGTCTGCACCGCGTTGAAGCCGGTCTTGTCCGTCTGACGGATCAGCGAGCCGGTGACTTCAAACGTCTTGAGTTTCGCCTGTGTGCCGTGTTCGTCGGTGGTGGTGGTGATGGTCGACGAGCCGGAAGCGGCCGCAGGCGCTGCCGCAGCACCGGCAGCCGGGTTGGTCCCGCTGCCGGTGGCCGGTGCGGTCTGTGCGGTCTGTGCGAATACCGGTCCTGCCAGCGTTGCACCTAGCGCAACATGTGTCCAGATCAGGTGTCTGGCGGCGACCGCCAGTGCTCGTTTTTTCATGTTTACGTTCCCCTCGCGTGTAATGGCACGATGTGCGCGAACTGCGCCCCGGACCCATGTCGTAGAAGCCAATAGCGGAAAGGAACATAGCAGGCCCGGATTAGCGGATCAAAATTTTTTAGATACAAGTTAATAAGTTTTGATTCGTTGACAAACTTCCTTACCAACCCTTTGTTTTGATGGTTGAAAGCTGAAAGACAGGTAAGCGAGACCGTCCCACGGATTCAGCGCGCAGAACGGTCAAGCTCGTCGTGCCTAAACCCAACGTATTGCGCTGTGTAATGCAATCGCTGGCCAATCAGTTGACTGTCTGTTCCATCTCGCCGAACCGGTGCCGGATGAGGTGTGGCGGATCAAATATTGTTCATTTAATGGCAGTAGCGGTGACGCTTGATTGGACGTGGCCATTGGGATGCGTGCGGGCTTAGGTATTGAATTAGGTCTGTATAACGATCTGCCAAATACTTGGTTTGCTCCAGAGTGATGCTCCTGCACTATTCCGGCAGCCCATGTTTCATGATGGATCTAGCCGGATTGCGTGGTCTTAATATGCTAAGCACTATTGATTGATTGTCTACGCCTCGCAGATCTGCCCGAACGGTGGCTTCTGTTACGTGCGCGCATTACCTGTTTTGATTCCGAGCGTCAGCGCACCTGGCATGCATTGCCATCCAAAGAGCCCAACTTATGACACGACGCAGAAAATTCCTCTCGAATCTTGCGGCGCTTGCTGCCGCATCGACTCTCTGGCCGGTGCAACGGGCGCTAGCCGATACCCACTCATTCGACTTCAGCCCGGAACAGCGCGGACGGGTGAGAGCCCGGAAGAATCCCGCGGCAGTGCAACGCTTGAGCAATGGATACCGTTTTGTCGAGGCTGGCGTGCTGACGGTCGCCGTTGCGCCATTCGCAGCGCCGATTGCAAGCTATGCCACCGACGCGCGCTCGATTGTCGGTTCGGATCCGGACTACGCTTTGCTCGTGGCTGACGCGCTTGGCCTGAAACTGGTATTCGTGCCTGTCGCATGGCCGGATTGGCCGTTGGGGCTCGCTTCCGGCAAGTACGACGCGGTGATCTCGAATGTGGGCGTGACGGAGCAACGCAAGCAGAAATTCGATTTCACGACCTATCGGCTCGGTTTGCATGCCTTCTATGTACCGGTGGCCAGCGCAATCCAGTCAATTCGCGAGCCGAAGGATATCGCCGGTCTTCGCGTCATCACGGGTTCGGGAACGATCCAGGAGCGCATCCTGCTGGAATGGAACAAGCAGAACGTAGCGCAGGGACTCAAGGAAACCTCGCTCCAGTATTTCGACGATCTGGACACGGCCTCGCTCGCATTGTTGTCCAATCGCGCCGATGCGATTTTCAATCCCCACGCACCGCTCGCCTATGCGGCGGCGACGCAAGGAAAGATTCGTCTCGTCGGAACCGTCAATGCGGGTTGGCCGCTCAGGGCCGACGTAGCGATTGCATCGCGCAAAGGCGCTGGACTCGCTGATGCTCTGACCGAGGCGACCAATGGTTTGATCGCGGGAGGGCAATATCAGGCGGCGCTCGCCCGGTGGGGGCTTGAAGCCGAAGCAATCTCGCACTCGGAGACCAATCCGCCAGGATATAAGGATTCCTGATCGAGTGGAACGGGATTTTTGTTCAATTACCCAATACGCGAAAAGACCGGGGATTGAACCTGTGCGCGGCCCGCATTGAGCCGATTGCATTTCTGACTTGTAGAGACTGACCATGCGTGACAGACGTTCAGCAATGCTGGGTAGCAAGGCCAGAGTAGGGGCTCGGTGCAAGGCGATTTCGGCGGCGGTGGCCGCGTTCGCATGCACCGGTGCCGCCTTCGCGCAGAGTGCGGCCGTGCCACCTGCGGCGCAACCGGCCGGCGCCGTGCCGCAGCAAGGTGGGACGAATGGCGTGCAGGTTCAAGATCAACTGGTGATTACGGGGACCCGTACGGCGACCAAGGCCACAAAGAGCCTGACGCCGGTGGATGTGATTACGGCTGCCCAGTTGCAGAGCACTGGCCAGACCGACCTGCGCGATGCGCTGGTTTCACTGTCGCCGTCGATCCAGCGTCAGGCCATGGGTGGAGCGCAAGCCGCCTTGGTCGATGTGCTGACACTCCATGGCCTGACGCCTGACCAGGTGCTGGTGCTCGTCAACGGTAAGCGCCGGCATTCGACCGCGACGATTGCGCTTAACCCGGGGCCGCAGCAAGGTTCCACCGGTGTCGACATCGATCTGATCCCGGTGAGTGCCGTCGACCACGTGGAAATTCTGCGTGACGGTGCGGCCGCGCAATACGGCTCCGATGCCATCGCGGGGGTGATCAACATCATTCTCAAGTCGGACACCAAGGGTGGTTCAATCGAAACGTCGACGGGGCAGACCTATCAGGGAGATGGCCTCCATCAGGACGAGTCCGCCCATTACGGGCTTGCGCTGGGAGTAGGCGGGTTTCTGGATTTGAGCGCAGAGGTGTCTCGGGAGAATCATACGGACCGGACGGCGCAGTACGCCCACACCGGGGCGCTCGCCGGCTCGGTAAGCAATGCTTACTTTGGCGATCCGTCAAGCACGCGTGAGGTTGTCGGATTCAACGCCGGCTATTACGTGAGCGACAGTGTGGAGCTCTACGGTTTCGGCACCTATGCCCATCGGGATGCGGCCAGTTATCAGTCGATCCGGGGCTCCGTTGTTCTTCCTGCGGTTTATCCAAACGGCTTCATTCCGCAGGACCTCATTAACGAAAACGACTTCTCGGTGACGGTCGGCGTGAAAGGGGACGATCTGTTGGGCTGGAAGTGGGATCTGAGCACGACATACGGCGGCGATTACGCTGGCTTTAGTCAGGTGACGTCGGAGAACATCGGCTTGTACGACGCGACGGGTCACACGCCGACGCAGTTTTATATCGGCAATCAGGAGAACACCGAGTGGACCAATAACCTTGATTTCACGCGCCCGTTCAGTTTGCCTGGCTTGCCGGCGCCTGTGACCGTGTCGTTCGGCTTCGAACAGCGCACCGAGGGCTATTCGGTCGGCGCAGGCGAGCCGGATGCGTATCTATACGGAGGGACGCCGGCACTGGTCGGTCTGACACCGGCGAGCGCGAGCGACAATACGCGTGACGTGCTCGGCACCTATATCGATCTGGCAACCAGGCTAACCCAAAAGTGGCAGCTCGATCTCGCGGGACGATTCGAGCACTATAGCGACGTGGGCGACACCACGAACGGCAAGATCTCGACCCGCTACGACTTCACTCCGTGGATTGCGTTACGCGGGAGTGTCGGCACGGGGTTCCGTGCGCCGACGCTGGCCGAACAATATTACACAACGATTAGTCCGACGCCGACCTCGGCGTTCGCACTGCTTGCGGCGAATTCAGCGGCCGCCAGAGCGCTCGGTGCGCAGCCGCTGAAGCCGGAGGAATCGACCAGCTACAACCTGGGTCTTGTGTTGACGCCGACGCATGATATCAACGTCACGCTCGACGCCTATGAGATCGATATCCGCAACCGTATCGTCGAAGGCGGTTCGCAGGCCGGCGAGGCTGCAATCAACGCGATTGGCCTGGCGGGATTCTCGACCCCGCTGGGCATTCCGGCCTCGGCGATCTCAGCCAGTTATTTCACCAACGGTGCGAACACGCGCACCGACGGCATCGATCTGGCGGCGACGTACCATACGTACATTGGACAATATGGCACGATCGATTGGGACCTCGGCGTCAACTTCAACAATACGACGTTGACGCACCTGGCTCCCGGAACGAATGGCCAGCCGCTGCTCAATGCTCAGCAGATTGCCTATCTGACCAGTGGGACACCGAAGAGCAAGATCGTTGCTGGGGGAGTCTGGAACTATGGCAAATGGGGCGTATCTCTGCACGAGACGCGCTTCGGCACTACCTCGGCGGAGGAGTCGTACCGTACCGGACCGAATGCCGGTTCGGTCACCGTATTCATACCGTTCACCAACAAGGTGGAATACACCACGGATGTCGAAGCACGTTACGACGTGACAAAGCGCTTTGAGGTGGCGGTGGGCGCGAAGAACCTGTTCAATGAGTATCCGAACAAACTGCCTGCGGCAGCTCAATACGCAGGGGCCGATTTCGACCCCACGACGTCTGCTATCGGTATGGACGGTGGGTTTTATTACCTCCGTGCGAAGTACCTGTTCTAACCTGTTTTAGCTCAATGAACGAAATCGTGAGCTGTTGAGGTTCGCGAGGACGCTCTGGAAAAGTGGGCCTGCCGAGTAACTTCATCGCGACGCGCGTTTAGCGTCAGTCCACTACGTCGCGCGCGATGATCTCAATCAATTCAAAGTGCAGCGTCACCAGTTCGAAGTGATCATGCAGTTCAAGGTGCGGCATGCACCGAATATGGCATTCGCGGAACTCCTCCGCACTGGAAAACGTTTCGCCGCGCCAGACTTCCTCCGGGATGTCTCCGAATTCGATCGTATACACCTTGGTCGCCTTGATGATGCAGCGAAGCCGCTGCTTCAAATCGTAAACTTCGATGATGTCACCAGGCACATAGCCACCGTCGCCGTATTCGCCGTACGGCGTGTGGTAGTCCGCGACCGTGTCGGCGGTGACGGTCTTTCGACCCTCCATGACAGCGCGCGGAAGACTGTCGTCGTTTTCGTCAGCGCCCCAAAAAGTCAGTCTCTTTCTTCTGTTCATCTCGCTGAGTGCTTAGGTGCCGGCATTGATGGTCTGGACAATGTAGTCTGCGATGGGATCAAGAACGATCTCGGGAAACTGCTCGGCGATAGCAGATGGGCGTCACTGAAACCACTATTTTCTGCAAACTCGTGGGAAACGAAGGCCAAGCCACCCGGAACCATCTTCAGGAATACATGCCACCTGAACTGGTCGAACGCGGGCCGGCGACGATTGCTTCGGGGCGACCCGAGGCCGCCCTCCCAGTTTCGACATGGCTGCCCTTTGCGATATCGCGCGCAATCATCAACCAACGCGTTCGATCACCTCAGTCTGGATGCCCCACCGTGCGAATTCCGGCTCAAACTCCCGCAGGAGTAGCGAGCCCGCGCTAGTCTGCGCACCAGACGCGAACGTGTCGCCATGTGCCAACCTTCGTGCCAACAAGATCGCCGCCATGCAAGGGATTTCCGGCCCGTGGTTATTGTCTACGGTAAGGTGCCACTCAAGATGAAGAGGCTGCCTTTGCGAGGAAAGCCCATCGAGCCGAATTACCATGCCGCCGAGCCCTGAGCCGAAACGATCAAGCCACGTCCCCGTGCGGTATAGCACAGGGGCCAGCAGACTTGCACGCGAAATTAATCGTCGACGCCTTGCCCATGCGATCAAGGCGAACACACGCTGCGTTAGCTCAACTTCGAGCGCAGCATGGAAAATGACGTTGGTCACGCCCGGATACCGTTGCGGGAATAGCTCGAGGTCTGGAACGTCGCATAAGGCTCCGAGGCGCGACTTCAGTTTCGCAAACGAAATTCGTATTGGGTTCGACCACCCCGTTTGTGATGTCCAGCGGCCACCTTGCCATACTTGAACGGTCTCGCCACAGTATGACAACACCGCTGCCAAAGTCGCCTTGCCGCGCGGAGCCTGCTGCCCCGGTGCGATGCAAATCTCAATCGAAGATAGTTCGGCGAAACGATGACGTAAATCATCGACGACCGCCGCCGACAGGGTGGGTAGCGTGCTCACACCGCTGAAGGCTGTGCGCTTGGCGGCCTTGAACGACGCGTCCAGTGCTTCGGAGAAGTCACACACAAACCGCCGGCCGTCTGCGAGATCGATGTAGTGTGCTCCGCACTCTGCGATCGCTCGAGCGGCATCGTAACCTTGTCCCTGAAACGGCCCCGCTGTGTGGATTACCAAATCGGGTTTGAGCACGCCTAGACGTTTAGAAAAATCCAAAGCGCATGCGTCGAGTGACATTGCCGATACGTTTTTCCCGAGTGTCCTCGCAAAGGCAGCAGCTTGCGCCTCGTCCCGCCCGGCAACCACGAGCTCTATCGCCGCATCTTCTGCAAGCCCACGGCAGATCCGCGCACCAAAATTACCGTAACCACCGAGTACGACGACTCGCATATCACTCCGCTTTAGATGCTGGGCTGCTAAGTTTGCCACATGGGTGGCACACCAACACTGCAACGGTGAATTGTTGACGACCTACGCGTTGCGTTTGACCGTCTCTTCGTGGCCGAACCCGGAAGTTTAGTCAGCGTCCGTCAATCGTTTACGTAACCTCGACGCGAACTTCCTTTGTCGATCCGGAGAATTTGTATCCCGTCGGCCGAAGGCCGTCTCATGCTCGACGTGGGAGAGCAGGATCGATCTCGTTGTGAGTCAGGCCGAATCTCGCCATACGAGCGCGATGGTCTGATGAGCCCAGATATGAACGCAGGCGCTCGTTTACCGCATTAAGCAATTCGCTATTTCGTCTACTAAACGAGAACGCTCCGAGAGGGAGATGTTGTTGCTTCTCACTCGTTCCCCTCTCGTGCTCCACGGCCTCGAGGACAGAGCCGCCGATCCGATCCGCAAGTATGCGATTTCCCAGCGCAGTGCTTGCGTACGCGTCGATCGCGCCCGAACGTACTGCCGCGATAGCGTCGTTCTGATGTTCGAAGACGACTATTTGGTTCTCGGTTACTCCCGATTCTCTTGCCGAGTCGTGCTGAACCTGGCCGGCAATGATGCCAAGGCGCGCATCCTGGCGTTCAGCAAGTGACGCATAGCTCTTGAGCGACTTTGGATTGCCCGCCCGAACCAGGAAGCCGTCCCCGATCGCCCAGACGGGCACGCTGAACGCCACCCGGGCGGCGCGTTCGGGTGTCACGAACAGCGGAACGTTCATGTCCCACCGGCCGGCTTCGACGCCTGGGAGCAGTTCGCTGAATATCGTCAGACGATGCTCGATCCGGGTGGCGCCAATCTCCCGAAGAACCGCTTCGGCCAACTCGATGTCAGCGCCGGTAACGGTACGGTTCGCTTCCGTCCAACCGAACGGTGGTTCCTCGATATAGGCAATCGTTACCTTCATCGCTGTGTCTCACGAAAGAGGAACGGCCATCAAATCGCCTGGGCCGATTGTTGACGATTCTACTTGCATGTGTGGATGTCCCTTTGTGGTCGAGTCCAGCCTGAAATCGGCCAGGCCGAACGTAACGCCACCGACCTGAAGCCGGCGGACGCCGGCTCGAGCACCCGGCTGGGCGGCAACTCGGCGGTTCCGTCTGTGGCCTTCACTTCCGCGCCTGCCAAACCGACTCGCTCCAGGTCGGTGCCGCTGCCCGGATGATGTCGAGGACGTCGGGCGGGACGTCGCCCGCTCCGGTGAGTTGGCGCACCTCCAGTACATCGTCCGTGCCGAGACCGGATGGCGCGCGCAATGCCCAGGAAATCGCTTCCTCGAGCGATCCAACTTCGATGATGTAAAAACCACCGACCAGTTCCTTGGACTCGGCAAATGGACCATCAACGATGTAGCGTTTCCCCTTGCTAACCGCAATTCGCGCCCCGGGCGCTGCTGGGTTCAAGCCTTCGGAAGCCACCAGGACACCGGCCTTGTACATCTCTTCGTTGAATCTCATGTATGCCGTGAGAAGGGCCTCGTCCAAACCGCCGCCGGCATCCGGCTTCACGTTGTCTGCACTTGCCTGGGCTGTGATGATGAATCGCATCGTCGTTCTCCTGAGTTGAATGGTGCTTCAAAACCACGACGAACGAAGGGCTGTCGAATCGACACGTTGCGGGCGATTTCGATGATTCGTATCGCACCCACCAGGCCGATGACGATCGCCTCTGCAAGACCTGAAATCGTAGGGATCCCAGCATACCCGAAAGAAGACGTTCACGATGGGCAGCTACAGGCCGGTCACTGCCCGACGGCGATGGTCGGCACGCGACCCTGAGCAGTCGGACCCGTATCTACATAGCGGACATCTAACCCCGACACGCATCTCTCAGTACATTGGCTTGTCGCGCGAACGCACCGTCGCCGAGCGCGCCCCAGTTCTGTGACGCTATTTGCGCCAACGATCCTGAAGCGTAAGTGGGTCTCCCCAAAAGGTGACCCATTCTGCTACCTGCGCAGATCGTCGAAGGATCATGTCTGTTTCTCCAAATCGAAGAAATTCTGGTATGGGTCCCACAAGCTGGTCTTGCAGTCCTCCTCCCGCCCACGCTCGTCCGAACCGCACCCAGTGGAGGTGACTGTTGCGGAGCCATGATGAAAATCCCAGTATTCGCGCCACCTCCCTTGCTCGGAATAGGCTCTTGGCGAGTTCGCTCCTAGCAGCGCATCGCGTTTCGCTTGCTCGCTCGCGGTATTCCTCCGGAACCAATGGCACTTCCGTGTAAGCGGTGTTCCAGATAACTGCGTTGAGAGCGGCGATAAATCGGTCCACCGCTCCTACCAAGCGTCGGCACTCTTCGGTTTCGATAGAAAGTCCGTAGGCCATTTCGTGGGCCAATATGTGCCGGAGCCGGAAGGCGTTTTCTACGTCACCTAACAACTGATCGACATCGGCAATCAGAAGAGGTGCCCCCTTCGAACCTCTGCGCAGCATGTAATGACTACGGGCGTTAGATAGCGCACTTTTAAGATCAAGTCCGAGGATCGCACCGAGCCAAGACACTACATCCGTAACCGAATTGTACGAAGCGATATGCGCCACTAGCTCGCCAAAGCTGATGGTCTGATCGTCCAACAGCGTGAGCGCGTCCTTCACCGAATATTTCTCCGGAATCCTTTCCGCCGCACGTACGCGATATTGCGCTTCGGAATTGACGAGTTCGGAGATTGAAAAGCGAACGAACGTTTGAAGCGTTGCAATCGACGCAACAATCACGTGCCGACGAACTTCGTTGCTGTCGACTGTCGCTGCGAGGCCTTTAAGTTCGTGCATTCGCTTTTTTACCCCCGCCCAAGTCGAATCACTGTCCAGGCCGTAAGCTCTTGCACGAATCGCGAGCGCCTCCTGTACCAACTCAGTTATTCGGCGATTTGCCATTTGGGCTCACTGTCAGGGACCGATGGGAGTACGAGATTGTATCGGACACTCGGACTCCGCTTCCTGGCGGCATGGGCCGACGGTTCGGCCGTCCAGATCATCTACTGGCGGCCGTTATCGAGCGGATGGTACTGCGATCCGATTGTCAGCGATCCGTGCCGGGTTGTCGTCTGACCGCTTCTGGCCGAACCCGGTCCGACGCTGAACTTCCGTACTCGACCCCAAAGAGACAGTCGCTCTTGCCGAAAGCAGTCGTTCATCGAAGAGAAGAGGTCGAGGCGCCGGGCTGAGACTTGTTCACGCTTATCGTGGAAGGGCCGATCATCTCGACTACAAATTCTTCCATCGGCGCTAGGTTTTGTTGAAACCAATTTTTCAACGGGGCATAGCCAAACACGCGCGGCGCACCGTTGGTATTGGTCGACCGATCGAAGCGCCCGTCGACAACCAGTTTCTCGGAACCGCAGACGATTTTTATACTGCCACCGGCCGCCGGAAACAGATCTGACGCCTTGACGGTGACGTTGAAGAATCCCATGTTGAAATAAGTCGGTTGCAACGTCACGTAGAAGTTAGAGATGGAATCGGCCGCGGACACGCCCGCGGAACTAGAGGCGCGACTTACCGCAGTGGCCAGGTCGGTGTTCGTCATGATCGGTGCGCTGCGCGTGCTGCTTTCAATTGGCGGTGTGGTACCTGTATCCGATGTACTTGTATCGGGAGCAGATTTGCTCGGAATCGGCCACAATATCATTGCCTGTTTGAACAGCTCATCGGCCCGGGTTGCTATCGATGTCTCGTCCCATATCCCGTTGTGCTTAAGCAGCCAACGATTTAGCTCGAGCTTGCTGTGCTCTTCCAATCCTTCGCGCTTCGACTTGCCACCGTTCTCCGATATCCACGGAGCGTTCGATAGGTTCGGATTCAGTTTCTTGCTCACCAGCGTCAAGTTCCCGATTCCATGCACAACAATATCGCGACCGTCTGCAATTTGACCGTCGCCCAGTGGCCAATGTTCCCGCCATTTTTGCGGCATGATGTGTTCAATCTCGAGCTGGGAAAAATCGAATGTCAATAGCGGTTCGGCCTTGCTGGACGTCGACTTCTGGTAGGCCTCCTCGATAGCCTGCAGAATCATATTGACGCGTTCGCGCTTCAACCCGCCATAAAAGCGCCGGGTTCTCCAGTCCAGTTGGAACACGCTGTCGTTAGGCCATTGGTCAGCCCCTGCCGCGGCCAGCAGATAGCTCTCCAAAGACGCGGCGATGCCCATTCCTTCGGGAATCTGAGCAACAACCCTCACCAACGCCAGTGCCATTGATCCAGCCCCACGCGTTTGCATGCCGCAGACCATGCGGCGCACGAAGTAGCTCTCCAACACGACCGCCACGTCGTCGAGATCGGCGATCGTGATGTTCGGTCGGCCCATGATAAAGAGCAGCAGCGGCTGGAATACAGTCACATCCAGCACCGCCAAGCGCCGCAGAAATGCATCGAAACGTGTAGTGCCAGTGGCGTTAGCGATTCGCTGGTATCGAAGCGCATCCGCTTTGACAGCCGACATCAGCTGCGCAACATCAATTAATTCACCAAGCGATCGTTTCTTCAAAACCGCCATGTATCGTAGGAAGCGATCGTAGAGATGCTTCGGCGAGACCTGCTCGAGTGTTTCTTTCGACAGCCAGTTCTGTAGGAAGGTGTCAATACGTGCGCGCGCCGCATGGCCAACACCGACGCGCGCGCGCCAATAACCGTGGTCGCGATCGAACTGCTTCCAATACGCGTCGTAGAGCGGCGCGATGTTCACTTGCTGGCGATTGGCTTCCCACAGCAGCCAGTTCTTGATCAGATCCGCCGGCAGCAGTGGCGTCCCGTGCGCGTTCAGCGTCTCGAAGATGGCTTGTGGCTCGTCTTCCGTATCGAGATCTAGAACGATGAGACGCAGGTGGTCCTTGAGAGCGGCTGCGAAACGTTGTGCACGCTGGCCGACGTCCGCGCCCGACAGGTACGTCTGAAACATATCGCGGAAATAGGCGTAAGCTTCGGCCATTCGGTTTGTGGGCTTCGCCCACGTGTCGGTCGCCTTGGAATCCATGACTGACGTGAACGGTGCACGATCTTCATTGGTCGGCCAGACCTTATACTGTTCATCTTCGGTAGACCAACCTGGATTTATCGTCAGCGGCGCAATCTGTCGATGGGCGACATCAATCGGCCGGCGCTGCGATTCATCGGCTGAGTCGAGCGCGTGCGACAACGCATGCTCGGCTGCTTTCAACATAAGCTGCAGCGTGGTCAAGCGTTGCTGCCCGTCGATGACTTCTCGACGCGGCAGACTGCCGGTAGCGTTCGGTGTTTGCTCGAGGACTACCGTGCCGAGAAAATGGCCGGCGACCGACTGCCCGTCGACACGGCGCTCGATGCGGTCCAGCAGACCGGCAATGTCTTCCCATAATGGCTCCCACTGATCCTCCCTAACCCAGACGTACGGCCGCTGAAACAGCGGCACCGTGTGGCGAACTTGGTCCCCAAACAGCTTTCCAACAGAAATGTAGGTCGGTTGCATTCTCTTTACCCGAAACACTTATTTGAATGGGACAACGAGCGTATTGCGCCTCCTCGCCGGGTTGATATCCTAACCTGTCTGTTGTCTGGTGCTAATCAAACGTGTTATCTCCGACGAGGCCGCTTAGGAGACGGGCAATTGCCCCGGATAGGTTGCCAATGATTTGCAACACCTATGTCGAAAGACCGAAATTGGTCGAGCACGGCTTCATGCGTTTTGCATTGGCACGTCGGCACGTGGACCCGTTGACCGGCTCAACGCGCCCCGGCACGGCCATTCGGTATAGATCGAGTTAAGTGGCGGCTTCCGTCCAACAATCCGACATCGGAAGCGATCCTTTAGCCTGCTCGCTCAGGCTCTCCTATGCTCTTCAACAGAGCGTTGTATTGCACCTTGTCAGCAGCGTAAATCTTGTCCAAGACATAGTTTGCCACCTTGGCGATCTCAGGAATTTCCACGGGCTTAAAGCCTCTGTCTGGAGCAGATTCTAGGTGCGAAAACTCGTTGTTAAGGCGGTTGACCAGCGCAACTGCTGCATCTTCCTCTTCCCCGAAGAATTTCTTGATCCGTTCAAAGGCGTCGTTCCTATCATCATGATAAGGGTACTTGAAGAACAAGAAGGCTTCTAGAAATTTTCGCAGGTTGTTGCCAAAGCCGAAAAATGGCTCATGGCTATCTGCTGCGGCAGCTTGATCTTTGCACTTGTAGATTTGATGAAAGAGGTAGTGAAACTCAGTTATGTAGTCTTTAAGATAAGACGGCATGAGCAAGATGTTGCTTGAAGCGCCGTTGCGCTCAATCATGAAATGCTCATGGTCATCGACACTTTTCGTCTTGCCTTCACCAGCAGGGATTTTCTTCTTCGGAATGGACAGGCGCTTGAGGTACTTCAGGAAGTCCAGGTTATGGGTCGAGATGAAAAGCTGCTTGTAGCGGTAGACGTTTGAACCGTCAGCATTCTTAATCGGCTTCGCAATTAAACTCTCTATCAAGCTGAACATGAAGAAGATATGGTTTCCGTCGAGGCTAGAAATTGGATCATCAATGTAGATGATCAGTTCTTTGCCTTTGCTCTCCGGGTCGTCTAGCTTGGCAATGAAATAGCAAAAGGCAATCAAGCTGCACTCGCCTTCGCTGAGGTTGTACGCGGCCGTACCGTTTCGTGTGATTTCAAACTTGACCGTGGCTTTGTCTGCGCCGTCACGGGCCTCAAGCTTTATACCGTCATGGCCGAAGAAGTTGTTGAGCAAAGAGTTGACTCTCTCGGCCCCCTTCCGCTCATCTTTTTGCTTGGCTCTCAAGGCTTGGACTTCTGCCTCAGCTTCACGGATATCTCTTTCAGTGTCCGTATGGGCCGTATCTGCCGTGTTGGCGTCGGTCTTGAGCTTAGCTATGCGCGCAACCTCCTTCTCATAGGTGATCGCCTCAGCAAACGCAAACACGTCAGCCAAGCGAAGTGCATCTCTAGCAGTGTTTTTGTCGTCTTCCAGGGTTTTTGTCTTTCCGTTGCTCGTGACAATCAGCGAATTGATGTCCTGAACATGCTTCTCGATCTCCTTGGCGTCATGTGAAGTGGCCTTCAGAAGCACGGGCTGGAACAGGTTGCTCTTGCGAGTCTCAAGCGATTTCTTCAGGGCATCCAAATCGTCTTGGTAGACACCAAGTGCTTCCGATAGTGCCTTGCTGCTCGCTTCAAACGCGATACGCTCATCCGCATAAAACTGAGCTCCTGTGAAGGTATTGAGTCTAGCAATGGACTTGATCTCGTTCGTGACTGACGCGATAGCAGCATCCAAGGCCGTTTCTAGGTCATCCGACTCTTTGCTGAAGTGTTCGTCCAGCACCTGCCAAATGTCGTACGGCAAGTCCTGTCGGCAGAAAGCACAGGTGTTCCGCTTGTCCCGGTGGTGCCCGATACCTTGTTTGACCCAAAGCTGCAAAGCGCTGTCCTTAAGCAGTTCTTCAATCGCTTTGGTAGGCGTTATCGCCTTGGACAGAAGAGGGCCAGCAGTGGCCTTCAGCGACTCCAGCTTGAGGGTGACGGCCAGAGTGCCTGTAATGTCGGGTAAGGCTTCTTGCTTGAGCAAGGTGAGCTTACCTGCTTGTTCCTCGGTGGTCAGCGCGATGAAGCCGGGCTTACTGGTAGAAGCAATGTCGCGTCTGATGTGCTCTATGGTGTAGACGGGCACGAGGTACTGCGGATTCTTCTTTATCTTCTCAGCAGCATGCGAGCGCAGCTTGCCTTCTAATCCACTCAAAGCCGTGCTATGGGCAGTCTTGGTGCGATCGCGTTCTTTCTTCTTGTTCTCTAGGTCAAAGCGCAGTCCAGCCTTGGCCTCCACACTGCCAAGCTTGGTTTCGATGGCAGCAATGGCGTCGTCGATCTCCCTGTTCTGCTCACCGACGATGGCAAAGGTCTTGATAACGCCGCCGATCTCTTGGTTGACCAGAAAACTCAGGTTGTCAGTTACAAAGTCGCGGTTGTAGACGCGCACGTCATAGTTGTGGGTCAAAAGGTCAGCATTAGTGACCGCACCTTTTTCACCCGTCACGGTGAACGACGAGCCCACATAGTTCAGCGGGAGCTTGCGCGTCTCCAGCGCACGAAAAACACGAGAGAGGGTCGTCTTTCCAGAGTAGTTGCGTCCGTAGAGGATGTTCAGGCGCTGGAAAGGCTTGACGTTCTTCCCGTTGTCTCGAACTGTCTTTTTCCACTCCAAACCTTGGAAGCTACCAAAGTTTTCTATGTCTATATGATTGATCACAGGCTCGGCCTCCTCGAAAACATACTCATCGCGCATATATGCCCGCAGTGTGGAACCCAATCTTACCCGCTCGATAGAAGATTGAGGGGCCGCAACGGCGAGTTGGGCCGCTGAACAGTTCAACCGTTATCGTGCGTTTAGAGTAGCTGACATTGGATTGACGGATACGCAATGGTCGAATCGCGCGCATAGCGCGAGCATCGGGTTCCGGAGTGCGGCTGCCGTTCAAACTGCAAATTCCTCAACTCGCTGAACGGCAGGTTGTGGCCGACAGCAGAAGCTGCTCGTCAGCCGTCGCGCCTCAAAAGACTTCGAATGAACACCAGTCGGGCACAAACCCCTCAAAGATAAAAAAGTCGTCGACGTATGCGAGACCAAGCCTTTCCAATGACCTCATGCACTCGTCGGCTGCATCGCCTCCAAAAAACGGACCGAGCGATATCAGATTGCTGGATTCGTCAAAGTATGTCTGAAAATTGAATTCGGCCATGACCGTCGATAGGTCGACATCCTTGGACACAAGCGCAGCCCGTCGGACAACGATTCCGAAGTCTCTCGATACTTTCATCGGTATTCAACTTGAGCAAATGGGTAACCACGATTGTCGACGATTCGTGGGTGCCTGTCCAAAGACCGCTCCTGGCCGGACAGTGTCTGTTACCGTCCGGCGGGATCGCGGCTCAAACCTCGGTCCGTTCCGCCATTTCGAGCGCGTCGTCGACCTCGATGCCGAGGTACCGGACTGTGCTCTCAAGTTTGGTATGGCCAAGCAGCAGCTGGACGGCCCGGAGGTTTTTTGTCCGGCGATAAATCAGCGACGCTTTGGTCCGGCGCATCGTGTGCGTGCCGTACGCGGCGTCGTCCAGTCCAATCGACCGTATCCAGCGATGCACGAGCCGCGCGTACGGACGCGTCGACAGATGGGGCGACGCATGAATGCGGCCCGGAAACAGGAAGTCTGAAGGCAAGAGCCCCGCTGCCTTGATCCAAACTTACACGCTTCCGCGGGTTTGCTCGGCGCCCCCGAACTCGCCACGTAGTTTAGCGACAGGGCACGCCGCGCTCAGAGGAAGTTCCTGATCAGCATCGTCACCCACCGCCA
>Ga0153933_1000350_pt1 | contig 18053 bp, 16 predicted proteins | sample TSNJ017MetaG_FD_102275 | JGI IMG/M metagenome (GOLD analysis project Ga0153933, IMG submission 102275) | Attine ant fungus gardens microbial communities from New Jersey, USA - TSNJ017 MetaG | ecosystem: Host-associated > Fungi > Mycelium > Unclassified | place: USA: New Jersey, Wharton State...
CATGTAGAGCTGGCCGTTCTCGCCGATGAAGAACAGTGTGCCCTTCGGCACCTTCCTAGCCCCCTTCAGCAGCGTGTTGGCATTGTTGGTGCCCATCTTGTAGGACACCGTCTTGCCGTCCTTGCCATAGGCATAGCCCATGTCGGACTTCAGCTCCCACGGCGTCGCCTCTTGCGCGAACGCCGAACTGGTCAGCGCGGCGAAGGCCGCCGCCAAAATCGTCTTGGTGAGAAAATTCGTCATGTTCATCCTCCCGGCCGAAAAACGGCGTCGTCCCAGCTTCTTGAACAAATCACGAACACAACTCTGACGTCAATACGACGTTCGGGCAGGCATCACTCACGCATTTCCGCGACTTTGTGATTTCCCGGATCGGGCTTCGCGACTATGTTCGCGTTTCCGTCTACAAGCATTTCGTTGCCAGAAACACATTGGGGATGATTCGGATGAACCACGTCATGAAGATAGGTCTCGGTGTCGCACTGTCGTTCATGACGCTGGCTTCGGTCGCGCATGCGGACGAGTTCAAGCTCTCCAACAACCAGCGGATTTCCTGCAGCCGCGGCCTGTCGGCCGGCAAGCTCAACACCGCGACCTGCAAGTCCTACGCCTATCTGTTCAACGCCAAGACCTCGGAATATTTCCGCTGCCAGGTGTCGCTGGCGCTGACGCGGGACAACAAGGAGGTCATCAACGTCCAGGCCGACGGCGGCTGCACCAAGAAGCCCCGCATCTTCGATACCGACGGCAATTATTCGTTCGATGCCACCGAGACCGAGCCGCCGAACACCAATTCGTTCTTCGGCCCCGGCGGCTATGCGATCTGGGCGAGCGACAACAACAGCCAGAAGATCCGCGGCTGCATCACGATCTCGTCAGGCCTCGGCTCCGACATCTCCAAGTGCCTCGACATGACGTTTAAGTGACGGCCAGCCCGGGCGGGTGACGCGCCTGCGCGCACCGGCCCGGGCTCTGCCGGTATCACGCCGACTGGTCCTTCTCGGCTGCAAGTTGCAGGCGTGATCTCGCGAATTTCTTCACGCCCATCGGCTTGCCGAACAGGTAGCCCTGGACCAGATCGAAATCGAGATCATGCGCGGCGAGATAGTCGGCGCGCGTCTCGACGCCCTGGGCCACGACCCGTGCGCCATTGTCATGGGCCAGTTCGACGATCCGGCGGCACACCGTCTGCCTCAGGCGATGATCCGCGCAGCCGGTGACGAACTGATGGTCGACCTTCAATTCGACGAACGGAAAGGTCGGCAGTCCCATCAGAGATGGCCAGTTCGCGCCGACATTGTCGAGCGAGATCGCGACGTTGTGCAGACGCACGCGTCGCGCCACGTCGATCGCGAGGTCCAGATTGTCGATCACCTCGGTGCTGTCGATCTCGATCAGCAGGCCGGCGAAGGCGGCATGCTCCGGCATCCGCCGGCACAGCTCGCGCACCGCATCGGCATCGGCGAGGAACGACATCGGCAGGTTGATGGAGAGATCGACCGGCCCCTTCTGCTCCAGCAGATAGCGCCAGTCGTCGATCGCCCGCTCGATCACGAATTCGGACAGCGCCTGAAAATGCGGATCGTCGTCGTCGGGAATGAAATAGGCCGGCGGCACGATGCCCCAGGCCGGATGACGCATCCGGATCAGCGCTTCCGCGCCGTGAGGGGCCAGTGTCCGCAGCTGGATCTTCTGCTGGTACCAGAGCTCGAGCCAGCCGGCCTTCAAGGCTTCGGGGACGTCGACCGCCGGGCTCGGCACCGGCTCGACCGGCAGCAGCGAGGCGACGCTGTCACGAAGGGTTCCGGCGCCGAACGGCGTCTGCAACGCGGGTAGCATCGCGATACCGTACTCATCGCCAATTTGCCTGACGGCCTTGACGATGATGGAGTCCGGCTGGCCGATCACGAGAACCTTGCCGCCATAGCCCTTTCTCACCAAAGTCTCGAGAATTTTAGCGACTTCGATGCCGTCCACGGAGACGCCGAGCACCAGAAGATCGGGCCGCTCGGCGTCCAATACGCCGTCAAGTTCGGTTGCCTGGCCGCATTCGCTGGTGATGAAGCCGAGATCTTCCAGCGCTTCGGAAAGGAAGGTCCGAAGGTGTTTTTTGCTGTCCGCGATGCAGGCGCGTGGCGTCAGCTTGCGCTGCCCGAACCAGCCGGCTCGCGCGTGTTCGATGTGACTGATGTGATTCATGCCCGCCTTGTCCGCAATAGCCCCGACGGATTCGTACATCGGTGCGGCTGCGGCAATCATGGAAATGTCGGGACTATACATGCATTGCTTCGCTAACCTTAAGGCAGCGAATTTGAATCAATTTGCGACGGGAAACGTCGTGTCATGCGTCCATCCTGTCTGCAACAAATGCGTCATCCAGCCTTCATGTGCGCGATTGGGCGGTTTGCGATCGACGCCGGCCAGCGCGTTTCGATGTGTCATCGAGAGACGGCGTTAATCTCTGTGTTGAAGCGCCGATGCCGACGCGTTTCTGCACCATTGTTGGACAAATATTGCGCCGCGTGATCGCGGCGCTATGCGCTCTTCGCTCCAGGCCTCTGCAATGTCTCCGGCATCAACGCGCAATAGCCGATCAGTCCGGAAGCCGCGACGGCAGCGAGGAACAGGAACGCAGCGCCATAACCGGCGTGGACAATGATGAATCCGGCCACCGCCGTGCTCAGCGCGCCGCCGAGGCCGGTGGCGGTGGCGATCGCACCCTGGCTGACGTTGAAATGGCCGGTGCCGCGGGTGAGGTCCGCAACCACGAGCGGAAACAGGGCGCCGAAGATTCCTGCGCCGACGCCGTCGAGCAACTGCACCGACACCAGCCAATACGGATTGTCCGACAACGGGTAGAGTGCGCCGCGGATGGCGAGCACGGCGAGCGCAGTGGCGAAGATCGGCTTGCGACCCCAGACGTCGGCCTTGTGCCCGACCAGGATCGCGACCGGGACCATCACCATCTGTGCGGCAATGATGCAGACCGACATCAGCGTGGTGCCGAGATTGCGGTTGACCAGCGCCAGCTTCTGTCCGACCAGCGGCAGCATCGCTGCATTGGCAAAATGGAAGATCACGGTCGCGACCGCGAAGATCAGGAGCGGCCTGCAGGTAAGCAGGACCTGGAAGCCGGATGGCTTGTCACGCGCCCCTGCGCCGCCTTCTGCGACATCGTCGAGCCCGCGTGCGACGTGATGGTCGATCGCGGCCGCGGGGATCGACAGCGTCGCCGCGATGCTGGCAGCCGCCATTGCGGCGAGCAGCCAGAACACCACGATCGGTCCGAACCAGTATGCGGTGGCGCCGGCGATCGCCGCCGCCGTCGCGTTGCCGGCGTGATTGAACGCCTCGTTGCGGCCGGTCCGTGCGGTGAACGCCTTGGGCCCGACGGTGCCGAGCGTCACGGCCGCGACCGCCGGCGCGAAAACGGATCCGGCGGCGGATGCGAGCGCTTGCGTCGCGGCGACCAGGGCGAAGCGGTCGAGCAGCGGAAGCAGCAGACAGGCCGCAGTGACGGCGATCGCGGCTGCGGCTATCAGTCCACGCTTGGCCCGGCTCTGATCGATCAGGGCGCCGGCCGGTGTCTGCGCGATGATTCCCGCGACCGCGGCAATCGACATCACCGTGCCGATCGAGGCTTCGTCCCATTTCCGTTCGGTCAACAGGTAGATCGCGAGATAAGGGCCCAGCCCATCCCGCACGTCGGCGAGGAAGAAGTTCAGCGCATCGAGCGCTCGTGCAACGGGCGTTGTGGACGGCTGCAAGCGATACCTCGCGCGATGGATGCGTGCCTCAACCCTCCTGTGCGCGGAGAGTTCCTGCATCCCGATCCGTTCGGTGCTAATGCTATGAGAATGAGGGCATGCAACGATCCGTAGCCCGGATTTTGCTATCGCTTCATCCAGGCTAAAAGAACAACAAAACGGAGAACAATCGATGGATCGGCTCAAGGGCAAGGTTGCGATGGTGGTCGGCGCGGGCTCGATCGGGCCCGGCTGGGGCAATGGCAAGGCGACCGCCGTGACCTTCGCGCGCGAGGGGGCCAGCGTGTTCTGCGTCGATCGCAACGGCGCCGCCGCCGAAGAGACCGTCAAGATCATCACCGGGGAGGGCGGCAAGGCGGCAGCGTTCACTGCCGACGTCGCGCGCGCCGCGGAGATCGAGGCGATGGTCGCTGCCTGCCTTGCAGCCTACGGCCGCATCGACGTGCTCGACAATAATGTCGGCATCGCCGAGGTCGGCAGCGTGGTGGAGGTCGCGGAAGCGGAATGGGACCGTGTCTTCGCGGTCAATCTCAAGAGCGCCTATCTTTCGATGAAGCACGTCATTCCGGTGATGATCAAGCAGGGCGGCGGCTCGATCATCAACATCTCCTCGATCGCCTCGATCCGCCATGTCGGCATCTCCTATGTCAGCTACAATGCGAGCAAGGCGGCGATGAACCAGATGACGCGCACGTCAGCCGTCGAGTTCGCCTCCAAGCACGTCCGCGTCAATGCGATCCTGCCCGGGCTGATGAAGACGCCGATGGTCGAACATTCGGCGGGGTTGGCGCAGAGCTACGCCAAGGGCGATGTCGAGGCGATGTGGCGCGCGCGCGACGCGCAGGTGCCGATGGGGCATATGGGCGACGCCTGGGATGTCGCCCATGCGGCGCTGTTCCTCGCCTCCGACGAATCGAAATACGTCACCGGCATCGAGCTGGTGGTCGATGGCGGCATCACCTGCAAGTCGGGCGCCTGACGCGTGATGAAGTCAGGTATCGCGGCAAACTCATGTCACCTCCCCAGCAAGCGGGAGAGGGAGTACAGCTTCTTCGCGGCCCTCATTCGGCTCGATCTCTTAGCTCTGCTCAGGCCTCGGCGCTGAGCTCGGCGCGGTCGAGCTCTTCCTCGATCCTGTGGAAGGCGTCGTCGCCGATCGCCTCGGTGCCGCGCAACCTGATCAACGCAAGGCGCGCCGCAGCAATGGCGCGACGGCGCAGCGGATCGGCCGGTAGCTCGCTCGAGGTCACGCCGCCATCGGTCTCGGCGCGCAGCAGCACGGCACGGTATTCGAGCCGGAGGATTTCCGCCTCCTCGGACGGGTCGGCGTCGATCGCATCGAGCGCGGCGCGATAGGCCACCGTGCGGGCGTGGGCGGCCTCGCGCGCCACCGGATCGTCGTCCTCGAATTTCAGCGCGAGGATCAATGGCCGCAGCGTCAGGCCCTGGATCACCAGCGAGCCCAGCACCACGGCAAACGCCGTCAGCAGGATCAGGTCGCGATACGGGAAATATTCGGGCAGCGCAAAGGCCGCCGCCAGCGTGACGAGGCCGCGCATGCCGCACCAGGACACGACGATGTTGCGTCGCAATGACGGCACCGTCGCAACCACATAGGGCGGGAGTAAGTTGCGCGCCTTCAGGGCACGCAGGAACACGCCATAGGACATGATCCAGGCGATGCGGGCGAGGATGACGATGCCGAGGATTGCCGCGGCAAAGGTGCAGTATTTGAACCGGACGTCGGCGTCGAGCTCGGACCAGATCGGCCGCAGCTGCATGCCGATCAGCATGAAGGCCAGCACGTTGAGCACGAAGATGACGGTTTCCCACACCGCATAGGAAGACACGCGCAACCGGGCCGGCGTGCGGGTCGGCGCGGTGCGGGCGATCGTGATCGCATAGGCGATGATGGTGAGGATGCCGGACAGACCGAAATGCTCGGCCACGATCCACACCATGAAGGTGCCGCCGAATTGCGTGATGATCGCACTCGGCGCTTCAGTGACGCGGCGGGTGATCAACATCCAGACCTGCGCGAACACATAGCCGGCCGCAAGGCTTCCGACCAGCGCGACCGCGAGCGACGGCACGAATTCGCGGATCTTCATGTGCTCGGCGGCGACCAGGCCGACGGCGACGCGATAGATCAGGAGCGAGCTGGCGTCGTTGAGCAGGCTTTCGCCCTCGAGGATCTTCTGGATCCGATAGGGCAACTTGACCTGGCGCAGGATCGCGGTGGCCGCGGCGGCATCAGGCGGGGCGACGATGGCGCCGAGCGCGATCGCGACCGCCCAGGGCATATCCGGGCGCAGCCAGTGCGCGACCACCGCGACGGCTGTGGTCGTGATCCCGACCGCGACCAGCACGAGCGTCGACACCGGCAGCCAGTTGTTGCGCAGATCGCGCAGCGAGGTATCGAAGGCCGCATCGAGCAGGACCGGGGCGACGAACAGCGCCAGCGCCAGCTGCGGTTCCATCGCCCAGGACGGGCCCGACGGCAGGAAGGCCAACAGCATGCCGCCGATCGCAAGGAACGCCGGGTAGGGCACCTTGATCCGCCGCGCCAGCGCCGATAGCGCGACGGCGGCCAGCAAAAGGGCGATGATCCATTCGAATGTCAGCAAAGAAGAATCCCCAATGCAGTCGATCGTCGGCATTGACGTATAATCGAGCGTGTGGTTTTGCCGCAAATGCCGCGCTGTCCGGCTGACGGGCGGCAGGTTACGCTCAAGCGCAGGAGAAGGCCGCCCGTCGGCGATTGTGATGCGACGAACCCCCGGAAGCCTCGCGCTGGCGCTGCTCACCGTTGGCCTGTGTTGCGTGCTCACGGCCGCCGCGCGCGCGACCGGCAGTGAGCCGCCCAAGGATATCCTGGCTGACCCGGCGTCCTGCGTTGCCGCGGCCGCATCTCGCGACGACGACAGGACCATCGATGCCTGCGGCGCGCTGATCGCCAACGAGAAGGCGGCGAAGCCGGATCGCGTCAAGGCCGTGATGGCACGCGCGGCCGCCTACGACCGCAAGCAGATGGTCGATCGCGTGATCGCCGATTACGACACCGCGCTCCGGCTCGATCCGGCGCTGGCCGAAGCGCATAATGCGCGCGGCGAGCTCTGGCGCAGGAAGGGTGATCGGCCCAAGGCGATCATGGATTTCGGCGCCGCGCTCAAGCTTGATCCCAACCACACCGCAGCCAAGGCCAACTACAAGTCGCTGTCGCTGGAGCTCGAGCGGATGGGCGCCATGATGGCGGTCGCCGGCAAGCCGAGCTTCGATTGCCGCAAGGCGCGCCGCGCCGTGGAGCGGGCGATCTGCGCCAATCCCGAGCTCGCCGACCTCGATCGCGAGATCGGTGCATCGACCTTTCGCGCGGTGCACGAGGCGCAGGGCCCGCGCCAGGCGCGCGAGCTGCAGCGCGACCAGGATCAATTCATCGCCCGGCGCAATGCCGAATTCGGCAAGGCCGGTTACGATCTGCAGAAAGCGATGCGCGAGCGCTTGCGGCAGATCAACGGGGTCGACGGAGACTAGTGCTAACGTTGGTGTGATTTCGGCTTGAAACGCTGCGGCTTCCCGTGACAATGGCAGGCAAAGTCGCGCGGACGCGCAGGGAGAACGCCATGACCACCCAGCACAAGAGCCGGTATCATGAGGTGCATGCCCGCTCGCTCCGAGACCCCGAGGGTTTTTGGGCGGAGGCGGCACGCGAGATCGACTGGGTCGCGCCGGCGAAGCAGGTGTTCGATCCTGCGACGGGTGCGTATGGCCGCTGGTTCGCCGGCGCCGTGGTCAACACCTGCTACAACGCGCTGGATCGCCATGTCGGCGGCGGCCGTGCCAACCAACTCGCCCTGATCCACGATTCGCCGCTCACCAACACCGTCACGAAGTTCACCTATTCGCAGCTGCTGAAGGAGGTGCAGACGCTCGCCGCGGTCATGCAGGATTTCGGCGTGACCAAGGGCGATCGCGTCATCCTCTATATGCCGATGGTGCCGGAGGCCGTGGTCGCGATGCTGGCCTGCGCGCGGATCGGCGCGGTGCACAGCGTGGTGTTCGGCGGCTTCGCGGCCAAGGAGCTGGCAACGCGCATCGACGACGCCAAGCCGAAGCTGATCTTGTCGGCCAGCTGCGGGATCGAGCCCGGGCGCATCGTGCAATACAAGCCGCTGCTCGACGAGGCGATCAAGCTCGCGAGCGTGAAGCCGCAAGGCTGCATCATCCTGCAACGGCCACAGCATGGGTGCGACCTCGTGGCGGGCCGCGATCATGACTGGGCGAACCTGCGGCGTGCCGCGCTCGACGCCGGCAAGGCCGCGCCCTGCGTGCCGGTTCTCGCGACCGATCCGCTCTACATCCTCTACACCTCGGGTACCACGGGCATCCCCAAGGGCGTCGTGCGCGACAATGGCGGGCACCTCGTTGCGCTGAAATGGTCGATGTACAATCTCTATGGCGTGAAGCCGGGCGAGGTCTGGTGGTGCGCCTCCGATATCGGCTGGGTGGTCGGCCACAGCTACATCATCTACGGACCGCTGCTGCACGGTGCGACCTCGATCATGTATGAGGGCAAGCCGGTCGGCACGCCCGATGCCGGTGCATTCTGGCGCGTCATCTCGGAGCACAAGGCGGTCGCGCTGTTCACCGCGCCCACGGCATTCCGTGCCATTCGCAAGGAAGACCCGGATGGCAAGTTCATCCGCAAGTACGATCTCTCGCGCTTCCGCACGCTGTTCCTCGCCGGCGAGCGCGCCGATCCGCCGACGGTGGAATGGGCGGAGCAGCAGTTGAAGGTGCCCGTCATCGATCACTGGTGGCAGACCGAGACCGGCTGGTGCATCGCCGGCAATCCGGTGGGGCTCGGCCTGTTGCCGGTCAAGCACGGCTCGCCGACGGTGCCGATGCTGGGCTATCAGGTCGATGTGGTCGACGAGGCGGCCAAGCCGGTGCCGGCAGGGACCATGGGCTCGATCGTGATCAAGCTGCCGATGCCGCCGGCCTGCCTGCCGACGCTCTGGCAGCAGGAGGAGCGCTTCAAGGAGGCCTATCTCTCGGAATTCCCCGGCTACTACAAGACGTCGGATGCCGGCTACAAGGACGAGGACGGCTATGTCTGGGTGATGGGCCGCACCGACGACATCATCAATGTCGCCGGCCACCGCCTCTCCACCGGCGGAATGGAAGAGATCCTGGCGTCGCATCCCGACGTCGCCGAATGCGCGGTGCTCGGCATCAACGACGCCATCAAGGGTGAGGTGCCCTGCGGCTTCCTGGTGCTGAAGGCCGGCGTGACGAAGACGCCCGCCGAGGTCGAGAAGGAAATCGTGGCGCTGGTGCGCGACAAGCTCGGCCCCGTTGCCGCGTTCAAGCTCGCGATCACGGTGGCGCGGCTGCCCAAGACCCGCTCGGGCAAGATCCTGCGCGGCACCATCAAGAAGATCGCCGACGGCGAGTCCTGGACCATGCCGGCGACCATCGAGGACCCGAAGGTCCTCGACGAGATCGGTGATGCGCTGAAGGGGAAGGTGTAGCTCTCTTGCCTCGCCCCGCGTGCGGGGAGAGGCCGGATTGCATGACAATGCAATCCGGGTGAGGGGGAGTCTCCGCGCGCTCGCTGCGCATCGATTACGCGGACAGCGTTGATCGCCTACTGCTTCACCAGCGTCGCCACCGTCACGTGCGGCCAGCTCAGGCCGTTGAAGTTCAGCAGCACGGTCTGGCTGTATTGCAGCTGATGCTTGATCGCGCCGTTGGCCTCACGGACGATTTCGATCCAGAAGGTCGCATCGACCTCGGCCGTATTCGCATTCGGCCCGCCGCCCGCGCCCTGCAGGAATGCGATGTTCGAAGTACCGCCGCCGGTGGTTGCTCCGCCGAGCGCAACTTGTAAATGCAATCTATATGTAATCAATATTTTTGATTGAGGGGTGGTTCACATTGGAGTTGCGCTGCGGCAAATTGGCTCGGGCATGACGCGGAGGCGCGTCCTCGCACCGGTTCGCAGCGGGCCGGATGGTGCCGCCGGACGCAATTGGCAGCAAAACGGCCTTGATTTTGATCGATTGCCGGGCCATTCCCGCGCCACACTTGATGTTGCCACGACCCATGGATCCACGGATGCGATCGATCTCCGCACGCACGCCCTTCGCCCTGCTGCTCGCGCTGCCGTTGCTCGCCGGCTGCCTGGAGCGCGGGCAATCGACGGTCGCGGACTCCATGGGCGATGACGATCAATACTGCCAGGCCGGCGGCAAGGTGAAGGTCGGCTCGCCCGAATACGTCTCCTGCCGCAAGGACCGCGACGTGCAACGCCAGAATGCCGAAGCGCGCGCCGATCGGAAGCAGCGCGATCTCGGCGAATACATGATGAACCATCCGGACATCCACTGAGGCGGCGGTGATCACAGCCGCCGTCATCCCCGCGAAGGCGGGGTATCCAGTACGCCGCGGCCTATCCGTGACTAACGACTGTCTCGGAGTACTGGATCACCCGCTGTCGCGGGTGATGACAGTGGAGTTGGTGGTGACGACAGGGCCCACCAAACAAAAACGCGGCGGGTGGCCCCGCCGCGCCTGGTGATCCAGCAACCATTCGCGAGAAGCGCTTACTCCTCGTCGTCGTGTTTCTTGCCGCCGATCGTCTTCAGCTTGGCGAACACGGCGTCGACATTGAGGTCGTCCTGCTGTTTCTCGGTCGGCTCGTAGTAATCCGGCTGATCCTTGCGCGTGGTCTCGGACGCAGGCAGCAGCGTCGCGCCGCCATAGACGGTCGTGGTCGGCTTTTCCTTGGCCGCACGCTGCACCTCGAAATCCAGCTCGATCTGCGAGCACAGGCCGAGCGTCACCGGGTCCATCGGGGTCAAGGTCGAGGCGTTCCAGTGGGTGCGGTCGCGCACGCTCGCGATCGTGGTCTTGGTGGTGCCGACCAGACGCATGATCTGCGCGTCCTTCAGCTCGGGGTGGTTGCGCACCAGCCAGAGGATCGCGCTCGGCCGCTCATGGCGGCGCGACACCGGGGTGTAGCGCGGGCCCTTCTTCTTGGCGGCGGTCGGCAGCACCACCTTGCTCTCCTCGAGCCTGAGGCGGTAGTTCGGGTCGCGCTCGCCCTTCTCGATCTCCTCGCGGGTCAGCTGGCCGTTCGAGATCGGGTCCATGCCCTTGATGCCCTGGGCGGCGTCTCCATCGGCGATGGCGCGCACCTCCAGGGGGTGCATCTTGGTGAAATCGGCCACCTGGTCGAAGGTCAGGGCGGTATTGTCGACCAGCCACACGGCAGTCGCCTTCGGCATCAGCGGTGCGTTGCTCATGGCAAATCTCCTTTGTGCTTCGCCCACCTCTGTCGAGGCGAAGCTGGTAGTCATCGGTGATGACGGGAATTATGCGCCTATATAAGCCCTGTGGGGGGAATGGCGCAATGGGCCAGCAAAATCGCCTTGACAGCGCCCGAAAGCAGTCCCAAGTCCTTATCGAAACTGGCCGTTCCCCGCCCGCCGGCGAGGGGTGATTCGGTCCGAGATTGCCCCGAGACAGCCCCGATGTCAGCGAAAAAACCCGAGCTCAGGATCGTGCTTTGTTCCCCGCGTGGCTTCTGCGCGGGAGTGGTCCGTGCCATCGATACGGTGGAACGGGCGCTCACCATCTATGGTGCCCCGGTCTATGTCCGGCACGAGATCGTCCATAACAAGTATGTGGTGGACAGCCTGAAGACCAAAGGCGCCATTTTCGTCGAGGAACTGGCTGAAATCCCTGATGACACCAACGCCCCGGTGGTGTTTTCGGCCCACGGGGTTCCCAAATCGGTCCCGGCCGAGGCCAAGTCGAGGAATTTCTTCTCGCTGGACGCGACCTGCCCGCTGGTGACCAAGGTCCACCGCGAAGCGGCGATCCATTTCAAGCGCGGCCGCGAGATCCTCCTCATCGGGCATTCGCACCACCCGGAGGTGGTCGGCACGCTCGGCCAGCTGCCAGCCGGCGCCGTGACCCTGATCGAGACCGCCGAGGACGCCAAGACCTTCGCCCCGAAGGACCCCAACAACCTGGCCTTCGTGACCCAGACCACGCTGTCGATCGACGATACCGCCGAGATCGTGGCGCTGCTCAAGGAGCGCTTCCCGAACGTCAACGGGCCGCACAAGGAAGACATCTGCTACGCCACCACCAACCGCCAGCTCGCGGTGAAGAAGGTGGCGCCGGTGGTCGATGCGCTGATCGTGGTCGGCGCGCCGAACTCGTCGAACTCGCAGCGCCTGCGCGAGGTCGCCGAGCGCGAGGGCTGCCCCATTGCCGTTCTTGCCCAAAGGGCCAGCGACATCGACTGGAGCAGGTTCGAGGGCATCCGCAGCCTCGGCATCACCGCGGGCGCCTCGGCGCCGGAGGTGATCGTGGAGGAGATCATGGGCGCCTTCGCCGAGCGCTTCGAGCTTCACGTCGAGACGGTCTCGGCCGCGGAGGAGAACGAATTCTTCCCGCTGCCGCGTTCGCTGCGGCCCGACGCGGCCGCCGCGGAATAGACCATATGGCGGTCTACACCGACGTTGCCGCCGAAGACCTCGCGGAATTCCTCAAAGGCTACGACATCGGCGAACTGCTTTCCTACAAGGGCATCGCCGAGGGCGTCGAGAATTCGAACTTCCTGCTGCACACCAGCCAGGGCGCCTACATCCTCACGCTCTATGAGAAGCGCGTGGCGGAAGACGATTTGCCGTACTTCCTGTCGCTGATGGCGCATCTCGCGGCGCGCGGCGTTTCCTGCCCGCAGCCGGCGCGCAACCGCAGGGGTGAGGTCTATAGCCGGCTCGCCGGCCGTCCTGCTGCGATCATCAACTTCCTCGAAGGGGTGTGGCCGCGGCGGCCGAACGTCGCGCATTGCGCCGGCGTCGGCGAGGCGCTGGCGAAGATGCATCTTGCCGGGCGCGACTTCCCGCTGGTGCGCAAGAACCCGCTGTCGGTGTCAGGCTGGCGACCGCTGTTCGGTCTCGCCGCGGCGCGCGCCGATGAGGTGCAGGCCGGCCTGTCCGATTTCATCGCGCGCGAGCTCGATTATCTCGAAGCCAATTGGCCGGCCGATCTTCCGGTCGGCGTGATCCATGCCGACCTGTTTCCCGACAATGTGTTCTTCCTCGGCGACCATCTGTCGGGTCTGATCGACTTCCCGTTCTCCTGCGACGACATCCTGGCCTACGACGTCGCGATCTGCCTGAACGCCTGGTGCTTCGAGCCGGATCATGCCTTCAACGTCACCAAGGCGCGCGCGCTGCTCAACGGTTACCGTCGCGAACGGCCGCTGTCGGCGGCGGAGGAGGCGGCGATGCCGCTGCTCGCGCGCGGGGCGGCGATGCGCTTCCTGCTCACGCGTCTGGTCGACTTCCTCAACGTGCCGGAAGGCGCGCTGGTGCAGCCGAAGGACCCGCTGGAATATGTCCGCAAGCTGCGCTTCCAGCAGAATGTCGCAAGCCTCAACGATTACGGCATCACGCCGGCGGGATGCGCGGCGTGAGCGACAAGCCGCATGTCGTTGTTTTCACCGACGGTGCCTGCTCCGGAAATCCGGGACCGGGCGGCTGGGGCGCGATCCTCAGATTCGGCGACGTCGAGAAGGAATTGAAGGGCGGCGAGCCGCATACCACCAACAACCGCATGGAGCTGATGGCGGCGATCTCGGCGCTCGAAGCGCTGAAGAAGCCCTGCGTGGTCGATCTGACCACCGACAGCCAGTATGTCCGCCAGGGCATCACCGGCTGGATCCACGGCTGGAAGCGCAACGGCTGGCGCACCGCCGACAAGAAGCCGGTGAAGAATGTCGAACTGTGGCAGCGCCTCGAGGCGGCGCTGAAGCCGCACGAGGTGCGCTGGCACTGGATCAAGGGCCATGCCGGCCACGCCGAGAACGAACGCGCCGACGAGCTGGCGCGCGAAGGCGTCGCGCTGGCGCGGCTGAAGGGGTAGGGCGCGAACTGCGGCCGGCTCTTGCCCTCTCCCCCTGTCGGAGAGGGTGGTTTCGCGAAGCGAAGCCGGGTGAGGGGTCTGTCTCCGCGGATCGAGACCCCTGATCCGTCGCGGACCGCGTCCACGCCACCTTCTCCCACAAGGGGAGAGGGGAAGAGGGCGCGCCGTCACCGTCCTCACAACTGCCATCGCCCGGTCGAGCCGGGCGGTGCCAGTGTTTCTTGAGAAGCTATCTCATCTCGTCATTGCGAGCGAAGCAAAGCAATCCATCTCTCCGCTCGTTGCGGCATGGATTGCTTCGTCGCTTCAGCGCAAAATTGCTTTGCAATTTTGTCGCGAGCTCCTCGTAATGACGGTGAAATCTCACAGCTGCCCGAGCAGCGTGTCGCCGCCGGAGACCTCGACCTTGCCCGGGGCGGGCTCCAGGTTGAATTTCTTCACCTCGCCGTCCTCGACCAGCATCGAGTAGCGCTTGGAGCGAATGCCCAGACCATTGCCGGAGGCGTCGAGCTCCATGCCGATCGCCTTGGCGAAGTCGGCATTGCCGTCGGCGAGGAAGACGGCTTCGTCGCGCTGGTCGGTGTCGCGCTTCCAGGCGTTCATCACGAAGGCATCGTTGACCGAGACGATCGCGATGGTGTCGACGCCCTTGTTCTTCATGGCGTAGGCGTTGAGGAAGATGCTCGGCAGGTGCATCTTGTGGCAGGTGCCGGTGTAGGCACCAGGCACCGCGAACAGCGCGACCTTCTTGCCCTTGAAAATATCTTCCGTGGTTTTGACCTGCGGTCCTTCGGCGGTCATCACGCGAAACTTGGCTTCCGGCAGCTTGTCGCCAACCTTGATCGTCATCGTCAATTCTCCCTCGGTAAAGCGGACTTCTCTTAGCCCGGCGGTCGAACGGCACAATATTAGCTGGGGCGGAAACGGCAATGGCGACAAGCGCTCAATGTTGCGTCATCTTCACCCGGAAAAGCCTCCCGCATCGAGGAAAGCCTGTTCTTCGGCGGTCGTCGCCCGGCCCAGGATGCGGTTACGGTGCGGGAAGCGCCCGAACCGGCGGATGATCTCGGCGTGCTCCTCGGCGTATTTCAGGTTGTCGGGACGCCCAATGGAGGTCCGAAACAGGGCAACGCAGCGCTGCTGGTCGGCCAGCGCTTCGGAATGCATGAAGGGCATATAGAGGAATTCGAGCAACTCCGGATCGATCCGCGCATCGACGCCGCGGTCAATGGCGCGGCCTGCCACCTCGCGGGCCAGCGCGTCGCTGGCATAGGTCCGCGCATCCTGCCGGAACATGTTGCGCGGAAACTGGTCGAGCACGATGGTCAGCGCCAGCGCGCCGTCGTCGTTCGCCTCCCATGACGAGAGCCCGCCCGCAGCCGCTGTCTCCCAGGTGAGGAGGAAGCGGCTGCGGATCTCGGCGTCGAAGCTGTCGTCGCGCTTGTACCAGCGGTCGTATCCGGCATCGCGCCAGAACGCGAGGATTTCGGCCGGTAAAGCGACGCGTGCGCCGGTCATGGTGATACGCTCGCGTCGCTTGTCCGCTCAGGCCGCGGCCTTCTTCTCGTCGCGCAATTCGCGGCGCAGGATCTTGCCGACATTGGTCTTCGGCAGGTCGGTCCTGAACTCGATCTGCTTCGGCACCTTGTAGGCGGTGAGCTGGGTCGCTGCGAATTTGATGACGTCCTCGGTCGTGAGGTTGGGGTCCTTCTTGACCACGAAGGCCTTGACCGCCTCGCCGGATTTCGCGTCGGGCACGCCGATCACGGCGCATTCAAGCACGCCGGGATGGCTCGCAAGCACCTCCTCGATCTCGTTCGGATAGACGTTGAAGCCGGAGACCAGGATCATGTCCTTCTTGCGGTCGACGATCTTGGTATAGCCCTGCTCGTCCATCACGCCGATGTCGCCGGTGCGGAAATAGCCGTCCGCGGTCATCACGCGCGCGGTCTCGTCCGGCCTGTTCCAGTAGCCGACCATCACCTGCGGGCCCTTGGCGCAGATCTCGCCGGCCTGGCCGATCGGCAGCTCGTTGCCGTCGTCGTCGCGGATCGAGAGGTGCGTCGAGGGCACCGGAAGGCCGATCGTCCCGGAGAAGCTTTCGATGTCGGCGCGATTGCAGGTCAGTGTCGGCGACGTCTCGGACAGCCCATAGCCTTCCGACAGCGCGATGCCGGTCACCTTGAGCCACTTCTCGGCGACCGGCTTCTGCGTCGCCATGCCGCCGCCATTGGCAATCTTCAGCTTGGAGAAATCCAGCTTGTCGAAGCCTGGCGTGTTCAACAGGCCATTGTAGAGCGTGTTGACCGCCGGAAAAAAGCTGACCTGGTATTTCGCCAGCTCCTTGATGAAGCCGGCCATGTCGCGCGGATTCGGAATCAACAGATTTGTGCCGCCGCAGCGCACGCCAAGCAGGTAGCACGCGGTCAGGGCGAAGATGTGATAGAGCGGCAGCGCGCAGACGATGACCATCTGGTCGACGATCGGCGGCTTCTTCAGCGCCGGTTGCAGCCAGGCGTCGTTCTGCAGCACGTTGGCGAGCACGTTCTGATGGATCAGCGTGGCGCCCTTGGAGACACCGGTGGTGCCGCCGGTGTATTGCAGGAAGGCGACGTCCTCGCGCGTCAGTGCCGGCTTGTTCAGCTTCATGCCGCGTCCGGCCGACAGTGCGTCGTTGAAGCCGACGGCGCCCGGGATCGACCAGGCCGGGACCATCTTCTTGACGCGGCGCACCACCAGATTGACGATCACGCCCTTGAGGCCGAGCAGGTCGCCCATGCTGCCGACGATGACGTGCTTTACGGCCGTGTTGGCGATCACCTTCTGCACGGTGGTGGCGAAATTCTCCAGCACGACGATCGCCTCGGCGCCGGAATCCTTGAGCTGGTGCTCGAGCTCGCGCGGGGTGTAGAGCGGATTGACGTTGACGACCGCATAGCCGGCGCGCAGCACGGCTGCGGTCGCAACCGGATATTGCAGCACGTTCGGCATCATCAGCGCGACGCGGGCGCCCTTCTTCAGGCCCTTGCTCTGCAGATAGGCGCCGAGCGCCGTCGACATCTCGTCGAGGTCACGATAGGTGATCGACTTGTCCATGCAGATGAACGCCTTGCGATCGGCGTACTTCTTGAAGCTCTCTTCCAGCAACTCGACCAGCGACGAATATTGCGTGATGTCGATATCGGCGGGCACGCCGGCCGGATATTGCTTGAGCCAAATACGCTCCATGGTCGTCAATCCCCTCTCATGACTTTTGATTGGTATGCTTTGATAGCTTCGCCCGCTGTCCCGCATTGCTTCCGGGTTGTTCGGGCCTGGCCGCGTTATTCATGACAGTATTGAGCGACGCCGCGGCCAATGGCAAGCGGGCTGCGCGCACGCGACGGCCTGGACGGTCAAGGGCCGCAAGCTAAGCCTAACCTAGCTGGCCGGCTTGGCCTCGGTCTTCGGCTTCGCCGCTGCCTTCGGCTTTGCAGCAGCGGGCTTTGCCGCGGTGGCCGGCTTGTCGGCCACCGGCTTCGCAGCCGCCGCATCCGGCTTCGCATTGGCGTGGCGGACCGGCTTGGCTGCCTGCCTGGCCGCGGATTTGGCATCGGCCGCGGCATCCGGCTTGGCGGCCCTGACGACGACGCGGACACGTTTGCCGCGCTTGACCGGCTGGTCCTTCTCGCTGTCGGCCGCGACAGCTGCGACCAGCGCGGCACCGGTCCGGGTCGGTCCGGTATAGACCACGACCGGCTCCGACGCCGCGGCCGGCAGGTCCAGCAGCTCGGATGGTTTCGGCATCGCGGCCTGCAGGCCCGAGGCGAAGAAGGTCGCCGTGCCCTCGCCATTGGTGGTCGAACCGCCGGCGCCATTGGCCGTGGTGTCTTCGTCCTCGTCGCTGGCGGGCCGCTTGCGCTTGGGGCCGCACATCTCCTCGTGCAGGTTCGGCGGCGAGGCATCGATCGGCACCAGGTTGTCCACCGTGCCGAGCGAGGGACGCAGCCACGCCAGTCCGTTATTGGCAAAGCCGCGATCCAGCAGTTGCGCGGCGCGGACCGCGCGCATGCGGCCCGAGGAGGCGCCGAGCACGACGGCGATCAGCCGTTTGCCGTCATGCGTCGCCGAGGCCACGAGGTTGTAGCCTGACGCGCAGATGAAGCCGGTCTTGAAGCCGTCGGCGCCGGGATAGCGGCCGATCAGCTTGTTGAAGTTCTGCGTGACGCGGCGGCCAAAGCGGATCGACGGGATGTGGACGAAATATTCGTATTCCGGCAGGTCGCGGATGATTGCGCGGGCGAGGATCGCCATGTCGCGCGCCGAGGTGATCTGGCCGTCGGCGGGCAGGCCGTTCGG
>Ga0153933_1000351_pt1 | contig 18021 bp, 19 predicted proteins | sample TSNJ017MetaG_FD_102275 | JGI IMG/M metagenome (GOLD analysis project Ga0153933, IMG submission 102275) | Attine ant fungus gardens microbial communities from New Jersey, USA - TSNJ017 MetaG | ecosystem: Host-associated > Fungi > Mycelium > Unclassified | place: USA: New Jersey, Wharton State...
CACCATCGCCAGCACGGTCAGCGTGACGAACGCTCCGGAAAGGCTCCTCTCCTTGAGGCGCAGCAGCGGCGGGGTTCTTTGCGGCTGAGACGGCACATCGAGGCTCGACTGCATCGTTTCAGGCTTCCTGCCGATCAAATTCAATAATGTCATGACCAAATGGGGACGTCGTGTATCGCGGACTGTCATCGTTAAAATCAATTCGTTCTATCGCCGGGACAAAACTCCGACAACGAGATTTGCGATTTAACCTAACCGATCGTGGTTACCGGCGAGGAGCGACCGCATGGTCGGGAAGATACCAGCAATCCTTTCGCGGAAATGTGAGCGCGACCACACGACGCGCGTTTGGCGCGGACAAGAATCCCTGCCGTGCGCGCGATGAGAAGTGGAATTCTCATCGCGCGCCGGTATCGCGGCACATTGCGGGGGCCCGGCGAGGCGCTTTGCCGCACCCTGCGTCGCAAGGCCGTTAAAATTGATGCATTCTCGACCAACGAGGTGCACCAAAGCGGCATTCGACCGGCATCGGCCGTCAAAAACTCACCTCGCGCCGCAACTTTTTCAAAGCTAAAAGAACACAGTTCCCAGCGAATCATTTTTGGCATTTGGCAATTTTCTCCATCGACCGGCGCTATCGCCGCCGGCCGCCTGACGAGTACCCATCCGCCTGATGCCCTCAGCGCAGCGACCACCCACGTCGACCACCAGGCCGCGGCTCCCGGACGGTGTCCGGATCTATGCGATCTCGGACATTCACGGCTGCGCCCGCCTGCTGAAGCAGATGCTGCAGGTGATCGACGCCGACGTCGCGCGCAGCCGGCCGCATCGTGCGATCGAGATCTACATGGGCGACTATATCGACCGCGGACCGGACTCGCGTAGCACGATCGACCTTCTCATCGGGCGCGCGCGCCGCGGCAACGCGGTCTTCCTGAAGGGCAACCACGAGGCCTTCCTCGGCGAGGTGTTTCGCGACCCCTCGAAGCTGGATGACTGGCTCCAGGTCGGCGGGGCGCAGACGCTGATGTCCTACGGGCTGTCGCCGGTGCCGGGGGCGCAGGAGGACGAGCGGCGCGCACTGATGCGCAGTCTGGCCGAGGCAATGCCGCCGCTGCATCGCGAATTCCTCGGCCGCATGCGGCTCAGCTTCACCTGCGGCGACTTCTTCTTCGTGCATGCCGGCGTTCGCCCCGGCATTGCGCTCTCCGAGCAGCGGGAGTCCGACCTGTTGTGGATTCGCGACGAATTCCTGCAGAGCAAGATAAATTTCGGCAAGTACATCGTGCATGGACATACCCCGGTGCGCAGTGCCGAGATCCTGCCCAACCGGGCCAATATCGACACCGGCGCCTACGCCACCGGAAATCTCACGCTGCTGTCGATCCAGGGATCGAGCCTGCTCGCGGTGTAGCCTTCGCTGGCGGCGCATTGCCATAACGTCGAAAACAACCCCATGCAAAGTAGGCGGCGGCTGCCGCCACACGACCACTTGACACGTCGGGCAAATCAGCGGCACAATTCCATTATTCCGAAATCGCGCAAGCAAGGCGCTTCAGCCCGATTTTTGGCGTTCGCTACACGCGATGGTAGTCGCGGTACCACGCGACGAAGGTCTCGATGCCCTGCTCGATCGAAACCCGCGGCCGGAAGCCTGTGTCGCGCACGAGGTCGTCGACATCGGCGAAGGTCTCGAGCACGTCGCCCGGCTGCATCGAGAGCAGGTTTGTCTGCGCGGTGCGCCCCAAGCCCTTTTCGAGCAGCGCAACCACGTGCATCAGCTCTTCCGGCCTGCTGTTGCCGACATTGTAGATGCGCCACGGCGCCCTGCTGGTGCCGGGGTCCGGCGTTGCGCCGGACCAGCTCGGGTCGCCCTGCGGCGGACGATCGATGATGCGGACGATCGCCTCGACGACGTCGTCGACATGGGTGAAGTCGCGCCGCATCTTGCCGTGATTGAACAGATTGATCGGCTGCCCCGTGGTGATCGCCCGGGCGAACAGATAGAGCGCCATGTCGGGCCGATACCACGGGCCGTAGACGGTGAAGAGACGCAGACCGGTGACCGGAAGGCGATAGAGGTGGCTGTAGGAATGCGCGAGCAGCTCGTTGGCCTTCTTGGTCGCCGCGTACAGGCTGACCGGATGATCGACATTGTCATGCACCGAGAACGGCAGCTTGGTGTTGGCGCCATAGACCGATGATGACGACGCGAAGACGAGATGGCCGCAGCCGGCGTGGCGGCACCCCTCCAGCACATTGACGAAGCCTTCGAGATTGGAATCGGCGTAGGCGTGCGGCCTTTCGAGCGAGTAGCGCACGCCGGCCTGCGCGGCGAGATGCGCCACGGCCGCGAAGCGATGCTGCGCAAACAGCGCCTGCATCCCGGCGCGATCGGCCAGATCCAGCTTCTGGAATACGAAATTGGGATGCGCCTGCAGCATCGCCAGCCGCGCCAGCTTGAGCGCCGGGTCGTAATAGTCGTTGAGATTGTCGATGCCGACGACGGACCGGCCCTCGCCCAACAGGCGCTGCGCGAGGTGAAAGCCGATAAAGCCCGCACATCCCGTCACTAGCAAATTGGCCACGATCCGCTTCCCACTCATGCTGCCGAGGGCCGCTCGCCCGGCGAAAACGCCTGGGGTCGAGCGGGTCATGCGCCCCGGGGCGAACAGGGCGCCATTCCTACCGATATTGGGCGGCGGATCAAGCACCAAGGGCGGCGCTCCCCGGGGAGGATCGCGTCGCGCCGGCCGCTAGCCGGAGACCGGGGCCTTGTAGTTGGGGAAGCGGCTCAGCACCGCAGCTTTCATGAACTTGAAGTGGGCGATCTCGGCCGACAATTCCTTGAGCCGCCGCTGCCCGTTGAGGATCTCGGCGTCGAACAGGTCCTGGTGATGGTTGTCGAGCGCCTCACGCTCCAGATATTCATCCGTCCCGTTGCCGAGCGTCACGGCCGCGCGCGCCAGCACGTCGTCGACCCGGCGGCTGAGGCCGGATTGCTCGCTCTCGGCGGAGTGCAGCGCCGCCTCGATCGCGTTCATGATCGAGTCGAGCCGTCCCCGGTCGGTCTCGGCGTCGCGCTCCGGCGAGCGCGCCCGAAAGCCGTCGTCGCCGAGGCGACCCTTGATGTAGTTCTGCGCTCGGGAGCGCAAAAACAGCTGGAACATCCGCGTTGATCCGGTTCAGGCGCGATCAGGATGAAATCACCTCCAAAATCGCCTCGCCTTAGTTAAGGAAGGGTAAATCCCGGCCGCTGGTGGTGCGGCTCTCGGCCATCCATCGGAGCCACGCCCGGTCGTGCTTGCTGTAGAGCTCGAGCCAGCGTTGCGCCGGCTTGCTGGCCGGACCGCTGCCGGCTTCCCATAGCACATGCCCGTCATCATTGACACCAGACAGGTGGTCGAGCCGCTCGAACTCGAACGTCTCCTCGACGGTGAGGCCGATCAGGACGCGGCGGCCGCCATCGTCGATGAAGTAACGCCGTGGCGAATTGTTTCCGAGATCAGCCATGCTGCGAGGGCGCGACCGTGGCATGGCTAGAACGCCCGGCGGGCATGTCCGAATGTCGTGGCGGGTGATCTCGATCTGTCCGGCGTGTGCAGCGACATGCGCCGCTTGTGTGATCGCCAGGCCCGCGCGCCGTATCCGGCGAGGAAGCCTGCGCAGAACGTCGCCAACAAGATCAGACCACCAAGCATGTCCACCGTCCCAATTCACCCGATGCGCATCTTCAGCCCGAAGTTGTGACCACATGATGATTCAGAGCGCCGAAAGATTGTTCATCCGCTGGAATCTTTGTGCAGCAGATGACGCAGATCATCGCACGCAGTTCAGGTTCCTCACGAGAAGAACCACAGCGTGAATTTCAGGAACATCGTGCTCAGCAGATAGATCCATCCCGTCATTGCCAGCAGGATCAACCCGACGAAGGCGCCGGAAAGACTCTTCTCCTTGAACTGCGTCAGCGGAGGAAATTTGAATCGATAAAGCATGGATTGGTTCGCCCCGGAGTCGCTGCACAGACCTACGCATCAAATTCGATAATCTCATGACGCGGCTCGCGCGATCACCCGCTGGCGTGCGCATCGTGAGCGCAGCACTTCACGATCGCGCGCTTGCGCCGAACGCGCGCACGTCGTCTTGACGTGGTTTGAATCCGATTTGAGTCCGAGCCGCGTCGCGCAGTGCGGCTGTGCACTGTTTCACGATCGCGCGCGCTCGCCTCATGACAAGGGGCCAGCGCGATCGCCGCATGCTCGCCGCGCCAGCGCGGTCCACAAGGCCTTGCGCCAACATGGTAAATCCGGGCCACATCCCGCTACCACAGCCGAAATCTGTGCTAGAGCTAGCTTGAGTAACCCTCAAATTCCGTGGGGCGAGAGGTGCGATGAAGGGGATAGTTCTTGCGGGTGGAACCGGAGCGCGGCTCTACCCCGTGACGACGGTGGTGTCCAAACAATTGCTGCCGGTGTTCGACAAGCCGATGATCTACTACCCCTTGTCGACGCTGATGCTCGCGGGCGTCAAGGACATCCTGATCATCACGACGCCGGAGGATCAGCACCTGTTCCGCCGGCTGCTCGGCGAGGGCAGCGAGCTCGGATTGAAATTCTCTTATGCGGTGCAGGACCAGCCGCGCGGCCTCGCCGACGCCTTCATCGTCGGCCGCGACTTCGTAGGGCAGGACAACGTCGCGCTGATCCTCGGCGACAACATCTTCTATGGCCACGGCCTGAGCGACAAGCTGGCGCGGGCCGCCGGCAAGACGCGCGGCGCGACGATCTTCGGCTATTCGGTCAGCTCGCCGCAGAGCTATGGTGTCGTCGAGCTGGACAGTCAGCGGCGGCCGATCTCGATCGAAGAAAAGCCGGCGCAGCCGAAATCGGATATCGCGGTGACCGGCCTTTACTTCTACGACAACGCGGTTCTCGACATCGCGGCCGCGGTGAAGCCGTCGCCGCGCGGCGAGCTCGAGATCACCGACATCAACCGCGCCTATATCGAGCGCGGCGAACTCTCGGTCGAGATGCTCCACCGCGGCTTTGCCTGGCTCGACACCGGCACCCATTCGTCGCTGGTCGAGGCCAGCCATTTCGTCCAGATCCTCGAGCAGCGGCAGGGCCTGCGGATCGCCTGCCTCGAGGAGATCGCGCTGCGGATGGGCAACATCACGCTCGATCAGTTCCACGGCCTGGCGCAGCGATCGGCCAAGAGCAGCTATGGCGAATATCTGCTTTCGGTCTATCGCAGCTTCGCGAAGTCGCAACGCTAGCGGCGCGACATGTCCGATATGGCTCAGGACCGATCAACATTGTTCGTGACCGGCGGCGCCGGCTTCATCGGCTCCGCCGTGATCCGGCATTTGCTCGAGACCACAGACGTTTCGATCGTCAACATCGACAAGTTGACCTACGCGTCGAGCCTGGATTCGATTCCGCAAGCCGCGGCGCAATCCGCCCGCTATGTGCTGGCACGGACCGACATCTGCGACGCCGAGGCGCTGCGTGACCTGTTTGCCAGGCATCGTCCACAGGGCGTGATCCATCTTGCGGCGGAGAGCCATGTCGACCGCTCGATCGACGGTCCGCAGGAGTTCATCCGAACCAACGTCACCGGCACGTTCACGCTGCTGCAGGAAACGCTCCGGCACTGGCGCGCGCTGACGCCCGAGGCACGCGCCTCGTTTCGGCTGCTGCACGTCTCGACCGACGAGGTGTTCGGATCGCTCGGGCCGCATGGCGCATTCACCGAACAGAGCCCCTATGCGCCGAACTCGCCCTACTCCGCCAGCAAGGCCGCATCCGATCATCTGGTGCGCGCCTGGTGCGAGACCTACGAGCTGCCCTGCCTGATCTCGAACTGCTCGAACAATTACGGGCCATATCAGTTTCCCGAGAAACTGATCCCGCACATGATCATCAAGGCGCTCGCCGGCGAAACGCTGCCGGTCTATGGCGACGGCCGGCAGGTCCGCGACTGGCTGCATGTCGAGGATCACGCCCGCGCCCTGCACACGATCCTGCGCCACGGGCGGATCGGCGAGACCTACAATGTCGGCGGCCGCAACGAGCGGACCAATCTCGCTGTCGTCGAGCGGGTCTGCGACCTGCTCGACGAGCTGCACCCGTCGAACCAGGGCGCGCGGCGTCGGCTGATCTCCTTCGTCGCCGATCGCCCGGGCCACGACCGCCGCTACGCGATCGACGCCTCGAAGCTGGAGCGCGAGCTCGGCTGGCGCGCGCAGGAGAATTTTGACAGCGGGCTCGGCAAGACCGTGCGCTGGTACCTGGCGAACCGGCCATGGTGGCAGTCCATCCTGACATCGGGGTATGACGCGACACGGGTTGGGCTGGGGCGCACAGTCACACAGCCGACCGAAAAATAGCCAATCTGCTATTGGGCGGAAGCCGGAAGCAACGGCCGAGCGAAGCTGAGTTCGTGGCCGTCAGGGTCGAGCAAGTGGAAGTAGCGCTCACCCCATTCGGCATCGCGGGGCATGGTCTCCAGCTGGTATCCCGCCATGCGGGCGCGCTCACAAAGTGCGTCAACATCAGTGACGTAGAAGATAACCCGCCCCCACCAGGACCAGCGTCGCTCGGCAGGTTGGGTGATCAGATTGAGGTAGCCCGCCCCTGCACGAAAGCTGGTGAACGACGCCCCTTCACCGCCATGCAGGACCTCAAACCCCAGAGCGCGGTAGAATCGGACAGCTCGTGGCATCTCATGGGTGCCGAGCGTGATCGCGCTGATCCCTTCGATCATGGCCAAAACTCCCTGTTCGATTTTGTTGCGCCTTTTGGAGTCGCGGAACACGGACTAACCTCCGCCTCATGTGTGTCGAAGGGTGAGCAAGTCAACGTCGGGCGGCCACCCATGGGGCACCACCCGAACCGCGCGAGCCGAAAGGAAGTTCCGACCGCTACATCACCAATCGATCCGGGTGGCATCAAAAAAAGGAGCAGAGCATGAAGGGCGATAAAGACGCTGGCCAGGACGTGGCGCAAGGAATCGATTGAAGAGATGCAGCATGCCGACAGGCTCATCGAGCGCATCATCGACTTGCAGGCCGATGGCGCACCGATGTCCCGTTCTCCCAGGCGCTGGCACAGCAACCGGGGGGCAACCTCGCTCGTCCGCTGGTACAGTCCCGCCGAAGCGCTCGCAATGGCGACCAGCACCAACGCCGAGCTGCTGGCACTCTCCGGCAAACGCAGTCCCTACCCCGGCAAGCTCGGCGTCGTGGAACAGCGCGCGCTTGCCGATCTGCTGCTGGTCGACGGCAATCCGCTTGATGACATCAACCTGATCGCCGACCCCGCCAAGAACTTCAAGGTCATCATGAAGGATGGACGGGTCTACAAGAACACCCCGTGACCGATCCGCTCCGGTCCGTTGATGTCCCTGATGTCGGGCCCAGAGCGGACATGCCTGCCGCACATTTACACCCTGAAGAACGCGAACCACATCGTGCCGAGGATCAGGACCGCAAGTCCCGTCGAGGCCGCCAGCAGCGCGAGGACCGACGGGCCGGGCTCGGCCTGGCGCGCTTCGGTCGGGGTTTCGATGACGTGACCGTATCGATCCATAGCCATGGTGACCTCCCTCGTTAAGTACCTGTAATATCCGGCAATTGCCGTCCCCCTCGAACACCCAACGCACGATCCGGAGCGACGTTCCGAGGCCGTGAGGCAGCCGCGAATGCCGCATGACGGCAACGGCAAACGGGCATGGGACGAAACCACGGTTAACGCCGTTGTCAGATTCAACAGGTCCAAATGTTCCAAACCGGGATAGGCGTGGTATCCTTAGCCCTTCCGTCGGTTGCGTAATCGGAGTTTGCCATGGCCCCCCGCGCCAACTGGAAAGGCTTCCTGCGCCTTTCGCTCGTGACCTGCCCGGTTGCCCTGTACCCGGCGACCTCGGATACCGAAAAGGTCTCCTTCAACCAGATCAACCGCAAGACCGGCCACCGCATCAAATACGCCAAGGTCGACGCCGAGACCGGCGAGGAAGTCGGCTCCGACGACATCATGAAGGGCTACAAGGTCGACACCGACACCTATATCGAGATCACCAAGGAAGAGCTCGACGACATCGCGCTCGAATCCACCCGCACCATCGAGATCGACGAATTCGTCCCCCGCTCCGAGATCGACAGCCGCTTCCTGATCCGCCCCTATTATCTCGTCCCCGACGGCAAGGTCGGCCATGACGCCTTCGCGGTGATCCGCGAGACCATCCGCAGCCTCGACAAGGTCGCGATCGGCCGCGTGGTCTTGACCAACCGCGAGCACATCATCGCGCTCGAGCCGCTCGACAACGGCCTGATGGGCACCCTGCTGCGCTACCCCTACGAGGTGCGCAGCGAGAAGGACTATTTCGACGACATCCAGGACGTGAAGATCACCAAGGACATGCTCGACCTCGCCAAGCACATCGTCGAGCAGAAATCCGCCGAGTTCGATCCGGAGGAGTTCGAGGACCGCTACGAGCAGGCGCTGATCGACCTGATCAATCAAAAACGAAACGGCATCAAGATCGAAAAGCCGGCGGCAAAGTCGGGCGGCAATGTCATCAATCTGATGGACGCCCTGAAAAAGAGCCTTGCCAACGAGAAGCAGGCTGCGCCTGCGGCCAGGGCTGAGGGCAAGACGGCCGAGACCAAGGCAAAGGGCAAGAAGCCGAAGAAGCGCATCGAGGGCCAGCGCGAGATGCTGCTGCCGATCTCGGGCAGCGGCAAGCGCGAGCCGAAGGAGGTCGCGAAGCCCGAGCCGAAGAAGGCCGAGAAGCCGGTGCGCGCGCAAGGCGGCGCCCGCGCCAAGAAGGCGGGTTGACCAAGGCGAACGGCGGAGACCGGTGATCGCAATCCGAGATGCCCTGGTCGACGCCCTTCGACGATCCGATAGAGCTTCGCCGCGGCAACCTGGTGACGTTGCAGCAGGCCGCCGACTACATCATGAAATTGCCCGAAGACGCCCAGCAAGAGCCGCGCTGGCAGGTCGCGGTCGAGCACCTGATCCGCGCGGCGGAACAGGGCGGCGGCTGGCTGATGTTTGCGCGGATCGCGATGTTGCGTGCGCTCAACGGAGACGGTGGGAGTTGAGGCCGCATCACGCGGCCAAGGGCACTACTTGATCGCCGCGCTCATGGCCGAGAAGCGGCCGCTCAGGTTGGTGCCGATGCCGCTGACGCCGGCGACGATCAGGATGCTGAGCCCGGCGCCGATAATGGCGTATTCGATCGCGGTCGAGGCGTCCTCATCGCGAATAAATCTTGCCAGCAACCAACGCATTGAAAACTCCTGCCAACGCCGGCCCATTGTGCCAGCGCCGGAAAAATCTGCCTAGTCAAACTAGGTAACATTGGTTGACGCCGCATTGACGGACAGGATGAACGATCGCTTAAGGGTTGCAGCGGATTTCGCGCCTATCCGGGCCGGCTGACCCCGCCCCTCCCGGCCGGAGCCGGGCGGGCTGGCTCGCGAACGCATATCAGAACTTCCTGATCGGGCCGGGCCGGCGCTTGTCCGGCCTCGCGGAATCCTGTTCCCTTATCGGACAGGACGACAACGAGGCCGGGGCAAACCGGCCGCATCTCAGGGAGACCGTCATGAAGCTCGGCGCCGCGATTGCGGAAATCATGAAGCGCGAGGGGATCGAGATCCTCTGCGGCTATCCGGTCAACCATCTGATCGAATTCGCCGCCAATGCCGACATCCGCCCGGTGATGGTGCGTCAGGAGCGCATCGGCATGCATATGGCGGACGCGATCTCGCGCGTCACCTCGGGCCGGACCATCGGCGCGTTCTGCATGCAGCACGGCCCGGGCGCCGAGAACGCGATGGGCGGCGTCGCGCAATGCTATGGCGAGTCGGTGCCGGTGCTGGTGCTGCCGATGGGCTATGCGCGCAGGCTCGCCAATGTCGATCCGAACTTCAATTCCAGCCAGGCGATGAAAGCGTTCTCCAAATCGTCGGAGCCGATCAACCTTGCGTCGGAGGTCTGCAACATCTTCCGCCGCGCCTTCACCAAATTGAAGAACGGCCGCGGCGGACCTGTCATCGTGGAGATCCCCGCCGACATGTGGAACGAGGAGGTCGCCGAGCCGCTGGCCTATACGCCGGTGCTGCGCACCCGCTATGGCGCTGATCCGGTTCACGTGAAAGAGGCCGCCGCCCTGCTCGTTGGCGCCAAACGCCCGGTGATCTATGCCGGCCAGGGCGTGCATTATGCAAAAGCCTGGCCGCAGTTGAAGCGGCTCGCCGAGCGGCTTGCGATCCCGGTCACGACGAGCCTCGGCGGCAAGTCGTCATTCCCCGAGACGCATCCGCTGTCGCTCGGCTCCGGCGGCGTCGGCATGCCGCGCGCGGTGCCGAAATTCCTAGGCGACGCCGATGTAATCTTCGGCATCGGCTGCTCCTTCACCGAGACCTCGTTCGGCGTCGCGATGCCGAAGGGCAAGACCATCATCCATTCGACGCTCGATCCGAACCACATCAACAAGGACGTCGAGGCCAAGGTCGGTCTCGTCGGCGACGCCGGCCTCGTGCTCGACGCGCTGCTGGAGGAGATCGGCAAGACTGTCACGGCGGATCGCGACGCCAGCGCGGTCGCGGCCGAGATCGCGGCCAGCCACAAGGAGTGGCTCGCCAAATGGATGCCGAAGCTGACGCATAACGACGCACCGCTCAATCCCTACCGCGTGCTGTGGGACCTCCAGCACACGGTCGACATCCACAACACCATCATCACCCATGACGCCGGCAGCCCGCGCGACCAGCTGTCGCCGTTCTGGAAATCGGTCGAGCCGCTGTCCTATATCGGCTGGGGCAAGACCACCCAGCTCGGCTACGGCCTGGGGCTTGCGATGGGCGCCAAGCTGGCAAAGCCAGACAAGCTCTGCATCAATGTCTGGGGCGATGCCGCGATCGGCTTCACGGGGATGGATTTCGAGACCGCGGTGCGCGAGCGGATTCCGATCATGTCGATCCTGCTCAACAATTTCTCGATGGCGATCGAGCTCAAGGTGATGCCGATCTCGACCGAGAAATACCGCTCGACCGACATCTCCGGCGACTACGCCGCGATGGCCCGCGCCTTCGGCGGCTATGGCGAGCGGGTGACCAGGCCGGAAGACATCATCCCCGCCATCAAGCGCGGCATCGAGAAGACCAAAGAAGGCGTGCCGGTGCTGCTGGAGTTCATTACCAGCAAGGAGACCGAGGTGTCGCGGGCGGGGACGTGAGGCCGTCGCAAAGAGGATCGATATCTCTCCGCACGTCATGCCCGGGCTTGCCCCGGGCATCCACGTCTCACTCACTTGCTGCAAGAAAGACGTTGATGGCCGGGACAAGCCCGGCCATGACGGAGAGCGTTTCTGCTTACTGCGACAGCTTCACGAAATCCGGGAACTTCAGCTTCCCTTCCGCGATCGCTTTCGGCCAGACCGTGATCTGCTTGCCATCCTGCCACTGGAACACCAGCCCGGTGACGAAGCCGGGGCCGGACTTGATGCCGTGGGTAAACTCGTCGTCCTTGCCGTAGAACTGGATCTTGCCGATCGTGCCCACATAGTCGGTCTTCTCGAGCTCGGCGACCATCTTGTCCGGATCGGTCGAGCCGGCGCGCTGGATCGCTTCCGCGATGATATAGACCTCGTCATAGGCGGTGTAGCCGGTATAGGCCGGCGGCTGGCCGAACTTGGCCTTGAAGGCGGCTGCGAACGGCTTTGTCTTCGGCGTCACCGCGACGTCGGGCGTCGCCACCGCAAGCGACGGCACGCCCTCCGCCGCGCCATTGGTGTCGCCCCAGAAGGTCGGCGAGAGCGCCTGTGCGCTGATGCCGAACATCGGGATCGGCACCTGCTGGTTCTTCCACTGCACCGTCGGCTGCACGCCGACATGGGAGATGCCGGTGACGATCACGTCGGGCTTCTTGCTCTCCATGTTGTTGAAGATCGGCGTGAAGTCGGTGGTATCGGGCGAGAAGCGGACATGCTCGACCACCTTCAGCCCGGCCTTCGGCAGGCAGGCCTCGTAGCCGACGTCGAGCGGCTTGGTCCAGGCGGCGTCCTCGCTCATGATCGCAGCGGTCTTGAACTTGAGCTGGTCGACCAGCAGCTCCTTCGCCGCGTCGCAAACGAGCTGCGCCTGCGCGGCCGAGGTCAGATAGCCATGGAAGGTGTACTTGTTCTTCTCATAGTCGTTGTGGATTGCCTTGGTGATCTCGTTCGAGGCAGCACCTGGCGTGATCAGCGGCATCTTGAGCCGCGCCGCCCACGGCTCCAGCGCCAGCACCACCTCGCTGATATAGCTCGCGATCACGGCCGAGACCTTGTCCTCGCTGACCGCGCGCTGGAAGGCGCGCACCGAATCCGCCGACGAGCTCTTGTTGTCGTAGCTGACGATCTCGATCTTGCGGCCCATCACGCCGCCCTTGGCGTTGATCTCGTCGGCCGCGATCTGCGCGCCGCCCGGCGTCGCGGCACCCGCGATCGATTGCACCTCGGCGATGACGCCGATCTTGATCGGATCCTTGGACTGCGCATAGGCCGGCGCGGCGAGACAGAGCGCGAGGGCCGAAGCCAACGGCAACAGCGCGCCAATACGCCCGGCATTGGACATTCGTGACATGATGATCTCCCTTTCTTTGCTTTGTTATGGAGTAGAACTACAGGAAGTCCTTGCCGGCCTCCGCGGCGAACCGGCCGGGGTCGCCTTCCCACACGATCCGCGCATGCTCGAGCACATAGACGCGGTCGGCATGGGGCAGCGCGAAGGTCACGTTCTGCTCGCCGAGCAGCACCGTGATCTTCGTGGTCTGCCGCAAGCGCTCCAGCGCCTTCGACAACAGCTCGAGGATGACGGGCGCGAGCCCGAGCGTCGGCTCGTCCAGGATCAGGATCTGCGGCTGCATCATCAGCGCGCGACCGATCGCCAGCATCTGCTGCTCGCCGCCGGACAGCGTCTGCGCCATCTGGCCCTGGCGCTCCTTCAGGATCGGAAACAGCTCGAACAGCCAGGCAAGTTGCTTGGCCCTCGCTGCGTCGTCGAGATGCTGGCCGCCGAGATCGAGATTCTCGCGCACCGACATTTCACCGAACAATTCCCGCGATTCCGGGCATTGCACCAGGCCCGAGCGCGCGATCTTCGCCGGGCCCATGCCGCGCAGTTTCTCGCCGCCGCGGATGATGTCGCCGGTGTAAGGCAGGAAGCCCGAGATGGTGTTGAACAGCGTGGTCTTGCCGGCGCCGTTGAGGCCGACCACGGAGACGAACTCGCCTTCATGGACGTGGATGGAGACGTTCTCCAGCGCCTGCGCCTTGCCGTAATGCACGCTGACGTCATCGACCTGGAGCAGCGGCGTCTTGTCCTTGAACGAGGTCTCGGGCCGCGCATGGGTTTCGATCGCGCCGCCGAGATAGACCCGCCGCACGGTCTCGTTCTTCATCACGTCCTCGGCGCGACCGGTCATGATCTCCTCGCCGAGATACATCGCAAGCACGCGGTCGACCAGCGCGGCAACGCTCTTGACGTTGTGATCGACCAGCATCACCGCGCGTCCCTCGTCGCGGAAGCTGCGGATCAGCGCCGAGAACACCCCGACCTCGGCGCTGGTCAATCCGGCAAAGGGCTCGTCGACCAGCACGACCTTCGGGTCACGCGCGATGGCCTTCGCCAGCTCCAGCCGGCGCAGATCGGCGAACGGCAGCGTCGGCGGGCGACGATCCATCACCGCGCCGAGACCGACGCGCTCGGCGATCCATCTGGCGCGCTCGGTCAGCGCCTTGTCGGGAAACAGCATGAACAGGCTGTCGGGCAGCAGCGCGACCATGATGTTCTCGAGCACGGTCTGCCGATTCAGCGGCCGCGAGTGCTGGAACACCATGCCAAAGCCCATGCGCGCGATCTTGTGCGCGGGAAGGCCTGCGACATTCCCGCCCTCGAACAGCACCTCGCCTGCAGTCGGCCGTTCGATGCCCATCACGCTCTTCATCGCCGTCGACTTGCCCGAGCCGTTCGGCCCGATCAAACCGAGGATCTCGCCGGGACGCAGCTCGAAGGAGAGATTCTTCACGGCAGTGAGGCCGCCGAACCTCTTGGTCAGACCGCGGACGGAGAGCGTGGCGGTGGTGGAGGAGACAGTCTGGTCCATTACGAGCGCGCCTCGCGTGACAGGGCCGCTCCGAGGAAACCGCCGGGGAAGAACAGGACGACGAGCAGCGCCACCGCCGAGACGATGAAGGTGGCAAGCTCGCCGGTCGGCCGCAGGAATTCACCGGCGACGATCAGGAAGATCGCACCCAACGCAGCGCCCAGCACCGTGCGCCGGCCGCCGAGCACCGCCGAGACGATGACGTTCACTCCGACCGCGACGTCGACCACGGTGCCGACCGAAGCGGTACCGAAGTAGAACACCAAAAGCGCGCCCGACAGCCCCGAGAAGAACGCGCTGACGATGAAGGCCGCGAGCTTGTGCTTGACGATGTTGAAGCCGAGCGCGCCGGCCTGCACCGGGTCCTGCCCGCTCGCCTGCAGCACGAGGCCGACAGGCGATTGCGACAGGCCATAGAGAATGGCCGCGCTAATCGTCATGAAGCCGAGTGCGATCCAGTAATTGGCGCCGGCATTGATGGTGATGACGTCAGGGATGGTCAGCCCGATCTCGCCGCCGGTGAGATCGGCAAACACCACCACGAAGTTCTGCAGCATCAAGACCGCGACCAGCGTGGTCAGGCCGAAATACGGCCCCCTCACCCGCAGCGCCGGCAGCGCCAGCACGAAGCCGGCGACCACCGAGGCCAGCGCGCCGAGCAAGATGCAGATATAGACCGACCAGCCATACTGCGCGTTGAGGATGCCCGCGGTGTAGGCGCCGACGCCGATCAGGAAGGTCGGCCCGAAATTGACCTCACCGGCAAAGCCGAACAGCAGGTCCCAGGCCATCGCGAACACGCCGAAATAGAACGCGACCGTCAACAGCCCGAGGATATAGCCGGAGACGTAGAGCGGCAGCGTCGCAGCAACCACCACGCAGGCCAGCGAGATCAGGAACAGACGCGATGTGAAGAAGTTGGCCATCTCAGCGCCTCCCCAGCAGGCCTTGAGGCCGGATATACATCACGACGACCAGCAGCAGCAGCGCCGGAATGGTGCGATAGGCCGGCGACACCAGATAGGCGGTCAGGGTCTCGAGATAGCCGACGACGAAGGCCGCGATCAGCGAGCCGGAGACGCTGCCGAGGCCGCCCAACACCACGATCGAGAACGCGCTCGCGGTCAACGGCCCGACGCTGTAGGAGCTGACGCCGAGGAACATGCCGAGCAGCACGCCGGCGATGCCGGCCAGGATGCCGTAGATCGCCCACACCACGACATAGATGCGGCCGAGCTCGAGGCCGAGCAGCGTGACGCCGCGCGGGTTCATCGAGGCCGCCAGCACCGCCTTGCCGGTCCGCGTGCGGTTCACCAAAAGCCAGAGCAGGCCGATGACGAGACAGCAGACGATCGCGGTGAAGATCTCGTTGCGCGGCGTGCGCACGCCGAAAATATCGACCACGCCCTCGACGATCGGCAGCACGGTCTTGGCGTTGTTGGTGAAGAAATAGGCGATCAGCTCCTGGATCATGATCCCCCACAGCAGGGTGCCGGTGAGGACGAAGATCTCCTTTTCCTCATTGGGGATCCGCCGCGAATTCTGGATCGGTTTGACCACCGCGAAATAGGTCGCGAACGCCATGAGCAGCGCAACCGCAACGCCGACCAGCGCGCCCGTATAGGTGTCGAGATGGAGCACGCTGGCCGCGGCCCAGGCCGCGACCGCCGCGGCCACCATGATGGCACCGTGGGAGAGATTGAGGACGCCGGAGACACCGAAGATCAACGTGAAACCGGTGGCGCCGAGTGCGTAGAGGGCACTGATGGCAAAGCCATCGATCAGGATTTGTAACGCTTGCATTGATGACTGGCCGCGGCAGCGGCGCTGCCTGTTGTGAGAAATCACGAGAGTGAAGAAAAACGCTCCCGGGAGAGGTCCGGGAGCGCTTTGCTCGGTCAATTCGCGGTGACCTTGATGAAGCTCGGGAACTTGAGCTCGCTCTTGGCTATCTCCTTGGGCCAGACCGCGACCTGCTTGCCGCTCTGCCATTGCAGCATCAGCCCAGTGATCAGGCCCTTGCCGTATTTGATCGAGTGGGTGAACGGGTCGTCCTTGCCGTAGAACTGGACGCGGCCGATGGTGCCTTCCCAGTCGGTCTTCTCGAGCGCATCGACCATCTTGTCGGCGTCGACGGAGCCGGCCCGCTTCACCGCGTCGGCGATGTAATAAACCTCGTCATAGGCGGTGTAGCCGGCATAGGACGGGTAGTTGCCGAACCGCTTCTTGAAGTCTTCCGCGAACGGCACCGACTTCGGCGTCACCGCAACGTTCGGACCCGACACGCCCTGATAGAGCACGCCTTCGGCTGCGTCATTGGTATCCTTGCCGAAGGTCTCGTTGGTCGCCTGCGAGGAGATACCGAACATCGGGATCGGCACCTGCTGGTTCTTCCACTGCACCGTCGGCTGCACGCCGACATGCGAGATGCCGGTGATGATCACGTCGGGCTTGGAGCCCTCGATCTTGTTGAAGATCGGCGTGAAGTCGGTGGTGTCGGGCGAGAAGCGGATGTGATCGAGGACCTTGAGCCCGATCTTGGGCAGGCACTCCTCGTAGCCGACATCGAGCGGCTTGGTCCAGGCGGCGTCCTCGCTCATGATGACCGCGGTCTTCATGTGCTTCTGATCGACCAGCAGCTCCTTGGCGCCGTCGCAGACCGACAGCGCCAGCGCCGCCGAGGTCAGGTAGCCGTGGAAGGTGTACTTGTTCTTGTCGTAGTCGGCATGGACGCTCTTGCTGATCTCGTTGGAGGCCGCGCCCGGTGTCACGAACGGCGTCTTCAGGCGAGCGGCCCAGGGCTCGAGCGCCAGCACCACTTCGCTGATGTAGCTCGCGATGACGATGTTGACCTTGTCCTCGTTCACCGCGCGCTGGAAGGCGCGCACCGAATCCGCCGAGGACGAATGATTGTCGTAGGAGACGATCTCGATCTTGCGGCCGTCGATACCGCCCTTGGCGTTGATCTCGTCGGCGGCCATCTGGGCCGCCTGCGGGATCGACGCACCGGCGATCGCCTGCGCCTCGGCGATCACGCCGATCTTCAGGGTGTCAGCGGCCTGCGCTCCACTCGGAGCCACCGCGGCCAAGGCCAATGGAAGCGCGAAGGCAGCCACTCCGGCGAGATGCTGCATCGCATGAAAGGGCACGCGGGATGATCTCTTCACTCTGTTTCACTCCTCTTTTTGGCTGGTTCCAGCTCTTGTGCCGCGACTATAGCCACGACAAGACGCGCAGCAAGTAAAACCGCGTTCAGACGGCCATGCACCGACGGCAACTAAAGTAGTGGTCGCTGCTGATACCGTGAGCAAAGATCAGGCAGTGCGCGCGTGGCAGAATTGGAGGGTGGATTGCCGTGGCGCGATCCACCGCAGACTAGCGATGACCAGCTGACGAGAGGGCCGAACGATGCGGCGAGACGCGGTGAGAAGCTCGCCCCGTCATTGCGAACGCAGCGAAGGGACGAAGCAATCCATCGGCCTGCATATCAGGAACGATGGATTGCTTCGTCGCTTCGCTCCTCGCAATGACGGGGTATGTAGAACGGCGCAACAAACTCAGTGTCGTCCCGGCGAAGGCCGGGACCCACATCCACAAATGCTGATTGTTTTGCGTCGCGCGAACGACGAGTCCCATCCACAACATCTGCTGCGGAGTATGGGTCCCGGCCTTCGCCGGGACGACAGGGATACCCTACTCCGCCAACTCCACCGGCGCCCTGGCGGGGCCGGCAAGCGGGCGCTCTTCCATCGTGATCATGCAGATCGCGGCTGATGTCAGCAGCACGGCGGTGGCGCCGAACACGTAGCGGAAGGCGGTGATCATGGCGGCCATAGGGATAGAGCTCACGACGCCGGCACCCGCC
>Ga0153933_1000354_pt1 | contig 17880 bp, 21 predicted proteins | sample TSNJ017MetaG_FD_102275 | JGI IMG/M metagenome (GOLD analysis project Ga0153933, IMG submission 102275) | Attine ant fungus gardens microbial communities from New Jersey, USA - TSNJ017 MetaG | ecosystem: Host-associated > Fungi > Mycelium > Unclassified | place: USA: New Jersey, Wharton State...
CGAACAACCGAGGCTGTCTACGATGCTATCGGGCCGATCCTGCAGATGGTCTCGCCGGCCGAATGCGCCAATTACTTCGCCAACGCAGGATATGGTCAAACCTAAACCCATCCCGCTCTAGGAACCTCGCTCTGAACGCGCCGTTGGACCTCTTTCGGAGCTGCGCAAATGCAACAAGAGGTCACGACAGTTTCCACCCATTCTGTCAATCCGGCTTCGACGGCAAGGATAGGCACGCACCCTATCCATCCGATGCTGGTGCCGTTTCCAATCGCGTGCTTTGTCGGCACGCTGGTGACCGACATTGCCTACTGGCAAACGGCCGAGATGCAGTGGGCTAACTTTTCGGCCTGGCTGTTGTTCGCGGGGCTGATCATGGCGGCCTTGCTGCGATCGCCGGCCTGATCGACTTCCTGAGCAATCGCCTGATCCGAAGCCTGCCATACGCTTGGTTTCACATGGTCGGCAATGTGATCGTGATGCTGTTCGCGCTGTTCAACGCCTTCATCCACAGCCGCGGTGCCTGGACCTCAGTGGTGCCGACCGGCCTGGTGCTGTCGGCGCTGACGGTGCTCGTCATGCTGTTCACGGGCTGGCTCGGCTGGGCGATGGTTTACCATTATCGGATTGGAGTCGCGGGCCGATGCGGATCGAGCCGACACGGACCATCCACCCCAAACTTGCGTTGGCGCTGATGGCCGGCCTGTGCCTTGCAGGTTGCAGCAAGGAAAGCGCGCCCGACCCGAAAACCCAAATCGGCGCGCGCCCCGATCTACCGGCGCTGGAGCAGTATCTGACGCCGCCCATGCATGTCGCTTCTGTCGTCGGCTGGAAGCAGGGCGAAAAACCCACGGTGCCGGATACCCTGCAGATCAATGCGCTCGCGACCGGCCTGCAACATCCGCGATCGCTCTATGTGCTTCCAAATGGCGATATCCTGGCGGTCGAATCCAAGGCGCCGGGAACGGGGCCGATCAAGCGTCCAAAGGACTTCATCATGAAATGGGTCGAGTCATGGGCGACTTCCGGCGGCGACACCGGCGAAAGCAATCGCATTAAGCTGCTGCGCGACAGCGATGGCGACGGAAAACCTGAGATGCAGAGCGTCTTCCTCGATCACCTCCATTCGCCGTTCGGGGTGGCGCTGGTCGGCAATGATCTGTATGTCGCGAACACGGACGCGATTGTTCGTTATTCCTATCACGAGGGCGAAACCAGGATCACCGAGCCGGGTCAGACCCTGACCCAGCTGCCGGGAGGCCCGATCGACCATCACTGGACCAAGAGCCTGGCGGCGAGCCCGGACGGCGCATTGCTCTATGTCGGCGTCGGATCCAACAGTAATATCACCGAAAATGGCATCGAGGCTGAGAAGAACCGGGCCGCGATCCTCGAGGTCGACCGTGTCACCGGCCGCTTGCGGATCTTTGCCAGCGGGCTGCGCAATCCGAACGGCCTGACCTTCGAGCCGCAAAGCCATGCGCTATGGACCGTCGTCAATGAGCGCGACGAGATCGGTCCGAACCTCGTGCCAGACTACCTGACATCGGTGAAGGACGGTGGCTTCTACGGCTGGCCATATAGCTATTTCGGCCAGGCGCGTCGATCCGCGGGTGCGGCCGCAACGGCCTGACCTCGTCGCGAAAGCCACTGTTCCCGATTATGCGCTGAGTTCGCATGTCGCGCCGCTAGGGCTTGCCTTCTACACCGGCGACAAGCTGCCATCTTCCCACCGGGGCGGTGCCTTCATCGGTGAGCATGGCAGCTGGAATCGGCCGCAGCTCAACGGATACAAGGTCGTCTACGTGCCGTTCGCCGAGGGCCATCCGAACGGGGCTGCACAGGATGTGGTGACCGGCTTCCTGAGCGAGGATGAAAAGTCTCGCGGCCGTCCGGTGGGATTGGCGGTCGACAAATCCGGCGCGCTGCTGATCGCCTATGACGTCGGCAACACGGTATGGCGCGTCACCGCGTCGGGTCGGCTCTGACGGTCAGGACCGCCAGCCGCTATCGCGCGGCGGCCCTAGGAACGCTTCAGGAGGCAGATGGTTGCTCTAGAGGAGATCGACACGAACAGAAAACCCGCGACGCAAGATTCCGGGCGCCCGCGGGACTGGAGTTCGCATGCCCAAACCGACAAGCAATGGAAGGGCAGTCCCGAGAAAGAGCTGCGCTCTGTAGAGACACCGAATGGATATGGGCCTCGAAATTAGCTACGGCACCACCGCGCTCGGACTGCTTGCGGCTCTGATTTTCCGAGTTCTGCAGTACCTTTTCCGCGACAGGCACGCGGTTCAGGCCGCCGATGAGGTCGTCCGTGAAAGATACAAACGGAACGAGCCATGACACAGCGCTTTCCTGACTTAGGAGGACATGATGGGATTGGCTCAATATGCGGTGGTCGCCGCCGGCGAAGAATGGGGCGTCCTGCATGATGGCAACGTCAACGGCGGATACGCCACTAAAGAGGCGGCGTTCGAGTCGGCGGCAGCTGCCGCGGCTCTGGCGATCAGGATGGGGCACGAGGTCCATGTCAGCGTGCCCGGTCGCGAGGAGGGCGAGGCGGCTCTGACCAAGCGGCCAACCTAATATTGCCCGAGCCGGAATCCGCGCGCTCTGTAAGTCGGCTGACCAGTCGGAGCCGACAGAATTGGCTCGCCAAGCAACGCCATGACAGTGATCGTCACTCTTCACGCGCTTCATTCCGGTCCGCAACAAGGCCGAGGCGCGCGGCGTCTGGAAAGCCTATTATGAGAAATGGGAATGCGTGACGCGCGACAAGGCCGGTCCGGCGTTGCTTGAGCTGATGCCGGCCCTGACACGCTTTGTGCCGCCTGCCACAGTATTCGACCGCCAGACTTACTGCGCGTTCACCAATGCGCGGCTGCAGGCATTTCTGGATGAGCATCAGGTGGACACGGTGATCGTGTCCGGCGGTGAGACCGATGTCTGTGTGCTCGCAACGGTACTGGCTGCGGTCGATATCGGCTACCGTGTTATCCTCGCTGAGGACGCGCTCTGCAGCTCGTCCGATGAAAGTCACGATGCGCTCGTCAATCTCTACACCAGGCGCTTCATCTTGCAAATCGAGGTGGCTCCGGTGGCCAGCATCCTTGCGAACTGGAGCGGCGACGATTCACAACCGGTCAAGTTTCCTTCCAGCGTTGGTTCCGTCGGGAAACTCATGCCGCTGCCCGATTTGTTAAGAAGAAAATCCGAACGAATATGCCGCTTGATTGCGGAAGCGTCGCGGTGTCGAGGTTTGGCTGCCTCCATCAATGATTGAGAAGCCGCTTCGAGAGCGGTTGGCTGCCGACTATGAGCGGCGGGCGGTTCCAAAAGAGGCAAAGCCGGCAAAGGGTGCGGACGAACCCTAAACTATGAGGCCATGTGCATTGAGACCGGCCCGACTAGCAGGCCAGACGCTTGATGGTCTTGGTCGCACGGTTCGGGCCGTGCCACCCGAGAAATTTCAGTTCCTTATTTTTCAGCGCATTCGTCGCTCGAAAGAACTGTTCGAGATCGTCGCGCGCACGGGAGGGCAGATTTCGGACATCCTTGATGTCCGTTTCGAGCGGTGACCGGTCAGGCACCGCAAACACACGGTCGTTTCGCTCCTTCTTGCCCTTGCGCCCTTGTTCGACTTCGAGAATTCCGACCGGGCGACAGCGCAGCACGACGCCCGGATAGGTCTGCGCGTCATGCAGAATCAGTACATCGAGCGGATCGCCGTCCTCGGCCTTGGTGAGGGGATGAAGCCCCAGTCGTAAGGATAGGTCAGACCCGCCATTAGCGGCTTCGCCAGGGCAAAAACACCGAGCTTGGGATCGAAATCGAGCTTGCACGAGCTTCCGCGCGGCGTCTCGACAACGGCGAAGATGTTGTCGTCGTCGGCCCAGCTTGGCAGTTTTGTCAGATTTGTCATGGCGCGACCGTCGATCTCGGCGTCGACAAATGGCCACGGGCCTCGCGAGTTCATGCGCCAGACCCGTGAGCGGCGATCAGGCGGCGGTGGAGGCCTTCTTGTTGACGCCCTTGCGCAGCGCAACCGTGTTGAGCTTGGTGTTGGCCGCCTTCTCCTCGTTCAGGTTCGTGGTCAGGAAACGCACGATATCGTCGTGGCCGAGTTCTTCAGCCCAAGCGATCAGCGTGCCGTAGCGGCATATCTCGTAATGTTCGACAGCCTGCGCATTGGCGACGATCGCCGCATCGAGTACCGTCTTGTCTTCGATCTCGCCGGCCGTCTCATCCGCTTCCTTGATGATGCCGTCAATGGCAGGACATTGTGTGCCGCTCGCCGACTTGCCCAACTTCTGAAAGGCCTTCTCGAGACGCTCGACTTGCTTGTTCGTTTCTTCGAGATGGCCCTTGAGGCCCGCGACCAAATCCCGGTTGGTGGCCTTGTCGATCATTTTCGGTAGCGCCTTGAGGATCTGCTGTTCGGCATAATAGATGTCCTGCAAACCGTGCAGCAGAAGATCATCCATCGTCTTGATGTCCTTTGTGAATAGTCCCATGGCGTCACTCCTTGATTCAAACCGATGGAACGGCGCGGATTGGACTTTGTTCCTCGCAGCTTTTGCCGCGGCGGCCGCAACTGTCGGGTCGCCGTTCTGACCTTCCCTGCGGAGGGGCGCGGAGGCCGTTTCCCGTCGCAGGAGGAACTGCGGCACCGAGCGGGCGTTTCGCCATATTGCGCGGAGGTCAGGATGGTCAGTACATCGCTATGGATGGACACGGAGATACTCCCAGAGGCGGCTGAGCTCAAAGGCGATGCGCATTGCGATGTAGCCGTCGTCGGCTCCGGAATCGCCGGGCTTTCGACCGCCTATGAACTCTCCAAGCGCGGCCGGTCGGTCATCGTCATCGATCGCAAGGGTATTGGCCGCGGCATGACAGCGCGGACTTCGGCGCACCTTGCGCCGCTCTGCGACGATCTGATGACCGAATTCAAGAAACTGCGCGGCGCTGAAATCGCCAAGCTATTCTACGAAAGTCAGGCCGCCGCGGTCGATCGGATCGAGGAGATTCAGGCAAGCGAAAAGATTGCCTGCGATTTTATGCGACTGGATGGGTACCTGTTTCAGGGCAACGGCATGCCGGCCGACATCATCGACCAGGAACTGGAAGCGGTGCAGGAAGTCGGCGCGCCGGTCCATCGGCTGGTCGGCGTGCCGCTCAAAGGCTGTGAGAAACGCCATGTGCTTCACTATCCGCACCAGGCAAAAATCCATCCCCTCAAATATCTTGCTGGAATTGCCGCAGTCTGCGAAACAAACGGTGTTCGCTTCTTCGCCAACAGTCCGGTCGAAGAAGTTGCCGAACGGGACGGCGGCGTTACGCTGCGAACCCCACACGGGCGGATCACCGCGGGTAACGCCGTGATCGCGACCAACGCCTCGATTGCCGACCGCTTCCAGCTGCATTCCAAGGTCGCTCCCTATCGCACATACGTGGTCGCTTTTGCGATCGCGCGGGGTGAACTTCCGGACGGGCTCTACTGGGACACCGAGGATCCCTACCACTATGTGCGGCTGCAGGCGGGTCCGGACGATCATGATTTCGTTCTTGTCGGCGGCGAAGACCACAAAAGCGGCGAGGCGAATGACGCCGACCAGCGCTTTGCCCGGCTGGAGAGCTGGGCGCGTGAATTGATCCCGACCCTTGGCCGCGTCACGCACCGCTGGTCGGGACAGGTACTCGATACCATCGATTATACGGGCTTCATCGGCCGCGAGCCCGGCAGCGAGCGCATATACCTCGCAATGGGCGACTCCGGTCAGGGGCTCACTCATGGTGTGATGGGCGCGGCGCTGAACTCATCCCTCATTCTCGGCGAGGATCACCCCTGGAGATCTGTCTATGCGCCGGATCGCAAAACTCTCGCAGCGGCACGGAATTTCCTGCGCGAGAACATGACGATCCTGCAAAACCTCGCCGAGTATGTGGCGCCGGGTGAAATCGCCTCGCTTGAGGAGCTTAAGCCAGGTGAGGGTGCCATCCTGCGTCGTGGTCTTGAGAAGATCGCTGCCTACAGGGACAAAGCGGGCGAACTGCATTTGCATTCGGCAAGCTGCACCCATATCGGTTGCCATCTGCACTGGAACAGCTTCGAGGCCTGCTGGGACTGCCCATGCCACGGCTCGATCTTCGCGCCCAATGGCCAGCCGATCAATGCGCCGGCCGTTTCCGCCTTGCGGCCCGTTCAACGATAAGGCTGCGTGACGAGATCACTTCACCTATTTTCGGGAGCTTTTCCATTTTCAATGACGAAGATATCGAACAGGACGACCTGCGCAGCGCCCGCACACCATGGGCGTTTCTTCCGCCACCGTCCATCGAGCCGATTGCCGACAGCCTTCGCTGCGAAGTCCTGGTCATAGGCGCTGGTATCACCGGTGCCCTGGTGGCTGAGCGCCTGACCCGGCAGGGTCGGCAGGTCACCATCATCGATCGCGAGATTCCAAGCCTCGGCAGCACGGTCGCCAGCACCGCAATGCTGCTTTGGGAAATCGACCGTCCGCTTTTCCAACTCACACAGCTTTACGGCTTCGAGAAGGCAGTCCGCTGCTATCGCGCCAGTCACCGGGCCGCTCGGGGATTGCGGGCGTTGATTGCGCACTATGGAATCGCGTGTCACATGCGGCCGCGTCTCTCGCTCTATCTTGCGGCCGATGATAGCCCGAAGCTTATTCAGGACGAGTATGGCCTCAGAAGCCGCACTGATCTGCCGTCCCTCCTACTGGACCATGCCGAACTTCTGCAACGCTTCGCGCTCGTCCGGCCCGGCGCCATCCTGTCGAGTGACGCAGCCGACGCAGATCCCGTTCTGCTCACGCGCGGCCTGCTCGATCTGTCACTCAAGCGCGGCGCCCGCCTTCTGAGGGCCAACGCGGTCGCATATGATGACACCGCCTCGACCGTGACCGTCGGCCTTGAAGACGGGCTTTCGATCGAAGCGCAGCATGTGGTGCTGGCGACAGGTTATGTCATGCCGGACATCGTGCGATCCACGGTCCAACAACCGGCCTCCAGTTGGGCGATCGCAACTGCCCCGCAGGGGGATAATCTATGGCCGGAGCAGGCGCTCATCTGGGAAGCAACCCAGAACTACCATTATGCCCGCACCACATTCGATGGCCGCATCATCTTCGGCGGTGAGGATGATCATGGGCTGATTCAATCTGGCGCCCGCGATGCTGCGACCCCGGCAAAGGTGAGGGTACTGAAGGAACGCCTGAGAGCTCTCTGGCCGCGCGCCTCCAGCCGCGTAGCATTCGCCTGGTCAGGAGCCTTCGACGCCACCCTCGACGGGCTGCCCCTCATCGGCGCGGTGCCCGGCTGCAAGGATATCATTGCGGCCTTTGGCTATGGCGGTAACGGAATTACCTTCAGCTTCCTAGCCGCGGAGCTGATCGGCTCGCTTCTCTCCGGAGGATCGTCGCCCCTGCTCGATGACTTTGCAATCGACCGTGATATTTCCGACTAGCGGCGGACGACAAGGCAGCCAAGGGCGGCCACAATCGGAAGGCCCTTCCGCTTCTGGTCGAGCGGTTCCTGCAAAGCCTGCTCGTAGCTGGTCCTCAAATGTTTCGGGCTCCACACCTGGATGTCGTCGGAGTATTCTGCGGCGTTGCGAACTTCATAGGGGTAGCGAAGCAGCTGCCCATCAGGCTCCTGTCGCACGCCTCGAGGGCGATGACGTGCTCGCGGTTGCTCAAGACCACACCGGCGAGGGCGATTTTATCGAGCGAGCGGATGGTTTCGTGGATGACCGCATGACCGTCGTGTCCTACCTTGCCATCGGGAACGATGTAGCAGGGGCGCACGAGATAGACATCGTCGATCTCGCTTCTCGGCACGAACTCGTCGATCTCGATGGTGCGCGTCGACTCCAACGCGATGTTCTCGATCTCGTCCCTTAGTCACTTCATGTTATTAATCGGTGTCGACCCTGTAGCTCTTGATGATGTCGTCGGAAGCGATTTCTTCGCCGATGTCGGCATCGAGTACGGGTCCGCTGACCTCGACACCCGGCGGAGTCCGGCGACATTTTTGAGCTCCTCGCTCGAGCAATTGTTTTTGGAAACCAGGGCGACCGGTCAGAATTCATCGAGGCGCCTCTTAACAGGCCGCCGGGCGTTGGGCAGTTTCCATCGACCGCGGCCAGCCTTGGCGGCCCGCTAGCTCTTCTTCTTCGAGCAGACCTCAAAGTAAAAGCGAACGACCATCACCGGTCCATCCTCATCCCGGACCGCGATCTCCATATGCTCGACCCCGTTCTGATTGGCGCTGACGACTGCATCCCGAGCCATGCCTCCTAAGGATAGCGCGGCTTCGCTCTGCGCCGCTTCCAAATCCCGTAGGTCAAGGCCTTCCTCATCAACGGCAGTTCCGTTCCTGTCTTTCAGGTCGAAGTAGTATCGAGGCATCGGGCGCTCATTTCAGATCTCCGATATCCCAACCAAACCAAACCAAACCGCAGCGTTCCTACGAGTATTCCGGCTAGTACCGGCTCAGCGGCAGCTGTCGGTGCCAGCGTCCTAAGTGGATTTTGGGCTTGTCCTAATTCCGATTGAGCGAACGCCATCCGTTCCCTCAAAGGCCACTATCCGCGACAGGTTCCGCATGGGATGATGCCCGTCCCAAGGGAATTTTCCTATGCAGGAATGCGAGCGCACTTGGAGAAGCTTCGGATTGAAGCTGAGGAGTGCGATCTAATCAGCAAGCTCGCAACCAACGCGAACAAGAAAGAGCTGTTCGCGAAGCTGGCCGCGCACTACCGGAGGCGCGCGCCCTGGCTGATGAATTCGAGCGGGCGATGAGCGACCTTCGCTCCAGCCCGTAGGTTCCGATTAAGAGAACTTTTGGCAGTGCTGCGCTGGTTGATTCCATTTCGCCGGGAATTTTTCAGCGGAGCGAATGCTCGATCGCTATGCAGAACGAGGGCTTTGAAAATCTCATCCTGGGATCGAACGTGACGATACACTTACTCAGCCTCAGACGGGGGGCTCGGTGGGGGTAGCCCGTAACGCTCGGCGCGAGCGGCGGCCAACTTCCGACACTCTTTCGCTTGCTGAGCGAACTGCGCCTTGAGCGCGGGATCGCTCTCCTCGGCGGCAAGGCGTTCAAATTGCAGGGCGTGCTCAATATACTCTGTTAACAGCTTCATTGTTGCCAAGCGCCAACTGCTTGCCTCGTCGCGCGCTCTACAGGATGACACGGGGCTGTAAGAGTAGTGCGGCAGTGTTCCCTTGGCAATTAGCGTTCGGGAGTTTCCGCGTCCAAAGGGCTCGACCGGTTCGAGTCCCGCAGTGCCGATCCGGAGCGGGTGCGAGGAGGCGACGCGGCGGAGAGCCGGTTAGTGCGCGCATCTTCTTCAGGGGCGGCGATAAGACTACGCCGACTAATTCCCTACCTTCAGGTAGCTGGATGAACTGGGATAACCTCGCGTTAGATTACTGACGCCTGCGTCCTCTCGATGCTTTCGCGCGCTCCTGGACGGCGGGTGCTAGGAACAGAAACGCGCTCGGTTAGATCCGGGATGCGCGTGGCGCGGGTCGGCGTTGACGGCTGGCGCTTTACTCGGGGCATATTCGCTAAATTCTGTCGACCGTGGGATAGGGCAGTGCCCGGCGTCGTTGGAACCGATGGAGGGGACAGGTGTTTGAGTAGACTTGGCCACGCCTTGGGGGCTGGGATGGGATCCGCATGGAAATTTCTGCCCGCTTCGACGATGCCCAGACCAGCGATGGCCGCTACCGGCTCCTCGTCGAGGCTATCACTGACTACGCGATCTACATGCTGGATCGTGAAGGTCGCGTCACAAGTTGGAACCCTGGTGCTCGACGCTTCAAAGGTTATGAGGCGGATGAGATCATCGGCCAGCACTTCTCGACCTTTTACACCGAGGTCGAACGCTCCCAGAACATACCCGCTTTGGCGCTGGCCGAAGCTGAGCGCACGGGACGATTCGAGCGCGAGGGTTGGCGTGTTCGTAAGGACGGCACGCAGTTTTGGGCCCATGTTATCATCGACGCCATCCGTTCCCCGGAAGGGAACCTCGTCGGCTTCGCCAAGATCACCCGCGACTTGACCGAGCGAAGGGCCGCGGAAATCAAATTGCGCGAAAGCCAAGAACAGTTCCGACTGCTTGTTCAGAGTGTCACCGACTATGCGATCTACATGCTGGATGCGGGCGGCCACGTGGCAAGCTGGAACGCGGGTGCTCAGCGCATCAAAGGCTATTCTCCCGAAGAGATTATTGGCCGGCACTTCTCCAATTTTTACACGGAAGCCGACCGCACCGCCGGGCTTCCGCGTGTCGGCCTGGAGACCGCCACTCGAGAAGGGCGCTGGGAGCACGAAGGTCAACGGGTCCGAAAAGACGGCACTACATTTTGGGCGCACGTCGTCATCGATGCAATCCGGGACGACGACGGCAAGCTTGTCGGCTTCGCCAAGGTGACGCGAGATATCACGGAACGCCGCGAGGCGGAGGCTGCACTTCAGGCCGCGCAAGCGACTATGATTCGTTCGCAGAAGCTCGAGGCGATCGGGCAACTTACAGGGGGCGTCGCTCACGACTTTAACAATTTGCTTCAGGTCATCAGCGGAAACCTGCAACTGCTGAGCAAAGATATCGCCGGCAACGTCCGGGCCGAGATGCGGGTTCAAAGCGCTCTCGCAGGTGTTGCCCGCGGTTCGAAACTTGCCTCCCAATTGCTTGCCTTCGCAAGACGCCAGCCGTTGGAGCCAAGAGTGGTGAACGTCGGTCGTCTGCTCAAAGGCATGGATGAGATGCTTCGTCGCGCTCTTGGCGGCGAGATCGAGGTCGAGACCGTTGTTGCGGGCGGGCTTTGGAATAGCCTCGTCGATCCCGATCAGCTCGAAAATGCCGTTCTAAACTTGGCGATAAACGCCCGGGATGCGATGAACGGCGAAGGCCGGCTGACGATCGAGGCAAGCAACGCCTTCCTTGACGACCAGTATGTCCGGCAACACGATGATTTGTCTGCGGGACAATACGTGATGATCGCAGTGACGGATACCGGCACCGGCATTCGGCCGGACGTCCTTGAGCGGGTTTATGAGCCGTTCTTCACAACCAAGGCGGAGGACAAGGGTACGGGCCTCGGCCTCGCCATGGTCTACGGCTTCCTCAAGCAGTCAGGGGGGCACGTCAAGATCTACAGCGAAGTCGGCGCCGGAACCACAGTGAAGCTTTACTTCCCGCGCGAGGTTGCGAGCGAAGACACTCTGATCGCGGCTCCCTCTGGAGAGGTTCAAGGCGGAGAAGAAACTATCCTAGTGGTTGAGGACGATGATGAGGTTCGCGAAGTGGGGGTCTCGATGCTCGCCGAACTGGGCTATCGCGTGGTCAAGGCGCGAGACGCGGCGAGCGCCCTCGTTGTCGTCGATAGTGGCATCCCGATAGACCTCATCTTCACCGATGTCATGATGCCTGGCGCTCTGCGCAGCCCGGACTTGGCGAGAAAAGCTAGGGAACGTTTGCCTAACGTCGCCGTACTGTTCACGTCCGGTTACACTCAGAACGCCATCGTGCACGGCGGACGGCTCGATCCCGGCGTGGAGCTCCTGGCCAAGCCCTACACGCGCGAGGCGCTCGCCCGTAAAATCAGGCACGTCCTGGCCAATCAAGCTCAAAGGCGCGTCGCCCAGGGATCTCCACACTTGGTCAACAATAATACTTTCAAGGACGCAACGGTGTTGCTCGTCGAAGACGACGATCTCATCCGCCTTACGACCATGGAGATGCTGAGCGATTTCGGATGCAAAGTAAAAGAGGCAAGCACAGCCCAAGAGGCCCTGAATATCCTGGATAAACACTCCGTGGACGTTCTACTTACAGACGTCGGCCTCCCCGGAGTTTCCGGTCTACAACTCGCAAAAGACGTCCACCTGCGCTGGCCCGATCTTCGCCTGGTGCTCGCAACAGGGGCCAGCGAAGCTAAATCTGAAGTCGCGCGATTGGGCGCGATATTCATCATGAAGCCTTATACCCCAGAGTCTCTTCGTCAAGGGTTGGAACTTGCGATGACCAGGCGTCGCTGAATAGATGTGACGAAACGGCGCAGTCCGCTTCTAGGACGCAATCACTGAGTATTTGCCCCGTGACGATCGACCTCCGAAAGCCGACGCGGAATTGCGTACTGCCGACAGACGCATCTGACCCTCCTAGTATTTGTGCGTCGCCTTCGATCCCATGGCCTTCAACCAGCACGATGGGGACTGCGGCGTCTTGCTGGAGCGGCGCTTCTAGTCGGAGGAGGCCGCCAGCACCGTGCGCGTCCCTCACGATCGCGCTGCTCCCAACGTGTCCGCCATTTCTGCGCCGCGGGTACCGGTGAGCTTGGGCGCACCTGTCGGGGCGTCCCGGGCAGCTCGATCTCCGCGTTCAGCTCCGCCCCGAGCAGGATCACGATCGCCGAAATTCACAGCCAGGTCATGAAGCCGATGATCGGCCCCAATGAGCCGTAGGTCTCGTTGTGCCGAAGTTCGCGGCGTAGAAGGAGAACAGCGCGGAGGCCGCGAGCCAGAGGATGGTCGCTGCCGTGCTGCCCAGGTGATCCATGTCCGGCGCGACGCCTGGCGGCTTGGCCCGAAGCGGTAGATGCAGGCCAGACCGAGCGCCAAGGGCAACGAACAGCGCCGGCCAGCGCCTGATCCGGATCACAAGGTTGGCTGCGTTCGATGGCGCCGATCTGCGCGACCTCCCCTGAAGGGAGCGCAATGCCCGCCTGGCAAAGCTCCTGCAGCGCCGGCCCGAGGGCATCCTCTTGGCGCCCTTGGCCCAGACCTGTTCACCGCGGCACGCCACATGAGGCTCGAGGGCATCGTGTCGAAGCATGTGGAGCGACGTTACCGACCCAGGACATGCGACTGGGTCAAAGTGAAGAACCGCGAGCACCCAGCCTATATCCGCGTGATGGACCAGTTCTAGGAACTTTTTCGATCAAGGCGGCGTTACGGCGTTCGAGGAACTAGCTGAGGAGCTAGAGGCTGGGATGACGAAGAAACGCAATCGCAGTAGGCCGATAGGCACACTCCAGGAGAGACTAGTCGCCTTCGCTCGAGGGCACCGCGAGAAGGCAGCGACACTGCCGAAGGGACCCGAGCGCGACGCGCTTCTCAAGAAGGCCGACCAGGCCGACAACATGGTTCATATGGATTATCTGTTAGGAACCAACGGCAACCAGGAGCGTCAGTTATAAGCTCTTGGCGCGTTCCCCCCCTTGCAAACCAGCAACCGGGAAGTCGCGACCTCCGGGCCCCGCGGCTGCTTACCGAGGGTCGCACTCCTCCGATGCATGACGGCAGCCTCTACGCCTGGGCATTCGAGAAGAACGGGCGGGAGCTCAACGTGCGCGTCGAAGGCCATTTGGTGTTCAACAGCACCGAGCTGCTTCTGAATGGAGCGCTCAAGGGTTTGGGCCTTGCCTATCTGACGGAGGGACACGTGTAACCTTACGTCTCCGAGGGGCGGCTCGTCCGCGTTCTCGCGGATTGGTGTCCGCCCTTCTCGGGCTATCACGTCTATTATGTATGACAGCCGTGGGCAGCCGACGCCGGCTCTCCTGGTGGAAGCGCTGCGGTGTCGGGCTCGATGATGCGGGCCTCGAACGGCTCGAAATCGAGCGGCGAGGCTATCGCTGGAACGATGGCCGCGACGGCCGACCAGGTCCTGGTCCATCGACGCACCGAGAATGAGAGCAGCGCTTCAGTCAATCCGGACCAGCCTACGTCCGGTATTCGGCCAAAGGCGCTTGGGAGCATCGAGATCGCGCTGGATGACTAGTCGCGATCTTCCCAAGTTTCATCCGAGGAACTTGCCGCCCAGCTGCGCATTTAATGGGCATCAATGGCTGAAGGAAGGAAGCGTTATGGCTGAAGAATTCGCGCGAACTGCGACGGAGGAGGGTACCGAACCGTCGGTCGCCGCTGTGTCTTGGGCGGCCGTATTGGCGGGTGCTGCGGCGTCGCTCGCCATAACCCTAGTGCTGCTGTCCTTCGGCACGGGCATGGGCTTCGCGGTCGTGTCGCCGTGGGGCAATTCCGGCGTGTCGGCGACGACGTTCAAGATCGGCACCGGTCTCTATTTCATCGTGATGGCGATGTTGTCGTCCTCGATCGGCGGCTATCTTGCCGGGCGTCTCCGGACGAAGTGGGTCGGGGTGCACACGACCGAGGTCCTATTCAGGGATACGGCCCACGGCTTCCTGGCCTGGGCGGTGGCGTCCGTGATCGGAGCAGTGCTGTTGGGCTCGCCCGCCAGCGCGCTTCTCGGCAACGCTCTCGGCGGCGCCGCCCAAGGCGCGGCAAGCGCGGCGAACTCGGGGTCGATGGCGGGTTACGTCGACACGCTACTGCGTCCCAACGATCCGTCCGCACAGGCACAAGGGCAATCCGATCCGCGTCCAGAGATGGTGCGTCTGCTGACCACCGACTTCCGTACCGGAAGCGATGTGAGCGCGAACGACAAGGCCTACATTGCCAAAGTGGTAGCCGCGCGCACCGGCCTTAGCCAAGCCGACGCCGAGAAGCGCGTGAATGATGTCCTGACCCAAGCCAAGGCCGACCTTGATGCCGCTCGCAGGGCCGCGATGCAAACGGCCATTTGGCTGACGCTGTCGTTGTTCATCGGTGCATTTTCCGCGACCCTCGCCGCCATGGAAGGCGGCGGACTTCGGGACGGGACATGGGGAAAGAAGCGTTACGCAACGGCTCAATCATCACTGGCAAGCAACTGAGGAGATAGAACCATGCCCATTCTGCTTTGGCTCGTCGGAATTCCCATCCCGCTCATCATCCTGATCATGCTTCTGCGCTGACAAGCAATCTGCCACGCGGTCTTCGACCGCGTGGCGTCCGCCTGTTCCGAGGAGCGCCGCGCGTCGCTCGTCGCGAGTACTCAATCCAATTCGGAGCGCACATGGCAAGATCGGCGTGCGAAGGTCCGAGGTCACTGCTGCACCCAAGTTTCATCGGCACCGGGGCAACGCTGCTGATCGCCGGGTTAGCCACCGACATCATGTACTGGGACACATCGAATTGGCAGTGGGCCAACGCGTCAGCTTGGCTGATTGCTGCCGGTCTGGTTCTGGCTCTCGTCGCCACGATCGCCTTGATCGTCGATTTACTGATGGGCCGCGCTGGGCGCATCAATTGGATCTCCTTCCTACTCGTCGCGGCGGCTGCCCTTCTTTCTCTTCTGAACGTTTTCATCCATAGCCGCGACGCGTGGACCTCGGTCGTGCCGCAGGGGATCTCACTCTCCGTGATCGTGGCGATTCTGCTCCTTATGGCCGCCGTCCGTGGTTGGAGGGTGACCGCGGTTCGTACCTTCGCGATCGGAGACAGGCCGTGACTCACGCATTGCTCAGAGCTTTGCTGGGCGTTTGCGTTTTGGTGGCGCTGACGGCCTGCGATCAAGGCGGTGATCCCATGCGGCAATACGGGGCAGATCCCTATCTCCCTGAGCCTCAGAACTATCTGTTGCCGCCCATGAGCGTTCCCAAGGAGGTGGGCTGGAAACCGGGGGAGACGCCGACGGTCTCGGGTGGATTGAAAATCCAAGCGATGGCAACGGGGCTGCTGCATCCCCGCATCGTCTACCCTCTGCCGAACGGTGATATCCTGGTCGTCGAAGGTAACAGCCCGGGCACCACACCTTTCCGTCCCAAGGACTTTATCCAAGGAAAAGTGAAGGCAAGAGCCGGGACTTCCGGCAAGGGTGGCAATCGCATCACTCTGCTTCGCGACGCCGACGGCGACGGAAACCCGGAGGAGCAAACGATTCTCGTCACCACCTTCACTCACCGTATGGCGTGACTTACGTGGACGGCACCCTCTATGTCGCCAACACGGACGCGATCATGGCGTTCAAATACTCGCTGGGGCAGACTCAGATCAAGGAGCCGGGTGTCAAGCTTGCCGACCTTCCGGCGGGGCCAATAGACCACCACTGGACCAAATCGATGGTCGCCAGCGCGGATGGATCCAAGCTCTATGTCGGCGTCGGATCCAACAGCAACATTACCGAAAACGGCCTCGACGTCGAAGAAGGCCGGGCGGCGATCTACGAGGTCGACCGCCTGACGGGTGCCAAGCGCATTTATGCCTCCGGCACGCGTAACCCGACCAATCTCGCAATCGATCCCGAGACAGGCCGGCTGTTCGCCGTCGTGAACGAGCGGGACGAGATTGGTCCCGACCTGGTCCCGGACTACCTTACCATGGTCCAGGAAGGGGCCTTCTATGGTTGGCCTTACAGCTACTGGGGCGCGCACGTCGATGTCAGAGTTCATCCCCAGCGCCCCGACTTGGTGGCCAAGGCGATCAAGCCAGACTACGGACTGAGTTCGCATGTGGCAGCGCTTGGCCTTGCTTTCAGCCAAGGCGAGAAGCTCTCACCCACATTCAGCAACGGTGTGTTCGTCGGTGAACACGGCAGTTGGGACCGCAGCCCGGTTAACGGCTATCAGGTGATTTTTGTGCCGCTGGTGAACGGCCGACCTGAAGGCAAACCGGTCCCGGTCGTTACCGGATTTCTTGGCGACGACAACGGAACGGTGCGAGGCCGGCCTGTGGGCGTAGCCCTTGACCGCACAGGCGCGCTGGTAGTAGCCGACGATACAGGCAACGCGGTTTGGCGAATCAGCTCGGAGAAGTCGGCGCAGTAGTCGTCGGCTTTTCCGATGCAGCGCGATCCGTGTGGCGACGCTTCGCGCCTTGCCGCCTTTATAAGGGCACGGTGCACAACTCTCCGGCCCGACAGACGGATCGAAGTCGTCAGGTAGGTCGGGCGCGCATGGGGAAGCGGTCGACAGTCCGGGATTATCCCAAGTCGGCGCGCCAGCTGCGGCTTTTTCTTTTGGCGTTGATCTCTCTCCTACAGGAAGCGTTCGCTCGGGCACGTTCGGCGCCTCGCGACGACGCTCACGGCGTTCAAGCCGCCGCTTGGCACGATCGGCGGGCTGCCGTATCGGAGGAACGGAAGCCAGCGAAGTCACGATCACCGATCTTCAAGCTGCACACGGCAATCGCGCCTTGGTCTAGCTGGTTAATGGCATATCGGCTATGTCCAACAGCGCCCCCAGTCCGTGTCGCAGACGGCTGGTCGCAATGCTCTCGTTGACGAGAGCGAAGACGAGCAGGGATCGCCCGGTCGCGGCAAAGCTGTGCCCGAACTTGAACTCCGCCATTGCTGCATACGGCTGGTTGGTGTCGATCAGCCCCAGCCAGCTGCGCCCTTCGGTGACGTCAGGCAAGACGAAATTCACCACGTCATGGTGCGCGTTGTAGACCAGCAGTAGGGTGGCGTCCGAACCGCGACGCTTGATCCCGGTCTCCTGGGCGCGTCCGTCGAGCAGCATGCCGAAGCATTTGGCGTTGCCGTCCTGCCACTGATCCGTCGTCATCTCCTCACCCGAAGGCGAAAGCCACGTCACGTCCTTGACGTCGAGCTCCTCATTGTGAGAGCCGACCAGGAATCGGCTACGGTAGAGGATCGGGAACGCCTTGCGTGTGGCGATTAGCTTGCGGGCGAATTCGCGCAGATTGCGGCCGTTCGCACTGATGCCCATCCAGTCGAGCCATGTGGTTTCGTTGTCCTGGGCGTAGGCGTTGTTATTTCCATTCTGTGTATGGCCGAACTCGTCGCCAGCGAGCAGCATCGGCGTGCCATGGGAAAGAAGCATCGTCGCGAGCAAATTGCGCTTCTGGCGCTCCCGCAGCTCCGTGATCTCGCCGTCGTCGGTCGGCCCCTCGGCGCCGCAGTTCCAGGAGTGATTGTTGCCGTGGCCATCCCTGTTATCCTCGCCGTTCGCTTCATTGTGCTTGTCATTGTAGGAGACAAGA
>Ga0153933_1000355_pt1 | contig 17827 bp, 16 predicted proteins | sample TSNJ017MetaG_FD_102275 | JGI IMG/M metagenome (GOLD analysis project Ga0153933, IMG submission 102275) | Attine ant fungus gardens microbial communities from New Jersey, USA - TSNJ017 MetaG | ecosystem: Host-associated > Fungi > Mycelium > Unclassified | place: USA: New Jersey, Wharton State...
CATGCCCAAGATCAAGACCAACCGCGCGGCGGCGAAGCGTTTTCGCAAGACCGCGTCCGGCAAGTTCAAGGCCGGTCACGCCTTCAAGTCGCACATCCTGACCAAGAAGTCGACCAAGCGTAAGCGCAACCTGCGCGCCACCAACCACGTCAAGGCATGCGACACCAAGGGTGTAGCACGCATGTTGCCGTATCTCTAAGGCGGAGGACTGAACCATGGCTCGTGTAAAGCGTGGCGTTACCGCCCGTCGTCGTCACAAGAAAATCATCGGTCGTGCGAAGGGCTACTACAATGCCCGCCGCAAGGTCTTCCGCGTTGCCAACCAGGCCGTCATCAAGGCCGGCCAGTACGCCTATATCGGCCGCAAGCAGAAGAAGCGCCAGTTCCGCGCCCTGTGGATCGTGCGTATCAATGCTGCCGCCCGCCAGTTCGGCCTGTCGTACAGCCGCCTGATCAATGGCCTGGCCAAGGCCGGGATCACGGTCGACCGCAAGGTGCTGGCTGATATCGCCGTGCACGACATCAAGGCGTTTGGGGCCATCGCAGAAAAGGCGAAGGCCAGTCTGGCCGCTTGATCGTCGAACGCTGACGATATGATGTGAATCAAGCGGGGAGAAGGCCTCAAGCCTTCTCCCCGTTTTTGTTTTTGGCGTGAATCGTGAATCGTGAATCGTGAATCGCAGAAGCGCACCAGCTTTTGCTCGACCGATTCACGATGGCCGATTCCCGATTCCCGGGGAAAAACAATGGAAGACCTGGACACCCGCGCCACCCAGGCGCTGGCGGAAATCGACAAGACCGACACGCTCGATACGCTCGACGCGCTGCGCGTAAGCCTGCTCGGCAAGAGCGGTATTGTCACCGCGGCGCTGAAAGCTCTCGGCACACTCTCGCCGGAAGAGCGCAAGACGCGCGGCGCCGAAGTGAACCGCCTGAAAGAGCGGCTCAACGACGCCCTGACCGCGCGCAAGCAGACGTTGGAGCAGGCCGAACTCGACCGCCGCCTCGCTTCCGAAAAGCTCGATATCAGCATGCCCGGACGCGACGGCGAGCGTGGCGGCATCCATCCGATTACACGTGCATTGGAACGCATTGCCGCGATCTTCGCGCGCCTGGGATACCAGCGTGCCGACGGCCCCGAGATCGAAGACGACTGGCACAACTTCGAAGCGCTGAATTTCCCACCGCACCATCCGGCGCGTGCCATGCACGACACCTTCTACTTCGGTGATGGCCGTCTGCTGCGCACGCATACCTCGCCGGTGCAGATCCGCTCGATGAAAGGCCGGCAGCCGCCGATCCGCGTGATCGCGCCGGGCAAGGTCTACCGCAGCGATTCGGATCAGACGCATTCGCCGATGTTCCATCAGATCGAAGGCCTGCTGGTGGATGAAACCTCCAGCTTCGCCGATCTGAAAGGCACGCTGGCCGAATTCATCCGTGCCTTCTTCGAGCGCGATTTCGAAATGCGCTTCCGCCCCAGCTACTTCCCTTTCACCGAGCCATCGGCCGAAGTGGATATCCGCTGGGACGCTGAAGATGGCAGCACGCGCTGGCTGGAAGTGCTCGGCTGCGGCATGGTGCATCCTAATGTGCTGCAGAACTGCGGTATCGATCCGGAGCGTTACACCGGTTTCGCCTTCGGCCTCGGCGTGGAGCGTTTCGCGATGCTGCGCTACGGCGTTTCCGACCTGCGCGCGTTCTTCGAGAACGATCTGCGCTTCCTCAAGCAATTCGCTTAAGGGCGGGAATCGAAAAGAGGGATCGGGCGTACCCGCGACGCCCGAGCGCTTCAAACGATTCACGATTCACGATTTCCGATTGACGGACCAAAAGCATGAAATTCTCCGAAAACTGGCTACGCGAGCTGGTCGAGATCAAGGCCGACCGTGCCGCCCTGGCGCATGCGCTGACCATGGCCGGACTGGAAGTGGAAGAACTCACTCCGCTGGGCGAAAACCTCAGTGGCGTGGTGGTGGCCGAAATCATCGGCGCTGAAAAGCATCCGGAAGCCGATCGCCTGCAGGTGTGCAAAGTCGACGCCGGATCGGGCGAGCCGCTGCAGATCGTGTGCGGCGCGCCGAATGCACGCGTCGGCATCAAGGTGCCGCTGGCGACCGTAGGTGCAAACTTGCCCGGCGGGATCGCCATCAAGGCCGCCAAGCTGCGCGGCGTCGAATCGTTCGGCATGCTGTGCTCGGCCAAAGAGCTGGGCATCGACAACGATGCATCCGGCTTGCTGGAACTGTCGCTCGATGCGCCGGTCGGCAAGCCGCTGGCCGATTACCTTGGCCTGCCTGATGCCAGTATCGAACTAAAACTTACGCCAAACCGACCGGATTGCCTGGGCCTGGTTGGTCTTGCGCACGACGTCGCCGCATTGTTCGGCAGCCATGTGAAAGTGCCGGCGCAAGCTGAAGCGCACGTCACAGGCGCCGCACGCCGCGGCATTCGCCTCGAAGCAGGTGCGGATGCACCGCGTTATCTCGGCCGCATCATCGAAGGCATCGATCCTGCCGCGCGCACGCCGCTGTGGCTGGCCGAACGCTTGCGCCGATCAGGGTTGCGCCCGATCAGCGCGGTGGTGGACGTTACCAACTACGTCATGATGGAACTCGGCCAACCGCTGCATGCGTTCGACAACGACACGCTGCAAGGCGACATCGTCGTGCGTCACGCACGCGATGGCGAAATGCTTAAGCTGCTCGATGGTTCCGAGGTCAAGCTCGACGCCGGCTTCCTGCTGATCGCCGACGAGAAGAAGGCGCTCGCAGTGGCGGGCGTGATGGGCGGTTACGACTCGCGCGTCACTGACGCGACACACACCATCTTTCTGGAGTCTGCCCACTTCGCTCCGGCCGCAATCATGGGTCGCGCACGCAAGTTGGGCATGCATACCGATGCGTCCCACCGCTTCGAGCGCGGTGTCGATCCGGAGCTGCCGCGCCGCGCGCTGGAGCGCGCCACCGAGTTGCTGCTCGCGATCGTTGGCGGCAAGGCCGGGCCAGTGCTGGTGGCGGAAAATCCGTCCGATCTGCCGAAGCCGGCCGCGGTAGGCCTGCGCCGTGCGCGCCTCAAGCGCGTGCTGGGCGTGGACGTGGCCGACGCCGAAGTCGCGCGCATCTTCACTGCGCTCGGTATGCAGGTGGAAACCACCGCCGAAGGCTGGCGCATCACCGCCCCGAGTAGCCGTTTCGATATCGAGCGTGAAGAAGATCTGGTCGAGGAAGTGGCCCGTATCTACGGCTACGATCGCATTCCCACCCATCTTCCGGCGGGCGAGCTGGCGTTGGCCATTGATCCGGAGGCCCGGCTCAGCGAACTCGCCGTGCGCGAACAGCTGGCCGCGCGCGAATACTACGAAGCGGTGAATCTCGCCTTCATCAGCCACGCCTTGCTGGAAAAATGGGGTTTCACCGAAAACCTGGTACCGCTCGCCAACCCGCTGTCTGCCGACTTGGCCGTGATGCGGCCGTCGTTGCTGCCCGGCCTGATCGAGGCTCTGTCGCATAACCGCGCGCGCCAACAGGACCGCGTGCGCCTGTTCGAGCTCGGCCGTGTGTTTGCAGCGGGTAATCCACCCATCGAAACGCCAAGCCTCGCCCTCGTCGCCAGCGGGAACGCCCACGCCGAGCAGTGGGGCGAAGCAGCCCGGCCGCTGGATTTCTTCGATCTCAAGGGCGACCTGGATACCCTGATTGCCTGGGGTGGCGAGCCGCAGCGCTGGTCGGTGCATGCCGACGGCCTGCCGGGCTGGCTGCATCCGGGGCGTGGCGCACGCGTGGCTCGTGACGGCCAGACTGCCGGCTACCTTGGCGCCTTGCACCCGCAATTGGCCAAGGCCCTCGACCTGGGGCCGGACGTACACGTGCTGGAACTGGCCCTGGAGCCCCTGCTTGGCCGCCGCCTGCCCAAGGCGCAGCCGGTACCGCGCTTCCCGGCGGTACGCCGCGACATCGCCGTCGATGTACCCGAGCAGATGGCTTGGTCACAGATTGAACAGACGGTCCGCGGCAGCCTCGGGGAAGCCTTGGTGGAGCTGCGCCTGTTCGACTGCTACCGTGGCAAGGGGGTCGAAGCGGGCCGAAAGAGTCTCGCTATGGGCTTGATTTTGCAGGACGCTTCCCGCACCCTTACCGACGACGACGCTGATCGCTGCGTGCGAAATGCGGTGGCTGCGCTGGAGATGTCATGCGAGGCAAAGTTGCGAGGGTAAGATGGCGGCGCTGACAAAGGCGGAGATGGCCGAGCGCCTCTTCCTCGAGGTAGGCCTTAACAAGCGGGAAGCAAAAGAATTCGTGGACGCCTATTTCGAGGTGGTCCGCGAAGCGTTGGAACGAGGCGAACAAGTGAAGTTGTCAGGATTCGGCAACTTCGATTTGCGGCAGAAGAACCAGCGACCGGGTCGTAATCCCAAGACTGGCGAAGAGATCCCGATCTCCGCCCGTCGAGTGGTGACCTTCCGGCCAGGGCAGAAACTCAAGGTGAGAGTCGAGGGCTATGCTGGATCAGGGGAATAACACCGAACTGCCCGCCATCCCGGCCAAGCGCTACTTCACCATCGGTGAAGTAAGCGACCTGTGCGGGGTGAAGCCACACGTGCTGCGCTATTGGGAGCAGGAATTCCCGGCGCTGAACCCGGTCAAGCGCCGGGGCAATCGCCGCTATTACCAGCGGCATGACGTGCTGATGATCCGCCAGATCCGCTCCCTGCTGTACGACGAGGGCTTCACCATCACGGGCGCCCGCGCCCGGCTGGAAGGTCCGCAGGCACGCATGGAGGCCAGCATGTCGCACCAGATCGTGCGTCAGGTGCGCATGGAGCTGGAAGAAGTGCTGGCCCTGCTGCGGCGTTGAGCTTGGCCTTCCGGCAGCCGCACCGGAACTGATACAATTTCCTTCTTTGCCGGATCGTCGGGGCGTAGCGCAGCCTGGTAGCGCATTTGCCTGGGGGGCAAAGGGTCGTGGGTTCGAATCCCGCCGCCCCGACCAATTCGGAACACGGACAAACGGCGCCTCGGCGCCGTTTTTGTTTTCCGGCTTTCGCCGAGGATGGACATGTGTCCGCGGCAGCGACGCGCTAGTCTCCGCGACAGTGAACCCACTGCGCAGAAAGGAGATGCCGCCGATGCCGTCCAATACCTGCCATCCGAATGCACCCCACGTCAAATTGAAAGCACCGGACTGGTATATCTCGTCGCTGATGCTGGATCGCGCGCTTGATGCCATCCTGCGCCGGGTCAAGAAGCTCGACCGCAACCACGATATTCCCTATCTCGCTGGCTATAGCCAGGATGGCAAGACGATCTATATCGACCGCCACCTGCCCGAATCATTCACCTTCCGTGGCCGCATCATCGAGGTGGATCGCTTCCTCATCCTGCACGAGGAAGTGGAAAAGACCCTGATCGACCAGTTGGATCTGCATTATCTGCACGCGCATCAGATCGCCACGCGTGCTGAAGAGGCCGCGGTGCATGCGCACGGTGTCACCTGGAAGGCTTACGACCGTTTCATGCAGAAGTATGTCAAGGTAATCGGCGATGAGCGCCTGGGTAAAGTGCCGGTCGATCTGGACCTCAAACCGTATCGTGACTACCACGATTACGACTTGCTACGCCAGATGGAAGCGCACATGGAGCAAGGGGCAGGGATGAGCACCAGGCAGAAAACCGAGCTGAAGAGCTACGCGGATGCATTTCGCGAAGAGCTGCGTGTGCAGCACCGGCATGAGTTGCACGGCAATGGTGGGGAGAACCAGCGACGCAAACCGGTGGCGAAAAAGACATCATCAGCGAAGGCGCCTGTTAAAACCACCAAGGCAGCGCCAAAGCGGAAGGTAACGGTGAAGCCGGGCAAGTAAGCAGTACTCGTACCTTATCGTGACGCGGCCTCGCCTGAAGCGGGCATGCTTCAGACGAGGCTTGCGCGAAGCTCAGGCTGCGGCCAACTGTTGCGGAGCCGCGGAACGGTAGACGTTTGTATGTACTGTTTCCTTCTGATCAGCCTTGACGGCACTTTTGACGGTATCGCCCAACTTGAAGAATTCCACGCTCTCCACCAGTGAGCGGGCACGCATCTGTACCGTGTCCGCGGCGGCGGCAGCTTCTTCGACCAGAGCAGCATTGCTCTGCGTGACTTCGTCCATCTGCTGCACAGCGCGGTTGACCTGCTGAATGCCCGAAGCTTGCTCCGTGCTCTGTGCAGCAATCGCGTCCACCGTACTGGCGACGTTATCCACGCTATCCAGCAACCGGCCAACCATCGATTCCGCGCGGGCAATCATCTGCGTGCCGCTTGCGATGATCGTCACCGATTCCTCGATCAGCGAGCGAATCTCACGGGAGGCGGTGCGCGAGTTGCGCGCCAGCGATTGCACTTCGCCCGCGACAACATGGAAACCCTTGCCGGCTTCACCAGCGCGTGCAGCTTCCACTGACGCGTTCAAGGCAAGGATGTGCGTCTGGGTGGCGATGCGGTCCATGGTTTCCGTGATTTCGGTGATCCGGCCGGCGACGTCCTGCACCTGATTCATCGCATCCACGGCTTCGGACATGGCGGTGCCGCTTTGCTTGGCGATATCCGCGGCCGACCCGGCCAGACGGCTTGCCTCATGTGCGCGGATGGCATTGGCATTCACGCTGCTGGTGAATTCCTGCATGGAGGACGAGGTTTCTTCCAGCGCCGCCGCCTGCTCGCTGGTGCGTGCAGAGAGATCCTGGTTGCCGCTGGCGATCTGCTTGGTAGAAGCGGAGATCTCCGTGCTACCTGCGCGGATAGTGTTCACCACGCGGCGCAGCTGGCCATTCATCGCATCGAGTGCCGCAAGCAGCTTGCCGGTTTCGTCGTGGCTGGTAACGGTAACCTGCGTGGACAAATCACCTTGCGCTACCGCCTGGGCCATTTTTACGGCGCGGCCGATGGGCGCCGTGATGCTGTACGCAAGCAGCCAGGTCAGTACCGCACCGGCGAGCATGGCGCAAAGCACCATGGCAATCAGAAATACACATGCATCACGGAAAGCGCCGCGGCTTTGCTGATCAATCTGCATGGACGCGTCCTGCGCGTCCTGTTTCATGCTCGCCACCAGGCTGTCGATGGCGGCAGTCGGCGGGCGGTCGATGCCGGCGACCATGCCGTCTACCACGTGCACGCTCTTCGGATCCTTGGGATCGTAGTGCTGGATGGCCGCGAGGTATTTGCTGCCCAACTCCGTATGCGTAGCGGCTGCCGCATTCACGCCATCAGTCTTCAGGCCAAGCTCGGCCATCTGCTGCTTGAGTGAAGCGAGATCCTGGTCGACGGAGCGGGATTGCGCGACAAAGCCATCGTGATACGTCTTGAAAGCGTTGGCATCACTGCCGCGCAAAAGCAGATCTTTCCACTCCTGCACCTGTTTCTTGAAATCGACCTGCGCTACGCGCGCCCGGTCCACCGCCGCCGCGAATTTCCCGGCCGTTTCGGTGGAGTGCACCTGGAGATCATGGGTACGCACCAGGCCGCGCCAGCCGCCAAGGCCAACCATGACCGTTGCCGCCAGCATCACCACGCCGAGCAGGCCAAGGCGCACGGCTATCCGCAGATCGCGAAATCGTAAATTCATAAGCTTTCCCGCAATAAAAAACGTTGCCGAGTTAAGTAGTTATCGGCATAAATGCGGTTTGCTTGAACGCGGCGCTAACCCAACGGCATCGCGCGGTTAATACAGCACGCGTGTACGTAGTGTCCCCGGTATCGCCGCCAGCTTGTCCTTCAGCGACGCAGCCTGCTGTTCCTCCGCCGACACATCGATCACCACATAGCCCACGTCCGCCGTGGTCTGCAGGAACTGCGCATCGATGTTGATGTTGCCTGCGGAGAACAATTCGTTGATGCGCGAGAGCACGCCCGGCACGTTGCGATGAATGTGCAGCAGGCGGCGGCTGCGCGGATGTTCCGGCAGGGTCACTTCCGGGAAATTCACGGCGGACAGGGTGGAGCCGTTGTCGCTGTAGCGCACCAGCTTGCTGGCGACTTCGATGCCGATGTTGTCCTGCGCTTCCAGCGTGCTGCCGCCGATGTGCGGGGTGAGGATCACGTTGTCCATGCCGATCAGCGGTGAAACGAAAGCATCGTCATTGCCCTTTGGCTCAACCGGGAACACGTCGATAGCGGCGCCGCCGAGACGCTCCTCGCCAAGGGCATCGGCGAGCGCGTCGATATCGACGACCGTGCCGCGCGATGCATTGATCAGCAGTGCGCCCTTCTTCATCTTGTTCAGCTCGGTCCTGCCCATCATCAGCTTGGTCGAGGGCGTTTCCGGCACGTGCAGGGTAACCACATCGGAGCGCTCGAGCAGATCATCCAGGCTGGCCGCGGCGCGCGCATTGCCCAGTGACAGCTTGGATTCGATGTCGTGGAAGATCACGCGCATGCCGAGGCTTTCCGCCAGCACGCCGACCTGCGTACCAATATGGCCGTAGCCGACGATGCCGAGCACCTTGTCGCGCACTTCAAAACTTCCCGCCGCCGACTTGGTCCAGCCGCCACGATGGCAGAGTGCGTTCTTCTGCGGAATGCCACGCAGCAGCATGATCGCCTCGGCAATCACCAGTTCCGCCACGCTGCGCGTGTTGGAGTAGGGCGCGTTGAAAACGGGAATGCCGAGCTTCGCCGCGGCGCCCAGGTCAACCTGGTTGGTGCCGATGCAATAGCAGCCCACCGCGATCAGGCGCTTGGCATGGTCCAGCACGTCGCCGGTGAGATGGGTGCGGGAGCGGATGCCGATGATGTGCGCGTCGGCGATGCGTGCTTTCAACTCGTCCTCGGGCAGCGATTTGGCGTGGTACTCGATCTGGCTGTAGCCGGCGCGCTGGAAGGTTTCCACGGCCGTGCGGCTGACGCCTTCGAGCAACAGCACCTTGATGTCTTGCTTGGGGTACGAGGTCTTCATGGTGGCCCGGGGTTTGGAAGTCCAAACACTATGCCAGATTTGCCGCGACGCAGCACTGGACGCCTGCGGCAGGCACTGGCACGCTGGATACCCCGCCACGGAGTTGCCATGACTGCCCACGCCCTCGCCGACCTTTCCCGCCGCCTGCCCGACCTGCGCCTGCTGACCGACGCCGGCGACCTCGAGCACTACGGCCACGACTGGACCCGGCGCTGGACTCCCGCTCCGCTGGCCATCGCGCTGCCGGCCTCGACCGAGGAGGTGCAGGGCATCGTGCGCTGGGCCAACGAGCACAAAGTGGCCATCGTGCCCTCCGGCGGCCGTACCGGCCTGTCGGGTGGCGCGGTGGCGGCGCATGGCGAACTGGTGCTGAGCCTGGCCCGGATGAACCGTGTGCTGGGTTTCGACGCGGTGGACCGCACCTTGACGGTGCAGCCGGGTATTGCGCTGGAAGCCGTGCACGTCGCGGCGCGGGAGCACGGGCTGATCTATCCGGTGGATTTCGCGGCGCGCGGCTCCTGTTCGATCGGCGGCAATATCGCCACCAATGCCGGCGGCATCCGGGTGATCCGCTATGGCAATACGCGCGAGTGGATTGCCGGTCTCAAGGTGGTTGCCGGCAACGGTGAATGGCTGGATCTCAACCGCGGCCTGATCAAGAACTCCAGCGGCTACGACTTCCGCCAGCTGATGATCGGCTCGGAAGGCACGCTCGGTATCGTGGTGGAGGCGACCCTGCGCCTGACCGATCCGCCGCCGCCCTCGCAAGTGATGCTGCTGGCCTTGCCTGATATGGACGCACTGATGCAGGTGTTCGCCCTGTTCCGCGCGCGCTTGTCGCTGCAGGCGTTCGAGTTCTTCACTGATGTCGCCTTGAAGCATGTACTGGCGCACGGCGCGCAGCGTGCCATCGACGGCGAGCATCCTTACTACGTGGTGACCGAATTCGATGCCCCCGACGAGCGCGCGCAGGAAGCGACACTGGCCGCGTTTGAACAAGGCGTGGAGCAAGGCCTCATCAGCGATGGCGTGATTGCGCAGAGCGAAGCCCAGGCGGCCGCGCTATGGCGTTTGCGCGAAGGTATTACGGAAAGCCTCGCGCCGCACAAGCCATACAAGAATGATGTTTCTGTGCGCATCGGCGCCGTGCCTGCGTTCCTGCATGAGATCCAGTCGCTGCTGACGCGCGAGTATCCGCACATCGAGGTGGTGTGGTTCGGGCACATCGGCGACGGCAACCTGCATATCAATGTGCTGAAGCCGGATGCGCTTGCCGATGCAGATTTCATCGCGCAGTGCGAGCACGTGACCAAGCTGCTGGCGCAAACCCTGCAGCGCCACGGCGGCAGCATTTCTGCCGAGCACGGCATTGGCCTGGTCAAGCGGCCGTATCTGGAAAGCACGCGCAGCGCTGAGGAAATTGCCCTGATGCGCGGCGTGAAGAGCGTGTTCGATCCCCATGGAATACTCAATCCGGGCAAGTTGTTTGCCTGAATCCTGGGAGCGCCGAGCCCCAGCTCGGCACGTGTTTCAGAGCCGAGCTGGGGCTCGGCGTTCCCAGGGAGCAGCTTGGGTTGCCTGGCACTCCCTCGTACCATGTGCCCTTCACCACGCCAGGCTGCCACACCATGTCCCAAGACCGCCGCACCTTGTATCCCGAGCTCGAACCCTACGATGTCGGCCAGCTCAAGGTTTCTGAACTGCACACGCTGTATTACGAGCAGAGCGGCAATCCGAACGGTAAGCCGGTCGTATTCCTGCACGGCGGTCCTGGCGGTGGAACCAACGCGAAATGCCGGCGCTTCTTCGATCCTGCGGTGTACCGCATCGTGCTGTTCGATCAGCGCGGCTGCGGCAGATCCACACCGCATGCAAACCTGACCGACAACACCACCTGGCACCTGGTCGCCGACATCGAGCGTCTGCGCGAACATCTGGGCATTGATCGCTGGCAGGTGTTCGGTGGTTCCTGGGGTTCGACGCTGGCGCTCTCGTACGCGCAGACGCATCCGGACAAGGTCACTGAGCTGGTGTTGCGCGGCATCTTCATGCTGCGCCGCTGGGAGCTGGAATGGTTCTACCAGAAAGGCTGCGATGCGCTGTATCCAGACGCCTGGGAAACCTATCTGGCCGCGATTCCCGAAGTGGAACGCGGCGACCTGATGAGTGCCTATCACCGCCGCCTGACCAGTTCCGATCCGAACGTGCGTCTGGCTGCAGCGCGTGCATGGTCGGTGTGGGAAGGCGCGACCAGCTTCCTGTTCCAGGACGAGGCATATATCAGCAGCAGTGGCGAAGATGAATTTGCCTTGGCCTTCGCACGCATTGAATGCCACTACTTCGTCAACGGCGGTTTCTTCGAGCACGATGATCAATTGCTGCGCAATGTGGATCGTATCCGCAGGATTCCCGCGGTGATCGTGCAAGGCCGTTATGACGTGGTATGCCCGATGCGTAGTGCGTGGGATTTGCATCGCGCGTGGCCGGAAGCGGACTTGCGCATCGTGCAGGATGCGGGGCATTCGGCATTCGAGCCGGGGATTACGCACGAGCTGATTGAGGCGACAGATCGATTTAGGGCGTAGCGGCGCGGATTTGCTCTCGCCGAACCGTCCACCTGAGGCGGACGGTTCCTGATGGTGCAGGGTGAGGCGAGCATGGAGTTTCCGCTATCAGTGGCGTTTTCAGTCCGCCAGCGGCAACTGCTTCGTCCCAAAAATCTTGTCCCCCGCATCCCCCAGCCCCGGCAAGATATAGCCATGCTCATTGAGCCGCTCATCAATCGACGCGGTATAGATCTCGATATCCGGATGGCTCGCCTCGATACGCTTGAGCCCTTCCGGCGCAGCCACCAGAAACAATCCCTTGATGCGCTTGCAGCCCGCTGCTTTCAGCATGTCGACAGTGGCGACCAGCGTTCCCGCCGTCGCGAGCATCGGGTCGACGATCAGCGCGATGCGCTCATCCATACGGCCGGTGAGTTTTTCGTAATAGGTGATCGGTTTTAACGTCTGCTCGTCGCGCTGCAGGCCCACCACGCTGACTTTCGCAGCCGGAATCAGCTCCAGCACGCCCGGCAGCATGCCCAGTCCCGCGCGCAGGATCGGCACGATGGTGATCTTCTTGCCCTTGATCTGCTGGACGCGCACGGGGCCGGCCCAGCCTTCGATCTGTGCTTCGACCGTTTCCAGATCCTTTGTGGCCTCATAGGTCAGCAGCGAGCCGACTTCCGAAGCCAGTTCGCGGAATTCCTTGGTGCTGATACCGGCCCGGCGCATCAGGCCGAGTTTGTGCTGGATCAGGGGATGGCGGACTTCGACGATCTTCATGCGGCACGCGTTTTCAAGGGAGATGCCACAAGCATAGCGGCAAACGAAAAGGGCGCCGCCCGATAGCGGCGCCCTTGAGGGAAACAGCGTTCACCAGCGCAATGGTTCTCAGGAACCCTTCAGGCAAGCTGCCTCGGCAGCCTTGTAGTCCGCGCCCTTCTTGCCGGCATTCTCTTTGCTGCACCGGGCCATCTTCTGCTGCTGGGTCTCCTTGGTGGCGGCAGGCGCTGCGGCGCTGCTGTCGCCCTTCATGCAGGCGGCGACGGCGCTCTTGTAGTCGGCACCGGTCTTGCCGGCATTGGCGTGGCTGCACTGGCCCAACTTGGTGGAATGCCCCGCCGTGCTGGACGAGCTCTGCGGTGCGGCGAAGGCGGTAGTGGTCGCGAGGGCCAGGACTGCACTGGCGGCGAGCAGGCTGAAACGCATGGACATGATGCTTCCTCCTGAAGTTATGACCGGCGGTTGTGCCGGCTGGGGCAGTCTACGCCGGGAATCGGGAATCGGGAATCATAAGAGCCTGTCTAAAGTCTCTGCGTAGTTCGCGTAGCGTTTGAGCGGCCGTCATGCGACAGCGCGCGGCTTGACCAGACAGCCAGTCTGGCGCTGCGCCACGCACTGCCACCTGACGGCCGCTCAAACGCTACGCGAACTACGCAGAGACTTTAGACAGGCTCTAAGAGCATAGCGCGCTCCGCTTTTTAACTATTCCCGATTGACGATTCCCGATTTACGGCTCTCAAGCCGCCCGCGCCTCGCTCTTGCGCGGCCCTTCCAGCAGCGCATGCCGCACGTGTGCAATCACCATGTCCACTTCCGCGCTGGTGATCTTGAAATGCGGCGTGAAGCGCAGCGAGTTGGCGCCGCCGTGGATCACGCCCATGCCGCGCTCGCGCAGGTATTCTTCGGTGGAGCCGGCGCCGTAGCACTTGAACTGCGGAGCCAGTTCGCAGGAGAACAGCAGGCCGGTGCCCTGCACCTTGGTGATCAGGCCGCCCAGTTCATCCTTCAGCGTGTTGAGCTTGTCGACGAATTCCTTGCCGCGCACGCGGATGTTGTTGCGCACGTCATCCGTGAGCTGATCAAGCGTGGCCAGCGCAACATCCAAGGCACGCGGGTTGGCGGTCATGGTGTTGCCATAGATGCCCTTGCGGTACAGGTTGGCGGTGTGTTGCGTCACGGCCAGCACCGACAGCGGATACTGGCCGGCATTGAGCGCCTTGGAAAAGGTTTCCATATCCGGCGGCGCCAGCTTTTCGAAACCGGGATAGTCGGTGATCGACAATACGCCGTGCGCGCGCAGGCCGGCCTGGATCGAATCGATCAGCAACAGCGAGCCGTGCGCTTCGGTGAGTTCACGCGCTGCCTGGTAGAACGCAGGCGTGACGGCGCGACCGGGATCGCCTTCGCCCATCACTGGTTCCAGGAACAGCGCTTCGATAAACCAGCCGTGACGATCGGCATCGGCGAATACCGCTTCCAGTTGCGCGATGTCATACGGCGTTACGGTGAGCAGCGTGTCTTCATGGCGATAACTGGCCAGATGCTGCTGATACGTGCGGCGTGAAGAATCGGAATACAGTGCCGGCTTGTCGGTGCGGCCATGGAATGCCCCTTTCACCGCCACGCGCTTGATCGTGCGGCCCGCATAGCGGCCACCCGCATCGGTCATCAGCTTGGCGTTCACGTCGGCGATGCGGCAGGCCAGGCCCACCGATTCCGAACCTGAATTCAGGCATAGATACTGTGTATAGGGATTGGCGCCGCGGTTGCGGCCCAGCTCGCGCTGCATCGCCTGGGTGAAGCGCATCTGCGATACGCTCGGCGTCATCACGTTGGCCATGACTTGCGGACGCGCCAGCGCGGCATCGATCGCTTCGTTATTGTGGCCGAAACCAAGCATGCCGTAGCCGCCGTTGTCATGCACCACGGCGCCCTTCAGCGTGACGACCCATGGACCGCGCGCAGCGGCAGGCAGGTACGGGTTGATCGCATCGTCGGGATAGAAATTCACGAAGCCGGCCTGCGCCTGTACCAACTGCTCCGCTTCGTCCAGCTTCAGGAAATCGCCCAGTTCGGTACGCAGTTCGCGATGACGCGCCAGGGCTTCCGCCACAGCCTTGCCGAGTTGCGGATCGAGCGCGGCCATGCGCTCGATGGTGGCGTCGTCCAGGCCAATGGTCCGCGGCTTGCCGCCAAATTCGCGCAGTTCGCGCAGCTGTTCGATCACACCCATGACTACTCTCCTCGAATCTTGCCAGCGCCTCGCGCACCCAGCGCAAAGCAGGCCGGCTTCGATATGTCGTGCGGGAAGGGCGCTTGAGGCCCATGGGCAATGCGCCCGTTCGCACACGCCGCGTGTGGGGAAACCGCCGACGTACGCCCATCAGGATAACCCGGGGGCAGGGGGCGCCGGTACCCCCGGATGACGCTTGTCATCTGCGACTGCTGACGCTGGCAACTGGGTTCAATCCCTTGTGCTGCCTACGCTGCAGTGCAAGGAGGAACACTATGAACGCCACGTCCGATGTTGTTGCCCGTCTGTCCGGCGCCGTGAAACGCTACGGCCAACTCACTGCCCTTGGCGGTGTCGATCTCGTGTTGCGCCGCGGCGAACTGCTCGCGGTGCTGGGTCCTAACGGGGCCGGCAAAAGCACGAGCATCAGCCTGTTGCTGGGCCTGATTCGCCCCGATGGCGGCCGGGCTGAACTGTTCGGCCGCGATCCGCAGGAGATCGAGGCGCGCCGGCGCATCGGCGTGATGCTGCAATCAGCCATGCTGCCGACTACCTTGCGCGTGGGCGAATTGCTGCGCCTGATCGCCAGCTATTACCCCGACCCGCGCTCGCTGGAAGAAAGCGCGGCGCTGGCCGGGGTCGGCGATTTGCTACAGCGACCTTACGGAAAACTGTCAGGAGGGCAGCAACGCCGCGTGCAGTTCGCCTTGGCGTTGTGCGGCCGGCCAGAACTGGTGTTTCTCGATGAACCCACCGTCGGCATGGATATCGACGCACGCCGGAAACTGTGGGACGCCATGTGCGCACTGGTGGCCGAAGGCTGTTCCGTGGTGCTCACGACGCATTACCTGGAAGAAGCCGAAGCGCTGGCGCAACGCGTGGTCGTGATGGGCAAGGGTCGCGTGTTGAGTGAAGGCAGCGTCGATGCGCTGCGCGCGCAGGTGCCGCTGACGCGTATCCGCTGCGTGAGCGATCTTGATGCCGCGATGGTGGCTGGCTGGCCGCAGGTTGCCAGTGCCGAACGTGAAGGCACGCGCCTGCGCATTGGCACGCCCGACGCTGAAAACGTACTGCGCCGCCTGCTCTACGCCGATGCCGCGCTGAGTGAACTGGAAGTGCAGCGTGCCGGCCTTGCCGATGTCTTTACCGAACTCACTCGCGAAGAAAGCACGCTGAACCAGGAGGCTGCGTAATGAACGCTGTATCGATCGCCACATCGGCTTCTGTATCCCACGCAGGCGGCATGGGTTTTCGCCGCGTACTCGGCGCCTATCTGGCGGAGACGCGCAGCGAATGCCTGCGCTATATGCGCAATCCTGGCTTCATGTTGCCGATCACCTTGTTTCCCACCGTGTTCTATCTGCTGTTCGGCATTGTGATGAACAAAGCCGCCGGTATGGATGTCGCGCGCTATCTGCTGGTCAGCTACGGCGTGTTCGGCGTGATGAGCCCGGGACTGTTCGGCTTTGGCGTATCGCTGGCGCTGGAACGCGATGGCGGGTTGCTGACCTACAAGCGAGCCTTGCCCATGCCGCCCGGCGCCTATCTGCTAGGCAAGATGCTGATGGCGATGCTTGCCGCGGCGATGGTGATCCTGTTGCTGCTGGCGATGGGCATCGGCATGGGGCATGTAACGATAACGGCAAGGCAGGCGGGTTTGCTGTTGCTGGTGGGCGTGCTGGGCGTGTTGCCGTTCTGCGCCCTGGGCATGCTGGTTGGTACGCTGATCAAGGGACAGGGAGCGCCGGGCGTGCTCAATCTGATTTATCTGCCAATGTCCCTTCTTTCAGGGCTCTGGGTGCCGATGAACGAGCTGCCCAAGGCATTGCAGCAGATTGCGCCGGTCTGGCCGAGTTATCACCTGCATGAGGTGGGCTTGGTCGCCCTGGATATGGATCATGGACACGTCATGGAACACGTCGCGATCCTGATTGGATTTACCGTGGTGTTCCTGCTGATCGCAGCGAGGCGCCTGCGGCGTTACGGTTGAAGTACGATGCGACTCGGGAACACGCTGGTGCGGGGAGCGCAGCCATGACCATCCAGGCAACCCTTCGTAGCTGGTTTACGCCTGCGCCGGATTCTTACGCCGCGGGCAGCGTGCGCCGCGGCAAGTCCGTATGGGTGGACGCCGTGCATCTGCTTTGGTCGGTATGGGTGTTCATCGTCCCCGCCTTCGATCATTACACCTGGCAGTGGGCGTTCATCACGCTGGTGACCTATCCGATTTTCCTGCTGCTGTACGCCAAGAACTGTGTGGCGTCCCGCAAGCAAGTCACGACCTATGCCGGTGCGGTGGTCGCATTGGCTTTTGTGCTGATGCCCTGGTATCCCAGCAGCCTTTGCTATTTCATCTACGGCTGCGTGATGCTGCGCGGGTGCCGGACCAAAGGACTGTCCTACATTGGCATCTTGGCCATGCTCAATGTCCTCTGCCTGCTCGAGGCCTGGCTGCTGAATTATTCCTGGCAATCCGTGATATCGATTCCGGTCACTTGCTTCATTATCGGCGTCGTCATCAATGCGGAGATGACCAGCGGTGAGAAAGAGGCGCAGCTGAGGCTTTCGCAAGACGAAGTGCGCAGGCTTGCAGCGACCGCCGAGCGTGAGCGCATCGGGCGGGATCTCCACGATCTGCTGGGGCATACGCTCTCGCTGATCACCTTGAAGCTGGAGTTGTCGCGCAAGCTTTTCGATCGCGACAACGAAGCCGCGCGACGCGAACTGGAAGAGGCCGAGCGCGTGGCGCGTCACGCGCTGGCGGAAGTGCGGGCGGCGGTGACGGGTATCCGTTCCACCGATCTGGCGGCCGAGCTTGCTTCGGCCCGGCTGCTGCTGGGATCGTCCGCGGTAAGCCTGGATTACGGCGCATTGCCTGATTCATTGCCGCAAGACATCGAACGTGCCTTGGCCCTGGTCATTCGCGAGGCCGTCACCAATATTCACCGGCATGCGGCTGCAACTGAAGCCAGCGTGCGCTTTGTTCGTAGCGTGGAAAAAATCGAGATGCAGATCAGCGACAACGGCAAGGGTGGACTAAGCGCCTACGGCAATGGCGTCAACGGCATGTGTGAGCGGGTGCGCGCCATCGGCGGTAGCATGGAGATCGATTCGCCGCCGCGTCGCGGTACGCGTCTGCAGATCAGTGTGCCGGTGCCGCAGAAAACACTTTCGTCCGCGAACGCATCGGCATCGCTGGCTTCACACGACGACTATGCGCGGGGTGCCGCATGATCCGCGTCTTGCTGGCCGAAGATCAGGCCATGGTGCGCGGCGCGTTGTCGGCGCTGTTGAATCTGGAATCGGATATCGAGGTGCTTGGCTCGGCGGCCG
>Ga0153933_1000359_pt1 | contig 17716 bp, 17 predicted proteins | sample TSNJ017MetaG_FD_102275 | JGI IMG/M metagenome (GOLD analysis project Ga0153933, IMG submission 102275) | Attine ant fungus gardens microbial communities from New Jersey, USA - TSNJ017 MetaG | ecosystem: Host-associated > Fungi > Mycelium > Unclassified | place: USA: New Jersey, Wharton State...
CATGGCGACGACCGGGTATTTGAGGGATTTGGCTGAAGGCCTGGTCGCGCTGAGCCGCCCCGCCGAAGCGTTGGACACACTCGATCAGGCGAGAAGGCGCATCAATGCCAGTGGGGAGCTCCTGCATCTCCCCGAATTGCTGCGCCTACGCGGCGAGGCTTTAGCGCAAATGGCATCGGTTGATGCTGAAGCGCAGCTCAGCGACGCGCTCGAGGCCGCGCGGCGCCAGGGAGCTGCGGCTTGGGAACTGCGAACCGCTATCAGTCTTTGCAAGCTGCACCAGCGGCGGGGCGATGCCGGCAAAGGCGCCGACCTTCTCGCATCGGTGTACGCTTGCTTCCGAGAAGGCTTTGAAACGGCGGATCTCCGCGTGGCGGCTGATCTGCTCGGCACGCTGGGCCGCCGCCCGACGACGAAGTCGACGGACGTGCTTGCGAGAGCCCCCGTCGATCAGGGGCAGCAACGCGGACAGCGAGACCGATGCGTGATCGTGAACACGCCGGCTCTCCTTGATCGCAGGACCTAGATCAAGATCTGCCAAGAACCTCGCGTGGTTCGATTCCGCAAGGATCGAAACAACGACAAAAACAATCGTAATATCAATGGTTTAACGCATAATAGCGCTTATTAACTCGCAATTAGCAGCGGGCTGGCCGAACCTATGCGGGCGTAGATCGATCGGACGGCTGCACTGATTGCGGTCGCCAAATCGACCCGCCTTCGGTTCGGATTGTGCAAATGGACAGCTTGAGCGCTCTACAGGCATTCGTACGTGCTGCCGAAGTACGGAGCTTTACAGTCGCTGGCCGGCAGCTCCGCGTGTCGCCCTCCGCGATCGGCAAGGCGGTCGCACGGCTTGAAGAACGCCATGGCGTGCGATTGTTTAATCGCAGCACCCGTACGGTCGCACTTACGCGAGAGGGGCAAGTGTTCCTCGAGAGCTGCCGCCGCATTATTTCGGAGATTGCCAACGTCGAGAAGGAATTCGCACAAGGAAAGCGCGCTCCCAAGGGACGGTTGCGCGTTAGCTTGCCACTGCTGAACGGGGCGCTCGCGGCCAATCTCTCAACCTTTAAGCGCGAATATCCAGACATCGAGCTCGAAATCGACATAGATGATCGCTTGGTCGACGTCATCGACGGCGGATTCGACGTGATTGTCCGTGCCGGCGATATCGAAGACTCGCGATTGATGACGCGGCGTATTGCGTCCTACCACCTTGAGCTCGTCGCATCGCCCGATTACCTCGACCAAGCCTATTGTCTTCAGAAGCTCGATGACCTGCCAAACCATACCTGCCTCTACCTGAAGGACCCAATCTCAGGAAGGGTCCAGCGTTGGCCGTTCGCGGACGATAGGTTCGCCGATACGACTTTTCGCGTAGGCGCGATCGCCAACTCGACGGAGGCGATTGTCACACTGGCGACACGGGGAATGGGAATTGCGTGCGTACCCGATTTTGCCGTCAAACAGCATCTCGCTGACGGGACATTATGCCGGGTTCTTGTTGGCGCGGTTCATTATGAAGGGTGTCTCAAAGCGATTTGGCCGTCGAGCCGCTACCTGTCCCCGAAGCTGCGTGCGTTCATCGACTTCATGGTGCAACACGGACTATCGCCGGTTGACGTCCCTAAACCGGGCCAAATGTCTGAAGCCGCAGCAGACCTGATTCCGACAAAGTTGGGAATGACGTCGCCTCCTGCGAGGCTTCTGGCGGTCGGATAGTTGCGTTCGCGGAAACGGCTCGGCAGCAACCTGGAATGTCCTGAGGAAATCGGTCATGCAACGCATCGGTATCGTGACCTCGCCGAGCTTCCACATGGATGTGGTGGCTAGTTCCGTGTTCGAGATGGCCAATTCGTGCCTGGGCGAGCGCCGCTATGACACGTGCTTTGTGTCGGAGAACGGAGGATTGATCGCGACGCCGACCGGTCTGTGCGTCAAGACAGAGCCGTTCGACACATCGAAGGCCTTCGACACCCTGATCATCGATGGCGGCGATGTGGAGCAAGGATTTTCGAACCACTTCCTCACTTTCGTCCGATCCGCGCCGTGTATTTCGAGACGCGTCGCAGCGATCGGTGCTGGCGCCTTTGCTTTGGCGGAGGCTGGGCTTTTGGACGGGAGAAAAGCGACGACGCACTGGGCTCGCGTGTCTGAGCTGAGGTCACGCTTCCCAAGCGTCGCAGTGGAGGATGACAGAATATTCGTCGTGGATGGATCGATCTGGACCAGCGCCGGCATGACCGCCACATGGGACTTATTGATAGCGATGGTTGAAATGGATGTGGGGTGGCGCATTGCGCGAGACATCGCAAAACGGATGGTGATGTACCATCGTCGCTCGGGCGGGTTTCCTCAGGTTTCGACCATGCTGCAGTTGGCGCCGAAGTCGGACAGGATACAAAAGGTGTTGGCCTATGCCGAGGAACACCTCCGCGCGCCTCTCACGATTGAAGCGCTCGCCAGAGTCGCAAATCTAAGCCCCCGTCAGTTCACGCGGGCGTTCCGTTCCGAAACGGGAGAGTCGCCGGCAAAGGCCATAGAGATGCTCCGGCTAGAGGCTGCGCGCGTCATGATGGAGCAAGGACGTCACCCGATGAAGCTCATCGCGTGGCAGACGGGCTTCGTCGATAGGGAGCGGATGAGGAGAGCCTTTCACAGGGCGTTCGGGCAACCGCCCAAGGCGGTCAGCCGGACGGCAAGAAACGGAGCAGCTACGCAGACTCGCACAGCGGTTCCGCGTTGGGACGGCGGCGGCCTAAATGGCTTCTTCTCCTGACGTCGCATCACTCCACAAAAGCCGTGCCGTCAATATCGACGAGCCAATTCCGCCGGCCCAGCCGCGGAAACATGACCACGCCTCGTCAATGGCTCTGAGCAGCCGGGCTGAGCGCGGCTTGGGCCACGCATACGGGCGGCCGCCCGTTTATCAAACTTGCAGGTCTTGCGTGCGCCAGTAAGTCTTTCGGACATCTCGGCGAAGGATCTTGCCGAAGGACGACAAGGGCATCTGCTCGAGGAAATCGATCCTCTTTGGGATCTTGAAGCTCGACAGATGCTTCTTGCAGTGGGCGATGAGCTCAGTTTCGTCCGCCGCATGGTCGCGCTTCAGCGTCACGGCGGCCACGACAACCTCGCCCCATTTCGGATCGGGCGCGCCGACGACAGCGGTCATCGCGACGGCCGGATGCCGGTAGAGCACGTCCTCAATGTCGTTCGGGAAGATGTTCTCGCCGCCGCTGATGATCATGTCCTTCTTGCGGTCGACGATGTAGAGATAACCCTCCTCATCGAAACGCCCCATATCACCCAGCGTGAAGAAGCTGCCGCGTTTTGCTTCGGCCGTGGCGGTCGGATTGTTGAAATACTCGCGGATGATCGTCGCACCGCCGATATGGATCTCTCCGACATCGCCGTTGGGCACGACCTTGCCATTGTCGTCGCGCAGCTCGACAAACATGCCGAGCACCGGCCGGCCGACCGAACGGACTTTGCGGGTCTGATCCTCGGGGCGCAGGTTTGTCACCAGGCCGACTTCGGTGGCACCGTAGAACTCGTTGAGACCCGCGTTCGGCAGCCTTTGCAGGATGGCCTCCTTGGTATGCGTCAGGAGCGGCGATCCGCCGCTCAAGAGCAGGCGCAGGGATCCGAGGTCGAACCGATCGATATCTTCGCTGGCGACCATGGAGGCCCACATGGTTGGCACCATAAACGTCCAGGTCGCCGCCTCCCGATCGATTATCGCAAAGACATTGGCCGGCGCGCTGTCGCTCGTGACGATCACGGTGCCGCCGCGGAAGATCTGCAACAGAGCAAACAGTGCGGGCGCTTCGTGGAAAAGCGGCGCCGCCACAAGCTCGCGGTCGTCTTCGGTGATGTCATAGACGGTGGCAATGCGGCGCAGGCAATCGGCGAATTCGCGGTGCGGGTTGATGCAACCCTTCGGAAACCCCGTGGTGCCCGAGGTGTAGCCTTGGAAGTAGCAGGCCGAAAGATCGGCTGGCTCGGCGGGCGGGGTGTCAGAGCTGGCGGCGACAAGCGCCTCGTACCCATAGACGCGATGAGCAGGCGGGCCGTCGGTGACGACATAGCGGTCGGCGACCGAAGGAAGTTTCGCCCAGAGGGATTCCACGATATCCGTGAAGGCGGTGTCAAAAACAAGCGCCCTCGCCCCCGAATGGTTGACGACATACTCGATCTCGGTGGCGACAAAGCGGAAGTTTAGCGGAACGACGGCGAGGCCCATCAGCGCGGCTGTTTGATAGACCTCGATGTAACGGCTGCTGTTCTGCATGAGCAGGGCAATACGGTCACCGGGCTTTAGGCCCAATCCGGCAAGACCGTTGCCCAGACGGCAAGCCCGTGACCACAGCTCGGCGTAAGTCTGCACCCCCAAGGCGGAGATGATAGCGGACTTATGAGGCGTGTAGGTGGCGTACCAATGCAGCGCATCGCCAATTCGACTCGGCATGTCGGCCTCCTCCCTGACTGGTCTTTGTGTCGAACGATCGTACGTCCGTTGATCGAGGCCGGGAGCGCCGCGCCGTGAGCGCGGTCCATTCCCGGCCGCGCCGCGCTCAATCGGGTAGGTTGTAGCCAACCTCGGCGAGCCCGATGAGATCACCCGACGAGTCCTTTGCCTCAATGGCGATCTGAACCCAGTTCTTGCCCGAGCCGTAGTGATGCTTTTGCTTCACCTTGCCGGTGGCCGTCACGGTTTCGCCGACCTTGACCGGCTTGGTGAATTTGGCATCGACGAACCGGATCGAGCCGCCCTCTTTTCCAATGACGCCCCAGGCGCGGGTAACGACCGACGCGAGCGTCGACATGGTCATCATACCGTGCCCGACCGTCTCGGGAATGCCGAATACCTTGGTGCGCGCCGCCCATTCCTCATTCGTATGCACGGGATTCATATCGAGAGAGGCCAGAGCGTAGCGATCGATGGCGGGTTGGGCGTAGGATTGGACAATCGGCGGAAAGCTGAAGCCGGTTTCAATGGTCTTGAACGTAACGGACATCGGAGGTTCTCCGCGCTCAAGCGTTGGCGAAGCGGGCGACATCCGCTCGCGTTTCCGGAAGGATCAGCGAACACCACCAGCGCGCCTTGAGGTCGCCTTGCTCATTGTGAAAATCGAGCAGCATCTGGATATAGGGCTTGCCGCGCTGGGTGAATTTGTCGGCGGTTGTGATCGTCGTGGTGATGACCTCGCCGTAACGGAAAGGTTCGATGATCTCGATGCGCTGCCGTGGGTTACGGGCGCCGGGCGTGCGGATCCAGGTTCCAATGCCCTGTTCACCGAGGCTGTAGAAAGCAATCGTGGTGACGAAGATCGGATGCTGAAGGAGTTCGCCGGTGGGCGAGTTCTTGCGGGCATAGTCCGGATCGACCATCAAAGGATCGGTTTCGCCGCAAGCCCGATTGTACGCGAGGATGTCCTCCTCAGTGATCTTGAAGGTGCGCTGCCCCGGGCCGCTTTGGCCTACGGTCGCTTCCTCCCAGGTTTCGTAGGCCTCCCAGCCAATCATAAAATCGCGGGGGAAATGCTTCTGCTTCTCTGTTTCGATATAGCGATCCAACCTGCTAGGAACGGGCATCAGGGCGCATCCTTGATTTTGTCGAACGTTCGTTAGATTTTTTATCGAACGATCGTTAGAGAATCAAGGCCCCGGCGAAGGAATTTATCAAGATGGCCGTCGAGACAGCGACGAAGAGCGAAAAACCGCGAGGTGCCAAGAAGATGCCGCTCACCAAGGGCGCGCAGGCCAAGGCCCGGATCATTGCCGAGGCGGAGACGCTCTTCAACCAACAGGGCTTCGACGGCGCTTCGATGCGCGACATCGCGGCAGCCGCCGAGATGCAGCCTGCCTCCGTCTACTACTACTTCGTCTCGAAGGAAGAACTGCTGTGGGCGGTTTGGGAGAAAGGCGGCATCGAGCTGCTTGAGCGGGTCAAAAACGCAATCGCCGATAAAACCGATCCCTGGCAGCGGATGGAAACGGCCTGCATCGCACACACCATGGGCTTACTTGACTGGCGCCGAGCAAACCAGGCGCTCTTCGTGATGCCGCCGTGGCACTATCCTGAGAGCATTGCCGGACGCGTTATCGCCCTGCGCGACGAGTACGAGAAGATATTCATCGGCCTGATTGATGACCTGCCGCTACGCAAGGGCATCGATCGTCGCTACTTTCGCCTCTCCCTCATCGGATCGCTTTCCTGGGCTCTCTTCTGGTTCAAGAAGGAACGCGACACACCGGCCGCCATAGCAAAACAAATGCTCGCGATGCTACGTGCAGGCGTCGAGGACGCGAGTTAGGCATAGGGCCGCGCCGATCAGCGAGTTCAAAGGCGTCAGTTGCATTCACATCCTGTTCGCCAGGACCGGTGCGAACTGCGTGGTGATTGCGATCTTCGAAAGGATATGCAACGAGCCCTCAAAGGGCCCACTTCCTCGCCACCCCATCCAGAGTAAAATATGTATGTCCGACGACATTTCTGTTGAACGTGAGATCACGGCGATCAGGGCTTTGCGCTTTCAGTCAAATCACGCAATTGCCCGGCACGAGGGGGGTCCTGCGCTCGCTATTTTACGCGACGATGCAAGAATTATCGCGAGCGGCGGCCAACTGTTCGATGGTGCTACCTCCATGGGCCGTGCGTTCGAGCAGAGCTTTGCCGATCCGCAATTTGTTACGTTTGTCAGGCGTCCTGAAACGATCGATGTGAACGGCACGACGGCCGCCGAAGCAGGAGCCTGGGAGGGAATTTGGAAGTCCCATGTTGTCCACGGTAAATATTTGGCCAGATGGCACCGTGAACTAGCCGGGTGGCGCATCGTCTCCGAACTCTATATCCCGCTTGGATCCACCGCGGCGGCGTAGTCCGGGAGCCGCGCAATCCACGTCAAGCCTGAAGCGGCTCAAGCAATATGTGACAGAGACATCAGGCAGTCGTCTAGCGTCGGAGGCGGCAATCCGCCGTTCGGCGCTTTTTATTCAAGCGCTCCGACGTCGGCCAAGGCAGCGACCAACGTACCGGCATCCGCGATTCGCATGCCTGCGAGATTAACCCGCCCGGAAGGCGCGAAGTAGATGCCGTGCCTTACACGCATGGCATCGATTTGACGTGGCACGAGCGCTGGGTTCGAGAACAGGCCGCGCTGGTTCGCCAAGAACTGCAACTGGGGTTCCAACGCCGCAATGGATCGCCTGACGTCGACTATCCGTGCGCACATCCTAACGAGTTCATCTTGCCAGACGCGCCGCAGATCTGCGGATTCGAGTATAGTGCGTATTCCACGGATGGTGATCAGCGATTGCAGGCGATCGTGATCACGGATTCCAGACGATGGTGATCACTTGCGGAGGCGAACACGACTGACGTGTTTAATGTGTGCTGGAAATGGTCTTCCTGGTCAAGACAGACGGGAGGGTTTGGAGATCGGTCCGGCGGTCCATGGGAGGGCCCCGCGCGCGGCGCGGAGTGGCCCCACGAGCGACGCAGCGGCGCGCGCGGGAGGGACCTGTGGGCCGGTGGGGCGATCGGGCGTGCGGTGGTCACGCGTTTGTCCTATCGTCGGCCCGCCGACGCAGGCTGTCGCCCTTGAGCTCGATGCGGTGTGCATTGTGAATGATGCGATCCAAGATGGCATCGCCAAGCGTGGGATCGGCAATCACGTCATGCCATTGCGACACGGGGAGCTGACTTGTGATCAACAATGATCCCTTGTCGTAGCGATCATCGACGATCTCGAGTAGATCACGACGCTGGTCGGCGGAGAGCGGTTCGGGTCCCCAGTCGTCAAGGATGAGTAGATTGACGCGCTCCAGCGCCGCGATCAGACGGGCGAGACGGCCTTCGCCACGCGCCTGGGCGAGATCGGCGAACAAGCGGGGCACGCGCTTGTAGAGGACGGAGAAACCATCGCGGCATGCTCTGTTGCCGAGCGCGCAAGCCAGCCAGGACTTACCGGTGCCGGTCGGGCCGACAATCACCAGATGGTTGTGATCGCGGATCCATTGGCCGGAGGCGAGGGTCTGGAAGAGCGAACGGTCGAGACCGCGCGCGGTGCGATAGTCGACGTTCTCGATGGTGGCGGCCTGGCGGAGCTTGGCATTGCTCAAGCGGCGCGTGAGGCGACGGTTGTCGCGGGCGGTGACCTCGCGATCGACGAGGAGGCCGAGCCAATCGGGGTGCGGCATCTCGGCGGCCTCGGGATTGTTCTGCAGTTCGATGACGGTATCGGCCATGGCAGTGAGGCCGAGTGCGCGCAGGCGTTCGACGGTCGGATGGATGAGCACGATGATCTCCTGATCAGTTGTAGTAACCGCGGCCGCGGATGTTGGCGTGGAAGAGGATGGGTGCGTCCTGGGTCGGAGGCGCGGTTTTGTCGGTGCCGTTCTTGAGGATGGCAGCGACCGATTTGTAGGAACGGGCATTGAGCAAAAGGGCACGGGCGCAGGCGGCGTCGACGCGCTCCTGGCTATAGCGTTTGACCAGCCCGAGAATGCCGATGGCCGAGCGGAAGCCCTGCTCCGGATGCGGCCGCGAGCGCAGGATGACGTCGATCAGGGTCTCGGCGTCGGGCCCCACCTTGGCGGCTTCGGAGCGGATGCGCTCGTGGGTCCAGTCGCGGTAGCGGCGATGCGAGCTTGGCATATGCTCGGGGATCGTCGTCGGACGATGCGGCAGGGTGCTGCGCAGATGCGAGGCGACACGCTTGCCGCGCAGGAAAATCTCGACGGTTTTGAGGGTGATCCGTGCCTCGACCTCCTGATGCACGAGGTGGTGAGGCACGCTGTAATAATGTTTGGCAATCTCGATATGATAGTCGAGATTGACCCGGCAGCGCTTCCACTCGGCATACTCGTAGGGCTCATCCGGCAAAGGGGTCAGCGCCGGGCGATCGAGCTCCTCGAACAGGTCGCGCCGGCTTCGTCCCCAGCTCCGGAGAGGTCGATCGTTCAGCTCGACAAGGAGCGCGTAAATTGCCTCGTTGAGGGCGGCGAGCGAGAAGAAGCGGCGGTTGCGCAGGCGCGCCAGAATCCATCGCCCGACGATCTGGACCCCGACTTCGACCTTGGCCTTGTCGCGCGGACGATACGGCCGCGCCGGCACAATGGCGGTGCGGTAATGGCGGGCGAGATCGGCATAGGTCCGGTTCACCATCGGCTCGTGAAAGCAGGCCCGGGTGATGCCGGCCTTCAGATTGTCGCTCACCGTCTGCCGGGCGGTGCCGCCGAAATAGGCAAAGGCGCGGACGTGCGAGCCGATCCAGTCCGGCAGGCTCTGGCTGAGGCTGGCCTCGGCGTAGGTGTAGTTCGAGGCACCGAGCACGGCGACGAAGATCTGCGCGCTGCGCACCTCGCCGGTGAGCCCGTCAACCACCTCCATGGTGTGGCCAGAATAGTCGACGAACAGCTTCTCGCCGGCGACATGAACCTGGCGCAGGGTCGGCTTGAGGCGGCTGGCCCACTCCCTGTAGCGTTCGCAGAACCACGAATAGCTGAAACTGTCGGAGTGGGAGCCGCAATACTCCTCCCACAACAACATCAGCGTGACGTTCCTCCGCCGCAGCTCGCGATGCACGAGCGCCCAATCCGGCTGCGGCCGCTCGTCGCTGGGCAAATCGGACGGTGGCGGAAACAGCCGGTTCTCGAGCCGGACATCGTCATCGAGCTCCGGCGGCAACGGCCAGGTCAGGCCGGCCCGGCGCGCTAGGTCGAGGTACTTGTTGACCGTGCCCTGGGCCAGGCCGAGGCTGCGGGCAACCGCGCGCTGCGACATGCCGACGCTGTAGTGCAGGCGTAAAACTTCGCGAATGTGGCGCATGGACAGTCTCTCTGTCGGCATCTCGATCCTCTGCTGTCGGGCAAAAGATCAAGCTACCTGGGTTGCAGACTGTCAGTGGTGTCCGGCTCGCTGTCCCCGATCATGATCCGCTGGAAATAGCGATCACGATCCTGTGGAATTGGTGATCACGATCCCCTGGAAACGGTGATCACGATGCTCTGGAATGAGTGATCACGATGGCCTGGATTGGTGATCACGATCGTCTGGAACGCGCAAGTATAGTGCGCGTCAGAGCCGCACCGTGGTCCGGAGGCATGGACCAGCTTACGCGCGCCAGGTTGACCAAATGGCTGTCGATCGCGGTAACTTGGGTCGAATTGCGGGCGAGCACGAACAGCGCGCCAACGCGATCCCGATAGAGTCCAAAATTCTTGTCGCAGGAATATGCGACGAGCGCTTCGTCCACCGCGTCTAACACCAACCTCATTCCCGAGACATCTTCGTCGAGGCTGCGCCCCAGCCCCTGATAGGCAAGATCGATGAACGGGAAAAGGCAGCGTTTGGCCACGAGCTTGGCGACCTCCGACCACTGTCCGGGGTCGAGATCCGCGCCGGTTGGATTGTGGCAGCATCCGTGAAGCAAGACGACATCCCCCGGCTCCGCCCGTGACAGCGAGGTCATCATCTCGTCGAATAAAACCGTTTGGGTCGCGGGGTCGAAGTAGCGATACCAGCGAATCGTAGTGCCGGCAGCCTGGAATACGGGTGCATGGTTCGGCCAAGTCGGGGCGCCGAGCCAAACCCGCAAGTCCGGTCTCGCCGCAGCCAAGAGTTCGGCGCCAAGCCGCAACGCGCCACTACCGCCGGGAGTTTGAAGACCCGTCACTCCGCTGGCATTCGCCCCAAACACGAACGGCTGGAGCGCCGCGACAAACCTCATATCGCCTTCGGGACCGAGATAGGCCTTCGTGTCTTGGGTCTCCATCAGGATGCGTTCGGCCGATTTGACCGCCTGCATGATCGGCGTCGATCCGGCCTCGTCGCGATAGACACCGACGCCGAGGTCCAACCTTCCGGCCCGTCTGTCGCCTTGATAGGCCTTTATGAGGGCAAGAAGGCTATCGGGCGGGAGGGTCTTGAGCGTTTCGAACATGAAGCCTCGGCACTCCTATCGATCCAGTTGGTCGCTGGGACGAAGACGCTTGAGCAGGAGAGCTGAAACGAATCCGAGCGCTGCCAAGATCGAGAGGTAGATCCCGGGAGCCGCCCTGTTCCCGCTCGTAACGACGAGCCAGGACGTGATCAGAGGGGTAAAGCCTCCCACCAGGGCGGCGGCGAGATTGTAGGATATCGCGAGGCCACTGAACCGAAGACGTGTCGGAAAAAGCTCGGCCGCTATCGCGCCAAACGTACCCGACACCAGCGCGCATACCAACACCGCCATTGTGAATAGCACATAGATGTTTACAGCGTGACCCAAGATCGCCTGATAGAGCGGATAGCTGGCAACCATCACGAGGAACGTTCCTAACTGAAGAATCCCCCGTCTGGTTATGAGATCGCTGGCGAAGCCCACCGCGACAATGCCAAACGACAGCAAGCCTACCGCGTAACTGATGACCGAGGTCGCCGTTTTGACATCGTAGCCGGCCACGCCGCTCAAGTAAGGCGTCATTCCCACATTGAGAACAGCGATTAGGGCTTGGTTGATGCCAACGACGCCGACGCCGAGAAGAATCGACGCCCAGTGTGATTTGATCACTTCGAGGGCTGGGATACGCCCCGCCCGCTTTTCACCGAGCGTCTTGAACAGCTCGGATTCTTGCAATCGGCTTCGGAGCAAGAAGCCGAGCACGCCGAGCACGCCACCCACAGCGAAGCCGATCCGCCAGCCGTAAGATTGCATGGCGTCGACCGAGAGACAGGCGTGTAGCGTCGAGCTGACGAACACCGCGATAAAGCTGCCGGTGTTGACGCAGAAGAACATGATCCCGCAAGCGAACCCGGCCCGCAGGGGAGCTGTTTCGACGACATAGGTGATGGCACCGGGAAGTTCGCCGCCAACGCAACATCCCTGGAGGAACCGCAGGGCGATGAAAAGAATGGTGGCCGATAGGCCGATGGACCCGTAGGTCGGCGTAACGGCCATGGCTATAGTGGCCGCGGTCATCGTGATCAACGAAAGCAGGAAGGCTCTCCGCCGACCGAACTTATCGCCAATATGGCTGATGAATACACCGCCAATGGGGCGCGAGAGATATCCGATTGCAAAAACGGCGAACGTATTGACTAAGGAAACGGCAGGGTCTTCTGCTGGAAAAAATGCCTTGGCGATGTATTGCGCAAAAACGCCGTACACGATGAAGTCGTAGAATTCCAACCCGCCGCCGATGCTCGCGAGCGATATCGTCTTCCAGTCCAGCCGCGGAAAGAAGCGTCGTGACTCGACTTCGTTCAGAGCCGTCGCCGTACCGTCTGCCGATGAGTTCACTTACCATTCCTCCCACGCTGAAGAGCAATGACGCCTTTAGACCGCCGCACTCGTCGAAAGGCGCGCGGCAGCTTGACGAACGGCCTTGGCCCGGCCGGCGTATCTGGCCGCGCTGGCCGACTGCAACTTGTCGAAGACGTCCTTCGGTGCCGTTCGCGGGGTGCCGGCATTGAATGGCGGTGCAGGATCGTATTCCAGAAGAAGCTGCACACTTTGCGCGGCTTCCGGACCGGCGATCTTACCAACGACCTCCAGCCCCATATCTATTCCGGCCGTGACCCCGCCGGATGTGAAGAGGGACCCGTCGACCGTCATTCGCTCGTGTGATGCGATTGCGCCAAACGAAGCCAGAAAATCAACTGCTTGCCAATGAGTGCTGGCCCGTCGACCGTTGAGCAGTCCGGCAGCGCCGAGAATCAGAGATCCGGTACAGATGCCGAAGACATAACGAGCGCAGGCTGCCTGTTTTTGTACGAAAGCGACAAGCGGCTCATCCAGCATAGCGGCATCGACGCCAGGTCCGCCGGGCACCACCAACAGGTCATACTGAGGCGCGCGGTCAAATGTTTGCGTGGGTGAAAACGCGAAGCCGCGGCCGGAAACGACGGGCGCCATCGTATGGGCGACCAGCTCGACTTTCCAATCCGGCACCGAACTGAGGACTTCGAGCGGGCCCGTGAGATCGAGTTGGGTGATCCCCGGGAACATGACCATTCCAACGCCAAAAGCGGTCTCTGACATTTTGCTGCACTCAAGCTTGCCGACGATGGTCAAGTTTACTATCGAGCAGCATGGCGAGAACGACAAAGCACCCACCTTTTGCGCCAATCGCTCCGCGGCGCGTCGTCTTCCTGGCGTATGCGGACCACCAGCCGCTCGACCTCGTCGGGCCACTTCAGGTGTTCGCACTCGCCAATCGCGAGGGCGCTGCGCCGGGCTATGAAATCGTTATCGCCGCAACGCAGCGCGGTCGCGTGGAAGCTTCGGCCGGTCCCAGCCTTATGGTGGACCACGGCCTTGAGGTGCTTGATGGCGCCGATACTCTCATTGTCCCGGGCGGCCCCGGTGTTAAGGCGGCGGCACGGGAGGCCCGCCTTCTAAAAGCGCTTCGCCGCGCCGCGGGCTCGATCCGTCGGATCTGCACGGTGTGCACAGGAGCCTTTCTTCTTGCAGAAACGGGCTTGTTGACGGGAAAGAAGGCCACGACACATTGGAGAAGCTGCAACGAGCTCGCAGCGAGATATCCTCGCATCACCGTTCTCAGCGATCCGATCTTTGTGCGCGACGGCGCAATCTGGACGTCGGCGGGGGTCACCGCCGGAATAGATATGGCCCTCGCCCTGGTCGAGGGGGACTACGGTCAGGCATTGGCCGCGCGGATTGCGCGCAATTTGGTAGTTTACCTGCGCAGGCCGGGCGGCCAGGCGCAGTTCAGCGAACCACTCGCATTGCAGCAAAAATCCAATCCGGGCGACTACGGCAGATTGATCGAATTGGTGGAGTCGTCGCTGAACCGTTCATGGACGATCGATGAACTCGCAAAGACATCGGGCCAGTCCTCGAGAACTTTTCAGCGCCGATTCACCGAAGCGATTGGTCAGTCACCCGCCGCAGCGGTGGAACTGCTTCGGGTGTCGCGCGCCCGTTTGATGCTGGAGACGACCAACGCTCCGCCCGCGGTCGTAGCGTCGCGCTGCGGGTTCGGCACGCAAGAGCAGATGCGACGGGCGTTTCATCGCCGGCTCGGCGTAACGCCAGGATGGGTACGGGAGCATTTCGGCAAATCCAGATGACGGCGAGCTTCCCGCGACGTCGATCAATTGCTTCGGTAGGCGAGCGAGCTTCGACCGGTTGTCGCGCGGCGCAAGGCACTCGGCGGCTGCCCGTATATTTTGAGGAACGCCCGTCGCATTCGTTCCTTGTCTTTGAAACCGACATGCCGGGCGATCATCTCAATCGGCTCGATGCTGTCCTGCACGCGAGGCAGAGCCACCTCCGCACGCAAGCGCTCGATCACGCGAGCAGGGGTATCACCGGTCTCTTTGAGAAACAGGCGCGCAAACTGGCGCACGCTGATCCGCGCCGCCTCGGCCATGCGCTCGACAGAAAGCTCCTCGTGAAGATGATCGCGTGCAAACTTCAAAGCGTCTCGGACCCGATCCGAGGGTGGCTCAAGTTCAAGGATCGTTGAAAACTGCGATTGGCCGCCCGACCTGCGGTGATAGACAACCATCTCGCGCGCGACCGCTTTCGCGATATCGATGCCGAAATCATCTTCGATCAAGGCCAGCGTCAAATCGATGCCGGACGTGATACCTGCCGAGGTCCAGACATTGCCGTCCCTGGCAAAAATCCGATCCACATTGACGCGCACTTTCGGATAGCGCCGCTGCAGCTCCGCCGCATAACGCCAGTGGGTCGTTGCCACCCTCCGGTCCAGCAATCCGGCCGCCGCCAGCAAAAAGGCGCCGGTGCAAACACTGGCCACGCGCCGCGCGCGCGGTGCCAAATTCTTGATGAGCGTAACGGTGTCGGGATCGGCTTCAAGGGCCCGGTTAACCGGACCGCCGGCGATCAAGAGCGTATCCAAGTGTTTGCCGGGCAAAGCTTTGATGGTTTCGATCGGCACGCCTGAGCAACTGACGACCGACCCGCCATGGACCGAAAAAACGCCGGCCTCATAGGCCGAGGGGTTGATTGTCGTCGCCAAATTCAACGCGCAGAGCGGCCCGCTCATATCGAGCAATTCGAAGCCCGGAAACACGATGATCCAGATTGGTCGGCAGTCCGAAGCCATGGCGAGCCACCTTTTCGCTGCGTCATTCTTCGTCCGAAACCCGCCAAAGGTCAATCGTTCATGACCGAATTTATGGCATATATGTCATTTCGGCCATCCAAACGTTGCACTAGCGTGCCGGCGGTCGCAACCGCAAAGGACAGGCCATGGCGCTTCCGCAGACAGATCTTCCCTCGCTCAACAAGCTTCGCGTGGCCACCTCGCCCGAGGGCGTGCCTCCATTCCGGGTCGGCATCCTGGTCGGCCCCGGCTTCATTCCGATGGACATGGTCGGCGTCCAAACCGTGTTCGGCCTGCTGCCGGGTGCCGAAATTCATCTGGTTTGGAAAACGACCGAGCTGGTCGAGGGCTTTCCGTCATGGTGGACCAAGCCGACAACGGCTTTCGGCGATTGCCCGAAGCTCGACGTGATCGCCGTTCCGATGTTGCCGCCCGAGATCCAGAATGACCCCGAGGTTATCGCGTTCGTCGCCGAACAGGGCCGCGCCGCGCGATTTGTGATCGGTATTTGCAACGGCGTTCTTCTGCTCGGCGCCGCCGGACTCCTCAAGGGCAAGCGCGCCACGACGGGCCACAACTCACTATCGATCTTGCCTCAATTGGGAGCGTCGGAGACCTTGAACGCCGACGCGGGCGTCGTAGTGGACGGCAACCTCTTCACGGCCGGTCCGGGCGTTGGAAGCTTCGAAGCCGCACTGCTTGTCGCCGCACAAGCCTTCGGACGTCCCGCCGGCGAACTCGCCGAACTCATCATCGAGTATGACCCGCACCCGCCTTTCGGGACCGGAAAGGTCAGGAGCGCACCGGCGCCGCTGGTCGCAAGCTTCGAAGGCCTGATGGACGAGATGATTGGGCACTACCGTAAGGGCGCCGTCGGAGCGTTCGCGGGACAATCGGCCTCCTGAGCCAAGGTCCATCCCGGTCGTCGTGCGGGACAATCCACGACCTTCGACCGAGCCGTCACAACACACAAGGAAATCTTCATGTCATTCCAAACGCGGAAACTGCACGCCAACGGGCTCGATTTCAGCGTTCGCGATAGCGGACGCGTTGAGCCTGCGTTGGTCTTCGTCCATTACTGGGGCGGCACCGGGCGGACCTGGGATCTGGTTGCCGAGCAACTGTCCGCGCAGCATCGCTGCATCGCGCCGGACCTTCGTGGCTGGGGCGAATCCGACAAGAAGGCAACCCGCTACGATCTGCATACCCACGCTGACGATGTCGAGGCGATTATTCAGTCGCTGGGAGTTTCGCACTATGTGCTCGTGGGTCAATCGATGGGTGGCAAAATCGCGCAAATCGTGGGCGCACGCAGGCCCGCCGGTCTGAAAGGCCTGGTGCTGGTGGCACCCGCGCCGCCGACCCCGATGGGCGTTCCAAAAGAGCAACGGGACGCAATCCTGGAGAGCTATCAGAGCCCGGCAGGCGTTGATTTTGCGCTCTCGATCCTCACCGCGAAGCCGCTTTCACCCGAACTCCGCAAGCAGGTCACCGATGACAGTCTTGGCGGCGCCTCCGCCGCCAAGCGGGCTTGGACGGAAGAGGGAATGACGCTCGATATCAGCGATCTGGTGGGTTCGATCAACGTACCGACCACCGTCGTTCTCGGCGACCAAGACAAAGTCGAAACCGAACCCGTGTTGCGACGGGAGTTGGCGAGCCGCATCCACGGAACAGAGTTTATCATTCTGCCCGGGGTCGGCCATCTCTCGCCGCTCGAGGCGCCGAGTGAACTGGCAGCCGCGATCGCGAAGGCGGTGTCGGCCATCCGCTAGAGAGCGGCTCGCCCCCCATTGTGCTTTGGTGGCGCCCCGTAGCTTTTCGGCCGGCCCAATGCGGAGCGTTGGAGCCGGCCGTGGCACCACGCAAAGTGTCGCAAAGCCCGGCCCCCTCCATCAAGGCTCGCCCATCAATGACTGATGGTGAGGGCCGCCTTCGTTTCGCCTTCAGCCGGACGGGTCGAGGCCGAGGCTTCGTGGTCGATGAACGCAACCGCCACGGCGCCAATGATACCCGCGATCGCGATGGCCTCGAAGGATTGCGCGGGTGGGAGATCAAGCGTCACCAGCCAGCCGATCAGAATAGGCGCGATAATAGAGCCGATCCGCCCGGCGGAGAAATTGAGGCCCACCGCCGTCGAGCGGATCGATGTCGGGTAGAACATTCCGCCGTAGACGTTGGTCAAAATCTGGGTCCCGAGCGTGAAGGCACCGAGCGCGCAAACGACGACGAACGTCAGGCCAGGTGCGACGCCAAATCCCATGGCGACCAGCGACACCGCTGACAGTGCGTAGAAGGTGAACAGCACCCATTTGGGGTGCAGCTTGTCGGACAACCATCCACCGCAAAGAGCACCGAGGCACGCGCCGATATTGTAGGCAATGACAAAGGACAAGGCGGATCCCAGACTGTAGCCCAGTGTCACCATCAGCTTGGTGAGCCAGGTGTTCAGCCCATAGAGCATGAACAGGCAGCAAAAATTCGCGACCCAGAACATGAACGTGCTGACGGCGCGACCGTCATGGAAGACTTGCGCGATCGGCGCCGCCTTGACCTGCTCCTCGCGTGGCAACAGGAATTTCTCGTCCTCCTGCAACGGATAGTGCGGGTCGATTTTCTTGACCATCAA
>Ga0153933_1000360_pt1 | contig 17711 bp, 17 predicted proteins | sample TSNJ017MetaG_FD_102275 | JGI IMG/M metagenome (GOLD analysis project Ga0153933, IMG submission 102275) | Attine ant fungus gardens microbial communities from New Jersey, USA - TSNJ017 MetaG | ecosystem: Host-associated > Fungi > Mycelium > Unclassified | place: USA: New Jersey, Wharton State...
GTTGCCGTCGCCAAGCCGCAAATCGACGACCGCGAAAGCAGGCGCGGCGCGTCCGATCTCGGCGATGCCGTCGGACACCGTGTCGCATGATGTCACCGTGAACCCGCGTGTCTCCATGGCGCGCGACAGGCGCTCCAGGAACGGCTTGTCGTCCTCGACGATGAGGAGCGATCGGTCGGTGTGATCATTCAGTTCGGCGATAGCGTTCACGGTCCATTTTTCCCTGTGGCAGACCGCAGGAATATGGGATTGGGTTGCGGCGCTGCCAAGGCAGCCGAAAGTCGAGGCGACTGCATCCTTAATGCCAGAGGCTACAATTGAGAACCGTTCTAGGAAGCAATCTCAGCTTCCGGCGCCGGTGCCTCGAAGCGATCACGTGGCCAGACGATCTGAACGACCGCGCCGTGATCGGGGAAGATGCGGTTGGTGAAGGACACCTTGGCGCCGGTCCGTTCGAGCAGCGTCCGCGCGATGAAAACCCCCAGGCCAAGGCCTCCGCGCTCGTTTTGGGCCTCATCTGCGCCTCTGCGGCGCGACAGATAGGGTTCGCCGATCCGTTTCAGCATGTCAGGCGCGATGCCGGGGCCGTCGTCGGAGATCACGATCTCGACCGTCTCCGCATTCCACCACGCATTCACCTCGACGGTCTGGTGCGCGAAATCGACGGCATTTTCGAGAATATTTCCGACACCATAAAGGATCGCCGGGTTGCGTGCGCCGACCGGCTCTGATGTGGCTGCGACAGCAAGCCGCACCTTGATATCGACACCGAAGTCACGATGCGGCGCCACCGTCTCCTCGATCAGCGTCGACAGCTTCATGTTGTCGAATGGCGCGCCGCTCGAAGACAATTGGGCAATCTTGCCGAGGATGTCGCGGCAACGCTGCGCCTGCTCGCGCACGGTCTTCAGGTCGCCCGCGATGGTTGGGTCCTGCACCGTCTTCTCGAGCTCGCGCGAGATCAGGAAGATCGTCGACAGCGGCGTGCCGAGCTCATGCGCGGCCGCAGCGGCAAGCCCGTCGAGCTGGGTCAGATGCTGCTCGCGCGTCAGCACCAGTTCGGTCGCGGCCAGCGCGTCGGAGAGCTGGCGCGATTCTTCCGTTACCTGAAAGGCATACAGGCTGGTGACGCCGATCGAGAGCAGGATCGAGAGCCAGACCGCGAGCAGATAGACCGGAGGCAGCACCAGGGGATCCTCGGCATCCCATGGCAACGGCAGATGGAAGTAGAACAGCGCCGAAGCGCAGGCGACCGCGAGGCAACCCAGCGCAATGGTCAGCCGGATCGGCAGCACGGTCGCCGAGATCAGTACCGGGACCAGAAACAGGAACGAGAACGGGTTCTGCAATCCGCCGGTGAAATACAACAGCGCGGCGAGCTCGACGATGTTGAGCGCGAGCAGGCCCGCGGCATAGACCGGCTCCAGCCGCTGCATCGGGTTGAAGGCGATCTGCAGCGCCAGATTGAGCATCGCCGAGAACGCGACGATGCTGACGCAGGGGACGATCGGCAGGTCGAATTCCAGCCCCTGGGCGACGATGAAGATCGCGACCAGTTGGCCGAGCGCGGCGAGCCAGCGCAGCCGCAGGATCGTATCCAGACGGACTGAGCTGCGTGGCTGGCGGAAATCGGAAGCGGCGACATCGGTCATGTCCGGACTCTAGCTGTGCTGTGGGCAGCGCACAAATCCGCGACTTACCCCAAGGCGGAGGTACAAGCCTTGCGCTTATTGTCGCAATGGCCCAATTGAACGGCCATATGCAACAGGGCCAGACCAAGGAGGGGCAACCCGCCGCCGACCATGATCGGTCGGCCGCGATCGATGTCGCGCATCTGGTCAAGGACTACAAGACCACCCGCGCCGTCGATGACATCACCTTCCGCATCGCGCGGGGCAGCATCACCGGGCTGCTCGGCGGCAACGGCGCCGGCAAGACCACGACGATCGCCCTGATCATGGGCCTGGTGCTGCCGACCTCCGGCAGCGTCCACGTGCTCGGTGCCAGGATTCCCGAGCAGAGCTACGACGTGCTCGGCCGGATGAATTTCGAAAGCCCCTATGTCGATATGCCGATGCGGCTCACGGTGCGGCAGAATCTGACCATCTTCGGGCGGCTCTATGCCGTGAGGCATTTGCGCGAGCGGATCGACCAGCTTGCCGCCGATCTCGACCTGAAGGATTTCCTCGACCGCGCCAACGGCAAGCTGTCGGCGGGGCAGAAGACCCGCGTCGCGCTGGCGAAAGCGCTGATCAACGAGCCTGACCTGTTGCTGCTCGACGAGCCGACCGCCTCGCTCGACCCTGACACCGCCGATTGGGTGCGGCAGCACCTCGAGACCTATCGCAAGGCCCGTAACGCGACCATCCTGCTCGCATCGCACAACATGCTGGAGGTCGAGCGTCTGTGCGACCGCGTCATCATCATGAAGCGCGGCAAGATCCAGGACGACGACAGCCCTGACCGGATCATGGCGCGCTACAACCGCGACACTCTGGAAGAGGTGTTCCTCGACGTCGCGCGGGGCCGGGCGCGCGAGGGCGCGACATGAGCGAGATCGTCAGCCGCCAGCACAGGGGGATATCACTGCATCGCATCAACGCGATGGTGCTGCGCTATTGGTACCTTCTGATGTCGTCATGGCCGCGGCTCCTGGAGCTGGTGTACTGGCCGGCGCTGCAGATCATCACCTGGGGCTTTCTGCAAACCTACATCGCGCAAACCTCGGGCTTCTTCGCCAGGGCCGGCGGCACGCTGGTCGGCGCCGTCATCCTCTGGGACATCCTGTTCCGCGGCCAGCTCGGCTTCTCGATCTCGTTCCTGGAGGAGATGTGGGCGCGCAATCTCGGCAACCTGATGATGAGCCCGCTGAAGCCGATCGAGTTCCTGCTGTCGCTGATGATCATGAGCCTGATCCGGCTCGCCATCGGCGTGATCCCGATGACGTTGCTGGCGCTGTTCTTCTTCGGCTTCAACTTCTACGCCATCGGGCTGCCGCTGATCGCCTTCTTCTGCAACCTGATCTTCATGAGCTGGTCGGTCGGGGTGTTCGCCTCGGCGCTGGTGCTGCGCAACGGGTTAGGCGCCGAAAGCATCGTCTGGACCTTGATGTTCGCGGTGATGCCGCTCGCCTGCATCTACTATCCGGTCGCGGTTCTGCCGGTCTGGCTGCAATATGTCGCCTGGGCCATCCCGGCGACCTATGTGTTCGAGGGCATGCGGTCGCTGCTGATCGAGCACGTCTTCCGGGCCGACCTGATGCTGTCGGCGCTCGCCATCAACGCGATGCTGTTCGCTGCATCTTTTGCGACCTTCCTTGCCCTTTTACGCAGCGCCAAGCGCCACGGGTCGCTGCTCGCAGGTGGTGAATAAATGTCACTTTCCCGTGGAATTCCGCTGTTTTAGCCGTTTAGGGCCCCCAAATTAACTCTGCGGTGCATTGACGCATTATGATGCATTCGTCAGGATGCTGCGGCGCAAAACGGGGGTCTGAACGACGATGCCGATTGGTGAATTTGGCGGTGCACCGCCACTGGCGGAAGGCAGTGCGGGTCTTACGACGCCGCTCTACTGGATGTACGAGATGGCGCAAGCGTCGCTCAATCCGGCGCGTGCGGTGACCGACGCCACCAAGATCCTGTTTCAGAATCCGCTCAATCCCTGGACGCACACCGAGTTCGGCAAGTCGGTCGCGGCTGCCTGCGAATTGTTCGAGCGCACCACCCGCCGCTACGGCAAGCCCGAGTGGAACCTGCCGACCACCGAAGTCAACGGCATCCGCACCCCGGTCGAGGTGCGTTCGATCTGGGAAGCGCCGTTCTGCCGCCTCTTGCATTTCGATCGCAAGCTGACCCGCCCGCTGCGCAGCCCGCAACCGCGCGTACTGATCGTGGCGCCGATGTCGGGCCACTATGCGACGCTGCTGCGCGGCACCGTCGAGGCGTTCCTGCCGACGCATGAGGTCTACATCACCGACTGGGCGGATGCGCGCATGGTGCCGCTCGCGGCCGGCCGCTTCGATCTCGACGACTACGTCGACTATGTAATCGAGATGCTGCACGCGCTCGGCGGCAACGTCCATGTCATCGCGGTGTGCCAGCCCTCGGTGCCTGTCGTCGCCGCAGTGTCGGTGATGGAAGCCAACAACGATCCGTTCGTGCCGCTGTCGATGACGCTGATGGGCGGGCCGATCGATACACGGCGCAACCCGACTGCGGTCAACAACCTCGCCGAAGAGCGCGGCATCGAGTGGTTCCGCAACAATGTCATCACCAAGGTGCCGTTCCCGCATCCCGGTGTGATGCGTGACGTCTATCCGGGGTTCCTGCAGCTCAACGGCTTCATCAGCATGAACTTCGACCGGCACATGGACGCGCACAAGTCGCTGTTCGCCAATCTGGTGAAGGGCGACGGCGATCTCGTCGACAAGCATCGCGAGTTCTACGACGAGTATCTGGCGGTGATGGACCTCACCGCGGAGTATTATCTGCAGACCGTCGACCTCGTGTTCGTCAAGCACGCGCTGCCGAAGGGTGAGATGACCCATCGCGGCAAGCCGGTCGACCCGTCGAAGATCCGCCGCGTTGCGCTGATGACGGTCGAAGGCGAGAAGGACGACATCTCCGGTCTCGGTCAGACCGAGGCGACCCACGCACTCTGCACCGCGATCCCCAATCATCGCCGCGTGCATTACGTGCAGAAGGGCGTCGGCCATTACGGCGTGTTCAACGGTTCGCGCTTCCGCTCCGAAATCGTGCCGCGGATCTCCGATTTCATGGTCTCCGCGGCCAATACGCGGCTGTCGCTGGTCGCCGCCGCCGAATAGGCGGCGTTCCGGGCGCGAATTCGGCGTCCGGATAAGCCTCTGAATTGACTAAAGGAATATCGAATCCAGGTCGGCTCAAGGGGTGAATATTGCCTCACTCCTTGAGCGTTGTTCGCTATCTGGATTCACTCAAAAAATTGCAGTTCCAACCCCTGCCGGTAGAGGTCAAGAACAGGCCAGCCCCTGTATATTGGGCAAATGATTTGTTTTTGCGCCGAGCGATTTCCCTGGCGGCGGATATGGCAGAATCCGGGCGAACTTCTTCTCCCCGGACTGTCAGACATGGCTACTCGCGCGCTTCTCTATCGGCGGCCTGCCGAACCGGCGACCCTTGTGGTCAGACACGGCTCCCAATTCTTCACCATCAGGCTGCGCCGGCACCGGCGCGCGCGGCGTTATACGCTGAGAATCCATCCGACCGACCGTGAGGCGATCCTGACCATGCCGCCGCGCGGCACGATCGCGGAGGCCAAGGAGTTTGCGCACCTCCATGGCGGCTGGATCGCCGCGCGTCTTGGCCGCTTGCCGAAGGCCGCACCCTTCCAGCCCGGTACGACGGTGCCGCTGCGCGGTGTTCCGCATCGTCTCGTGCACCGTGCCGGCGAACGCGGCACGGTGTGGACCGAGACCCGCGACAGCGGCGAGAAGGTTCTCTGCGTCGCGGGCGATGTCGAGCACATGGACCGCCGCGTGCACGACTTCCTCAAGCGCGAGGCGCGCAAGGATTTGCAGAAGGCCACGCAACTCCATGCCGCGGAACTCGGCGTGCGGGTGCGGCGGGTCTCGATCCGCGATCAGTCCAGCCGCTGGGGCTCCTGCACGTCGGCCGGCTCGCTGTCGTTCTCGTGGCGGCTGATCCTCGCGCCGCCCTTCGTGCTCGACTACCTCGCCGCGCATGAGGTTGCCCATCTGGTCGAGATGAACCACTCGCCGCGGTTCTGGAGGGTGGTCGACAAGGTCTGCGCGTCGGTTACCCGTGCCAAAAACTGGCTCGATACCCACGGTAACGACCTGCACCGCTACGGGATCGAGGAGTAGCGGGCGCTCTTCGCCTCACATCACGCTGTCATCGCCCGCGAAAGCGGGCGATCCAGTATTCCAGAGACGTCAGCGTCAAATCGAGAAGCCGCGGCGTACTGGATCCCCGCATTCGCGGGGATGACACCGGGAGTGTGGCGCGAGCTGTGCGCCTATCGTCCGCCGAACAGCCGGTCCACTAGCCAGCCATCGAGCCCCGCCGCGGCCTCGGGACGTGCGTTCGGGTTCGCCGCGGTGCGCGTCGGCGGTGGTGCGCGATAATAGCTGCCGCCTCCTGATGGCATTGGTGCCGGCGCTTGCGATGCCTGCATCTGCGGCGGCTGCCCCATCGGCGCCGATGGCGGGGTGATCTGCGACGAGATCTGAACCAGGTTCGCCGGTCCCCAATTGCCCTGCGAATTCGGGATCGCCGCGACTGGCACGCCCTGATGCGCGGCCTTCATGAAGCGGCTCCAGACTTCCACCGGCAGTCCGCCGCCGGTGGCCTTCCTGGTCGGCGAGTTGTCGTCATTGCCGAGCCAGACGCCGGTGACGAGGCTGGCGGTGTAGCCGATGAACCAGGCGTCGCGATAATCCTGGCTGGTGCCGGTCTTGCCGGCGGCGGTCCAGCCGGGAATCTCGGCCTTGCGTGCGGTGCCCGAGATCAAGGTCTCGCGCATCATGCTGTTCATCATCGCATCATAGCGCGGCTCGATCACCTGGTTGGGGGGATCGGCGGGCCGGTCGTAGAGCACCTTGCCCGCGCCGGTCTTGATCCTGGTCACCACATGCGGCGACACCGCGTAGCCCCCATTGGCGAACGGGGCGTAGGCGCCGACCATCTCGAGGACCGAGACTTCGGATGTGCCGAGCGCGATCGAGACGTTGGGCTCGAGCTTGGAGGTGATGCCGAGCCGATGGGCGGTGCGCACCACGTTCTTCGGTCCGACTTCCATGCCGAGCCGCACCGCGACCGTGTTCAGCGACATCGCCAAGGCCTGGGTCAGCGTCACCGAGCCGAAATATTCGTGAGTATAGTTCTCCGGCTTCCAGCCCTTGATGTCGAGCGGCGCGTCGGTGCGGATGGTGTCCGGCGTCAACCCGGCCTCGACCGCAGTGAGATAGACGAACGGCTTGAACGACGAGCCCGGCTGACGCTTGGCGGTGACCGCGCGATTGTACTGGCTCTCGGCATAGTTCCGGCCGCCGACCATGGCGCGCACCGCGCCGTCGGGCGACATCGCCACCAGTGCGCCCTGGCTGACATTGAACTTCACGCTCTTGGCGGCAAGCTCGTCGATCACGGCGGCCTCCGCGATGTTCTGCAGCTTCGGATCGATCGTGGTCTGCACCACGATGTCCTGGTCGATCTGGCCGACAAGGTCGTCTAGCACTTCGCCAATCCAGTCGGCGACATAGTTCACCGTGCCGGCGCCGGCCGGCTTCACGCTGATCGCGGCTTGAACGCTCGACGCCTTCGCTTGGGCCTCGGTGATGAACTTGGCTTCCGCCATCGCCGCCAGCACGATCTGCGCACGCTGCTCGGCGCCCTCGGGGTTACGGTTTGGCGCGAGGCGCGACGGCGATTTGACGAGACCCGCGAGCATCGCGGCTTCGCCGATGGTGACGTTTTTCGCCGACTTGCCGAAATAGCGCTGCGCCGCGGCCTCGACGCCGTAGGCGCCGGACCCGAAATAGACGCGGTTGAGATAAAGCTCGAGGATCTCGTCCTTGGAATGCTTGCGTTCCAGCCACAGCGCAAGCTCGGCCTCCTGCAGCTTGCGCTGCATGGTGCGCTCCTGGGTCAGGAACAGGTTTTTGGCGAGTTGCTGCGTCAACGTCGAGCCGCCCTGCGAGACGCCGTGATGCAGGAGATTGGTGATCGCCGCGCGCAAAATGCCGAGCGGGTCGACGCCGAAATGCGAATAGAAGCGGCGGTCCTCGATCGCGATGAAGGCCTTTGGCAGATAGGGCGGCAAATCCTTCAGCGCGACATTGGCGCCGGCCATCTCGCCGCGCTGCGCCAGCACCGAGCCGTCGAGGCCGACGATCTGGATGGTCGGCGGCCGCTTCGGGATCTCCAGCGACTGGATCGGCGGCAGATGCGCTCCGACCCACACCACGACGCCGATCACCGCGATGCAGCCCCACAGGCCGAGCACAGCGGTCCAATAGAACAGGCGGCCGATCCCAAGGCCGCGCGACTTGCCGCGGCGCTTGGCGCCACTGCGTGACGGACGCGGCTTCTCGCCGCTGGAATCGCTGCCTTTCTTCGGCTTCGCCGGCCTGTCGTCGCCGCCGCCGGGAACGCGGTCGTCGGCCGAAAGCCTGAGGTCGGCAAGCGCGGCCGGAAGCCCGAATAGCGGCTCCTTGCGCCCACCGCTGTTTTTCCGTCCCCACGCCATACGCAACGCTCACACCCGTCCGGGGCCGCACGCTAGCGTCCCTGGTTTAAGGGGCGGTTACGCAAAGCTTAACGCGGGATTAGGAGGTGAGGCGCCGCGTGCCTATGTTGAGGAACAAACAAGGGAGCACCGCATGGGCCACATCGATCCGACCAAGGAGACATTCGCGCAGTTCCGGGACAGCGACCGGCCGGGACCGATCCATATGCTCAATCTGGTCCGTTTGCGCGAATGGGCGGCCTATCCGGATGGGCGCAAGGCGACCGGGGCGGAAGCCTACGCCGCCTATGGCCGCGAGAGCGGCCCGGTGTTCGCCCGGCTCGGCGGCCGCATCGTCTGGCAGGGCCGGTTCGAGCTGATGCTGATCGGCCCCGAGGCCGAGCGCTGGGACCATTGCTTCATCGCCGAGTATCCGAGCGTCGGCGCCTTCGTCGAGATGATCCGTGACCCCGTCTACCGCGAGGCCGTGAAGCACCGCCAGGCCGCGGTGGAGGACTCGCGGCTGATCCGCCACGCCGTGCTGCCGGCGGGGAAGACGTTTGGCGAGATTCCGAAGTAAGCGTGGTCGAAGCCGCGCTCGCTCGTCATCTCCGTCATCCTGAGGATGACGGAGATGCTGCGAATCTCTCGCTCGTCGTCCCGGCCTTCGCCGGGACGACATCGAGTATGTTGCGTCATCGCGAGTCATACATTCACAGCATCTCAGGGTGACGGTCGTAGAGAGTGCGCGGATTGCCCTCAAAAACAAATCGGCGGCCCGAAGGCCGCCGATCGCGTCTCAAACCTGCGACACCACTAGCCCGCCGGACCCGGGTCCTCGAGGATCGGGCCGAACAGCTCCCAGCGCTCGCCGTTGAACTTCATCATCTGGAGCTGCTTGTTGACGCGATAGTCGGTCGGCGAGGTGTTGGCGACGATGCCCGGCAGTGACAGATCGAGCTGAACGTTCTTCAGGCTGGTGGCCACCTTCATGACGTTCTCGCGGGTGAGGTTATCGCCGCACTGCTGCAGCACATAGACCATCAATTGCGACGTCGAGTAGCCGTAGCTGTTGAAGCTCGAGTCCTTGTCACCCTCGGGATAGTACTTCGCCATGAATGCGAAGTACTTCTTCATGCCGGGATCATCCTTCCAGGTCGGATCGAGCGGGTCCTTGCCGTAGTTGACGCTGATCACGCCCTTGGACGCCTCGAGGCCTGCGGGCTTCATCACCGCGCCGACCGAGGTGGCGTTGATGTCGAGAATGTGCACCGGGTGCCAGTCGAGCTCGGCGATCTTCTTGATGGCCTGCGCGGCCTGCTTCGGCGTCGTGGCGCTGAAGAACAGGTCGGCACCGGCGGCCTTGATCTTGAGGATCTGCGAATCGATGGTCGGATCGGAGACTTCGTAGGACGCCTCGGCCACCACCATGGAGGCGGCCTTGTCGCCGAGGCCGGCCTTGATGCCGTTCAGATAGTCTTTTCCGAGGTCGTCGTTCTGATAGAGGATTCCGACCTTGGCGTTCGGGTGGTTCTTGATGATGTACTGGCCGTAGATGCGTCCTTCGACGAAGTAGTTGGGGTTGAAGCCCATCGTCCACGGGAAGTTCTTCGGGTCGGTGAACTTCGATGCACCGGTGGCGGCGAACAGCTGCGGCACCTTCTTGGCATTGAGATATTTCTGCACCGCGGCGTTCGACGGTGTGCCCAGCAGCTGGAAGGTGAGCAGCACTTCGTCGCTTTCGACCAGCTTGCGCACCTGTTCGACGGCCTTGGGCGGCGAGTAGGCATCGTCATACTGGATCAGATTGATCTTGCGGCCGTTCACGCCGCCCTGATCGTTGATCATCTTCATATAGGCGGCCTGGGTCTTGCCGATGGTGGCATAGGCGGAGGCCGGTCCGCTGAACGGATTGGTCTGGCCGATCTTGATCTCGGTGTCGCTCGCGCCGGTGTCGTATTTCTTCTGGGCGGAGGCGGAGGTCACCGACAGCGCGATCGCCAGCGCCGTTCCCGTGACCAGATGGAAAATCCCGTTCCTCATAATGGTTTCCTCACGTGATTGATGGTTGGCCGATGATCTTGTCCGCGGGTCCAAATTCCCGCGGCTGCCATCGCTTGCGGCGGATACTGGAGGAAGGTTTGTTGCAACGCAAGACGAGCAATGTCGAAAAGGTGAGCGATTTCAGTCAACGAAAGTAGGGGGCGGAGCATAGGGACGGGCGTAGTCGTTTGGGATTGCTAACGCGACTGCGTGGCGGGCAGCATTATTCCCGTCATCCTGAGGAGCCGCGAAGCGGCGTCTCGAAGGATGAACGGCCCCAGACGGGCCGCCGTGCTTCGAGACGGCCGCGTTGCGGCCTCCTCAGCATGACGGGTCTCTTTCGCCATGTTTGCCCAGGACGACTAACCCGCAGGTCCCGTGTCCTCGATGATCGGGCCGAACAGCTCCCAGCGCTCGCCGTTGAACTTCATCATCTGCATCTGCTTGTTGATGCGATAGTCGTTCGGTCCCGTCGTGATCGACATGCCCGGCAGCGCGAGCGACGGCACGAAGTGGTTCAGGCTGGTCACCTGCTTCATCAGGTTCTCGCGGGTGAGATTGTCGCCGCATTGCCTGAGCACCTGGATCAGGAGCTCGGCGGTCGAATAGCCGTAGGTGTTGACGGTGTTGAGCTTGTCGCCTTCCGGATAATATTTGTCCATGAAGGCGAAATAGGCCTTCACGCCGGGATCGTCTTTCCATTGCGGATCGGCGGGGTCCTTGCCGTAATTGGTCGAGATGATGCCCTTGGAGATGTCGAGGCCCGCGGGCTTGAGCGTCGCCGACACCGGGCTCGCATTGATGTCGAGGATGTGCACCGGATGCCAGTCGAGGTCGGCGACCTTGCGGATCGCCTGCGCTGCGAATTTCGGCGTCGAGGCGTCATAGAGCAGATCGATGCCGGCGGCCTTCAGCTTGACGATCTGGGAGTCGACGGTCGGGTCGGTCAGTTCGTAGGACACCTCGGCGACGATCATGCTCGCCGCCTTGTCGCCGAGCCCGCTCTTCAGCCCGGTGATGTAATCACGGCCGAGATCGTCGTTCTGGTAGAAGATGCCGATTTTGGCGTTGGGGTAATTGGCGAGGATGTATTTGGCGTAGATGCGTCCCTCGGACTGGTAGTTCGGATTGAAGGCGATGGTCCACGGCGCGCTTTGCGGATCGGAGAAGCGCGACGCGCCGGTCGAGGCGAGCAGCTGTGGCACCTTCTTCATGTTCAGGTATTTCTGCACGGCGGAATTCGACGGCGTGCCGATGATCTGGAAGGTGAACAGCACCTCGTCGCCTTCGACCAGCTTGCGCACCTGCTCGACCGCCTTCGGCGGCGAATAGGCGTCGTCATACTGGATCAAGTTCAGCTTGCGGCCGTTGATGCCGCCCTGGTCGTTGATCATCTTGAGATAGGCGGCCTGGGTCTTGCCGATGCCGGCATAGGCCGATGCGGGGCCGGAGAACGGCACGGTCTGGCCGATCTTGATCTCGGTATCGGTGGCGCCGATGTCGTATTTCTTCTGTGCGGCGGCTGAAGTGACGGACAACGCGATCGCAAGCGCAGTCGCAGCGAGCAATTGCACGCTTCTCATGTCGTGACCTCCCATGTTGCCGGTGATCTTGTCCGCGAGGCTTGTCCGCCGGCGGATGTCACCGTTACCGGGATGATGGAGGAAGGGCAGGGGCATTGCAAGGCAACGCCACGCGCGGATTGGCCTGGTGCTTCAAGCGAGCCAGAGCAGCACCAGCGCGAGCGCCGCTGGCGCGGCCTGCACATAGAGGATGCGCCGGCTCACGGTCGCGGCGCCATAGAGGCCGGCGACGATCACGCAGAGCAGGAAGAAAATCTTGATCTGGAACGCGAAAGCGGGATTGCCATGCACCAGGCCCCAGATCAGTCCGGCGGCGAGGAAGCCGTTATAGAGTCCCTGATTGGCGGCGAGCACGGCCGACTCCTTTGCCTTATCGAGCGAGTTTCGGAAGGTCTTCAGCCCGAGCGGCTTGGTCCAGAGAAACATCTCGAGCATCAGGAAATAGACGTGCAGTGCCGCGACCACGGCGACCAGGATGTTCGCGAGCAAGAGCATGACACGGTTCCCCCCTCGGACAGATTCGATAGCTCATCGCATCTGACCGGAATTCGGGTGGACGCTAGCACGTGTCAGGTCGATTGTATGCCAAGCGCCTTTCTCCAGAGTGACCGATATGGCCGATCGCAAGACACCACAGACCTTCAATCTCGACCGCCTCGAGACGCCGATCGGCGTGGCGCTGCTGGTGACGGATGATGACGGCGCGCTGCGGGCGCTCGACTGGGACGATTACGAGCAGCGGATGCGCGAGCTGCTGCGGCTGCAGAACGGCACTGTGACACTGTGCGTCGGCCGCGCGCCGCGCGATCTCACGCGGGCGCTGAGCAGCTATTTCAAGGGCGATCTCGATCGGCTCGCCGAAATCACGTGGCGCGTCGCCGGCACGGCGTTCCAGCAAAAGGTCTGGCACGCGTTGCCCAAGATCCCGCCCGGCACCACCATGAGCTACGGCGCACTGGCTGCGAAGCTGAAGGCGCCGAACGCGATGCGTGCGGTCGGTCACGCCAATGGCAGTAATCCGATCAGCGTCGTCGTGCCCTGCCACCGACTGATCGGCGCCGACGGCTCGCTGGTGAAATATGGCGGCGGCCTGGAGCGCAAGCGCTGGCTGCTGCGCCACGAGGGCGTGGACGTCTCGAGCGGGATGAAGCTAGCTTGAATCGGATTGGCGGCGGGTTCGGTTCACCGCTTCCCAGTGGGGAGACCTCCGACGCCGCTCCAATTCAGCCTGATTTCATCACGCTCTAGCCCCGCGCCATCCGCGCGCCGATCAATCGAAGTCTTCGCCGGGCATATTGCGCACGTCGCGCACGATATAGAGGAATACGATCAGCGAGGGCGCCCACGCCAGTATCGCTCCGACCAGCATTGCATCCACTGTCGTCATGGTCGCTCCTATGGACGTCGCTCACCCTGCTCGCTGGATCAAATTCGTTCGATGGGGCGCCGGTTCGGGGGAGTAGCAGAGCCATTTCCAATAGGCCCTGTTGCGCTGGAGCTGCCGCTGATAGCTCTCACAGCACTTGATCGAGCAGAATTGCTCGAAATGCCAGCTGCGCCGGATCAGTCCGAAGGGACGCCCGCACGCCGGATTGCTGCACGCGTTTGTCACGACACGGCTTCCGTATCGAGCGGCGGCAGCCAGCGAATCAATTTCTGCTGACCCTTGTAGAAGCAGAGGCGTCCGCAGAAACGACCCGTCGCCGGATGTCGCAAGGAGATGATCTTGGGGTCTTCGCTCTCACACTCGGAGCAGCGCGGTTCCGTATGCATGGCGACCTCCCTCCCGAGGAATTGCCACTGCCGATCAAGATGGCTGATGCGGTCCTTGCCCTTCCGGAAGGACGACGATGCGGATTCTTGCGCCGTCACCGCCCGCCTTCAACTGACCAGATGTTTCGCGGGACCATCCTTGCGTATAGAGCGTTTTGGAGCGAAGTGGAGGCCGGTTCGCGTGAAGAAAACGTGTCGAAACAAGAGCCTAGCGCCCGCCCTGCGTCCGGATGCGCCTATTCGCCCGTCGCCGCGCCGCTCCGCGCCAGGGCGGTATCGAGGCATCTGACCAAGACCTCTCCGTCGAACGGCTTGATCAGAAAACAGATCGCTCCCGCCTCCATGGCTCGCGCGCGATCGCTTTCGACGGGAAAGGCCGTGATGAAAATGAACGGAAAGCGCTGTCCGCCGGCAAGCAGCTGGGCCTGCAGATCGAGCCCGCTCATGGCCGGCATCCTGACATCTGTGATCACGCACGATGTGTCATTCAGATGCGGCGAGCGCAGGAATTCCTCAGCCGATGCAAATGTCTGGACCGCGTAGCCAAGCGACCTGACGAGATTGTGGGTTGCTGCACGAACCGACCCATCGTCGTCGATGATCGAAATGAATGGCAGATTGGACAAAAGGGAACCTTCCTGGAGACGATCCGAGGCAGCTGTCCCTCGCTGCGCGGTTGCGCAACGCCATAGTGCGTCGCAAATCGGGAACGGAGAATCATACTTAGGTTTGCCGCCGCCCTGATGCAGGCTCGATCCCGAGGAGCTGTGCCATCCTCACCAGGTCGGGCAACGACTTCGCCGCCATCTTCCGCATGATGTGACCGCGGTGGATCTTCACGGTGATCTCGGCCACGCCGATTTCGGCGGCGACCTGCTTGTTCATGAGCCCCGCGGTGACGAGTGTCATCACCTGCTGCTCGCGAGGGGTCAGGGCCGTGAAGGCCGCGCGGAGGTTTGAAAGAACCCTGGCTTCACCGCGCCGGCTTCGGTCGCGTTCGATCGCCGTCGCGACCGCGTCCAGCATGTCCTGATCGCGGAATGGCTTGGTCAGGAAGTCGACGGCACCGGCCTTCATCGCCCTGACCGTCATCGGGATATCGCCGTGACCCGTCATGAAGATAATTGGAATGTGAAACCCGGCCTTCGCCAGCTCGGCCTGAAAGTCCAGGCCGCTCTGCCGGGGCAGCCTGATATCGAGGATCAGGCAGCTGGGGACATTCGGCAGCTTGCTTTGCAGGAATTCGTGGGCCGACCCGAACACCTCGGTCCGTAAACCGACCGATCTGAAAAGATTGCTCAGCGCATCACGCATCGATGCGTCGTCGTCGACGACGAAGACGACCGGTTCCTCGGCGCCGGCGGAAGTGGGAGGCGATGCCGTGCGCCCGGTCACCATGCATGGTCCTCTTGATGCGATGGTACCGTGAATTGGAATGTCGCACCATGGCCGGCATTGCCAGCCGCGGTGAGGTGACCGCGGTGGGCTTCGATGATCGAGCGACAGATCGACAATCCCATCCCCATGCCGCCGGACTTGGTGGTGAAGAAGGCGTCGAACAGCTGGCCGGCATTTTCGGTGGCGATCCCGACGCCGCAGTCGCTGACCGAGACCAGGATTTGCCGGGCCTCGTCCTGGCGCGACCGAATCACGAGCTCGCGCGGCCGGTCGGTGACCGGCTGCATCGCCTCGATGCCGTTGATGATCAGGTTCAGGATGACCTGTTGCAGCTGGACACGATCGGCGAGCACCAGCGGGAGATCGGGAGCGAGCTCCAGCTGCAGCGACACGCGGTGGCTCAGCAATTCATGTTGCAGCAGGCTGATCGCCTCGTTGATCGCTTCATTGATATCGAGCGGCGCTTTCTGATCGGTCGTCTTGTTCACCAGTGCGCGGACACGCTGGATGACCTCACCCGCCCGGTTGCCGTCGTTGATAATCGACCTCACCGCTCCGCGCGCTTCGTTCAGATCGGGAGCCGACCTGTCCAGCCAACGCAGGCAGGCTGCGGCGTTGGTGACGACGGCGGCGAGCGGCTGGTTCACTTCATGGGCGATCGATGCCACGAGTTCCCCAAGCGCCGTCACGCGCGTGACATGCGCGAGGTTGGCCTGCGCTTCATGCAATTCCGCCTCGGCTCGCCTGCGGGCCGTAATGTCGGTTACCGCACCGATGAATTCAGTGTCGTCAGAAGCATCCGTCACTGCATACGCCCTGGCGTGAACATATTTGACCGCGCCATCGGGCAACAACAGCCGGTATCCGTGCTCGAAATCGTTATGGTCGAGGGAGGCGCGGTCGATGGTTCGTTGCACGCGCGCGCGATCATCCGGATGGACGTGTTGCAGGACGGTGGCGTGCTTGATGGAAGGCACCTTGTCGAATCCGAAGATCCTGAAGGTTTCTTCCGACCAGATGATTTCGCCGCTGGCGACATGCCAGCCGAAGCTGCCGGTGTGGCTCAGTCGCTGGGCTTCGGCCAGGTACATCTCGCTTTGTTGCAGCGCATTTTCGGCCTGCTTGCGCTCCGTGATGTCCTCGCAGGCGACCAGGACGATCAATTGATCGTCCAGCCGTCGCACGGCCTTGGCATTTTCACGTACCCAGAGCCGCGAGCCATCCTTGCGGACCTTGCGGATTTCCCAGCTGTGGGTTCGGCCGATATTGTCGAGGCACGTTGCAACATTGTCCTGAACCTTCGAGCGGTCTTCGGGGGCAAACACCCGCAGCACGGATTGCCCGAGCAATTCGTCCGCGGAGTAGCCAAGTTGCGCCGCGCCGAACGTGTTGACGGACAGGACGGTGCCTGCCGCGTCGACCATGAAGTACATGACAGGGTTGTGCTCGAACACCTCCCTCCATTGCGCCTCGCTGTTGCGCAACGCGTCGATTGCGCGCTCTTCGGCGCCCGCCCGAACGTGCAGCGCGGCCTCCGTCTGCCGTTGGGTGCTGCCCGCGAGGCGCATCACGACCAACGCAGCGGCGAGCGAGGCGATGAGCAGCGCGACGGCGATCAGATTGGCCGGAGCCGCGGGCTGAGGACCAAGCACCAGCCAAATGCAGGCGGCCGTGCCCAGTGCCAGCACCATGCCGCCGAGCAGCCATTGCTCGACGGACCACGATTCGGTCGGCGGGTTGCGTATCATAGGCGGCACCACGCACTGGGCCATCACGGGCCGCGCCGCGTCGCTAGGTGACTGCCATCATCATCAGCGGCGACAACGTCGCCCTTCCAACAGGAAGCACATTAGCAGCTTTTTCGCCACCCGGACGACGCCATGCGGCGGCTCTGGCAATCCTGCCGCGCGCCGGCATCTCGCTCAGGAGGCGAAGTCATCGCGTCGGTTCAGACCCAGGTTGCGCCCTTAAACCTAAGTATGATCCTCCCCACCGAATGTACCGGCCGGATCAACCTCCGTTCAATGGTCTGTTCCATCGCGTTCACTACGCTTACTGGGTAACTCGATGACGGTAGAGGTATCCGAAGCTCGGTAATCGCCCATCACAAATCCAGGTATTGATATGTCCAAAGCACGCCTGCACGTGATCCTCTGCACTGACGATATCGATCCCGACGCATTGCGCCGCAGCAGCGCCCGCGGCTTCAAGCCTTCCGTCATCGACGGGGGCAAGCCGACCCATGACGCGGCGGTCGAGCACGCCGCTTCGAACGCCCCTTGGGCCGATCTGCTCGAACTGTTCAATCTGAGCCTGCTGGTCTCCCATGCGAGCTACCTTGCCGTCCTGGCGAGCATGGCGGCGTTTGAGTCCGAGCTCTAGCCAGCCGCACAGGCTGGCTACACCTCTCCCACTTGCGGGGGAGGTCGGCGCGTAGCGCCGGGTGGGGGCTCTTTCCACGATTGCGACCCTCGGAGAGAACCCCCGGCCCAACCCTCCCCGGCAAGCGGGAGAGAGCGCGCACCGCCTTCGCGGCTGCGATTCGACTTAACCTCATCGCGCTTTAGGCGCTACGCCGCCGGTTTCGCGGCCGCGTTGTCCTCGCTCGACAGCAGGTGCAAGAGCGCGCTCTTGATCGCGGCCTGGCGGGTCGGTGCGGTGATCTGGGCGCCGAGCAGGTCGGTGACA
>Ga0153933_1000362_pt1 | contig 17561 bp, 14 predicted proteins | sample TSNJ017MetaG_FD_102275 | JGI IMG/M metagenome (GOLD analysis project Ga0153933, IMG submission 102275) | Attine ant fungus gardens microbial communities from New Jersey, USA - TSNJ017 MetaG | ecosystem: Host-associated > Fungi > Mycelium > Unclassified | place: USA: New Jersey, Wharton State...
CCATTTCCAGGTCGACGAACTGGTTGATCGCATTGCGCGACCAGCGGCCGAACTCCGCGCCGAGTTCCTCGATACGCGTGAGCAGATGTTCGTGCGCCGCGTTCTTGATGTCCTGGAACTGCTGGCTATGCGCGAACGAAGGCGCGTCGTCGGCAAATTCGATGTCTTTAGCCATCGTCTATGACCGCTTGTTGGAGGTTGGAATGAAGCGCTTGAGCGCACCGAGCGCGGACTTGCCGCGCGCCTGCGCCGCGGCGCTCGCCGCTCCGCCGAGCCGCTCGACCAGCGGCTCGAGCGCACGAACGAACGGGTCGCGCGGCGACGCATCGATCAGCAGTTGCCCCTGATTGACTGCCTGCCCGAGCGGCACACGCCGCTCGGGCAAGGTGCCGAGCAATGGAATATCGAGGCGTTGCGCGATCTGCGCAGCGGTAAGACCCAGATCCGGATCGAACTTGTTGACCAGCAGGCGCACCTGGCTCACGTCCACGCCCTCTTCCCGCAAGGCGTCGAGCACGCCGACCGCCGAGACGATCGACGCCACGCCCTGATCGCACAGCAGCCAGGTTTCGTCCGCGGCCTGCACGACATGCGCGATGAACTCGCTGTTGCTGAAGCCGCCCAGATCGACGATCTGCTGGTCGAAGAACGCCCGCAGCCGGTTGAACAGGCTGATCGAACTGGAGTAGGACACCTCGCGCATGTCGGCCAGATTCGGCGGCAGCGACGTAAGCGCGAGCCCGCTCGCATGATGCGACAGCGCGGTGTGCACGAAGGTCTGGTCGAAGCGGCGCAGATTGCGCACGGCTTCGACGAAGTTGAATTCGCTGCGTGTGTTGAGCAGCAGCGAGCCGTCGCCGGCCGGCAAGCCCAGGTCGAACAACGCGGTCTGCCGACCTTGCGACGCGTCGCGCCGGTGCAGCATGGCCGACAGATTGGCGGCCAGCGTGCTCACGCCCATGCCCACCCGCGCACCGAGCAGCACCACCACATGGCCGTGCCGGCTGACCGGCTCGACCAGGTTGTCGATCACCTGGCGGGTGATGCGCAGCGCGTCTTCCGCGGGCGCCGACAAATCGATGAAATCGCGCACGCCGACGCGCAGCGCGGCGAGCGCACCCTCCGGCTCGGAGAGCGAACCGACCGCGACGATCTGCAGGCCCGGATAAGCGGCCCGTGCCGCACTCGCCGCGGCACTCGCCGCCGCGGCGCGGCCGCCGGAAAAGTCGACAAACACCAGCGACGGGTTGAGCGTCGCGATGCGCTGAGTCAGCATCGACGGATCGAGCGTCGCCTGTTCGACCGCACCGGCTGCCACCAGGGTATCGGTCAGCCATTGGACGTGTTCGTCGGCCAGCGACGCGAACACGAAGTAGTCGGTGATCACCCGTTCAGTCAATGAATGCGTTCTCGCGTTCATAGTGGACATCCCTTTGCAGCCTGAACTTCGCGGCCGCCGAATCGTACTGCGCACTGCTGCGGTTGGCCTGCGCCCATGCGCCGTCCTGCCCGCCCTTCCGGTTCGCCGCGCCGCGCGGCATCGGCCGCGCCGCGTGACGAACCACGTTCACTTCGAGAACCCCGGCGCCGCATCCGGCGACACGATGCCGCCCAGTACCGACCGCCACACCGCACCGTCGCGCTGCTCGGACTGCTCGCCGGGCGTCGTGGGCAATGCAGCGCCCTTGGCGATCGGCGAAACCAGATGCGGGGTCACGATGATGACCAGTTCCTTGTCGTTCTGCGAATAGCTCACCTGCTTGAAGAACGCGCCGATGATCGGCAGGTCGCCGAGCAACGGCACCTTCGACACATTCGAAATCGTCTCGCGGTCGATCAGGCCACCGATCAGGAAGCTCTCGCCGTCGCCCAGTTCCACGGTGGTATCGGCACGCCGCGTCGTAATGGCCGGCACCGACACGCCGTTGATCGTGATGGCGTTGGTAAAGTCCAGTTCGCTCGCCTCGGGCGCGACCTTGAGCGCGATCCGCTGGGGGCTCAGCACGGTGGGCGTCAACATCAGACCGACGCCATACGGCTTGTATTCAATCGACACCGTGCCGAGTGCCTGCGGCACCGGCACCGGAATTTCACCGCCGGCCAGAAAGCTCGCACTCTGTCCCGACAAGGCGACGAGTGTCGGCTCCGCGAGCACCCGTGCGAGATTGTTGCTCTCCATCAGGCTCAGATCAGAGAAAATTCCATGAGACGCCGAGTTGAAAACCAAGTTGAAAGCCGACGATATCGGCGCCGCTAACGCAGGGCCCACCGTTGTACTGACACCTCCGTTGATCTGAGTTGGCGGGAGCGTCGCCGAAGTCGCAGCAGAGGGTGCGAATGTACCGAAGGAAAAACCGTTGTTCTGTCTGTAGAAATTAAACCCGATCTGCTTTAACACCGAACGGCTGAGCTCGACCACCCGCACGTCGACCTGCACCACCGAACGGGTCGCCACGGTCGAGGCGTCCACCACATTCGCATCAGCATCGCCCGCAGCAGAACCGCCCGCGCCGCCCCCCTTGCCGCCAGCGCCGCTATCCAGACCGCTGCCGAGCGCGGCGGCGTGAGCGCGTGCTTCTGCCTGCGCGGCAGCGTGAGCGCGCGCCTCAACTTGCGCGACCGCCACGGCCCGCTGGTGCTGTTCCATCGTCGCGGCCGACCCGGAGATCAGCGCCGTATCGCCTGCCGTCTTCACCGACGGCGCGCCCGGCCCCAGCAACGCACCCGCTGCCGTACTCGTCACGTTGACCGTGTAGGACATCGGCGTGTCATGGTTGCGCTCCCACAGCATCAGATTGGTGCTGCCCGGCGATTTGCCGATCAGCAGCACGCCACCGCGCTTGTCGCCACGGATGATCAGCACGTCCGCGACCGTCGGGTCGCCAATCGCGATCCGCGTCAGGGTATGGCCGAGCGCCAGCGGCTGCTGCGAGCCCACCGTGATGTCGACAGTCTGCGGCGCATCGGCCGCCTCGCTAGCCGGCGCGACGGCCAGCGAGGCCATGCACAGCCACGCGGCCAACCCGCAAGCAAAGATCCGTTTTTTCATATTCTTATGGGCTCAACCGCCCGCCCGTTCCCTGAAACTGCTATCGAGCGACCGTTTCGGCGCGCCCACCCCGTATCACTTCAATACCGTCGTTCGCCGCACCCGCGACCCGCGTGACCGGCCGGGCGATGCGCGGCGCCGCCTGCGGATGCGCCACTGGATTGCCCGTACTGCCGGACAGTTCGTCGAGCGCCACGCCGGCCGCGGCGCGTGTCGAGTCCTGTGCGGCGTCGCCCGCCGGTGCGTTGGCGGCGATCTTGAGGACGCCTGCCGTCGGCGCAAAAGCGGCCGGATCGATCACTTCGTCGTCCTTCGGATTGCGCAGGGCGAAGACAAGCCGTCCTGAGGTTTCAGCCAGGGTGAGCTTGTCGACGTCGGCAACCGGTACGGCAAGCACGGCGGTCCGCACCATGCCGTTCGCATCGCCCGGGCTGTCGGCTGCCGGCGTGGCGTTGCCGAAAGCCAGCACACGGACCTTCGACATCAGGAGGCGCGCCTGGCTGCGCTCGACTTCGGCGCCGTTGCCCAGGTTGCCGTCGCGTTTTAGCGTGAAGAACACGTCGACCAGATTGCCCGGCCGCAGCCGGTTGCCGACTGCGTTGCTTTCGTCGACGCGGACCGCGATCGCCCGCTGCCCCGGTTCGACACGCTCCGCAATGCCCGACGACAACTGGCCTTCGAGCACCGGCGAATCCGCCCCAATGTCCGAGGTAGGTACGCGGCCGGCCAGTTGCGATGGGTCGCCGAACGCGCCGTTCGGATTGATCGGCAGCGTCTGCACGCGCAGCGCATCGACGGTGATCGGTTTGCCGGCGGGCAGCACGCGCGCCGCCACCACCACGGGGAAGGTGGCTTGCGTCACCGGCACGACCGGATGCGGCGCGGGCCGGCGCGAGAGCGTCCACGCAAAAACGCCCAGCAACAGCGCGAGCGCGATCAGGACGCCGGCAAGGATGCGGGTCAGATTCGGCATGATGCGTCGCCCTGTGGTGTGAGCGCGGCCCGGCAGCGGACCCGCTCAGGCGAATCCTGCGCAACCGGAAAGCGAGAAACGAATGCGTACGTCACAGTATGTTTTCCGGGTTGAGTTGCACCATCGCACTGCTCACCAGCGAGGCGGGCAAGACGAAATTCAGCAGCGGCAAGGTCGGCACCAGGGGTGCGCTGGCGTACTTGTAGGTCAAGGTCACCTTGATGCAATCCATCGTGGCGTCGTAACTGCAGGTCGTCGAACTCGATACACAGGTCGCGCTACTGATCAGCGAGGTCACCACGTTGCTTGCCGCCGTGCATGCGGCAGTCGTGCGTGCAGCAAGCGCGTTAGTCGTGCTCGTTGCCGTCTGGTAGTTCAGCGCGGCGCGGGCCCCCTCTTCAGCGGCCAGGGTCAGGTTCTGCTGTGCGACGAAGATCAGGCTGAAGGTCACAATCCCGTACAGGATCATGAAGAACAGCGGAAAAATCATCGCGAATTCCACGGCCGCGGTGCCACGCTCGCGGCGCCGGCGCAGCAACGCAACCCGCGGATGCGAGCGCGGAGCCGATTGGTAAGCAGTCCGGTTCATTTCACACCCGCAGCAAAGACATGCCACCCCAGCCACGCGATGGCCGGCACCGTCAGGCAGGCCGCGTACGGCGTAGAACGCCTTGCACCCAACTCGAAGGTCGGCCCACCCTGGCGTCCGACCGCCGCGAGCCGGGTATGCGTAGCGATCAGCAACCAGACCGCGTGAGCGCCTGCTGCGAGGCTCGCGACAACCCATAGGCCGAGCAGTGCATGCACGCCGCACCAGGCGCCAAGCACCGCGAACACCTTGACGTCTGCGGCACCCATCACCCCGAGTGCAAAGAACGGCAGCAGCGCCACCAGACCCACGAGCGCACCGAGTGCCGCAGCCCCAGGCGAAACGCCAAAAGGATTGCATTGAAATAGCGCGCAGGCGAATGCCGCCACCAATCCGGTAGCGACGAGCGAATTCGGAATGCAGCGAGTACGGCAATCGCACACAGCGATCGCCAAGGCCCATGCGGCAAACAGAAATTGAGCAGTTGGCAAGTTCATATGGGACTCGACCGGCAACAAGAGCACCTGCGGACTGCAAAGCAGCCCGCATACGCCCTATTCGACCAGTGCTCTTAAAAGGCGCGGGCTAAGCGGCAAGCATGCCAATAGCCATCGCTCGCGCCTAAACGAGCTGCCACCGCCAATTACGTAGTCGGAATCTTGCTGGCGATGGTACTGAACAAGCCGCTCAGATCGGTACCCACAGTGGTGATCGTGCCAACGATCGCAAGTGCGATCAAACCGGCAATCAGACCGTACTCGATTGCCGTCACCCCTTTGTTATCTCTCAGGAATCTTGTAGTGAACTTTTTCATTTTCGCCCTCGGAACTTGCGGTATTCATTCGTATCTGCGCTGCATGTGATGAGGGTGTCGTCAGTGCCGTGGCCGATGATTCTCTCGTTCATCGACACGGGTCTTTTGCACTGCCACACCTTGTTCATCGCAGCCGGCTTCAAAGCGGTAAATTACATTTGGCCGTCTGTTCGATATCGCACCTCCCTCGTCAATCTTCGATGCTTTCGGCTTTTATAGCGTATCAATCGTATTTAAGCAATTGTCGGCTGTTGCGCGGGCGCTATTTTGTTTGAAGCCGTCTGTCTACGTAGATTAACGGCAGTTCGTGCGTTGCAGCACATAGGACTAACCATAGGTTAGATTCGCTCCACTAATTATCCGTTTGAACAAACCGTTTCAAGCAACACGTCCCCTCACGTTACGCACCCCACCGTAACGCCCGGTCCGGCTCGTTACGTTACGCCCGGCGCGGAACCGTTTTCAATGGCCGTCATTCACGCCTGATTCCGATTCGATAAGCGCTACATCAATCAGCCGCAAATCCATACCGCGTCTCGCTTTGCGCCATTCAAACAGAATTCATTGCGCATTCTCCAGTGGAAATGGCACGGGTGTTGCAGAGATAGGCACGCAGCACTATCCAACAACACATGCGATTCGAGGGCGACATGAACATTCAAACGGCTAATCTCACGGTACGGGCAACATTGATCGCGGCAACGGTGGCAGCGATGCTGTCGTTGAGCGCTTGCGGGGGCTCGGGAACCTTGAGTTCGGGGACGGGGGGCAGCGGTAGCGGCAGTGACGGGGGCGCACTGTCGACGACCAGCGGTGGTATGGGCGCAACATCCGGCGGCTCGGACGGTTCGGGTTCGGGCTCGGGTTCGGGGACGACCACGAGCAGCAACACCGGCGGCGGCACCACCACGACGGGCGGCGGTTCGACCACCACTGCAACCGCAAATGCACTCGGCACCGTAGCCGGCAACACGGGCAATATCGTCAGCAACGTTGGCTCGACGGTCTCGGGCATCGGCTCGGTGATCGGCTCGCAATCTCTTCCGGGCGTCAGCACGGCAACCACTCAAGCGGCTGCCGGCATCGTGGACAACGTGGGCGCAGCCGTCTCCACGCTCGGCAATGGTCTCACTGCAGGTCTCGGCCAGCTCGGCACCGGCGGCAACGCGATCGGCACCACGGTATCGAGCCTCGGCGGCGTGGTCGGCAATGTCGGCGGCGCGGTCACCAGCACCGGCAATCTCGTGACGAGCCTCGGCAGCGGCGCACTCGCCCCGCTCGCACCCGTGACGTCGCCGCTCGGCGGCGTGATCGACACACTCGGCGGCGCCGTCACCAACGGCGGCAGCACCCTGACCACGGCACTCTCGACCGGTCCGGTCGAGCAGGTCACGCAAACGCTCAGCACGGCCATCACGCCGATCACCTCGATGGTTGCGTCCACAACCGAAACCGTCGGCACGGCTACCGGTCTCGGCGCACCGCTCAGCGGCCTGCTGTCGACCGTCGGCAACGGCCTGGGCAAGGTCGGCAGCACGATCGCCTCGGCCGGCGGCAACCCGGTCACGACCGGTCTCGGCGGTGTCGTCACCAGCACCGGCACAACGGTGACCTCGGTGGGCGGTCTGCTGACGGGCGGCAGCACGAACCCGCTCGCACCGTTGACCGGTCTGCTCGGCAGCCTCGGCTCGGTCGCCGGCGGCACCTCCAGCAGCGGCCCGCTCTCCCCGTTGACCGGCCTGCTCGGCAGCCTCGGTTCAGTGGCCGGCGGCACCTCCAGCAGCAGCCCGCTCGCCCCGCTGACCGGCCTGCTCGGCAGCCTCGGTTCAGTAGCCGGCGGCACCTCCAGCAGCAACCCGCTCGCGCCCGTCACCGGTCTCCTCTCGAGCCTGACCAGCACGCTTGGCGGCGCCAGCGGCGGCAGCAGCAGCCCGCTCGCTCCGGTCACGGGCCTCCTGTCCACGGTCACCGGCACGCTCGGCAGCGCCACCACGACCGCCAGCAACGCGACCAAGAGCACCACCACGACCGCATCGACCGGCCTCGTCAGCGGCCTGACGTCGACGAGCGGCGGCGGCGCGGTGGGCAGCCTGTTGTCGCCCGTGACGTCGCTGGTCGGCGGTCTGCTCGGCGGGATTGCGAAAAAGTAACCAGGCAGATGGGCGGCCGCGCCTGCGCGACTTCCCGCTTGACCTGACCTGAACTGAGCCGCGCCGCTCAGAAACGGTTGCACCGGCGCGTGGAGACCATCCAGTCAGACTCACAAGAGACCGAGGAGCACCCTATGTCCACCCCACGTTTTTTTGTTCACGAGGCGGCCCGCGCAACACTGTCGTCGCTGCGCGTACCGCTCACCGCCCTCGCCGTCGCGTGCCTCCTCGCCGCTTGTGGCGGCAGCAGCGTCAACGCGCCGCCCTCCACCTCAAACACCGGTAGCGGCTCGAGCGGCGGCACGACCACCACCACCGGCTCCGGGGGCGGCACGAGCACCACCGGCTCGGGTGGCAGCACGACGACCACCACCAGCGCAAGCGGCACCGCGGGGACGGTGACGACGGCGGCGAAGACCGTCAACGATCTCGGCACGACCATCTCGTCGCAGACGCTGCCCGGTCTGAATTCGCAGGTGACGCAAGGTCTCGGCAACACGGTGTCGGCCAGCAGCGGCACGCTCACGGCGCTCGCCAATGCGGTCAGCAACGGCGTCGGCCAGACCGGCTCGACGGCCAATCCGGTCGGCACGACGGTCGCGGGTCTCGGCTCGGTGGTCGCGTCGACGAGCGGCGTGGTGCAAGGCCTCAGCACGACCGTCGGCGGCCTCGGCACCGGCACGCTCGCGCCGCTGGCGCCGCTCACGACGCCGCTCGCCAGCACCCTCAGCACCGCGGCCGGCGCACTCAGCTTCGGCGGCACGACGCTCGGCAACGTGCTGTCGTCGGCGCCGGTGCAACAGATCACCCAGCCGGTCAGCACCGCCATCACGCCGCTCGTGCAGAGCGCGGGGATCCTGACGCAAACGGTCGGCACCACGACCGGCCTCGGCGTGCCGGTCTCGGGCGTGCTGGCGCAAGTCGGCGGCGCGCTGGGCTCGGCCGGCTCGACCATCGCCTCGACGACGCAGAATCCGCTCGGCACCGATGTCGGCAACCTCGTCGGCTCACTCGGCAACACGGTCACGAACGCCGGCGGTCTCGTCAATCCGAACGGCCCGAACGGCGCCGCGCCGATTCCCGGCCTGATCACGAGCCTGTTTGGCAGCACCACCGCAGTCGTGGCCAGCGGGCCGCCGACCGGCGCCTCCGCCAACGGCCTGCTGGGACCGCTGAACGCCACGCTGACGAGCCTCGGGCTCGGCGCCAATCCGCTCACCTCGGTGACCTCGCTGCTCGGCAGCACGCCGTTGTCGGCGCTGTCGTCGGCCACCGCCGGCACGCCGCTCGCATCGGTGACCGGTCTGCTCAGCGGCGTTCCGCTCGGCTCGGTCACCTCGACGCTGGGCAGCGCAACCAGCAGTTCCAACCCGCTCTCGGCGCTCACCGGCGTACTGGGCACCGTCACCAGCGCGGCCAACGGCACGCCGGCCGGTTCGCTGCTGACACCGGTCACAGGTCTCGTCGCGACGGTCACCGGCACGCTCACCACCGCGACGAGTTCGTCGAGCAGCGCCACGAGCGGCGTGACCTCGCTGCTCGGCGGACTGCTGCCCACGCAACATAAGTAGTCCGCATCACTGGGTGAGCAAGCCGTGAGAGATCTCAGTTCGCACAGGCAGTTCGCATGAGCCACGTGCTCCGCAACGCACGGAGCACGTGGCGTAACACGCGCAGGCATGGCAGTATGCGCGAAGCCACACACAAGCGTTCACGATCAGCCTGGCCGGGCGACGCGTCCGCACGATAAGAACGGCATACGAGGGAATACCGATGAAACTCGGGTACGGCAGATGGACACTTCTGCTCGCGGCGATGGCTGCGGGCGCAGTGCAGGCGCAATCGCGTCCGGCGGTCGGCGGCAATCCCGTGGGGGGCAATCCGCTCGATTCGATCCCGCAAGTCAACGCGCCCGACAAAGGGCCCAACGTCACGCTGCAGGTCCAGCCGCAGGCGCCGCAATTGCAGGCCCTGCTCGCGACCCACGTGACGCCCACCAAGTTTCAGGTCGAGGGCGTGAAATCGATTCCGTTCGACGACGTCGCGCAACGCTTCACCCCGCTCGTCGGCAAGGACATCACCATCGCCGACCTGATCCAGGTGGCCGACGGCGTCACCAAGCTGTACCAGGCGCGCGGCTATGCGCTGTCGTTTGCGTTCGTGCCGGCGCAGACCTTCGAGAACGGCGTGGTGCGCGTGACGATCGTCGAAGGCTATGTGTCCGAGGTCAAGGTCACCGGCAATCCGGGCAAGGAAGAAGAGAAGATTCGCGCGATCGCCGAACACATCCGCGACGACCGGCCGCTGCGCCGCGCCACCTTTGAGCGCTACATCAACGTGCTGGGCATTCTGCCGGGCATCAAGGTCGCCGCCAACGTGCCGCCGCCGCAGAACACCGACGGCGCCACTACGCTCGAACTCAAGGTCGAGCATAAGGCCGTCAACGTCAGCACCGGGGTCAACTTCAACCAGCCCGGCGTGCAGGGGCTGCTGACCGCGACCGAGAACGGCCTCACGTCGCTGGGCGAGCAACTGAGCATCTCGGCGCTGCTGCCCAAAGGCCGCGACAACGTTACGTACCTCGCCGCCCACGGCGCGCTGCCGATCGGCAGCGACGGCCTGGTGGCGAAGATCGATGCGTCGCACTATCGCGGCAATCCGGTGGACAACCCCGGCCTGCCCTCCTACGTGGAGCGCACCGTGATCAACGACAAGCTCGGCGGCTCGCTGTCGTATCCTCTGCTCCTGAGCAACAGCCAGAGCGTACTCGGCACCGTGTCGGCCTACGCCTCGCACGACGAAGACGACTATCACAACACGATCAACGGCGCGCAGATCGGGCTGCGCTCGCAAGTCCGCGTGCTGCAGTTGCAGGCCGACTACACCAGCGTGCAGACGGGCCAGGTGCGCAAGGCGAGCGTCAACGTCGCGCAGGCCTTCAATATTCTGGGCGCGTCGAAGTCCGGCGATTCGAACATCCCTGGCGTGGTGGAAACCAATCCCGTCTCGCTCAACTTCACGCGCACCGGCGCGAGCTTCTCGCAGACCAACGAGTGGCCGCTCAAGATCGGCACCGCCATCGCCATGACGGGCCAGTACAGCCCGGATTCGCTGCCGACCTCGGAGCAGATCTCGTTCGGCGCGCAGCATTTTGCGCAGGGCTATGAACCGGGTGAGGCGTCGGGGGATTCGGGCTGGGGAGCATCGGTCGAAATCAATCGCGGCTTCACGCCGGGCTACACCTATCTGCAAAGCGTCACGCCGTATGTGTCGTTCGACATGGCGCGCGTCTATCTGCACGCAGGCACGCCGTCGCCGTCGAAGCTTTCTTCGATCTCGTTCGGTTTCCGCATTTCCGATTCGAAGTACTACACGCTCGATCTGTCGGTGGGCAAGGCGGTCGGCGATGCGCCGGTTGAAAGCGCCTCGCGCAGCCCGCGGATCAACGCCACTTTCTCGTATCAGCTGAATTGAACGGCGTGTGAGGTTCGTGCGGCGCGTTGCGCCTGGGCGTGCCAGGCACGCGCCGCCGGTTTGACTAGAGGGTCCACTATCAAACGGACCGGGCACTTTCACGTATTCTGCGCTGACCAACCCGGCAACACCCCGGCATGAGGAGACCCCGCGTCGCCCAACATGCCAATAACGCCGCGCGACCATGATCGCGCCGACTTTTCTCAAGGAGGAAGACAATGACACCATTCACCCAACGCACCCGCGCCATGATGATGCGCACCGCCAGACAGGCCGCGCTCGCCGGCGTGCTGCTTGCCAGTGCCGTCACCGCGATGGCGCAGGCCGATAGCCCGGTCGGCACGTGGCAAACCATCGACGATCACACGGGCCAGCCCAAGGCGCTCGTGCAGATCACCCAGGACAGCAGCGGCGCGCTGGACGGCAAGGTGATCAAAGGCCTCGGCCCGAACGACCAGCCCGAGCGCCGCTGCACGGCGTGCACGGATGCGCGCAAAGATCAGTTGATCCTCGGCATGACGATCATCAACGACATGAAAAAGGTGGACGACGGCTGGGACGATGGACAGATTCTCGACCCGGAAAACGGCAAGATCTACAAGTGCAAGATGCACCTGGAAGACGGCGGTCAGAAACTGGTGGTGCGGGGGTATATCGGCGTTTCGCTGCTGGGCCGTTCGCAGACCTGGATTCGCCAGCAATAAGCTTTAAAGGCCTGCGCGTGGATCACCGCGCGGGTCACTGCCCCTGCCTGCGGCGCATCGCGCGGCGCCGCAGGCAGATAAAAAAACCGGCCGACGATTTTCTCGTGCGGCCGGTTTTTTATGCCTGGGTGGGATCCATTCATTGGACTCGTCATGCAGCGTGCTTGAAGGATCCCGCGAGGCTGAATACCGAGGGCAGCGCCGACGGTGAAGACCCCGGGCCAAACACCGGCGGCCTCGTCGGCGCGACGGGCTCCGCGGCGGTGCGCGCGGCCCTCTCTTCCGGGCTGACGTGGATACGCATGCGCGCTTCCATCATGCCGCACAGTTCTGTGCCCGCTTCGCCGAAGAGTTGATCCATCACGCGCTTGAGCACGCCCGACTCATGCCACGCCTTGAAGCGCCGATGACAGGTTTGGTACGACGGGTATTTGCGCGGCATGGCGGACCAGGTGGCGCCGCTGTACATCACCCACAGCACGCCGTTGAGCACGGAGCGTGTGTTGGCGAGCGGCCGGCCACGCAATTCGGAACGCGGACGCAGTTCGGGGAGCAGCGGTGCAATGCGCTGCCATTCTTCGTCATTGATATCGCGGTACGGGGTCATGGACTTCTCCTTCGTCAAAATGTATGACTAAGAAGATATCGGCTTGCCCCCGGACCGAATATAAGATCAATCTGAATCTTGAAAATGCGCCCGCGACCGCCCGGCATTGGCCCGCAGACCCTGATCTATCGCAAAAGAACGCGGTTCCGGGTGAACCGCGGGATCAGCCGGTGTCGCGAGAAGCGCTTGAGCGCCCCTCGCGCCCCTCTGCGCTAACGCTCAGGTCAGCGACGTATCGACGATCCGGCGCGGCGCGTCGAGATACTCCTTCGATTGCATCTCGACAATGCGCGACACCGTCCGGGTGAACTCGTTGGCCATCGGGCCGTCGGTATACAACTGCTCGGGCGGCACGGCGGCGGACATCAGCAGCTTGACCTTATGGTCGTAGAACACGTCGATCAGCCACGTAAAGCGCCGCGCTTCCGAGGCCATCCGCGCGCTCATCTGCGGCACGCCCGACAGCACCACCGCGTGAAAGCGGCTCGCCAGTTCCAGGTAGTCGTTCTGCGAGCGCGGGCCGCCGCACAGCGTGGCGAAGTCGAACCAGACCACGCCATCCGCCTTGCGCAGCGCTTTGAGCTCGCGCTTCTCGATGTGCAGGATCGGGCTTTCGTCGGGCACCGCGGCGAGGCGCGCGAAAGCGTCGCGCAGGGCCTTGTCCGAGGCCGCGCCAAGCGGCGTGTGATACACCTCGACCTGGGCCAGCGTGCGCTGCCGGTAGTCGATGCCCGCATCCACGTTGACCACGTCGAGCTTGCTCTTGATCAGTTCGATTGCCGGCAGCATGCGGTCGCGGTGCAGGCCGTCCGGATACAGCAGATCCGGATCGTAGTTGGACGTCATCACGAACTGCACGCCGTTCTCGAACAGCTTGTCGAGCAGGCGGTACAGGATCATCGCGTCGGCGATGTCGGAAACGTGGAATTCGTCGAAACAGATTAGCCGGTAGCGCCTGGCAATGCGCCGTGCGAGTTCGTCGAGCGGATCGGCCGTGCCTTTCAGCTCTTCGAGTTCGCGATGCACTTCACGCATGAACTCGTGAAAATGCAGACGCGTCTTGCGATACAGCGGCACCACCGTAAAGAAGCTGTCCATCAGGAAGCTCTTGCCGCGCCCGACCCCGCCCCACATGTAGACGCCGCGCGGCAGGTCCGGATGGATCAGCAGTTTCTTGAACGCGTTCGAGCGGCGCGATTTGTATTCGCTCCACTCTTCGTAGCACCGCTGCAGACGGTCCACGGCCGCGCGCTGCGCCGGGTCCGATTGATAACCCCGCGTCTGCAGTTCTTTTTCGTAGTATTCGGTGACGTTCATTTTCTGGCTGCAAAAAAGAAGGCGGGAGGGATGAAACCCGCCCGCCTTCGTCGTAAAGCTAAGCTGCTGCGATCAGTCAGGCGTGCGCGCGTTTTACATGTTCAGCGCGCGCTTGTCCACGGCGAGTGCCGCTTCGCGCATGACTTCGGACAACGACGGGTGCGGATGGCAAATCCGGCCGATGTCTTCCGACGCCGCCTTGAATTCCATCGCCACCACGGCTTCCGCGATCAGGTCCGATGCGTTCGCCGAGATGATGTGCACGCCGAGCAGTTCGTCGGTCTTCGCGTCGGCGATCATCTTGACGAAACCATCCGCCTTGTTGATGCCGAGCGCGCGGCCGTTGGCCATGAACGGGAACTGGCCCGTCTTGATCTCGCGGCCTTCGGCCTTCAGCGCCTGTTCCGTCTTGCCGACCCATGCGATTTCCGGCTCGGTGTAGATCACCCACGGAATGCAGTTGTAGTCGATATGCGGCTTCTGACCGTCGATGATTTCAGCGACCAGCACGCCTTCGTCTTCCGCCTTGTGCGCGAGCATCGGGCCACGCACCACGTCGCCGATCGCGTACACGTTCGGCACGGCCGTTGCGCAGTGGTCGTCCACGTCGATGAAGCCGCGTTCGTTGGCCTTCAGGCCGATCGCTTCGAGGCCGAGGTTGTCGGTGTTCGGCACGCGGCCGATCGACACGATCAGGCGGTCCGCTTCCAGCTTCTGCGCGTTGCCGTCCTTGTCCGTGTAGTTCAGCGTGACGCTGTTGTCGGTCGTCGTCACTTCGCCGACCTTCACGCCCACGTGAATATCCAGACCCTGCTTCTTGAACTGCTTGGCCGCTTCCTTCGCCAGCGCCTGGTCAGCCGCGCCGAGGAATTCCGGCAGCGCTTCGAGCACCGTGACTTCAGCACCGAGACGACGCCACACCGAGCCCAGTTCCAGACCGATCACGCCGGCGCCGATCACGGCCAGCTTCTTCGGCACGGAGTCGAAGCTCAACGCGCCTTCGTTGTCGGCAACGATCTTGTTGTCGACCGGGATGTTCGGCAGGTGACGCGCCTTCGAACCCGTGGCGATGATCACGTTTTTCGCCGTGACCACTTCGGTTTCGCCTTCGCCGCTCACCTCGATCTGCACGCCGGCGTCCGTCTTGCCGGTGAACTTGCCATGGCCCTTCAGCCATGTGATCTTGTTCTTGCGGAACAGGAATTCGATACCCTTCGTCATCTTCTCGACAATGCCTTCCTTGCGGGCCAGCATCTTCGCAATGTCGACCGACACGTTTTCCACGCTGATGCCGTGGTCGGCCAGGTGATGCGACGCGTTTTCGAACTCTTCCGACGACGCGAGCAGCGCCTTCGACGGAATGCAACCCACGTTCAGGCAGGTGCCGCCGAGCTTCAGCGCGCCGACCGGGTTCTTCCACTTCTCGATACAGGCCACGCTCTTGCCGAGCTGCGCAGCGCGGATGGCTGCGATGTAGCCGCCGGGACCGGCACCGATCACGACGACGTCAAATTCTTTGGACATGACAATCCTTTTGATAACGGAGCAACGCGCAGCCACGCTTCGCGGCGCGCGTCGTTCCAGTACTACGGAGTGCTAGATGCTTGCGGCTTGCTTTATATGGCGCCGGCTCGTGCGATCACAAGCCGGCGCCTTTGCCGTACCGACGCTTACAGGTCGAGCAGCAGGCGTGCCGGATCTTCCAGCGCGTCCTTCATGGCAACCAGCGACAGCACCGCTTCGCGACCGTCGATGATCCGGTGGTCGTACGACAGCGCCAGGTAGTTCATCGGGCGGATCACGATCTGGCCGTTTTCGACCACTGCGCGTTCCTTGGTGGCGTGCACGCCCAGAATCGCGGATTGCGGCGGGTTGATAATCGGCGTCGACAGCATCGAGCCGAACACACCGCCGTTCGAGATCGAGAACGTGCCACCCGTCATTTCTTCGATCGACAGCTTGCCGTCCTTGGCCTTCTGGCCGAATTCAGCAATCTTCTTTTCGATGTCGGCGAGGCTCAGCTGATCGGCATTGCGCAGGATCGGCACCACCAGGCCACGCGGCGAACCGACCGCGATACCGATGTCGAAGTAGCCGTGATAGACGATGTCGTTACCGTCGATCGACGCGTTCACCAGCGGGAACTTCTTCAGCGCGTGAACCGCCGCCTTGACGAAGAACGACATGAAGCCGAGCTTCACGCCATGTTCCTTCTCGAACTTGTCCTTGTACTTGTTGCGCAGGTCCATCACCGGCGCCATGTTCACTTCGTTGAACGTCGTGAGGATGGCGTTGGTTTGCTGCGACTCGAGCAGACGCTCGGCGATACGCGCGCGCAGACGCGACATCGGCACGCGTTGTTCCGGGCGGTCCTTCAGCCAGGCTTCGGCGGAAGCCGGCGCCTTCACGTCCGGCAGCGACGGCTTGGCGGCCTTCGCAGCGGCCGGTGCCGGCGCAGCCTTGGCGGCCGGTGCCGGAGCGGCGCCGGCGGTCAGCACGTCACCCTTGGTGATGCGGCCGTCGCGGCCCGTGCCGGCGACGTCGCCCGAGGTCAGGTTCTTTTCCGCCAGCAGCTTGGCGGCGGCCGGCGAAGCGGCCGTGCTGGCACCCGTTGCGGATGCAGCTTGAGCAGCAGGCGCTGCTGCCGGTGCGGGAGCCGCAACCGGAGCCGGCTTCACTTCTGCTTCGACGGCAGCGGCGCCAGCCGTGCCTTCCGTGTCGATCTTCGCGATCACCTGGTCAGCGGTGACGGTGTCGCCGTCGTTGGCGATCACTTGCGCGAGCACGCCAGCCGAGGGGGCCGGCACTTCCAGCACGACCTTGTCGGTCTCGATTTCGATGAGGATTTCGTCCACGGCGACAGCGTCGCCGGGCTTCTTCTTCCACTGCAGCATGGTGGCTTCCGACACCGACTCCGAAAGCTGGGGGACCTTGACTTCTACAATAGCCATTGTGATTTTCCTGAATACGTATCTGGTGACTACGAACCGTCTGCGAACCGTGTATGAACCTTCAGACGCGGCGCGGGAAAGCGCCCTGCGCTTTCCCGGTTCGGTTCTGGTGGTTATTTAGCGATCGATGCGCTCTTGAGACGGCCGAATGCCCCTTCGACCAACGCCTTCTGCTGCTCGTAATGCTTCGCGTAGTAGCCGACCGCAGGCGAAGCCGACGCCGGACGGCCGCTGTAGGCCAGCTTCTGGCCGTCCTTCATGCCTTCCTTCAGGTGATGCTCGATGTAGAACCACGGGCCCTGATTCTGCGGCTCGTCCTGCACCCAGACCACTTCGGTTGCGTTGTCGTACTTCTTCATTTCCGCTTCGAACTGCTTGTGCGCGAACGGATAGAGCTGTTCGATACGGATGATCGCGACGTCGTAGGCCTTCGCTTCGCGGCGATGTGCGACGAGGTCGTAGTACACGCGGCCCGAGCAGGCCACCACGCGCTTGACCTTCTTCGCTTCGACCGCTTCGTCCACTTCGCCGATGATCGGCTGGAACGCGCCCTTCGCCAGTTCGGACAGGTCCGACACGGCTTCCTTGTGACGCAGCAGCGACTTCGGCGTGGCGACGATCAGCGGCTTGCGGAACAGGCGGATCATCTGACGGCGCAGCAGGTGGAAAATCTGCGCCGGCGTGGTGGGCTGAACGACCTGCATGTTGTGGTCTGCGCACAGTTGCAGGAAACGCTCGATACGCGCCGACGAGTGCTCCGGACCCTGGCCTTCGTAGCCGTGCGGCAGCAGCATCGTGAGACCCGAGACGCGGCCCCACTTCACTTCGCCCGACGAGATGAACTGGTCGATCACGACTTGCGCGCCGTTCACGAAGTCGCCGAACTGCGCTTCCCATGCGACGAACGTGTTCGGTTCAGCGGTCGAGTAGCCG
>Ga0153933_1000363_pt1 | contig 17493 bp, 16 predicted proteins | sample TSNJ017MetaG_FD_102275 | JGI IMG/M metagenome (GOLD analysis project Ga0153933, IMG submission 102275) | Attine ant fungus gardens microbial communities from New Jersey, USA - TSNJ017 MetaG | ecosystem: Host-associated > Fungi > Mycelium > Unclassified | place: USA: New Jersey, Wharton State...
CCATCGCCGCCTACAACAACACGCCGCGCAAGTGCCTTGACTTCAGGACCCCGGCGGAGGTCTTTGCTGCTCAAGTGTTGCACTTCGAGTGTGAATCCACCTCCCGGCCTTCGCCGGGACGACGGTTGAGGTGTTGTTGGTCTACCGCGCGACGTGCGCCGACACCGCGAGCCATTTCCCGTTCTGCTTCGCCCAGCAATCGGTGTAGCGGCCCTGCGCGGGCTGGCCGTCTGCGCCAGTGTAGCTGGTGCGGGCATGGATGATCGCGAAGTCGCCGAGGATGCGGATTTTGACATCCTCGGCCTTCAGGCCCTTGATCTTCACCGGAATGGCCGTCTGCTTCAGGAAGGCGGCGCGATCGACCAGGCTCTTGTCGGGATTGGTGGCGTAGAAGTCTTGAGCCAGGATTTCGTCGAAGCGCCTGACGTCGCAGTTCTGCACGGAATCGACGTAGTCCTTGTTGAGCTTTGTCAGCTCTTCGAGATCGTTGCTCATTGTTCCTCTCCGTCATTCCGGGGCGCGCGAAGCGCGAACCCGGAATCCATGGTCGTTTTGATCTCGAGATTCCGGGTTCAGCCCTGCGGGCCGCCCCGGAATGACGACTTACCTAATCATCAAACATCTTCGGCGGCACGAACCCGCCATATTCGCGCTCGATCAGTTCGGCGAGCTTGAGCGGCGTGCGGTCTTCCAGCCAGGGGCCGACGATCTGCACGCCGATCGGCAATCCGTCCGCCGCAAAGCCGGTCGGGATCGCGGTGGAAGGCAGGCCGGGCAGGGTGGCGATGCCGGGCCAGGCGAGCTGATCGGTGTAGACGTGGGGCTCGCCGTCGATCAGGATCTTGCGCTGCTCCTGATCGGGCGAGTGATCATGGGAAAAGGCCGGCGTCGGCATGATCGGGCAGATCACCGCGTCGAATGATTTGAACAGCTCGCGCCATTGCGCGCGCAGCCGTGCCCGGCCGCCGTCGGCGATCACCCAGTCGCGATGGCTGAGCGCGATGCCGCGCAGCCGCTCGGCCTGCAGGCTGACATTGTCGGCCGGAAGTGCCGCGGCGGCGGCGCATGCGCCGGCATAGACCTCCGGCGGGAAGGTGGCGCCGAGGAACGACAGCAGCATCCGCATATAGAGCCGCGAGGACGCCGCGAAATCCGGCAGCAGCGGGCTCGCGCGCGAAATTTTCGCGCCGGCCTTGTCGAGATTGCTGGCGAGCTTGTCGATGCTGCCGCGGATCGTCCGGTCGGTCGGCATCACGGGATCGGTGTCGATGACCAGGATGCGGAAATCCTTCAGGCTGTTGTGGCGCGCAGCCGGCAAATCGAGCCGGTAGGCCTTGCCGGCCTCGAGCGGATCGGGACCGGCCATCACGTCGAGCAGCAGCGACAGATCGGCGGCGCCGCGCGCCATCGGACCGATCACGGAGAGGTCGCGGTCGAGCGGCAGCGGCGCGAATGGCGGCGGCGTATGGCCGCGCGACGGCAACAGCGTGAAGGTCGGCTTGTGCGCATAGATGCCGCAATGGAAGCCCGGCACGCGCAGCGAGCCGCCGATGTCGGAGCCGAGCGACAGCGCACCATAGCCGGCAGCAAGCGCCGCCGACGATCCGCCGGAGGAGCCGCCCGGCGTGCGGCCGAGATCGTAGGGGTTGTTGGTGGTGCCGTAGACCTCGTTGTAGCTCTGCCAGTCGGCGAGGCTGAGCGGCACGTTGGTCTTGCCGAGGATCACGCCGCCGGCATCCTTCACCCGCGTGATCGAGAGCGCGTCTTCGGCAGGCGTGAAATCCTTCTGCGCCGGATTGCCCCAGGTGGTCGGCAGTCCCGCGACGTTGAAAGATTCCTTCACGGTCATGGGGATGCCGAGCAGCGGCCGGTGCTCGCCGCGCGCGATCGCTGCGTCCGCAGCGCGCGCCGCGGCAAGACCACGCTCGAAATCGCGCACGCAGACCGCATTCACCTTGCTGTCATGCCGCTCGATCCGGCCGATTGTATCTTCGGCCAGTTCGACCGCGGACACCTGCTTTGCCTTTAGCGCCGCCGACAATTCGACGGCGGTCTTGAAACCCCATTGCGATTTGGCCACGGCCTGCTCCCTGTTTGGCGCGGATCATGCGCAGAATGGGGCAGGCCGGCAAGGCCGGCTTGATCGCAATTGCGTGGGCGAGGCTATCCCGGAAGCATGCGCTGCATGACCCGGTTGCGGAAGATCAGCAAGTGGACCAGCGCCGCGGCGACGTGGACGCCAATCAGCACCAGCAGAGACCATTCCGCGACCTGGTGCAGCCCATCGATCGCCTTGACCGCTGCTGGATTGTCCGAGGCCAGCATCGGCAGCGGCACGATGTAGAAGAGTGACACCGCCCAGTCGCGGAACGACGCGAACAACCAGCCGCTGATCGTCGTCGCGAGCACCAGGACGTAGAGCAGCCAATGCACGGCTTCCGCGCTGCGCCGCTGCCATTGCGGGAGCGAGGGCTCCGGCGTGACCGGATGCGTCAACCGCCAGATCAACCGCACCACGACAACGAGGAGGATGACGATGCCGAACGAGATGTGGAACGTCATCGGCGCACCGGGAGGGCCGCGATGAATATCGGGCATCAGCCAGCCGATCAGGTACTGCACCACCAGCAGGGCGACGATCAGCCAATGCAGCAGTTTTGCGGTCGTGCCGTAGTGCAATCGTTCGGCCATGGATTCCCTCGCGGATATCGGCATCCGCGGCACCGTCAATAGGGCGTGCTGCGGGCCGTCAGATGCGCCAGCGGATTGACCGGGCCGCTCGCGCTGCTGCGATCGGTGGATGTGCTGGTGGCGCCCGGCACCGGGAACGCATAGCCGAGGATGGTCTTGACGACCAGCCGGTCGGATGCCGCCGTCAGGCCGTAGCCGACGCCGAAATCGACGTCGATATCGCCGACCTTGAAGTCGGTCACCGCGAACAGCGTGTGCTGCTGCTGCGCCAGCGGGGCGAAGTCGCCGATCTTGCCGAAATCGGCATAATATTCGAGACCGACGAACACATCATTCTGCAGCTTGCGCGCCACGCGCACCGCGGGTGCGAAATCCGCCTCGCCGTATTTGCCGAAGCCGACGTCGACGATCGGGTTGACGATGAATTCATAGTCCGTGTTGCGCACGCCGATGATCGGCCGGATCTCGAGGCCCCAGTGGGTCTGCGCGAATTTCGGCATCTCGTAGCTGAGCTCGAAATTGATGCCGTAGAACAAATTGCGCTTGTCGGCGTTCGGCGACACGAACAGCGTGCGCAGCTTGAACGCGTCGGACAGGAACTGCTGGTTCTGCACCGAAAACGGCAGATAGAGCCCAAGCTCCCACCAGTCGGTCACGCCATAGGCGAATTCCGGCGTGCCGTTGAGGCTGCCGTTGGAGGGAAAGCCGCCGGGAAATGGCGGGGCCTTCTGTCCGATGCCGACAAAGTTGAGATGCTGCTGGATGGTGAACTGGCCGACGTCGGCGATGGCAGCGTTGTAGACCTGGATCTCGTCGGTCGCCTTGGCGCCGCCGCTGAAGCCGAGCGTCGCCAGCACGATCAATGCCGCGCCGGCGAGACGCATATGTTGCTTGTGACGTCGCATCGGTCTCGATCCACCTACGCCGCGCCGATCAATATGCCGACGGCGAGCACGATCGCTCCGCCGAGCACGATCTGGAACACCGCCTGAAGGAACGGCGTGTCCATGTAGCGCGAGCGGATGAAGGCGATCGCCCACAATTCGAAGAACACGACGACCCCCGCGATCGCGGTCGCGATCCAGAATGCGTTGGCCCAGGAATCAGGAACGAGATAGGGAATGGTGTGGCCGAGGCCGCCGACCGTGGTCATCAGTCCGCAGGTCATGCCGCGCAGCCAGGGCGAGCCGCGGCCGGTCAGCGAGCCGTCGTCGGACAAGGCTTCCGCAAAGCCCATGCTGATGCCGGCGCCGATCGAGGCGGCGAGGCCGACCAGAAAGGTCTGCCAGTTGTGATGCGTGGCGAAGGCGGCGGCGAACAGCGGCGCCAGCGTCGAGACCGAACCGTCCATCAATCCGGCGAGGCCCGGCTGCACATATTGCAGCACGAACATCCGTCGCCGCGTGCGGTCTTCCTCGGCGCGCACGTCGGGCTTGAGGATATCGCCGGTGAGCTTGACCGCGAGTTTCTCGTGGCCCTTCTCTTCTTCCGCGAGATCGCCGAGCAGGCGGCGCACGCCGACATCTTCGGCCTTCTCGGCCGCCTTGGCATAGAAGCGCTCGGCCTCCAGCTCCATGGTCTCGACTTCCTTCCGGATGGTGTCGAGCGGCAGGTTCTTGGTCAGCCAGATCGGGCGGCGGCGCAGGAAGCCTTTGACGTCCTCGCGCCGGATCGGCGGCAGATGCGCCCCGAAGCGCTGCTCGTAGGTTTCCAGCAGCCGGTGGCGATGGCCGCGCTCCTCCTCGGCCATCTCCTCGAATATCTTCGCGGTATCGGGATAGCGCTCGGCGAGATCCTCGGCGAAGGCCATGTAGATGCGGCTGTCCTCCTCCTCGGAGGCAATCGCGACCGCCAGCACCTCGCGCTCGCTCAGATCGGCGAAATTCTTCACGGCAAAGCCTTCTTTAGCTCATTTAGAATTAGAATAATTCTAATATTGATCCATCAAGCCGTGGTCAATGCTGAAACGCCGCGATTGTGTCTGTTCGTGATCACAAACAGGGAACCAGGCCGCGCTATTCCCGTTCGAGTTCCTGCTGTTCACGAAGGGGTTGCCATGCAGACCGTCAAATACCGCCTGAACGATGCGCGCCTGGCACCGCGGCGGACCAGGCTCGAGATTCCGGGCTGGGCCGGCAAGCGCGAGCCGCGCACCGACGGTTCGCGCGAGCAGGTCTGGCATTGCGTGCCGTTCTCGGAGGGCGCGCAGTACGGGATCGAGCTGTTCTATCCCTATGATGTCGAGCTGCATGTCACCACGAAGGATGGCCAATTGCAGCTCAACGCCGATTGGGGCGAGCCGCCGGACAGCGGCGTGCAGTGGCCGCCGTTCCGCAATTTCGGCGACACCTTCTACACCTATCAGATCTTGCTCGATCTCAAGGTCGAGAAGGGCATGGCGGTCCGCACCGAACCGCATCCGCGCTTCTACACCGATCCCACCGACACCGTGCCGATCGCCGTTCCGGCGCTGATCCGCAACTGGTGGCCGATGATGTTCTTCTGCGTGTTCAAGGCGCCGGCGGAGGGCCGCACGCATATCTTCCGGCCGAACGAGCCGTTTGCCCAGATCATCGTGATTCCGGAGGAGGCGAACTTTCAGCTGGAGCCGATGAGCGACGAGGAGTCCGCCGAGCGTGAATTGCAGGCGCGCCGCATCTACGCCAGCCGGCCCAAGCTCGCTGCCGGAACCGAATGGACGTCATCATCAGACACTGTGTTCGACGGCACCTATCGCCATTTGCACCGCGTCGCCAAGGAGAAGGCGCGCCAGGACTGAGCCCGCGACCGCAGCAACGCCGGCGAAGCAACGGGGCCGCAGGCCCCGTCGTCGCATGGCGAACGCGCGGCCGGCGTTTAGTACATGTGATGATGGTGGTGGTGATGGTGATGGTGATGATGGTGGTGACGTCGATAGCGCGGCACTACGACGACGGCGGGCGCGTAGCGGCGATGGTAGGCGTGATGGTGGTGGTGATGATGATGGTGATGGTATTGTGCAAGCTGCACATTCTCGCGAGCCACGACCGGCGGCGGGGCTTCGTCCAGCGCTTGCAGCTTGGCCGAGGCGTCCGAGATCGGTTGCAGCAGTTCGGCGTAGGAATTCGCCTGTAGAACGACGGTCGGCGCGGGCGCGGCTTGCACGGTACCGAATGCGCCGAGCGATGCGACAGCCCCCAGCAGTCCGGCTATCTTCTTTTCCATGGTCACTCCTCCTTGATCGGATCGCCGGACGAAGGACCGGCTGACCGCAACGCGAGGTTCCGCGGAATGTTCCCAAATATTTCCGGGACAATATCCCGCGGCACTACCGCTATTGCGCCGCCCGATCGAGGAACCTGAGCAGCAGGCGGCTGACCTCGTCCGGCTGCTCCTGCTGCACCCAATGGCCGGCGCCGTCGATCAGATGGCAGTCGACCATGTTGGTGCAGACCTTGGTCTGCATCGCCTCGAACACGCCGGGCCGCTGATAGGTGCCCCAATCCTGCTTCCCCGAGATGAAGGCTGAGGGCACGTCGATGGTGCGGCCGCCCCAGGTTTGCATCTCCGGAATGAACAAGCCCGAGGTGCCGCAGCGATACCATTGCAGCCCGCCCTGGAAGCCGGTGCGCTGATACTCGGCACTGTAATAGGCCAGTTCACGGTCCGGCAGCCATCTGTTGGCGGCAATCGCTTCACGCGAGGGCATCTCTTCGGCGACGGTCGCCGCCATGTCCTTGGCCAGATCCATCACATAATAGGTCGGCAGTTTCGCGAGCTCGCCCGCCGACCAGGATTGCAGCGGATAAGGCTTGTTGTCGGTCCAATCAGCGCTCTTGTGATGGTAGTAGGCGCGCAGGAAGTCGTGCACGCCTTGCGGCGCGCCCTGCATGTCGCCATTGGCGGCGCGCGTCGAGTAGTACCGGTGATAATGCTTGCGCGGCCGCGGCAGCGCCGCCAGCTCGCGATGCACGGGATCCTCAGTCGTGGGCTTGGCCGGCGCGTTGGCGGTGTTGAACGGCAGCGCCGGCGGTCCGCCGAACGGCGCGCTCATCATCACCACGGCGCGAAATATGTCGGGTCGGATCAGCGCGCACCACGCCGCGACAGACGACCCGGCATCATGTCCGATCACCGCATCGACGTGTGTGTGGCCGAACGCAGCCACCAGCCCGAGCGCATCGCGCACCATGTTCGGCAGCCGGAACGGTGCGAGATCGCCGTCATAGTCGGCGCTCCATCCCGTGGTGCGGCCATAGCCGCGCTGGTCCGGTGCGATCACGTGATAGCCGGCCGCGGCCAGCGCCGGCATCACCTTGCGCCAGGAGAAGGCGAGTTCGGGAAAGCCGTGCAGCAGCAACAGGCAGGGACGCTCCGGCGTTTCGAACCCCGCCTCCAGCACATGCATGGTGAGGCCATTGATACCGTCGACATAACGCGAGCGGATGGTGGAGGGGAGCGGGACGTCGGGGAGCGATTGCATGGGGCAGACCATCTGGAGCAGCTTTGCCGCGAAACGACGCAGCTAGCTAGCCCGAGCGGGCCATCGATGTCACGCGTCCTTCGCATGCGAAAGCTACGAACCAAAGGGAACCCAGCGCGACTAATCCAAGTTACCGTTCAACCGCACTCGATCGAGGGAATTGTCTCATGCGCCTTCGCGCACTTGCTCTGAGCGTCGCCTTCTGCGCATCCGGCCTGGTTGCGGCCGACATGGCTTCGGCCGCCGAACTCGCCGTGCCCTACGCACACCATGCGTACCGCGCGCATCACGCCCGATATGTCTACCGGACCGGCTATGTGTACTGGGACGACGTCTATCCGCCGGCACTCTATGGCCCCACTCTGCGGCCGGTCGAGGAAGTCGCCGCCATCAAGGCTCAGCGCGCTCCGGTGAGCGCGCACTGGAACTCGGGTTGGGGCTGGGTTTCGGGCTGGTACTACTAGAGCATTCTCGGTGAGGGTGGGCACGGCGCGAAGCCGCGCCCTTGCCCACCTTGCAAGACCTACGCTTTGGCAGCCGCCTTCGGCCAATATCTGTCGCGCAAATGCCGCTTCACCAGTTTCCCGGTCGGCGTCCGCGGCAATTCTGCCTCGAAATCGATGCTCTTCGGGCACTTGAGCGGCGACAAATGTTGCCGGCAGAAGGCGATCAATTCGGCCTCGAGCACCTTGCCGGCCTTGGCCATGTCGTGAGGCTGCACCACGGCCTTGACCTCTTCGCCCATCTCCTCGTTCGGCACGCCGAACACCGCGACGTCAGAGACCAAGGGATGCGTGATCAGCACGTCCTCGGTTTCCTGCGGATAGATGTTCACTCCGCCGGAGATGATCATGTAGCTCTTGCGGTCGGTGAGATACAGGAAGCCTTCGTCGTCGAGATAGCCGACGTCGCCGAGCGTCGACCAGCCCTTTGCGTTATAGGCCTTCTTCGTCTTCTCGGGATCGTTGTGATAGGAGAAGGCCGGCGCGTCGGCGAAATAGACTTGGCCGATCTGTCCAGTCGGCGCCTCCTGCTCGTTCTCGTCCAAAATCTTGACCTTGCCGACCACGGCGCGGCCGACGGTGCCGCGATGGGTGAGCCATTGCTGCGAGGTCGAGACCGTGACGCCGTTGCCTTCGGAGCCCGCGTAATACTCGATCAGGATCGGCCCCCACCATTCGATCATCTTCGCCTTCACGTCGACCGGGCAGGGCGCCGCGGCGTGGATCGCGCCCTTCAGCGATGAGACGTCGTAGCGGGCACGCACCTCTTCGGGCAGCTTCAGCATGCGCACGAACATGGTCGGCACCAGCTGCGACTGGGTGATCTTGTGCGCCTCGACCTGCTTCAAAAACTCCTCGGCGTCGAAATGCTCCATGATGACGGAGGTGCCGCCAAGCACGGTCGCCATCATGTTGAAGCGCAGCGGAGCCGCGTGATAGAGCGGCGCCGGCGACAGGTAGATGCTGTCGGCGTTCATGCCGCACATGTCGGCGGTGAGGATGCGCAGGAACGGGTTCGGCACGTCGATCCGGTTGCCTTCGAATTCCTTCTTGATGCCCTTCGGCCGGCCGGTGGTGCCGGATGAATAGAGCATGTCGTAGCCGGCGACCTCGTCGGCAACAGGCGTCACCGGTTGCGCGGCGGCTTCCTTGTCATAAGAGCGGAATCCCGGCGCGGGGTCGTCCATCATGTAGAACAGTGGCTCACCCGGCTCGCCCTTGATGATGCCCTTCATTTGCTCGGCGCATTTCGGCGTGGTGATGAAGACTTTTGCGCCGCAATCCTTGATGATGTAGGCGATCTCGTCCTGCGTCAGGTAGCGGCTGATCGCGGTGTAATACAGCCCCGAGCGCTGCGCGGCCCAGCAGATCTCCATGAAGGCGAGCCGGTTTTCCATCAAGAGCGCGATGTGGTCGCCGGGCTTGAGCCCGAGTGCGCGGAACAGATGCGCGCCCTGGTTGGAGAGGTCGTCGAGCTCGCGATAGGTGATCGACTTGCCGCTGCCCGCCATCTTGTAGGCGATCTTGTCGGGCGTAGTGCGGGCGTGGATCGACGGATGGGTCACAGGCGTTTCCTCAAACAAGGTGGTCGTCCCGGCGAAGGCCGGGACCCATAACCACCGATTTTTGTTGTTGGACTGAGATGGGGCCCCAGCCGGCCTAGCCACACGCAGTTGTGGTTATGGGTCCCGGCCTTCGCCGGGACGACATCTGTTGTGTGGAGGCTTTTGCGGTCTGATCGAACCGCCTCTTACAGCCGCTCGACGATCGTCACGTTCGCCATGCCGCCGCCTTCGCACATGGTTTGCAGGCCGTAGCGCTTGTTGCGCTGCTTCAGCGCGTGCAGCAGCGTCGTCATCAGCTTGGTGCCGCTGCCACCGAGCGGATGGCCGAGCGCGATCGCGCCGCCATTGACGTTGAGGCGCGCTGGGTCGGCGCCTGTCGTCTTCAGCCAGGCGGTCGGCACCGAGGCGAAGGCCTCGTTGACCTCGAACAGGTCGATGTCATCGACGCTCATGCCGGCCTTCTTCAGCGCGCGTTCGGTGGCGGGCAGCGGCGCCTCCAGCATGATCACGGGGTCGCCGCCGATCATGGTGAGGTGATGGATGCGCGCTATCGGCTTCACGCCGAGCGCCTTCAGGCCCTTCTCGTTGACGACCATCACGCCGGAGGCGCCGTCGCAGATCTGGCTGGCGCTCGCCGCGGTCAGTTTGCCGTTCTCGGCGATCAGCTTGACGCCCTTGATGCCGTCGAGGCTGGCGTCGAAGCGGATGCCTTCGTCGATATGGTGGGTGTCGGTCGAGCCGTCGGCGCGGGTGATCTGCACCGGCACGATCTCGTCCTTGAAGTAGCCCGCTTGCGTCGCCGCGATCGCGCGCTGGTGGCTGTTGTAGGAATATTCGTCGAGTTCGTCCTTCGACAGGCCGTACTTCTCCGCCATCATCTCCGCGCCGGTGAACTGGCTGAACATGATGTTCGGGTACTTCGCCTCGATCCCCGGGCTCTTGTAGTGGCCAAAACCGTTCTTGGCGGGGAGCTGCGAGGCGAGGCCCATCGGGACGCGGGTCATCGATTCCACGCCGGCGGCGATCACGCAGTCCATGGTGCCGCTCATCACCGCCTGCGCCGCGAAATGCAGCGCCTGCTGCGAGGAGCCGCACTGGCGGTCGATCGAGGTCGCGGGCACGCTCTCCGGCAGTTTCGACGCCATCACCGCGTTGCGCGCGATGTTGTTGGACTGCTCGCCGGCCTGCATCACGCAGCCCATGATCACGTCCTCGATCTGCGCCGGATCAACGCCGGTGCGATCGACCAGCGCATCAAGCACGGTCGCGGCGAGATCGGCCGGATGCCAGCCGGCAAGACGCCCTCCCTTGCGGCCGCCCGCGGTGCGAGCGGCGGCGACGATATAGGCCTCGGCCATGTCTGATCTCCCTGATGTTTCTGGATTGGGCTGTTCAAAGATGGGCCGGATTTAAGGGGCGGCTTCGCATTTAGTCAATCAATCAATTAACTCTTGAGTGCAGCCCCGCCATGGGCTTATGTGCGGCCTCGACGTTCCGCCGAGCCAGGGATCCGAGCACAGTTGAATACCAGCGTACCGACGAAACTTGCCGCGAGCAAAAATGCCACCGCCGACAAGCTATTGGTCGCGGCCAGCGAGCTGATGATCGAGCGCGCCGCGATCGAGGTGTCGTTGTCGGATATCGCGCAGAAGTCCGGGGTCAACGCCGCGCTGGTGAAATACCATTTCGGCAACAAGGACGGGCTGTTGCTGGCGCTGCTGGCGCGCGATGCCGCCACCGAGATGTCGCAGCTCGAATATCTGTTGGGCCAGCCGATCACGCCGACCGCAAAGCTGCGGCTGCATATCAGCGGCATCATCCGTGCCTATCGCCAGTTCCCCTATATGAACCGGCTGATCCATTACCTGCTGCATGAGAGCACGCCTGATGCCGCCGACGAGGTGTCGAAATTCTTCGTCGCGCCGCTGCTGGAATTTCATCGCCGTCTGCTGGCCGAAGGCGTCAAGGCGGGCGAGTTCCGCAAAGTGGATCCGGTGCTGTTCTACACCAGCCTGATCGGCGCCTGCGATCATCTGTTCTTCGCCCGCCATGCGATGTCGCGCGCGGTCGGCGTCGGTCCGATCACCGACGAGGTCTGTCGCGACTACATCAAGCACATGGAAGCGCTGATTTTGGGCGGCATGCTCAATCCGAAGAATCAAACGGCTGCCGCCGCGGCCGAATAACGAGTTCGAAGTCTAGAGAAGAAACGCCCAAGGACAGGTCAAGGAAAGGTTGTTCCCATGCAGTTGAAAGACGTTGCCGTTCTCATCACCGGCGGTGGCTCCGGTCTCGGTGCCGCGACCGCTCGCGCCATGGCCGCGAAGGGCGCCAGGATTGGCGTGCTCGACCAGAACAAGGACAATGCCAAGAAGGTCGCCGCCGAGGTGAAGGGCGTCGCGCTTCATGCCGACGTCACCAGCGAAGAGCAGATGAAGGCGGCGATCGCCAAGGCCGAAGCCGCGCATGGCGTGGCGCGCGTGCTGATGAACTGCGCCGGCATCGGTGGCTCGCAGCGTATCGTCGGCAAGGACGGCGTCTATCCGCTGGAAAAATTTGTCCGCATCATAAATGTCAATCTGATCGGTACCTTCAACGCACTGCGCCTGTTCGCGGAGCGCGCGGCAACGATCGAGACGATCGGCGAGGAGCGCGGCGTCGTCATCAACACGGCCTCGGTTGCGGCCTATGAAGGCCAGATCGGCCAGATCGCCTATTCGGCCTCGAAGGGCGGCATCGTCGGCCTCACGCTGCCGGCCGCGCGCGACCTCGCCAGCCTGAAGATCCGCGTCAACACCATCGCCCCCGGCATCTTCTTCACGCCGCTGCTGATGGGTCTGAATGAAGAGGCCCGCAAGAGCCTCGGCGCCCAGGTGCCGCATCCGGCCCGCCTCGGCGAGCCCGACGAATACGGCGCGCTCGCCGTGCACATCGTCGAGAACGCGATGCTCAACGGCGAAACCATCCGCCTCGACGGTGCCATCCGCATGGCGCCGCGGTAGCGCGAACGCCGCTGTGCTTCCCTTCTCCCCTTGTGGGAGAAGGTGGCGCGGACGCAGTCCGCGACGGATGAGGGGTTTCTATCCGCGGAGACAGACCCCTCACCCTGCTGAATTCGTGACCAACAGCGCACATGCCCTCTCCCACAAGGGGAGAGGGCGCATCAATTGCCACCGCATCCGCAGATGCAGGAGTGTGACGCGTGTCTCAACCGCTGCTGATCGAACATCACGACGGAGCCGATTGGGTCACGCTCAATCGCCCGGAAAGCCTGAATGCGCTCGATCCCGCGCTGATCGATGCGCTCAACACCTACTTCCAAGGCTTGCAGCGCAACCGCGACACCCGCGTGGTGGTGCTCAAAGGCGCCGGCGACAATTTCTGCGCCGGGCTCGACCTCAAGCACGCGATGGCACGCCGGGGCGGGCAGACCGAACCGCCCGGCGTCACCGAGTCGCTCGACTCGCAGCGCCGCATTGCCGACATCGTGATGCTGATGCGGCGCTGCCCGCAGCCGGTCATCGCGCTGGTGCAGGGCGCGGCCGCCGGTGGCGGCTTTGCGCTGGCGCTCGCCGCCGACATCCGTATCGCCGCAAGGAATGCGCGGATGAACTGCGCCTTCATCAAGCTCGGGCTTGGCGGCTGCGACATCGGCACCAGCTATTTCCTGCCGCGCCTGGTCGGCGTGTCAGTTGCCTCCGAACTGATCCTCACGGGGCGCTTCATCAATGCCGAGCGCGCGCTCGCCGTCGGCCTCGTCTCTGACGTAGTTGATGCCGCCGATCTCGATGCCGCGGCCAACCCTTACGTCGACGCGATGCTGACGGCCTCACCGGTGGGCCTGAGGCTGTCGAAGGAATGCCTCAACATGAGCGTCGATGCCGGCTCGATCGAGGCCGTGATTGCGATGGAGGATCGCAATCAGGTGCTGTGCAGCCGCTCGGAAGATTTCCAGGAAGGAATCAAGGCCTTCCTCGAGAAACGAAAGCCTGTCTATATCAGGCGCTGAGACAAGATCCTGCAAAGGACGGAGAAATTCCGGGAGACGCAAAATGGATGGGAGTGCGGCGACTGTGATGACGAAGCCGGCCTTTCGCAAGGTGGACTGGCTCGCGCGCGACATCGCGGTCGAACGGCGCGATGACGGCACCGTCGTCCTGAAGTCGCGGATTCCACTCCAGGCATACGAGACACACATTCCCGCCTCGCTCGCGAAATGGGCGAAGCAGGCGCCGGAGCGGATTTGGCTCGCGCAGCGCGGCGGTCCCGACCGGCAGTGGCGCAAGCTGTCCTACGGCGAAGCCAAGCGCACCGTCGATGCGCTGACGCAAGGCCTGCTCGATCTCGGTCTCGATGAAGGCCGTCCGGTCGCGATCCTGTCAGGCAATTCGATCGAACATGCGCTGATGACGCAGGCCGCGATGCAGGCGCGGCTGGCAGCAGCGCCGGTGTCGCCGGCCTATTCGTTGATGAGCCAGGATCACCTCAAGCTCAAATATCTGTTCAACCTGATCAAGCCGGCCGTCGTGATGGTGCAGGACGGCCCGACCTTCGAGAAGGCGCTGAAGGCCCTTGATCTCACCGGCATCACTGTCGTCCATGTCCTGCGTCCGTGCGAGGGCATCACGAGCGTGTCGTTTGCTGATCTCGCGGCGACGGCGGCGACGAGGGCCGTTGACGAGTCGATCGCGAAGATCACGCGACAGACCGTCGGCAAATTGCTGTTCACCTCGGGCTCGACCGGCATGCCGAAGGCCGTCATCAACACCCAGGAGATGATGTGCGCCAACGCGGCAATGATGATGCAGGTGCGCCCGCGCGAATCTGATGGTCCGATCTCGACCGTGCTCGACTGGATGCCGTGGAATCACACCATGGGCGGCAACGCCGCGTTCAATCCAGTGCTGGTCGACGGCGGCACGCTCTATATCGACGACGGCCGGCCGATGCCGGGCCAGTTCGAGGAGACCATCAAGAACCTGCGCGAGGTGTCGCCGACCTATTACGCCAACGTGCCGGCCGGCTATGCGGCCCTGGCATCCGCGATGGAGAAGGACGACGCGCTCTGCCGCAGCTTCTTCAAGAACCTCTCGATCATGGCCTATGGCGGCGCGCGGCTGCCCGACGATCTCTACGATCGCATGCAGGCGCTGGCGGTGAAGACCACCGGAGAGCGCATCGTGTTCTATACCGGCTGGGGCTCGACCGAGACCGCGCCGACCTCGACCGGCACCTATTGGGATACCGAGCGCGTCGGCCTGATCGGGTTGCCGTTCCCGGGCGTCGAATTGAAGATGGTGCCCTGCGGCTCGAAATACGAATTGCGGCTGCGCGGCGTCAACGTGACGCCTGGCTATTTCGGCCAGCCCGATCTGACCAAGAAGATGTTCGACGAGGAAGGCTTCTACTGCATCGGCGATGCCGGCCTGTTCGTCGACCCCGAGGATCCGCTGCAGGGCATCATCTTCGCCGGCCGCGTGGTCGAGGACTTCAAGCTGACCACCGGCACCTTCGTCCATGTCGGCTCGCTACGCACGGACGCGATCGCGGCCGCAACGCCTGTCGTGCAGGACGCGCTGGTCGCGGGACAGGATCGCGCATTCATTGGCCTGTTGTGCTGGCCGAACCTGCATGCCTGCCGCCAGCTGGTCGGCAACGCGGAGGCGACCTACCAGGACGTGATCAGCCATCCCGATGTGATCGCCTGCCTGAAGAAGGGCCTGCAAGCACATAACGCGTCGACCACCGGCAGCAGCATGCGCGTCGCGCGCGCGATGCTGATGGTCGAGCCGCCCTCGATCGACGGCAACGAACTGACAGACAAGGGCTACATCAACCAGCGCGCCGGCTTGGAGCGCCGCGCCGATCTGGTCGAGAAGCTCTACGCCGACAAGCCCGGCGACGAGGTGATCATTCTGTGATGAAGCACAACCCTCTCCACTCGTCATTCCGGGGCGCGCGCCCGGAATGACGGCCAATTGAAACGACAAGAACCAAAAAGGTAGCCGCCATGAATTTCGATTTCTCCGACGAACAGAAGCAGATGCGCGATGAGGCGCGCAAGTTCCTCTCCGAGCAATGCCCGCCCAAGGCCGTGCGCGAAGTGCTCGACGGCAAGGCGCCCTATGACAAGGCGCTGTGGAAGGGCCTCGCCGAGATGGGCTTCCTCGGCGTAGCGATCCCGGAAAAGTTCGGCGGTGCCGGCGCGGGTCATCTCGAGCTCTGCGTGATCGCCGAGGAAATCGGCCGCGCGCTGGCGCCGGTGCCGTTCTCGTCCTCCGTCTATCTCGCGGCCGAGGCGATCCTGATCGCGGGCTCGGACGCGCAGAAGCAGAAGTGGCTGCCGAAGATCGCGTCCGGTGAGGCCATCGGTACGCTGGCGCTGTTCGAGGGCAAGGGCAATCCGTCGCCAAAGGCGATCAACGTCTCGGCCAATGGTGGCGTGCTCAACGGCGTCAAGAAGCCGGTGCCCGATGGCGCGATCGCCGATTTCGCTGTCGTGGCTGCGCGCACTGGCTCTGGCGGACGCGAGTCCGAGATATCGCTGTTCATCGTCGACCTCAAGGCCGGCGGTGTCGAGGTCAAGGGGCTGACCAATATCGATCTGACCCGCGGCCAGGCAGAGATCACTTTCAAGAATGCCAAGGCGGAGCCATTGGGTAGCGCCGGCGAGGGCTGGAGCGTCATCACCCAGGTGCTGGATCGCGCCGCCGTGCTGATGGCGTTCGAACAGGTCGGCGGTGCCGACCGTGCGCTGGAGATGGGCCGTGACTACGCGCTGGATCGTATTGCCTTCGGCCGCCCGATCGGCTCGTTCCAGGCGGTCAAGCACATGCTCGCCGACATGTACGTCTCGGCGACGCTGGCGCGCTCCAACTGCTATTACGGCGCCTGGGCCCTTTCGACCAATGCCGGCGAGCTGCCGGAAGCCGCGGCCGCTGCGCGCATCAGCGCCACGCAGGCGTTCCAGCATTGCGCCAAGAACAACATCCAGGTCCATGGCGGCATGGGCTTCACCTGGGAGTTCGACTGCCACATGTACTATCGCCGCGCCAATGCGGTGGCCGTGGGCCTCGGCAGCCTGTCCTATTGGGAAGACGCGCTGATCGACCGCATGCGCAAGAAGAACGCGGCATAAGCGGGGAAACGTCATGAATTTCGACGACACCCCGCAGGAGGCGGCGTTCCGCGCCGAGGCGAAGGCCTGGATCGCAGTGAACGCGCCGAAGCAATATGAGGAAGAGCTGCGCAAGGCCTCGCTCGGCCGCGTCGCGCTCACAGGCGCCAACATTCTCGACGTGGCAAAGGCCTGGCAGAAGAAGAAGGCCGATGCTGGCTGGGCCTGCCTGCACTGGCCGAAGGAGTATGGCGGCCGCGGCGCTTCGCCGATCGAGCGGGTGATCTGGCAGCAGGAGGAGGGCCCGTTCGGGCGGCTGAGCGCCGTCTTCATCATCGGCCACGGCATGTGCGGCCCGACCATGATGGCGTTCGCCGGCGAGGAGCAGAAGCGCAGCTACTTGCCGCCGCTCGCCTCCGGCGAGAAGATCTGGTGCCAGCTGTTCTCTGAGCCCGCCGGCGGCTCGGACGTCGCGGGCCTGCGCACCCGCGCCGAGAAGCACGGCGACGAATGGGTGATCAACGGCCAGAAGATCTGGACCTCGGGCGCGCATTATTCGGATTGCGGCATTCTGCTGACGCGCACCGATCCGACCGTACCCAAGCACAAGGGTCTCACCATGTTCTTCCTGGACATGAAGAGCCCCGGTGTCGAGGTGCGGCCGATTAAGCAGGCGAGCGGCGCCTCCGACTTCAACGAAGTCTATTTCACCGACGTCCGCATCCCCGACTCGCAGCGGCTCGGCAATGTCAATGACGGCTGGAACGTGTCGCTGACCACGCTGATGAACGAGCGCATGTCGATCGGCGCCGGCGTCGCGACCGGCTTCCCCGAGCTGTTCGACTATTGCAGCAGTTTGATGCTGGAGGACGGCCCGGCGATCGAGAACCGCGCGGTGCGCTCCAAGCTCGCGAACTGGGCGGTGAAGGCGAGCGGGCTGAAATACACCAGCATGCGCGCGATCTCCGCGCTGTCGAAAGGCGAGCGTCCGGGACCCGAGAACTCGATCGGCAAGCTGGTCGCAGGCTCCATGATCCAGGACGTCGCGGCCTATGCGCTCGATCTGCAAGGCGCCGCCGGCGCGCTGAACGGGCCTGAGGATGCCGAGGTCGCCGGCAAATTCCAGGCGATGCTGTTGCGCGCGCCGGGCACCCG
>Ga0153933_1000364_pt1 | contig 17448 bp, 13 predicted proteins | sample TSNJ017MetaG_FD_102275 | JGI IMG/M metagenome (GOLD analysis project Ga0153933, IMG submission 102275) | Attine ant fungus gardens microbial communities from New Jersey, USA - TSNJ017 MetaG | ecosystem: Host-associated > Fungi > Mycelium > Unclassified | place: USA: New Jersey, Wharton State...
CAGGTCGAGAGCAGCATGTTGGCGCCGATAGATTGGCCAAGAACCAATCCTTGCCGCAGTCGATCTTCGGGGACATAGCCTAGCCCCAGCCGGATGGCGGCTCGCGGCGATCGTATTCTAACCGGCTGCCCATGCATCCGAATCTCGCCGCTGTCCGGTTTAGTTAGGCCAAATAAGGCAACCGCCAATTCGGTCCGGCCCGAGCCAAGCAGGCCGGTTAATCCGAGAACTTCTCCTTCCTTTAGAGCAAAAGAGACATCTGCAAATTCGTTAGCCCGCGATAGATGGGAGACTTCCAATAGCGGCTTTTTTCCTGCCACCACGTTTCGGAACGGTTCAGTAGCTACCTCCTGTCCGGTCATCAACGTGACGAGCTTGGGCACGGTCAATTCGTTGCGTCCGTAGGTGCCGATCCATCTCGCATCTCGTAAGACTGTGAACCGCTGCGCGATCTCGAAGACTTCATTCAGTTTGTGGCTCACGAAAAGAATGGAGATGCCTTTGCTTTGTAAGCCGCGTACGACATCCAATAGGATCTCTACCTCGCGGCGAGTGAGCGCGGTAGTAGGCTCATCCATGATCAATAGGCGAACGTCATTACTGAGGGCACGACAGATCGCTACCAGTTGCTGTTGCGCGAAGGGCAACGCTCGGACCGGCGCGTCCAAATCGAGCTTAAGCTGAATTTTTTCGACAACCTCTTGGGCGCGCCGGCGCAGCCGCCTCCAATGGACATGTCGAGTGCGTTTCGCTAAAACCTCCGAGATCACGACATTTTCGGCGACCGTCAAATTTGGGAATAGCGATGGATCCTGGTAGATAACTTGGATACCACGCTGAATAGAATCAGCGGCACGCAGAGAGTGCCATGGTTGGTTCTCGAACAAAAGCTGGCCGGAATCCGCCCGTTCGACGCCGGAAATGATCTTAATTAAGGTGGACTTTCCTGACCCATTCTCGCCGGCCAAACAATGGATTTCGGCGTAGCGTATCCCCAAGCTCACGTCGTTCAGGGCGCGAAGTCCGCCGTAGGTCTTGGTGACGTGCTGTAATTGCAGGACATATTCTGAGCGGCTACGCTGCGGTTCTTCGGGCATGGTAGGTCAAACCGGCCAACGCTTCGTTAGGAATTCGTTCTCGGGGTTCCGCCAGCCGGTTTAGAAGTCGTAGTTTTTGCGGTTACTCTTATCCAAGATGAGCGGCCGGTCGTAGATGATGGTGTTTCCCTTCAGCGACGGAATCTTTCCGATCGTCGGAATTTCCGTTCCTTCCGTCACGGATTTCTTGTCCAGGACTTGCTTGGCTAACCAGACCATGGCGTAGCCAGCTTCACCAGGATCCCAGAGAATACTTTTTGTCATAGTCCCATCATCAAGATACTGGCCGGCTTGGTTGGGAGAGGTAGTTCCTACTACCACGGCACCCTGGACGTGCTGCTCTCGAATAGCCTGGGCAGCTCCAGGTCCTCCTTGGCTTCCGAAGGCCAAGAATCCTCGCAGATTAGGGTAGGTTCTCAGCAACTCGAGGCTTTTTTCCCGAGCGGCGTTTTGGTCTTCCGAGACCGGAAAGCGGTCTGCCACCACTTTCAGGTCTGGATATTTTTCTTTCGCTCGCTTTAAGGCGGCATCCGCCCAGAGATTGTGGGCTGGAACCGTCAATGAACCGACATAGATAACAAAGTCACCTTTCCCACTTAGCCCCTGCGCCAAAAGCTCCATCGCAGTTTGGCCGAATTTCTCGTTGTCGATCATTTCAATATCGAAATCTGCGTTTTGCTGATTGGGAGACTCGTGAGTTACTACCACGATTCCTGCTTGCTTCGCTTGCGCAAAGACCGGTTCGAGTGATTGGGCATTGTTCGGCACGACCAAGATCGCATCGACTCCCCGACTGATCGCATCCTGGATCAATCGAGCTTGTTCCGCTTCGTCGGCGGTAGCCGGTGCCTGCATGTAGGTTTTTACACCGAAATCCTGGGCTGCCTTCTTGGTCCCGGTCTCTAGCCGGCTAAACCAGGCTGCGCGCAGCTTCGGGATTACCGCGAACTGGTACTCCTTCGCGGAAGCGATATTCAGACCACTGGCTACTAACAGGCCGAGAGCAAATCCACCAAGGGCTCGGCACAACCGGAATCTTTGCATAAGACGTATTTTCTTTCTGGGTTTGGATTTGGGGGAGCCACAAATAACCTGAGGCAATCGTAAGTGTCAAGTGAGCGTTTATACGCTCATATGAGCGATTAACTGGATCGGACTTCACCTTGGGAATCGAGGTTTGCTAACCTGTTGGCGTTCGGCGTTCGGCGCTTGATCGTGTACAGGACCATCGTGTGGTAGGGCGAAAACCCGACTTAGCAAGGCCTACGTCGCGGCCCGATTCTCGTATCGCGACAAAACATAGACCAGGGCCGCGCCAAAGCGTAGCGGCGGCGCGACAACATTTAGAGCGGTTAGCTATATGCTCGGTGCGCCGAGTTTTTCGCCCCTACCGATCAGGGGTCAATAACGCCTTTCGCCCGAACGCCAAGCGCCACATGCTACTGAGCCGCTACTCCAAGAGGCGCCGGGCTACCCCCGCGTCCGTCACGAGCGTGGTGATCCAGTTTCCTTTCAGCGCTGCGAGGATGGCGCCGGCCTTTTCTAGTCCGCCTGCTATGGCGACTCTTTCTGGTATTCGACGGATTTGTTTTGCGTTTAAAGCCAACCCCAACTTGTCCAGAGGCGACGGCACGACTCCGCCACTGTCATCGATCAACGTGGCGCAAAGATCCGCTCGTGCACCCGCAGCCAGCACTTGGCGTTTCCAGGCTTTAGAAAAGGCGTCGTGTAAACAGGAGACGGGCGGATTCCACGAGCCGATGCCAGAAACCAGAACGTCGATGCGATCATAGCGCGCCAACACCTGAGCCACCGAGGGCTCCGTCCTCAGCCGCTTAACCAGGGATGCATCTTCTACCCACATTGGCAAAAAAATCGGGTAAGCGGTTCCATCGCCTGCAGCTGCCATGCGAGACACCAAATCTGCAGAGTTCTGAGGGAACTCTAACGTAGTCAATCCGCCGGCTACTTGCACGACGCTTATTTTCGGCAGCCGGGAAATAGCCTTGGCGGTCGCGGCCAACGTTCGTCCCCAAGCGACACCAAGAATCGACCCATCAGTGAGGATTTCTTCAAGCAGTGAAGCTGCTATCCGTCCCAAAGGTTCGAACAAAGCACTACAAGGCAGATCCGGGCCGGCGAGTGTTAACGCATGGCGCAAGCCATATTTCCTGCGCAATCGGTCTGAAAGTAGCGCATCGATTTCGCCGCTCTCGTCGATTTCGAACCGGACCAGACCTGCTTCGACCGCCTCATCAATCAATCGGGCTACTTTGAACCTCGAAATCCCGAGGTCCTCAGCAATCTGGATCTTCGTCTGTCGCTCGACGAAGTAACGACGCGCGACCGTGGTCGCCTGGATTCGCTGCAATGGCCGTCGGGGCATTCGTAAAGAATCAGTAGCTTCGAAAGCCGAGTCAACCAACTCGTCGAAGATATGTCAAATTTTCCCAAAGGGTTTCGCCTATCCGAGCTTCCCCAGCCAGCGCCACTAATGCGGCTGCCTTCTATGGTTGTTCCTACCGCTGAGAAGGCCGCCCGCGCCCGAGGCTAAAAATCGGGGAACGGTCCGTGATGACCGCAGTTGATGAAAAATCCTGTCATTTTGCAAGTACGCTCAAATGAGCGAGATATAGCTCACTTGACAAGTTTGGTCTTTCCTCCTATTGCTTCCAGTCAGACGTTCTCTCTTTTTGATTCCCTCAAAAAATCACTAGTTAGGCTCAAAATGTAGTTCCTAAAATAATGGGTTCCCTCGGAGTTATTCGCTCTATGAGAAAGTATGTTACCGTCGCCGCAGTATGGTTGCTTGTGATTTCTGCTTCCTCAGTCCGGGCAGCGGATTCGCCCCTAACCCCGGAGATTCAGCAACATCTGAAGTCAAAAGTCGTAACGCTAATTGCCGAGATGTTCTTGAAGCCCGAGGGTTTGGAAAAAGCTAAGCAAGCGGGGCTAGCTTACGCTACTGAGTGTCGGCGTGAACCCGGGTGTATCCAATACCAGATACATGAAGATGTCACCGATTCCGGTCACTTGTTTTTCTATGAACAGTACGCGGATGCCCAAGCCTTTAGCGATCATGTGAATTCGAAACATGTGAAGGACTGGGGGGATACGCTGACGCCTTACTACACCAAACCACTGGTTGTTCATTTCTTAAACAAAATCGAGCACGTCGAATAACCGGTTTTCCTATCTTGGCGCTATGGCTCGCTCTGATTCTTGCTTTATCGGCATTGACGTCGGCACCGGCAGCGCCCGCGCCGGAGTGTTCGACGCCGCTGGCCATAGGTTGGGTTCCGGTTCCACGCCCATTCAAATCTGGAGGCCTCAGCCTGATCTCGTTCAACAATCTTCAGATGATATTTGGCGGGCGTGTTGCCTCGCGACTCGTGTCGCTGTACGACAGGCGAAAATTAAACCTGAGTTAGTCGCCGGTATCGGTTTCGATGCTGCCTGTTCTCTGGTGGTTCTAGGTGTGAATGGTCAACCGGTTTCGGTCAGCCCGACGAGCGAACCCGAGCAAAACGTGATCGTGTGGATGGATCATCGAGCGATTGAGCAGGCCGACCGGATTAATGCTGGTAGGCAGGAACCACTTCGTTATGTAGGCGGTACGATTTCGCCCGAGATGGAAACTCCGAAGGTACTCTGGATCAAAGAGAACCTACCGGAAGCCTGGCGGGAAGCAGCTCACTTTTTCGACTTGCCCGACTTCCTAACTTTTAAGGCCACAAACGACCTTGGGCGCTCGCTTTGTTCGTTGGTTTGCAAATGGACTTACCTGCCGCACAAAGTCAAAAGCGATGCGCTCCAAGGCTGGAGCGGTGACTATTGGTCGAGTATCGGTCTAAGAGATATCGTCGAAGAAGGTTACCGCCGAGTCGGTACGTGTGTCCGGGCACCCGGACAGCCCGTTGGCCAAGGTCTCTCGACGCAAGCGGCATCCGAACTGGGTCTACGGCCTGGCACTCCGGTCAGTGCGTCAATGATCGACGCTCACGCCGGGGGACTAAGTGTACTCGGCATGGATCTGGGAGAGGATGTTAGTTCCGAGACCTTCGACACTCGCCTCGTCATGGTCGCCGGCACCTCCTCCGGTCACCTGGCCGTTTCGAATGAACCAAAATATATCAACGGATGCTGGGGACCGTACTATTCTGCGTTGATTCCCGATCTCTGGTTAACCGAGGCCGGCCAGTCGGCGGTCGGGGCTTTGCTTGACCACATCATTTACACCCACGCTGCCTATCGTCCTGCGCAGCAAGAAGCTGATGCCGATGGGTTGTCCATTTTCGATTTCCTCAATCGTCGGCTCGATCGGCTCAGCAGCTTGCGTCACCTGAGATTTCCCGCGCAAGTCACCGCCAATTTGCATGTTTACCCCGATTTTCACGGAAATCGTTCACCGCGGGCAAACCCATCATTGCGAGGGATGATCTGCGGATTGCGTCTGTCCGCAGACATTGATGATTTAGCGGCGTTATACCTGGCAACCATCCAATCAATTGCTTATCAGGTGCGACATATCATCGAGGAAATGAATGCCCAAGGATATCGCATTCAGACTTTGATCGCTTGCGGAGGCGGACTCAAAAATGAGGTGTTTCTCCGAGAACACGCCGATATCACCGGGTGTAAACTCGTGATTCCGCGCGAACCTGAGGCTATGCTGCTCGGCTCGGCTCTGCTCGGAGCGGTCGCTGCTGGGGCCTATCCCAGCATTAATTCGGCGATGCGGGCCATGGCCGCGCCAGCTAGACAAATCACTCCGGCCAAGGATGTCGTCGGGCTCTATCACGACGCCAAATATAGCGTCTACCATAAGATGTACTCGGACCAGTCGGCCTACCGAGAGCTCATGCATGTTGGCCAGACCCTTGCTAGCCGAGTAACGAACGATGAAAGCGAGCGCCTTCTAAGCGCTGACTGATGGATCCGATCAATCAGTGTCAATCCAGTGGCACCATTTTATGATATGCTCACATGAGCGTGTATGTGCTCGTATGAAAAAACGAGATATCTCGCCTTAATTTACTTTATCCCCGCACCTATGAGTCTCTCTCCCAGCCCTAACGATTTCCTGCAAAGCGCCCGTCAGGTGATCACTAACGAAGCGGCTGCTGTTTTGAGCGCTCGCGAGTCCGTCGACCAGAACTTTGCCGATATCGTGCAGACGTTGCTCAACTGCTCCGGCAAAGTCCTAATGACCGGGAGTGGCACCTCAGGAACTATCGCTAAGCGCGCTGCGCACCTCTTTTCTGTTGGTGGAACCCCCGCACTCTATCTATCGCCGGACAATGGCCTACACGGCGGACTCGGCGTTCTGCGAAAAAACGATCTAGTGATGGCGATCTCGAAGGGTGGATCGTCGGAAGAGCTAAACCAGTTTTGTATCAGAGCACGCGCGCTAGCCGGCGCCCTAATTGTGGTCACCGCCGTTCCGGACTCGGAGCTTTCCAGAATAGCCGATCATGTGCTGGAACTACGCCTGCCAATGAATTCCGATCTCGGTAGTGTCGTTGCTACCGGTAGTTCCTTAGCATCCGCCGCCTTGCTCGATGCGCTGGTGGAAGTGACGCGGGCGGCTCGAGGTTATTCGTGGGATAATTTCTTTTTCACGCATCCCGCCGGGGCCGTCGGTAAGAATGCCGAAGAGGCTCTTCAGCGTCTGAGCCAAGAGGAGTCCTAGCTAATGAGTAAGCCGGACGGCCGTCGATTTAAACTAGGTGAGGAGGTTGGGATCCTTTCGGTCTGGTTAGTAGTCTTATTGGCTATGTGTCTGCTTTCGGAACGCTTTCGGACGTACGGCAATCTGCAAATACTTTTACTCAACGGCTCGGTAATTGCCTTTCTGGCTTTAGGTCAAGCCTTTGTCCTTCTGACCGGCGGGATCGACGGCCTGGTGAAACCGGACGTGAGTCTACAGAAAACGACGGAGATGCTGCAGGCTGATCCGGACATCAATCTGATTTGGGCCGATACCGGGCCGGCGGCTCAAGGGGCTCTCAGAGCCGTTAAGAGTCTTAACGCGCAGGCGAAGGTGTACGGCTTTGCCATCGCTGACTATCCAGTTGAGTCGCTGTATCCCGCCGCTGCCGCTCAGGAACCTTATCAGTACGCAAAAAATACCCTCCAGCAAATCCGAGACTATCTGGATGGTAAGAACGTCCCCAAGAAGGTTCTTCGACCTCTTAAAATTATCACCAGTGGGAAGCCTGCTCCGGGTGAAGTCGGTTAATACGGCGAAAGCGGCAGATACCGTACACTGTTTGTGGCCGTGGAAGACAAGCTAGAAGCAATTGGGGTCACCAAGGTCTTTGGAGACTTTACGGCTCTGGATGGAGTTTCCCTGGCCATAAGACCAGGGGAAATCCATGGGCTGATCGGTCACAACGGCGCCGGCAAGAGCACGTTGCTGCGGGTGTTGGCCGGCGCCGTGCGGCCGGAGAGAGGACATCTGCAAATCGGCGGTCGGAAAGTTGCATTCGATGGTCCCCCCGATGCCATCAAGGTGGGTATCTCGACCGTGTATCAGGAATTGTCATTGCTACCCAATCTGACAGTCACTGAGAATACCTTCCTGGGAGCTGAGCAAACTACGGCCGGAGCGCTGAGGCGACGGGCGATGGCAAGGGAGACTCGAGAGCTGCTCGAGAGATTTCAGCTCGATATCGATCCGCTCGGCAAACTCGGAGACCTGAGCATTGCGTTACGTCAGTTGGTGGAAATCGCGGTCGCTGTCCATCGCAAGGTGCGATTTCTACTCTTGGACGAGCCGACGGCTTCGCTGGAAATAGCGCAAGTCCAGCGGCTATTGGATTGGCTGCCAAATCTAGCCCGACGAGAACAGGTTGGTGTCTTACTCATCGGTCACAAGCTCAATGAGATGCTGGCAGTCTCGGATCGGGTGACTGCGCTGATTGATGGCCGGGTCGCTCTCAGCAAAGTTGTCAATGCGGTTACCCGTGCCGATCTCATCGCGGCGAGCACCGGAAAAAAGACGAGTCAGGAAAAGTTGAGAGGGGTTGGACCGGTACAGGCAAGCGTCAGCGCGAAACCACCAAAATCCGCGCTGGTTATACGTACCCTTCAAACCGCCTATCTGCCGCGCGTCGATTTAACTGCCACGGCTGGCCGGGTGTTGGGTGTATACGGTTTGGTCGGTTCCGGGCGATCAAGGTTTCTCAGATCACTGATTGGCCTTGAGCCGCTGGTCGCAGGCTCTATCTCAGTTTTTGATCGGCCCTACCGGCCGAAGGATCCAAGATACGCCGCTGAACGCGGAGTCATTCTGGTGACCGAGGACCGAAAGCGGGATGGCTTCATCCCTCAGCTGGATGCGCGATTAAACGTAGCTCTGCCGGTGCTCAAAGACTTTGTGAAGTTGGAGTGGTTGAGACGCGGCGTCATGCGGCGGGATGCGTCGCGAGCGCTTCAGAACGTGGCCGTACGAGGGAATATCGATGGCCCGATGGTTAGACTATCCGGCGGAAATCAGCAAAAGGTTCTCTTTGCGCGGGCTATCCGCCAGCAGCCGAAGCTGCTGCTACTTGATGAGCCTACCAAGGGAGTCGACATCGGCGCCAAAGGAGAGATTCATCGGATCATTCGTCGCTTGGCCGAAGGGAACGACGAAGTGGCGATTGTAGTCGTATCGAGTGAGGAAGAGGAGATCCTCGCTGTGGCCGATGATGTTGTCGTATTCCGCGCGGGAACCTGCGATGGAACGATCTATGATCCCGCCATACTAGCCGGCCAAGACGGCTCACTGCGATCTCTCGCCTGGCACCGAGAGGAACTGGACAAGCCACACTGAAGTTTCCTTCCCGATCTTGATGGAGTGACAACGGGATTCAGCCGATGAGGAAGAGATTGACGTGATTTACTTAGGTATTGACTGTGGAACACAGGGAACCAAAGCCGTACTTTTTGAACCCGATAGTGCACGGATTATCGGGCGAGGACACTCTCCTCATGCCATCATTTCTGATGGGTCGGGCCGCCGGGAACAAAAGACGGAGTGGTGGATTGAAGCACTGAAGACCGCTGTGCAGGCGGCATTGCGCGAGTCTGGCAGGGCTTCTACCGATGTTGCCGCCATCGCCGTTTCGGGGCAGCAACATGGTTTGGTCATGATCGACGATCGCGGAAGGGTTCTGCGTGACGTCAAGCTATGGAACGACACGGAGACCGCGCTGGAGAACGAGAGCCTGATGGCCGAGCTCGGCGGCCCAGATAGAGTTTGGGACCTGATAGCGACTACTCTTCCTGTCGGGTATACGGCCTCCAAGGTTCGTTGGGTCATGAAACACGAGCCGGAAATTTATGCGAAACTGGGCCACATCTTGCTCCCGCACGACTACCTTAATTATTGGCTTATGGGCGAGATCGTTATGGAGGTGGGCGACGCTTCTGGTACAGGATTCTTGGATGTTGCTTCGCGTGCGTGGTCCAAGAAAATGGTTGCAGCCATCGATCCGTCGGGAATTCTTGCCTGTGCGCTTCCGCCCATCGGGTTGCCCAGAGAGCCCATCGGAACCATTCGGAAAGCGGTGGCCGAGGAGTTTGGTTTATCACCCCGTACCCTGGTCGCTTGCGGTTCCGGTGATAATGTCATGGGAGCGGTCGGAACGGGCAGCGTGTCTCCTGGCCGGGTGACGATGGGAATTGGCACGTCGGGCGTAATCAATCTGCATAGTAACATCTTGCCTCGCGACGCGGATCGAAGCATCCAGGTGTTCTGCGCGGTAGAGGAGGGGTGGTTGCCGACTACGTGTACCATGAACGCCACCTCATCGACTTCACTCCTGCAAAGTCTTTTCGAAATCAAAATCGAGCAGATTGAAGCTCTCATCGTCGAAGGCGCTCCCGGGTCGGAAGGCATTAGAATATTTCCCTATTTCAATGGAGAACGAATGCCGTCTTTGCCGCACGCTCGCGCGGTGATGAAGGGCTTGTCCTTCGATAATTTTACCCGAGCTAACTTGATGCGGGCAATGGCGGAGTCCGTAGCCTTTAGCTGAAGTGGGGTTTCGAGAAAATTTCAGGAAGATTCGGCCAGCCAGCGCAATTCAGGCTTACTGGAGGTGACGCCAATAGCGGGGCTTGGCGGCAAATTCTCGCAAATGTCTTCGACACCGAAGTCGTTAGAGTGAAGTGGGACGAGGGTGGTGCTTTCGGCGCTGCCTTGTTAGCGCTGGTGGTTGATCAGCGGTGTAAGGGGATTTCTACCTCTCTTAGAGAGGTCTGTGATCACTATGTCGTTTTAGACTTTGATAAATCGGCTCAGCCGACGCCGGCGGTGTCGTCGATCTACCGAGAACTGTATGCTGAATTCCGTGAAATGCTGAAAGCGGAATTCTTTATTGATGAGCAAAGTTAAATAGTCGTGCTGCATAGCGACGGCCAAGAGTTGACCTGTCCCTATCGGACCCGTCCCCTCGTGGGTATGGGTCAGGCGGGTTCGAACGGCGTCATGAGCCTCCAGTGGGAAGACTTGGGCTTTGTCCTGTGACAGCAAATGGGACAGGTCTTGGTTGATTGACGGGTTGTCGGGAAAAGCGATCGAGAGCCAGGCTGTTACCAACTATTTGACCCGTCCCCATTGGGGGATCTTCTGCTGAGTCCAACGCTAACGAACCGTCAGTCACCAGCCGCTCTTGGCCCGAGGAACAGTGATACGAGGCGTCTGGTTTGTTTTTTGGAGTTCGCTGCTTGCGAACAAGAAAAAATGCTGTTGCATATTTTCGAGCCGAAAGCGCTAGCCAGACACTTTTGACGCTTCATCGTTTCTCGTCCTCGTCTTGAAATTCGGGAGAACGGACCATTGCGCTTTTCTCTGAAGTGCACGCCGTCTGCGTGGGCCGGGAACGTTGAATTAGCCAGTCCGGGAAAAGTGGAGCCTTTTGCCAAATGCGCGCAGTGCCAGCCGGTTTCAGTTTGCACAATTGTGTCGGATCTCACTGCCGTTTCTTTTCAACGACAACCTTGGGACCGCCGGCAGTTGACCTGTCCCCAATCCGGTTCTTCTGGCCGTGATCGAAGCGCCCGATGACTCGTTGCCGTAGCTCCTGGACAAAACTTTTATCGTTTTGGAGCGTTGGGCATTTTTAACCCTGTCGGATCGCCTCAAGGTTGAATGGGCGTTCCGAAGAAAGTGAAGTTGTAATAGCCAGCGGGCAGAAGGTTGCCATCCTTATCGGTCAGATCGGCCCAGAGGAGAAGTCGTCCCTTGTCCAGCTCGCCCAGCTGCCAGACGCGAAACGGCGGCGCCTCTTTCTTTGTTGGGTTTTTGACCACACCGTTCACGGAGACGGATGTCCCGAGGAAGGTGCCTAGGGCATCGTCCCCCGTTACCCGGCGGAAAACCTTCTTCGGATCGCCGGAGTCGATGTAGGGATGGAGCGGATAGCTCCACGTGCCGCCCTCAGTGTAGGTGCCGTTCGATAGAACCGGCGTCGTGCCGTTCACGGCATTGAACAACAGGAACGAATCCCTCGTGAGATAGCCGACCTTGAAGGTGCCGTTGGCCGCGGTGTTGCCCTCCACCCCTGCGATCACCACCGTATTGCCTTCGGAGAGGTAATATGGAAGTTGACTCGTTGTGACCTTGATCGTGATCGGTGCGGTTGGGTTATTGCTGGCATCTTTGATGGGGTAGAATAGGGTGTCCCCGTTGTCCTTGCTCGCCGGACCCGAATAATAGAGCGACACGTTTTCCACCGGACCGAAGGGTGCCTGGATGGTCCATGGGTCTGTTTTTTTTAGACCGCCGGTTTTGGTAACAGTGAGCTGAAGTTTCGACGCCCCTCCGGCGCCGACATCCGCCGTGTCGTCATCCACAGAGAACCCGTAACCTGTGAAGCCCAATACGACATGGACGAACCAGACAAAGGGATCGAGGTTGAAAACATTGAACGGCTTGCCGCCTTGCGCTTCCGACGGATCCGGGTACCACTGCGTGTGATTGCCATCTTTGTCAATCACGTCCGGAAATTCGGTGAAATCGGTTACTCCGCGCAGCACGGACTTGATCATGTCGCGGATCATTGACGTCACCATCTGACCGTCGTAGGTGTCCTTCGCTTCATTGGTGAAGATGAATCCCATGTTGGCGCCGACGATGTCCTGCATGTATTTGCAAACGCTGTCGTTGTTCTGCTCGCCGATCTGGTTCATCGAGGCCATGATCAAATAGACTTGCTGGGAGAACTTGTAGGGATCGTGCCACGCCGGCTCATCGCTAAATTTGAATTTATCAGCGCCGTTACCGAACAACGGATATCCCGGGTCTCCTTCATTCTCGGGTTTCCACAGCAGCGGTTGCGGCCTCAGGAAGGTGAATTCCGCATTTTTAGAACCGGTGGCCACCACTTGGCTCAGGATGACTGACAGTTCATCGCTGGCGATTTCCAGGATCACAGCATCCCCCTGGTGGAGACCCACCTCGGTCATGGCGTCGTCCAGACCTGGACCCTTGACCGCCATTCCTTCGACCAACTCGGGGTGCGGTATGTTGAACTTCAGCACCGCCGTTTTCTCGTCGATGCTTCCTCGGATCTTCGTCGAGGCCGGAGCGTCCTTGTTGTTGTCCTTCCAGTGCAACCGGTAATATTGCGCCCAGGAATACCAGAGTCTGATCATGGCGTCGGAGGCGTAGTCATTGACAGGCCGGGTGAACGTGAACGCGCAGCTTTCGCTTGAGGCGACCAACGGTTCGCTCAAGGTGACCGTCCCCGCCGTTTTATCCACGCCCGTGACGGTGGTTCCATCCTGGATGGGATTGAGCTTATCCGGCGGCGGGCGGCCCTGGACGAGGTAGCCTTTATGCAGGAATTTGATCTTGTCGGGCTCGGCTAGGTTCAGGTGGAGGATTTCGCTTCCCTTTGGATCCGGAGTGCCCCCCGCCCACCCGATGGTCGCCGAGATCGGGGCGATGCCGCCGCTCGAGAGCATGTATCTGTCGGTCTCCCAAGTTCCGGTGCCATAGCTGGAAGGGACCGCCTTGATCGGGCTCTGCGCAAAGATGTTGGCGCCGGACGGGATCTTGATGGGCGCGTCCGGGTTCTTGGTGGGGTTGGGGAAGTAGTAAAAGGGCCAGCCTTCATTATTGCTGAAATACTGTCCCAGGAGCTGGTTTTTCCCTACGGTGAATGCTCGGATTTTTTCCTGCAAATAGTCGATCGTGTTGGCGGCTCCGGTCCAGCCGTAAACATCGGGATCCGACCCGGGCTTCCAGCTGACCCGGTTGCCATTTGGCCCGGTTTCTTGGGGCACCAACCAGACGTCGTTCGCCGCCATCGCCAGCGGCAAATAGATGTTGTCGACATTGGAGACATCGTAATTGATCAGGGTAACCAACTCGTTGTCCGGAATTTCTCCGTAGGTTGCCTCCGTCATGCCCGCACTGTTCAGGTAGTCGTGGTCGCGAACCGTCCACTCCGCGAGTTGGTCTTCGGTATCGTCATTGGGAGCCTCGGGGATGTCGGCTCGATACCACATCACGACTCCGTTCGGGATCGTGTCAGGACTGGTCTCCGCCTTGGTGATGATGCGCTTCGCTGTGGGAGCCCATCGCAGGGGATTGGGCTTTGTCGCTGTCAGGTATTCGCCATCGGTTCCAACGCCGATGCGGGCGCCATTCCAGAACACCAGCGGAATGCTCACGAGAATGCTTTGGCCGGGTTCTAGGCCGAAGTAGTATTTCCCATCTTTCTCGTAGCCGATGTAGCCACGGTATTCCTTTAGGGGCGCATCCCAGGGATCATACAAGCCGACCTTAGGCTTCTCCTTGGCGTTGGTGATACTGGAGTTGGGATCCCGCATGATCGGATAGACGGTCTGCGTGGCGTTGTTCGAGATCCGCAGGGTCTTCAGGGGGATGGGTTCTTCTTTCGGGTCGACTCCATACCTCAAAATCTGCTGGGTTGGCGAATTGGGAGCGGCGGGATTTGCATCAAAGGGGGTCCCGGGGGGCATCTCATAGGAATCTGTCGCCGCCCGGGCAAAGGGGGCGAGAAACGAAGCGGCAGTGAGAACGGCGGCCGCTAGAACAATCGATGCCATGGGTGTGCACACCGTTTTACCAAGCGATTCTAAATTGGACCGTCGTGCCTGTACGTCCTTTTTCGGGCACTGAACAACAAAACGGCGTAGTCTGTCGACGTGCATAGGACCTAGAAGGTTTCAGTGGCAGGCCCACTTATGCCTGAATGAATAAACGCGGGTCAAGCCGAAAGCGGAAGCATCAAGAGTAAGTAATGAGGAAGGTAGTTTAGGAGAAAATTGTCCAAACTGAAACCGGGTGGCACTGCGCGCAATTTGCAAAATGCTCCACTTTTCCAGGACTGGCTAATTGTTAGCTGAGCAAATGCCGATGGCAGTCATCGTCGCGCCGGGCGAGGACCTCTTCTAACGCAGCAACCGCCTTGCGAACCGGCCACCATTCGGTGGGTTAGCGACGAAAATATAGCAGTGCTATAGACACGCTGTATATCGGTGCTATACCGGACAGGTGGATACACGCGCTGACCTGCTCGCTGCGGCCCTGAAGGTTCTTCAGGAAGAAGGCGAGGCGCAGTTCTCGACGCGCAGCGTCTGTGCGATCGCGAACGTCACCGCGCCCACGCTCTACCATCACTACGGCAGCGCCGACGGCCTGCTGAGCGCCGCGATCGCGGAGGCATTCGCACAATTCCTCGAAAGCAAGCGGGCGGCGGTCCAATCCGCCGACCCGGTAATAGCGCTGCGCCAGGGCTGGGACGATTACGTTCGCTTTGCGGCGGCTCGCCCCCGGCTCTATGCGGCGATGCTGAGCCGTGTTCTCGACGGGGCTACAATCCCGGCAGCCGAGCAGGCCTTCGCGCTCCTGATCCAGCGGATCGCGGCTATAGCGTCTAAGGGGCAACTCGCTCTCACTGTTGAAGCCGCTGCCGATTTGATGTGGGCGTCTGCCAACGCCGCATCCCTGCTGCACGTAACGGCTCAACTCCGCAAAGCGCCGCCGCCTTCATCTGCTGTCCTTAAGCAGACCCGCGAGAACGCCTTGCGGGCCATCCTGAACTTTAAATCGAAAGGTGTTTCTCAATGAAAATTCTTGTGACGGGAGGCACCGGCCTGCTCGGCGGCCGCCTGATCCCGAAACTCGTGGAGGACGGTCACCAGGTATTCGCCCTCACGCGGTCCGCATCGTCTCACGACAAACTGAAGGCGCTAGGTGCATCGCCGGTCGAGGCCGATCTGGAAAGTGGCGCACCTCTGTCATTGCCGGCGATCGACGCCGTCGTGCATGCCGCCGCCCTGTTCCGATTTTCGGGGCCGCGCGCACCCTTCTTTCGCACCAACGTCGGCGGCACTGTCGCGCTCCTGAAGGCCGCTGAGAATGCCGGGGCGAAGACCTTCGTCTATATCAGCGCCGCGGGTATCGTTATGGACGACGCCGGCACACCTATCCGCAACGCCGATGAAAGCGCTCCCACATTCCCGAACCACTTCTCTGCCTATCTGGCGAGCAAGGCGCGGGCTGAGCCGCTGGTGTTGTCGGCTGACAAGCCCAGCTTTCGCACGATCGTGCTTCGCCCACCAGCGATCTGGGGACCAGGTGACCCGTTCAGTCGGGCGCTTCGCGATGCAGTCACATCCGGGCAGTTCGCCTTCATCGACCGCGGCGACTACGCTTTTGCAACCTGCCATGTGGATAATGTAATCGAAGCCATACAGTGCGCTCTTGAACGCGGAAAAGGCGGCTGCGCCTTCTTCATCACAGACCGGGAAGGCCAGACCTTCCGCCAGTTCGTCGCGTCGCTCGCGAGCTTGCAAGGTCTGTCCATCGATAAGCTCCGTTCGATGCCTTACTGGCTCGCATCCGCCGTAGGCCGACTGCTAGATGCAGTCTGGGTCGTCACGCGGAAACCCGGCGACCCGCCAGCCTCGCGCTCGATGATGCGCATGATCGGGCGCGAGTTCACCATCAACGATGCCGCTGCCCGCCGAGAGTTAGGCTATGTCGGAAGAACTTCGCGCGCCGCCGGCTTGCAAACCTACGCGAGATAGGGTTGTCGCACTGGCTGGCTGGACTAGATAATTAAATTATCATTCTTTACTAGCGGCCGATCATAAAGGTCGAAAGGGACAGGTCAAATAGTGGCCTGCTATATAACGACAACCTTGGGACGGCAGGCAGTTGACCTGTCCCCAATCCGGTTCTTACCCAAGCATTAAATGGGAGCTATATCGACTCTGGATTGCCTACTCCTCCAATGTCGGTAGGGTCGACCTTTTTAAAGACTTGGTGGGATAAGTTTTTGGATTACCGGGTGAAATACTTCAAGAATAACGTGCCCAGAATGGAAGCGTTACCCTCACGCGATGAAATTTTCCTTTCGGGGGGACGGATTACGCATGGGGTTGTAAGAGTGGGCAACACAGTCCGAAGGCCGAGGAATGCTGCCTCGTCTGCTGTGAGGTCGCTCCTTAGTCACTTGGAAATGAAGGGCTTCAGTGCCGCGCCGCGTTATGTGGGAACTGATGGGCAAGGCAGAGACATCTTTACGTATATCCCTGGTGCTATAGGGAAATGGCAATTCTATCCGGACGAAACCATACGCCTGGCCGGACGGCTCTTGCGAACATTCCATGACGCGACCATCGGCAGTAACCTACTGTTGGGTAAGCCCGTGATGTGCCACCACGATCCAGGCCCAAACAATTGTGTGTTTCAAGGAACCCGGCCAATCGCTTTCATCGACTTTGATATGATCGCACCAGGAGAGCGCCTTGAGGACTTAAGTTACATGGCTTGGTCATGGTGCATTTCGGCGAAAGAAAGCCGACAACCAGTTAAAACCCAGGCAAGGCAGGTCGGCCTATTAGCTACTGCGTATGGAATTGATGGAGTCGAACGTCATGCGCTGTTCGAATCGATCCTCGAGCGTCAGACGAGAAATATTCAGTTCTGGCTAGGAAGAAAAGAAAGCAGTGACTCTGAAGCAGACCGGAAAAAGATTGACGAAATGGTCGAGTGGACCCGGAAGGAACAAGCATATACCATCGCGAATAAAAGTGAATTTTGGAAGGCTTTAGCGTGACTCCTTTAGCTTTTTATGAAGTTTCGAATGACTGCAAATGCGTGGACGGGGTCATCATCGGTAGGTCCGTGACCAGAACCAGGGAATCGTTCGAATCGAACTAGATGCTCCGGCAGATAAGCGACTATGGTCTCGCTAAAAGTAATTGGGGTTATCGGGTCACGATCGCCGGCCATGACCAGCGTCGGGCAAAGGATCCGACGAAGGGTTTCTCGGTAGTCGAATTTTAGGAACTCACCGTCCCGGCCGGAAAAATGAAGCGC
>Ga0153933_1000365_pt1 | contig 17371 bp, 13 predicted proteins | sample TSNJ017MetaG_FD_102275 | JGI IMG/M metagenome (GOLD analysis project Ga0153933, IMG submission 102275) | Attine ant fungus gardens microbial communities from New Jersey, USA - TSNJ017 MetaG | ecosystem: Host-associated > Fungi > Mycelium > Unclassified | place: USA: New Jersey, Wharton State...
CAACTTGGGATGACAACGCCGTTGGTGCCGGCTCGGCCAACACAGACGAGCTAGCCGGTTTGGCGGAAAATCGTTCAAAAAGCCCCCATGCTACCAGAAATCCAATCACGAGGCCCGCCGCCAAATTAAGAAAAGGGCGAAGTGGGTCAGAACTCATTGGCGCAACTCTTTAAACGCGGCCCCTAGGTATTTCAGCGTATCGCTAGGAAGCATCGATTCTTCTGACTCGGATTCCAGGCAGAGCTCCGCGGCCCGGCCGCACAGCCACGCGCTTAGTCTGGCCGCATCATAGGGTTCCAAGTGCTGCCCGAGCAACGCTCCGCACACCCCGGTGAGAACATCGCCGGATCCACCCGTGGCCATGCCGGGAGTACCGGTGGCATTGTAGGACAAAGGCTTGCCCTTCTGGCCGATCAGGGTCCGCGCTCCCTTAAGCAGAAGCGTGACCTCGAATTGATTCGTAAAAGCTCGCACGGTTTCGACCCTGTCCTCGCCGTCCGGCCAAAGCCGGCTCATCTCGCCTGGGTGCGGTGTAAGCAATCGAGGTCCTCCAACTTTCGCCAGGGTGTCGATTTGATGAGAAACAATGTTTAGCGCATCGGCGTCGATCACCATGGGACCATCGAAATGCCGAACGATTTCCAAGACCGGAGCCTCGTGAGTAGTTCCAAGTCCAGGCCCAATGGCAATGGCCGTTAATCTATCGTCGAGCACTTGGCGATAGTCATGAATGGGCTTCACCATGACCTCGGGCGCCGCTTTAACGGCCAGCAACGGGTAGCTGTCGTCTGCCATTGTATAAAGAGTTACCAGGCCGCCACCGGCTCGCACAGCGGATAGAGAACAAAGTACGCCAGCACCGACGAAGCCCAACGAGCCGGCCACTATGCCGATCCGGCCGAAATTGCCTTTATGTGAGTCGAACTTGCGTCTGGGAACCAGCGCGCGAAGGTCGTCGGCGTCGATGAAACGGTCACGCTGTTGGTCGTCTGCTAGCCGCTGGCTGAGGGTGTCCAAAGTGACGCACCAAATTTTACCAACAAAATTAGTGGCATCGTCTCGAAAGAGGCAGGTTTTAGGGAACCCGATGGTGACGGTGAGATCGGCAATTACCGCGTCGGCATCGACGCCTTTCTCGGTAACCCCGGTCGGTACATCGACCGCATAGGTGTTCGCTCGCAAAGACGACCGCAAATGATTCATCTCCTGAGTCATCGCTTTTAGGTCTGCTCCCAAAGTGGGGCGAGAGCCGATGCCCAAGATTCCATCCACCAATACAACAGGAAGCTTCCGGGAAATGCCGGTGATATCGCCTTGGAACTGGCGAGGAGGAGATCCAAACCCCCTAAGCTTCTTCCGCGGCAACGGGCCCAATTTCTCCGGTGGATCGCTGAAGCGGGTTAGAACCGACCAGCCGGCGTTTTGTAATACCGAACCAACTACCAGAGCGTCACCTGCGTTATTTCCTTTTCCCAGATAAAGGATGCAAATTCCCCGACGGTTTTCACGGCTCAGGATCTGTCTGGCAATGCCGATTCCTGCCAAGTCCATCAAGCCTTCCTGGTCAATCCCCTCCGCAAAGGCCCGTTGTTCCAGTTCCTGCATCTCCGACGCAGTAAGAATCAAGTTCGACATTGTGAGTAGAAAAGCCTGCATCGCTCATCAATGCATGCGCATTTATGAGCGATGCAGGTTGGTACACCGCCTCGCATCGCTCGCGCCTTAAAACTCCAACAGTCCTGCGGCGACGCCAACATTATATGCGAGATGGGTGCACTAAAGCAGGAACCTAGAGGGGAGAAAACCCGTTCGGCACGGGGGCCAAACGGGTTTTCTCGGTCACGGGGGGGAAACCAAGTACCCCTAGTTTACCATCTAAGCCTAAACCTTAGTTTTGAAATCCTTTCCGGGGACAAACTTTACCGTCTTTGATTTCGGTATTCTAATTTGCTGCAGCGTCTTTGGATTTACACCCTTTCGCGCCTTCCGCTCCACCACTTTGAACGTCCCGAAACCAACGAGTTGAACCATCTTGTCTTTCTTTACGCCCGCCTTAATTGAATGAATTACAGCCGTAACCGCCTTTTCAGCGTCGGCTTTGCTCGTTTCGGAACCGAGCTGTTTCTTAACCGCTTCGACTAGCTCTACTTTGTTCATGAATATGGATGGCTGGATTGGCAACCGGCTCCTGAACCACCTGTCCGGGCCGCTGAGCGCATACGCCCACGGTTTTCCTTTTTTCATCGGAATCGAGTCCGTTTGTCAATCCAGAACGCCATTTTATGCCTCGAAAACCGCTTTTTTCTCCTGGATTGACCGGCCAAACCTTCTACAGAGGCTGAACCCTCGTTTTTGAGGGGGGAGACGGTCGCCGGCTTCACGGTTTCGGAGCACCTAAATTTAACTATACTAACCAGTCTAGAAATAGGGATGCCGGCAGCTTGCGGATCTTTAATCCGAGCGGGCGGCCTAGCCAAGGCAGGAGCCGGGATCCCAGAAATAGCGATGACTAACTAAAAGGAAGCTTATAAACCTAATGGTCGAGAAAGAGCCTAGTTGGCAGCGTTTTCTTAGCCGGCAGCCCAAACTGGCGCCATCAGTATTCGTGGCGCGCACGGCAGACGTAATGGGCGCAGTTTCTGTCGAAGAGCATTCGAGCATCTGGTTCCAGGCCGTCATTCGAGCTGATATCAACGAGATTGTTATCGGCCGGCGCACCAATATTCAGGATGGCTGTATTCTCCATGTGGCCGACGATTATTCCGTGCAGATCGGCGATGACGTTACTTGTGGGCATCGAGCGGTGATTCACGCCTGCCAGATTAAAGATCGAGTGTTAGTCGGCATGGGCGCAATTATCCTTGACGGCGCGGTGATTGGTTCTGATTCAATTATCGGAGCCCACACGTTGGTCACTAAGGGCGCGTACATTCCACCCGGGTCGTTAGTGTTGGGCTCCCCCGGCAAAGTAATCCGATCTCTGAGAACAGAAGAAATCGCCGCATTACCCAGGATGGCAGCCAAGTACGTCGCCGTCGCGGCAGCCCACCGAGACTCGCCTGAGGCTCGCTCGGAATAGCCAATAGCCGATAGCCAACCACGCGAGTCTTATTGGCTATCGGCTATCGACTATTGCTCATGCGAAGCGAGCCTAAGGCGAGCTTCGCTCAATGGTTTTCAGCCGATGCAGGCCGGCGCCCAATCGGGGAACACAATCGATCAGCGCCCTGGTGTAAGGATGTCGAGGGCGGCTTAAGACAGCAGCGCATTCGCCAAATTCCAATAGCTTACCCCGGTACATGACGGCCACTTTATCGGCCAAGCCTCGAATAATGCCGAAGTTATGCGTGATTAAGATAATTGACATGCCAAACCGCAACTTAAGTTCACGGAACAGGTCTAGAATCTGCCTTTGTACGGTAACGTCTAAGGCGGTGGTGGGTTCATCCGCTACCAGAAATTTTGGACGTGTGCAGAGCGCCATCGCGATCATGACCCGTTGTTGCATTCCGCCGCTAAGTTGGAACGGGTAATCACGAATCCGCTTATCCGGCTCGCGAATCCCCACCTGATCAAGCCAATAGACAGCTTCCTCGCGGAAATTCTTTACCTCGGGCCGATGCCGGCGCAAGGTCTCCGCCAGCTGCTCATAGATGGAGAACACCGGGTTCAAGCTGGTTGCCGGTTCTTGGAAAATGTAAGCAATGTGCCGGCCTCTGATCTCGCGAAGAGCGCGCTTGGATTTCGCCAAAACCGACTCACCTGCAAGTCGCACGTCGCCGCCGGAAATGCAGGCCGGCGGCTCGGGTAACAACCTCGTCAACGCTAGAGCCGTTACACTTTTTCCGCTGCCGCTCTCACCCACCACCGCGAGCGTCTCACCGTCGGCGACCGTGAACGAGACCGAGTCGACGGCAGTGAATTCTTCTTCCTCGCTGATGAACTTAACGGTTAGATCACGTACTTCCAGCATTTCGGTCTTCAGCTCCAGAGGAGCAAAATCTTTATAGCTGCCCAAGAAGAAAAATCGAGCGCAGCTCCATAGGAGGGACATCTAACCGCATCGCCACGCACATATCCCAGTTTTTTTGATATGCCGCTCTACGGAGCTTACGCCGATTTTGGCGCCGAAAGCCATAAAGATTCAGCTCCTACTATGGAGCTCAGTTCGAGCAAGCGCGTTGACTAGCACCTAGATTCTAGGTCCTAGCTCCTCATTTGTCTTTGTGTCCTCTGTGTCTTTGTGGTGAAATTTTCTAGTGAAATCACTATTCAGCGGGCTTTTGCTGGCGTTTTTCGTGGCTGGAATGGCTAGAGCTGCCGAGAACGAGCTGGTCATCGGCATGGAGATGCAGTTTCCTCCGTTCGAAATGCTCGACACCAAGGGCCAACCGGCCGGGGTCAGCGTGGATATGGCGCACGCGATGGGAGAGTACCTTCACCGGCCCGTGCGTTTCGAAAACATCCCCTTTGATGGCCTCATCCCATCGCTGAAAACGGGTAAGATTGATTTGGCGATCTCGTCGATGACCAAAACGGCGGACCGAGCCAAGTCCATCGACTTTAGCGATCCATATCTATCAATGGGTCTGTCAATCTTGGCGAAAAAAAATAGTCCGATCGAATCGATCGACGACGTGGACAAGCCCAACGTCACCGTCGCCGTAAAGAAGGCTACTACCGGCCATATCTATGCGATCCAGCATTTTCATAACGCGAAGATTAATACCTTTAGCGACGCGCAGACTTGTGGAACCGAGGTTGCCCAAGGAAAAGCGGATTGCATGATCTACGACCAGATCTCCGTATTCCAGCTGTGGAAGAGCCATCAGGACACCACGAAAGCGATCCTTAAGCCTTTTCAAAGCGAAGTTTGGGCCATTGGCATCCGCAAAGGAAACGACGAGCTGCGCCAGCAGGTAAACGCCTTCCTCAAGCAATTTAAAGAGACCGGTGGCTTCAATGAGCTTGGGAACAAATACTTCGGCGAGAACAAGAAAGTATTTGAGCAGATGGGGATCCCCTTCTATTTCTGAGCTCGCTTAGGCTCGCTCAGAATAGCCAATAGCCGATAGCCGATAACAAAGGTGTTCGTCGTTGGCTATTGGCTATTGGCTATGGATGATTGGCGAGCCGCCGGTGGCCGCCAGACATCCGCAAAAGACAACGATGACTCCGGAGATGTAGATCCAGAACAGCAGAGCCATTATGGAACCGAATGCGCCGTACACGGCATTGAAGTGGGCGAAATGGGTCACATAGATCCCGAAGAGGGATTGGGCGAGCTCTAACGCCACTGTGCCCAGCAGCGCGGCGGGCCAAGCGGCAACAAGCCGAACATTTCGTCGGGGAGCAAGGATATAGAACAGGAGCAGGCTGTAAAAAAGGACCAAAGTAGGCACGATGCTGGCAAAGAGATGGGTCGCCACATTCCCCCAACCAAACAGCTCGGCCAGTCTATCGAATGCAAACGGCGTAACCAGCCCGAGCGCGATCGCGCTGATAACGATCCCGATCATCAGGAGGTTCTTCAGGGGGAGTTTCCACCAATCGTAGTCCGGCAGCTCCCAGGCTCGATTGACCCCGATCACCAGAGCTTGAGAGAAGCGCAAAGAGCTCCAGGTAAGAACCAAAACGCCGAGTACCCCCGCCCCCAACCCGTGCTCGATCACTCCTTGCACAACCTTCAGGAGCAAAACGCGATCGCTCTCTTGCAATGGAAGATATTGGTCGACCTGAATCAGGACTTCTCCGGCGGTCGCTTCGCGATCTCGCACAAACAGCGTCGCAATCGCCACGCACAAGAGAATCAACGGGAAAAGAGAAAAGAACGCGTAATAGGCAAAAGAAGCCGCGCATTGCTCCCCGTTAATGAGGCCATACCGCTGAATTGCTCTCCCCAGGTTCTGGGCGAAAAGTCCAAATCCCCGCTTGCAGAACCGTAGCGAGTGCTGCCAATGTTTCGGCGGCGGCGTCATCGGAGAACCTTTCGTCTTCTGTGAGTGCCGCCGGAAGCGTCTATATTTTGTTGCAAGCTTGATCGCATGGCGGCCCACCCGAATCGCACCCGTTGGCTAAGGTATCTTCTTAGCGGGACAGTCCTGGGCCTCCTCTTAACCGTCATTTTCTACCAACCTATCTTCTTCGGTTTAGCCCATTTCATCGCCCAACAGGTCGCGAACTCGCAAAACCTCAATATCGAATTCAAAATCCACGGATCCATCTTTACAGACCTGACTTTGGAGGACGTGGAAGTCAGCCCAAAACCAGGGAACACGGTCTTCCCGATCGAGCAGTTGGTCGTTAAAAGGATCGCGGCTCATTATAATCTCGGCCGGATATTTCAGAACCGGATCACGGATATTGTGGACGTGATCTTGGCCAGAGATGTTCAGCTGGTCATCCGGCCAGTCACTCCTCCGAAACGGCGTAAGCCTCCTCAGCTGATTCGATTCCCTTTGGTGCTTCCGTACAAAACCGATATCCAAAACTTCAATTTTACGCTCCGCCTTCCGGCAGGCAACCTAGACCTTCGGGAGACAGGGCTCCAGTTCCGGCGGGGAGAAACCGGAGTTTTGTCCTGCTCGCGCCTCGCGATCCCAGAGCTCGGGAGCTGGAATAACCTGCGCGCATTCATCAGCGAATCCAACAACACTCTCCGGATCACCGGCCTGCAGCTACTCCCGTACTTCTCAATTAACGAACTGACGGCCGACCTAGGCCAATCACTAAAAGGGGCAGGCTCAATTAGCTTAGACGGCACCCTGCTCCAAGGAAAATTGCGGCTCGACGGCGCGATCACTCAAGACCAAACCGGGAACCGGCTGCGGGCGCCTTTCTCGCTGAAGGTACAAGTTACCGGAGCCGACTTCTCGGCCTTCCAAAAGCTGCTGTCTCAACGATTGGAAGGTGAATTGCCGTTGATCAATCTTGAGGTTTCGGGCGACGCCTATCGGCCCAGCGAATGGTCGGGTAGCGCCCAGGTAAAAGCGGAACAGATCCACTTTGGCAAGTACCCCTTAGACACCGCGGAGTTTGCAACCGAACTTTCTCAAGGAAAAAGCCGGTCTCTCGAGCTAACGGCTCGCCTGGGCAAAAATCTTGTGCATGCTTCCGGTAGCTTCGCCCTGCCCACCGACTGGACCCGGCTGCAGACCGGACTGCGAGCGGACCTAGGAATCGCTTGCTGGTTATCTGAGCCACAAGCCTTCGTCCCCCAGCTCGAGACTGCCGCCCTTATCACCGGAAGCGCCGCCATAGACCAGGGCTCACTTTCCGGGGTTTTCAATGTGAACGCCGAGCCGATCAAGGCAGCGGGATGTCTAATCGAACAACCTCAAGCTCAAGGGTACCTTGCGGGTGTACTGCCGATCGGAGAAAATTGGGCTGACTCCATAGCGGCGGTAGTCTTTGCTCAAACGTCGACAATTCATTATCAAGAGATCCGGGTGCCGGAAGTCCAGGTCCAAGCTCAGCTCAGCAAGTCGGCCTCGCAAGCGAGGCACGCTCCAAGCGTGGACTTGAGAGCTCAAGTTCTAGCTGCGCCGAGTTCCATCAAGCTTTCTGCATCGGTACCGATCCCGAAACCGCAGACTGCCTTTGACCTGCGCAGCATCGCGGGCCGGCTCGCAGTCGATATCCACTCGCTCAACGATTTTCTGAGCGATCCCACTGTGCTGGGGGCATTCTCTGTGGGCGGCGTGGTCACCGTGCAGAACTTGGAGCCGGATGGAAAAATCACATTCCAGGGGAGTTCCGTAAATTACCGAGGTCTAGCCGCTCAGGCGGTTGACCTGGAATTGAACTTCGCCCGTGATCACATTGAAGTCGCTAAAGGAACGATCGACCTGGACTCTTTTAACTCGATTGATATCGGCGGCGCCGTCCAATTGGCGGATCCATTCCGATATCATCTGGATAGCAAAATGGCGTTTCAGGACCTCCGACTTTTCAATGCTTTCTTGTCCAATTATGTCCCCGGTTCTGATCTTGCCGGAAAATTCGGTCTCAATCTTCAGGTTGCCGGTACGGCGAAGAATGTCCCAGAGTCAGCCCGATTGTCGATAACCGGGGATAAGATCGGGTATCGCGGTCTGACGATTCAACAATTATCGGTCGAAGGGGCGTCCACTAACGACGACCTCAATCTCTCTGCCTTGAAGGTCCTATTTGATCAGAAAGACCACATCGACATGTCCGGTACCGGAAAAATTAGCTCGAGATTTCCCTACTCTGGCAGGGCTGATGTTGACCTGGAGAACCTAGGTTTTCTTAATCCGGTGCTGCGGGCGTTCCATCAAGACCTTAGCTTAGGAGGAAAGTTCACCCTTAACTGGGGCGGGACCGGTGAGTTCGCCATAACCGAACCATTGTCGCCAACCGATGCCTCCCAGGAATCGGCATCTGCGCAAAACGCTACCAATCCTGCGAACGGCCACTTGGAGCTGCGGGGAACAGAGATTTCGGTAAAACAATTCCAGCATATCAACGCAGAAGTCTCAGGAACCTACCAAGCTTTGGACGGCAACTTTCCTATGATCCAGGTCACTTCCCCGCTTGCCAGCCTCGCCATGTCACTGCACATCAATCCAAAGATTCTGGAAGTCACCGGCTTGATAGTAAAAACCCACAACCATCAGTTGACTGGTACGGCAACCCTGCCGCTCGACTTCCAGAGCGGGTCGAAGATTCCTATTGCTATCGGCCAACCGATCAATGTCGACCTGCGAACCGATAAAGTGAGTCTGGCGGATTTTCAAAGCGGAAAACCCGTAGTCGATGGAGTTGGCCAGCTCACCTTGCAGGCAACCGGCGACACCGATAATCCCAATCTGGCTTTGAATGTCCAGGCCACCGATTTACGGTCATCCGCCGCATCGGCATTTGCGGCCGCCAGCCTGCAAATTGCCGTCAACTTGGAAAACAAGAACCTAATCCTAACGGGTTCAGTGAAACAGGCCGATATTCAGCCGCTCGCCGTCGCGGGCAAACTGGGCTTCGACTTTCCGCAGGTGGTAAAGACCGGAACCCTGGACCAAAACACACCTATCCAAGCCAGCATTAAATGGCCCGATACCAGTTTGAGTTTTTTACGTCGGGTCATCCCGCAGATTCGCTCGATCGAAGGCCGAGCCGGTGTTAGCATAGATGTGGCGGGCACGTTAGCAAAACCTAGCTTGCAAGGAGAGCTGCACACCAATATCACGCAGGCGCGCGCGCAAACTGAGCTGGTGCCCCCGGTTTCCAACTTCGTCGCTCAGATCAATTTCCGTGATAATCGAGTCGATTTTGCCCAGCTAAAAGGCGAGGCCGCAGGTGGCCCCTTCACGGTCGGCGGCTCTATTGATCTATCGAAGGGCACGGATCCGAAATTTGATATTACCATTCACGGCAGCCAGATCCTGCTAACGCGCAGCGACAATATCATTGTGCGTAGCAACGTAGATTTAGCTATCAAGGGGCCGCTCTCGGCCGGGGAAGTGGATGGTAAAATCGGTATCACGGACAGCCGCTTTTTCCAGGACATCGACATTCTGCCCCTTAATTTACCTGGTCAGCCTGCTCCGCAGCCGCCGAAGACGCCTCCCAATGTCTCCATCGATACGCCACCATTCAATAATTGGAAGTTCAACATCTCGGTGGAGACAGCCAACCCATTCAAGATACAGAGTAACCTCGCCCGTGGTTCCGTGGTGATTAACCTCCAAGTGGGTGGAACCGGCCAAAAACCTTCTGTCACTGGGTATGCCAAGATCGAACAGCTAGTAGCTTCGCTCCCTTTCAGCCACATGGATATTAATAACAGTTACGTCAATTTCAATGCCGGCGCCAACCCACTGGATCCTGAGTTAAACATCATCGGCCATTCGACGGTCCGTGACTATGATATCACCATGCATATCTATGGAGCAGTGTCGAATTTCAAAATTCTATTCGATAGTTCTCCGCCATTGACTCAGGGCGATATCGCCACCCTGTTGGCGACCGGAGCTACCTCCTCCGAATTTGTCCAGGACCCCAGCTTGCTCGCAGGTCGGGCGGCTTTCCTGGTCATACGCCAGCTATATGCCAAGATCTTCAAAGGAGGTGCCAATCCGCCACAGCAGGAGGTGCTGGATCGCCTCGAGGTTGACGTGATCCCTGGCCAAAGAGTCGGTTCCCAAGATATCAGCGCTCGGTTCAGTGTGACCAGAGCCTGGCAGGTAGTCGCCGAGTTCGGCTCTATAGGTAATGTGAGTGGACAACTACGCTATCTCATCCGCTTCCGTTAGCCTGCGGGGCTCACTCAGGTGCAAGCCTGGGTGAGCCCCGCAGGCTAGGGCAGAAGAATGCTCCGGTAAGCGGAGCATTCTTCTGCTGTTACCTTTGGATCGATGAGTTGCGAATCCCGCCGGCATAAACCGAAATATAATCCGGCACAGCCGGGTTATATTTCGGTCATAGCGCGTATAGCGCTCCGATGCGTAGGCATCGGAGCGCTATACGCGCTCCCGCTCACGGCTTCAGCTCAGAGTAAAGCTCAAGAAGCCGCCGCCACTAGTCAGTTAGCGCCCACCCCACCGCCAGAAACTGCGTCTCGGGTTATCTTCACCGGCAATCAGCATTACCCAGAGAACCAGCTGCGACAAGCGTTGGCGGATCCTCTGTTGTCTGTTCACAATGAAGGCCTAACTGCCCCATTGGCTGACGATACCGCTTACTATCTTGAAGTCTTCTATCGGCGCAATGGCTACCCTAACGTAAATGTCAATTACCAGATCCGCGGAAGCGAACTGAAGTTAAATATCACCGAGGGACGGTATTACAAACTCGGTACCATCAACTTTGTCGGCAATCAACGTTTCCCGGCCAAATCACTCAATGACTATATGATTGGCACCACCAGGGCCCGCCTTTCTCAATTCAAAAAGGAGCTGCCCTTCGTGCAGACGGACCTGGAAACCGGAAGCGGACTATTAAAGAACTATTACATCTCGCAGGGTTTCCCCAATGTCCAGATCGAGCCCCTCCAGTACCAGTTCAATGAGGCGCTCGATCAAGTCGATGTGACCGTAACCATCAAAGAAGGTCAGAAATTTGTATTCGGAACCATTACTTTCCCGGAGGTTCCGGGCATCCCCGCATCGGCGTTGCAAGCAAAAGTCAACGAGTTGACGGAGCCACCGAAACCATATTCAGACGCGGCGGTAAGTGATCTGCAACGCGATGTAGTCTATATTTTGAAGCGATATGGGCACGTGACCGCCCAGGTTTCGGTTAGTCCGGATATGGCTGCAGCCAAGGCCGGCGCGGTACCAGTACAGGTTAACATCCAGGCCGGTCCGGTTTACACCTTCGGGCGTCTCGTCGTCCAACAAAGGCCCCATTCCAGACTGAAACCCGATTTTTTGCCCAATCGTTTCCTACCGCTCACGGGTCAGACTTACACGCCGCTAAAGCTGCAGGAACTCGACACACAAATGATTACCACCGGCCTGTTTGATTCGCTCGATTTTCAGGAAACACCGATGCCGGACGACACCGTTCAGCTCACTCTCGATCCGGTGGAAGCTAGGCAAAAATCCTTTGGCATCTTTGGCGGGTACGACACTTTCTACGGCATTCTTTTCGGCGCCAGTATCTCGGATCGCAACGTTGGCGGCGAGGGCAATATCTTTTCGGCTTCCGCGGAAATCACGAGCCGCGGTCCCACCGCCAAGATCTCCTACGAAGACCCTTGGTTTCTGAACAAGGATCTTGATTCATTAACCCAGGTCGGAATCGACGATCAGACGTTGTACGGATACACCTTTGTTGATGAATACATTCGTACCACGCTGACGGCAAAATTCGGGAAAACCCTGACGACGGGCACCAAGGAGTATCAGTCGAGTGTCTTTTTACTCCTTCGCAATGCCGACTTGAGCCAGATCGACATTACCCCGGAAACGCTCGTGGGCCCAACCAGCTATGAGCTGGTTACGGTTGGGCTCAGCCAAACTATCGATAAAAGAGATAACCCCCTAAACCCTCGCAAGGGCTGGATTCTCGAGCTCGCCGGTTCCGATTCTGAGCTTCTCCGCAATTACATTAATTACATCACGCTGACCGAACGATTTTCAGTCTATGTTCCGGTGGGACCAACGGTTCTGGCCGCAGGCGTACGATTTGCCGGCATCTTTCCGTCCCAAGGCGGGGTTCTAGGAATACCAATCGAAGAGCGGTTTTTCAACGGTGGCGCCACTACGGTGCGCAGTTTCCTGGAACGCGAGTTGGGACCCAAAGATATCGGTAACAATCCTTTGGGCGGACTGACCCGCTCGGTTTTCAATTTGGAGGATGACTTCCCCATCTATGCCGGCGTCATCGGCGCTGTGTTCTTTGATTCCGGCGGTTTAGGGGATTCCCCTTTTGACAATTTCAGTACCGGGGTTGGACTAGGCTTGCGCTACAATCTGCCGGTAGGTCCAATCCGCGTCGATTATGGCGTCAATCCGGCGCCCAGGAAAAACGATTCGTTTGGAGCGTTCAACTTAAGCTTCGGCTTCGCGTTTTGAACCTCTTACAACGAGTCCAAAACCGCGTCTCACATAAAGACGCATAGCACAGAAAAAGCTCACAGGAAGATCACAAAGGCAGCAAACCGGATCTTGAGACGGATTGCCATTCCATTCTGGGATCATCGATGAAATCCAAGCTCGATCCACCATAGCCACAGACAAATCGCGGCACCACCCGCCAAAAGCCCGGAACGCAAAAGTACGGCTGACCATCGATGCTTGGTTCGATTCCAATCCCGTCTGCCGCCTGGGAAGCCAGGTTTACCCTCACGCCACCATTTTAAACTGGTATGGCCGACCTCGGTGTTTTCTCCCCCAGCACCGACCTGATTGGATGTCCAACGGTTCTGCTTTAGGCTTTCCAAGTAGATTGCCTGACGGATTCTGTACTCTTTCCAACGCGATAGTTCACTCATTCGTCGCCTCCCTGGTTCAAAAGTAACTGTTCGCTTCGGGCTCTGCAGCCTGGGTCGCGTTTCATTAGTCGTCTCTGTTGGGCCAGATTTAGCTGATCCGGCGCCAAGCTTCAATTAATCGGGGATTAAATCCCTCAGCGACGGGCGGCCTAACGGTTAATAATCCGGTTAATAATCTGGTTTTAGGCGACCGGAGTGGAGCTGCCGAAGAACTCCTAACTAAGCAAATCTGTGTAACCGCCAAACACGGTGTACTTTGTTTTCGGGGAGCCTGATTTAGTTGAGTCCGAAAACCGAGCCTTAATAATTTTTAATGGGGTTTTTAAATGTGCGCCTCGCCCGCATTCAGGAAGACGCGTTGACTTGGAGTTGAATTCAGCAGCACCGGTTCCAGTGTAACTTTATGTTAGTTCCTGGATACAAATCTATGATTGATCCGGTTCGCAGGTTGAGTTGCGTGGTCGTGAGTTGCGCGCTGTGTTGCTTTTCGGCCTCGGTGGCTACGGCTCATGGTTCGAGTGGTGGCTCTGGGAGCAGCGGCGGCTCGTCCGGCAGCAGCGGCTCTTCAGGTGGCGGCGGGGCTGGTCATGGCGGTCCGAGCAGCTCAACAGCCAGTGGCAACTCACCGTCGAACGGATATTCGACCGGCGGCACCACTCATGGCGGCGGGTTAAGCGGAAATGGTTACTCAGGCAATGGACACGGTGCAACGACCCACGGCGGATTCTTTGGATTTGGCGGCCATGCCTCGGCAAATTCTCATGCCATCGCGATAAACGCCGGAAATTCAGCGAAGACGGGAAAAGTAGCTGGACGCAACGGAGATCCGGCGACCCATTCGCCCTTTAACCACATCGCGAATTCCCATCACCATGTAGTCAGCCAAGGGACCACTACCGGCGGTGGAACCAATTCGGATGCTGAATACAAGAAGAAGCGGATCGCAAAAGGTTCCATCGAACACCATTCTTCCTAGAGCATCTTCGCGAAACAATATTTGTTTTTCGCATCCGGTCCGATAAGAAACGCGCTGGGTCTCTGAACCACCCGTCGCCCTTGTAAACGAGATACGCTGCCCGCATCGGACAGAATCATCCCCACGTTCCGCAGAATGATCCTGGCTACACCGGACTCATTCTGCCACAGCCTGCACTGCTCATCAGTGCAGGCTTAGCCGAAACGACCCGAAATATAGTCTTCGGTCTGCTTTTGCGTGGGATTTGTGAACAACTTTTCGGTCCGATCAAATTCGACCAGATGCCCCAAGTAGAAAAACGCCGTCATATCGGAACAGCGCGTCGCTTGTTGCATGTTATGCGTGACGATAACGATGGTGAATTGATCTTTAAGCGCAAAGATTAATTCTTCGACCTTCGCCGTTGCGATCGGGTCGAGCGCCGAACAGGGCTCGTCCATCAAGATGACGCTAGGTTGCACCGCAATAGCGCGCGCGATACACAACCGCTGCTGTTGCCCCCCAGACAGCCCAAGGGCGCTTTCGTGGAGCCGGTTTTTTACTTCGTCCCAAAGTGCCGCTCCGCGCAAGCTTTGCTCGACCACTCCATCGATTTTTTCGCGATCCCGCACCCCCGAAATCCGTAAACCGTACGCAATGTTCTCGTAGATGGACTTCGGAAAGGGATTGGATTTTTGAAACACCATGCCAACCTGTTTTCGGAGCTCGATCACATCCACGCTCGGAGTATTAATGTTGACTCCTTTGATCCGGATTTCTCCCGCTGTAACTCTGGCGTGGTCCACGAGATCGTTCATGCGATTGAAGCAACGAAGGAGAGTGGATTTGCCGCAACCGGAGGGCCCGATAAAAGCCGTAACCTCTTTTTCCGGAATCTTTAGGCTGATTCCATGTAACGCTTTCGAACCGCCATAGTGGAAATCAACGGAATCAACCTCGATAATGATTTGTTTGCTTGAGGCTGGGCCCTTATCGGCTTCGACGGAAGAGCGTTTGATGGAGGCCTGGGCGCCGGAATTATCCGTAACCACCGTTGTTTTTGCCTCAGTATTAACGGGTTCCATAAGATTTCGGTCTTACCCTACGCTTCTAAATTTCATCCTGGAAGCGTAAAAACCTACGCTATTCTGCCAAGAACCGGACAAATGGCAACGTCTCGATTGTGGCGGATTCGTCGCAAACCAAGGTTCTTCCACGGCCTCAAAAAGAAAACGAGCCGGCCCGCTCGCGCAGACCGGCTCGCCAAATCGCTTTCGCAAATCTAGCCTGATTGATTAGCGAAAGCCACCGGGCCCAAAAGGCCAACGGGCTTCAAATTCTCGAGAATCCGGGTTGTAATAAGCTGGATTCGAGGGACTAAGAGTGGGCGGCTTCGAATTGGCGCAAGAGCAGAGAAGACCTGAGCAAATTCCGGCGATGCTCAAGAACAGCAGCGTGATCGTTTTCATTTCTTTTCTTTCAGAATCTCTCTAGAACCTAAGCGCTAGGTCGACCGCGATTACTTGGGAAGAATTCGCGCTATTGAGCGGATATAAGCTCGGGCTAGTTGCGTAACCGCCGTAGAGATTTCGGCTCAGATTATTCGCAAACCAGCCAGTCACCGCGAACACTGCAAAGTCAGTGAGGCTGTAAGAGATACTAAACCGCCATCCAGCAGAGTTCAGATAGCTGAGATTGAAATCGTTGCTGTTGATATTGGGATCATCCGCCGCAAGACCAACTTGCCGGTAGTCCACCAATAAGCTTAGGTCGCCTGCTTTCCGGTTCGAGCCAATTCTTATACCTGCAAGCCAGGCGAAATAGTCCTTAAACGATGGAGTTACTAAGCCTGAGAAGATCGGCGTGGTACTTCCCTTCTTGTAGGTAACTGTGTCGTACAGGGGACCATACACATCGGTGAACCGCTGAGCTCCCCAGACGTTATAAGACATATCCCAATAAAGCGATACCGGGATATTCGCTATCTTGAAGTTAATATCACCGGGAGACTGTAAATAGAATTCGTCTCGCGTATAAACGGGGAACGGACCTGCGTTGCCGAACGTTCCATAGGCGCCAGTACCGGAAGGAGCCGTCGCAGTCGCAGAGGTAGCCGCGTTTGGGGTTCCGTTGGCGTTGACTCCTGTTGGGCCGAGTCCTGCTTCGTTCCAGATCTGAACGTCCGGAGCTTCGACGATCGTCAGGGCGCCACCGAATAACCGGATCCGGCTGAGCAACTGTGTCTCAAACATGAATGCATCGGTCTTATCGAACGAGACATTTGAATCCGCGTTGTTATTATAAAAGATGAACTGGCCAGCGATTAGGCTGAGATCGAGCGGATTAACTGCCGGTGCCGGCGCAGGAGGTGGAGTTTTTCCGTCCTTGCTATAACCAGCCGGCTCTCCCATCGATCCCCATCCGAAGAGCGCGTGGAAGTCAATTCGCTCAACCAAACCCGTGGGTCCAATGTCAGGACCCCAATTCAATTCCGTCGCGTAGAATGGGTTGTTCTGCTTACCGATGACAAATGTCAGACCGTCAATCGGCGCCCACCCAATAAAGGCGCGGCTGATATAAATGTTGTAGTTATCGAAACCACTGGTGTACGTCGCGTTGGTGGTATCCCCATCTTTGTTATCCGATGTCGACAGCTGCACCCCGCCGAAAAAGTTGTCCGCCAGCTTGAAATCAGCATCTAAACGCAGACGGAAACGCAACCGTTGGCGCTGGATATTCTTGTCGAACGCGGTGCCGACCGGAGGAAGCTGGTTCTCGTAATTTTGATAATACTCCCGGAACCGCATATCCCCATACAGATCAAGTTCTTGGACCCAATCCCCAATTTTGATTTTGTTCTCGAGACCTCCTTGGGTCGGGGCAGGTTCTTTACTGACCTCAGCCTCCAACTTGTCGGCTTCTTTTTGGGTCAGGATGCCCTTCTTTACCAGTACATCGAGTAAAGCGCTGTCATCGGCTCTGACACTCGTGGCAAGGACCAGCAAGCCGCCGAGTGCGAATGCGCAGAGTTTCTTCGGTATCATTTTGGTTAAGGTTGCTTCTTCCTGGAGTTGCGAGAACAGTTAGAAGACTCGCGCAGTATAGAATGCGGAAAAATGAATCCACAATTAAAAAATCTTAAGAAAATTAAGATTTTTAACTTTTCCGCATTCGTACGAGTAAGCCGAACATTTCGAAGAAGTTATACCGCCCAAGAGCAATTCGCTTTTGCTGCAAAATGCGCGAAACAGGAACAGGTGAAGAATAGGCCCTGTTCGGGTGGTCAGTGACTCAGGCTGGGCGTCTTTTGGGGTTTAGCCCGCCAAGGCCGCGGCCAAAGAGTAGCGGCGGCGGGTCTCGGCGCGGAGATCAGTCGCGCCCTTGAAAGGCCCAATCGCGACGGATTTGAGCCGTGCTTGTAGATTGCTATCGGTCGATCTGGTTTGCTCGACCTCGAACGG
>Ga0153933_1000367_pt1 | contig 17282 bp, 20 predicted proteins | sample TSNJ017MetaG_FD_102275 | JGI IMG/M metagenome (GOLD analysis project Ga0153933, IMG submission 102275) | Attine ant fungus gardens microbial communities from New Jersey, USA - TSNJ017 MetaG | ecosystem: Host-associated > Fungi > Mycelium > Unclassified | place: USA: New Jersey, Wharton State...
CAACACCCACAGCAACGCCCACAGCAACGCCCACAGCAACGCCCACAGCAACGCTGCATCAGGATCGCGCGCGTCAGAGTAAGTGGCTCTGGGTCGGGCTGAGATCAATTGATCAATTGGACGCGAAACCGTCTCAACACCACGGAACGGATGCACAACTTACGGGAGGGGTATTCAAGGGTTCGAGGCCACTTCGAGGGCGCGCAGCAAATCTGCGTGGCCGCACGATATGCCATCGACGGCAAATCCGTGGTCCTCCAGCGCAGCCGTGATTTCGAGGCATGTATTGTCATCGTCCTCGACGAGCAGAAAGCGGGGGATGAAGGGGGCCGATAGAGGGCCGAAGCTTCATTGTTCAAGGCCGTCGAGTCCAGTATGCGGTGCGTCTAGTTACACATCAACAGCGGCACCATGCTGCGTGACATCGGGAGCGTGCTCGCCGGTCGAGGCGGGGGCTTGGAAAATCAGCCACGAATATGCTGCTTTCACGAATGGATTCTGGAGGAACGGCGCGCCGGAGCAACTCAGGGGAGTGCGAGGGCCGCGCGCACCTCCGCTTTTGCGGCTGCAAGAGCCGTCTGGAACGTGGGATTGGCCAGCAGCGCTGCCGCCACGAGAGTACCATCGATCCTGCCCGCTTCCACGTCGCTCGGATAGTGGACACCGTCCACGACCCGGTTCTCACCATACTCGCGGCCGCGGGCAAAGAGCGCATCGCGCTTCTCCGGGACCATTTCTGCTAGCAGGATCGCGCACATATAACCGAATGTTGCGTGCCCGCTAGGGTAAGAGTCATGTGCGTCGCCTGGTTTGACCAACAACGTCGGATGTACTGCGCTGCTCGATACAAATGGACGCGAGCGGTTGAAGTACCGTTTGCCAGATTTCGCAACCAGCGTGGCGTTTTCGCCTGCGGCCCTAAACAGGGCGGCGGTTTTGGGTAGATCTGCTTCATTAAATGCAGGACCGAGCACATCTGAAAAGCGGAATACAGACTTGGTGACGTCAGCCTTGGCCCGTTCCACTTCTTCAGGCGTGCGAGCGCTCTGCACTCTTAGCACAGCTGCGAGATCGTCTTGCTGACGTACTGATCCCGCGGCCGGAGGCGGCGCGAGCAGTGCGCCGATGGGAATCTGTTGCGGATTGATATATGTCGCGTCTTGAGCTTGCGCAGCTTGACCGATTGAGCCCGCGGCGATCAGGAGGAAGGCAGAAGTGGTTAAGGAATGTAGAGATTTCATCGTGTCCGGGACAAAAATGTGGGGTAGCGCCACGCGACATGCCGCACTTCAAAGCACGCTTTTTTTCCTGGAATCGGCGAGAGGCGCCTTCTGGCAGCAGATGCGATCGTAGTGCGAGCGGATGAATGAGCAGTGTCCAAAGACTTACAAATCTAATCTCATACGCCGCGCCGCGCCGCGGGGCGGTTCCCGGCGTCTCGGCTCTCCACAACACAAGCTTTAATTTTTGCATGCCTCGCCGCGACAAAACGGTACCAGCCAACGGTGCCGCTTGCACTGAACGTAAAAGATTGACGAGACAGATCGGCCATGAGCTAGTCGCAGGACGAGACATTCCGGGCTTTTTTGCAAACCGTCGTCTTGCTTGGCACTACTGACAGGCTGCGGGCCGGCACTGACGTTTGCGTCACGCACCATAATTGGCATGCCTTGGAATCCAGCACCGCCGTTTGCGGCGGACATCGGCTGTCAATTTCGACATACTCAAAATGGGCATGAGAACTGTTGACATTCTCGGTTATGCCTTGCTTTAGGGACTTTGTGACGTCCGATGTTGGATTCGGGTAGGCTTCGTGGTTGACGACGAATCGCAGGGGAACGACGATGGCATCCAGACAGGAGGTGAAGCGATACAGGGCGAACCTCGCGGACGAACTGCATAGTGCTGCGCTATACGATACGCTTGCGAAGGTCGAGAAAGATAACACGCGCAAACAGGTTTATAGCGACCTCGCAAACTCGGAGCGCGAACACGCGCAGGTGTGGGCGGAGAAGCTGAAGGCAAATGGTGTTCATGCGAAGTCCACAGGCCGTGCACTGAAAACACGCCTGATGCGGACTCTGGTCCGCGTGTTCGGCGCGGGTTTTGTGTTGCCGACCCTCGCTGCCGCAGAGTACGCAGACCGGAACAAATATCATGGTCAACCAGACGCCGGCAATATGTCCGCAGACGAACATCACCATGCGGCGGTGGTGCAGACCCTGGCCGGTGGAGGCAACCCGGACATGTCTCAGGGTGCGAAAATCGCCTCGGCCGAGTCATGGCATAAAGGCGTATCGTCGGGTAACGACTTGCGAGCAGCGGTACTTGGTGCGAACGACGGATTGGTTTCGAACTTCTGTCTGATAATGGGCGTAGCAGGCGCCGGAACTGGCAACAAGGCAATCTTGCTGACCGGCTTCGCCGGGTTGATCGCTGGGGCTTGCTCAATGGCGTTGGGGGAGTGGCTATCGGTGACCAACGCGCGCGAACTGGCCAGCACTCAGATCGCCAAAGAAGCCGAAGAGCTGGACGTCTCGCCGGAGGCTGAAGAGCACGAATTGATGCTCATTTATCGGACCAAGGGGCTGGAGGCCGACGAGGCACGGCGCGTGGCATCGCAGATAATGCGCGACAAAGACAAGGCGCTAGATACCTTGACGCGCGAGGAACTTGGGCTTGATCCGGCGGAGCTCGGCGGCAATCCCTGGTCCGCTGCAGGAGTTTCTTTTGCTCTCTTCTCGCTAGGTGCGATTTTTCCTGCGATGCCGTTCCTGTGGGCACACGGAGTCAGTGCTATCGCACAATGTGTGGGCTTGAGCACGCTTGCTCTTGCATCGATCGGCGTCTTCACGTCGCTCTTTAACGGAAGAAGTGCGGGTTTCTCCGCGGCACGGCAAGTTGGAATTGGACTTGTTGCGGCCGCATTCACTTTCGGTATCGGGCGGGTTCTTGGGGTATCAATTTCTTGAGGGCTATCGGCGACGCGAGCCGTTATCGAATTCTGACTCACCTCTGCCTGCCGGTTTCGAAACGGCCAATGGCGTACTACTTTACTTTGAGATGCAATGCGAATTCAAATTGCCTCGGATCTGCATCTGGACGTCCTCGAAGGCAAGCGTATCAGCGCCACTCCTCTCGCTGTTGCAGAGCGCGCCGACTTGCTGGTGCTGGCCGGCGACATCCACGTTGGGACTCGCGCGGTAGATGCGTTTGAGCACTGGCCGGTTCCCGTCGTCTATGTCTCGGGAAACCACGAAGCATACGGGTCGTCCTATTCAACTCTTGTGGCTCGCCTTCGCAGGCGGGCCGCTAATACTCGCGTGCACTACCTCGAGCGGGACTCGGTTGTGATCGGCGGCATCAGGTTTCTCGGCGGCTGCCTCTGGACCGACTACGATCTGTACGGCGAACGTGCGGCGAGCATGACATATGCCCAGCATCACATGACGGATCACGCTGCAATCTGGCTCAACGAAACCGAACGGTTCAGTCCGGAGCACGCGTACGTCGAACATAAGGCTATGATCGACTGGCTTGCGCACGAACTGGCTGCACCGTTCGAAGGCAAGACGGTCGTGGTCACCCACCACGGGGTTTCGCCGGATTCGATTCATTCGCGCTATCGCGACCATCCGATTAATGCAGGGTTTCTCAGTGATCTTCGAGAGCTGCTTCAACAAGCGGATCTGTGGATTCACGGTCACGTACACGACTCGTTCGACTATCGTTATGGCACCACGCGCGTCGTCGCAAATCCTCGCGGATATCCGACCAATCTGGATGACTCGATATCGTCCAGGGATACCGTTTGGGAAAATCGTGCGTTCGACGCGACGAAGGTCGTCGAGATCTAGACCTTACGAAGGCGTGCGTGATCTTGGTTAATTGAATCTCGGGAACGGCCGGTAGTCGTCCGGTACCTGTCCCCTGGATGTCCGCGACATAGAGGCTGACCGGAGTGCCTGTTCCGATCTACTTTGGCAAACTGACTGCCGCCAGCTAAGAATCGAAGTCGGCGGCGTACGCAAAAATGTCGTCATGGGTAATGGCGGCCTACTGTCGAATCACGTCCAGACTTTACGTCGTGAGGCATCGGTGTAATCGCGTTGCCGGTCCCGTGTCCCGGGCGAGATACTCGCGGGCGCGCTGCGTTGGCAGGCGAGCAGCCGACATCGCCAAGCCAACCTTGCGTCCGCCCGGCCTTGGAGCGAAGTAGCCAACGGCAGTGTCATTTGTTTGCCGGCGCAACTTCTGCCGATTTAACGCTGTCACGCGTCGCTACTCGCCAGACAGCACTGCCCACGTCGTCAGCCACGAGCAACGCCCCGGTCAAGTCCAACGCCACGCCAACGGGTCGCCCGACGGCGTTGCCATCGGCAGTCAGAAAACCGCTAAGGAAATCCTCAGGCGCCCCGACAGGTTTTCCATCCTTAAATGGTATGAACACTACCTTGTAACCGCTGCGCGGCTTACGGTTCCATGATCCATGCTGGCCGACAAATGCCCCTCCATGATAATGAGCAGGGAACTGCGTCCGGTCGTAAAAGACAAGACCTAGCGAAGCGGTATGATTGCCGAGCGCGTAATCAGGCTCCATGGCCCTGGCAACCATATCCGGGCGTTGAGGTTTGACGCGAGTATCGATGTGCTGCCCGTAATAGCTGTAGGGAAAGCCATAGAACCCTCCGTCTTTGACCGCTGTCATGTAGTCGGGTACAAGATTGTTGCCGAGATCGTCCCGCTCGTTGACCGCTGTCCACAGCGCACCGCTCTCCGGTTGCCATGAGAGGCCGTTGGCGTTTCGCAATCCTATCGCATAAGGCCGCAGGCGGCCGCTTTCCACTTCGAACTCGAGGATTCGCGCTCGGCCGTCTTCGGCGTCGACTCCATTTTCCCCAGCGTTGCTGTTCGATCCCACCGTGATATAAAGATGTTTGCCCGCGCGATCGGCAAGGATATTTTTTGTCCAGTGATGGTTGATCGGGCCCGCCGGTAAGTCGGCAACCTTGACGCCGGCGCTTGCAATCGAGGTAGCATCTGGCACGTAGTCAAAACGCAACAGGGCATCCGTATTGGCAACGTAAAGCTGATTGCCAATTAGCGCCATTCCAAACGGCGAATGCAGGCCACGCAGAAACACGGTCTGCGTTTGGGCGACCCCGCTGCCATTTGCATCGCGCAACAGCACGATGCAATCAGGGCTCGGCACACCGGCGCCTGCGCGCTTCATGACCTGCCGTCTGATCCAGCCGAATATGCCACTTCCTTCATCGTGTTCTTTAGGCGCGTCGCTTTCCGCCACGAGTACGTCACCGTTGGGCAACGTGTAAAGCCAGCGCGGGTGCGCGAGCCCACTGGCAAACTCGGTGACAGAAAAGCCGGGGGGCGCAGTGGGTAGAAAGTGGGCGGGGCGCTCCTGGACGGGCGCTATATTGACCATGGGAATCAAGGTCGATTCTGGAGCAGGTATGTAGGGCGACGCGCCGAAGCCAGTATCACTTGAACTCGAAGGTCCGATCGCGCATGAGGCCAGCGGCAAAACCATTGAAACAGCCAGAAGATTCAAAAGGTGCATATGGCTTCCCGGCAATGATTGTTGGTTAGTGATGTTTGGGAGGAGCCGCAAGAAACCGGCCCGGGTAGTGCGTGCCAAGGCGCACGCTGCTATGGGGCGTCGATCGAAAGCCCCGCTATCGGGCTGCTTGGCCTTGTTGGACGTCGTAGACTGTAGGCCGAGACTCAGTCTTCCGGATCGGCTGCAAATGGTCGATGCCAATGTTGGTTCGAATAGGCGTAGCCCATTCCAAAGCTCACGGGTGACCCTCGAACAAACCAATTCAGGCCACAAAGGAAACGATCTTCCGACGCTTTGCCCGCTGCCGTACCGAGATCTTTCACCTGTCTTGGCACCATCGATGTGTGTATGGGTGATCCCTGCATGTGTGATTTCGACAGCCGCGGCACTCACCGCGGCTTTTTTTCACGCGTGGCGAAAATTGAAACGCAGGTGAGAATTTGTTCCGCTTTTAATTCTTAAGACATCCTTAAGAAATGAAATTGTTGGTAGGCAATTGATACGTGGATTGTTGGGTGTCGTGCGTCTTGCAGGTACACCCTACCGGGCCCGTCGACAATTGCCAGTGTCTTGACGGTTTGTGCCTATTGCGAGGCCTTGCGTTGAACAGCTGATCGAACGAGCATTCATGGGTGACAGAAAAAACGGGGGAAGGATGTCGACAACACAAACGATGCTTAAACACGAGATAGCCTGGTCAACCTCCCGCGATCAACTAACGCCCCCTTGCGAGGTTGCTGGTGATAAATTCAACTTTCATGAAATTGATTTTGCGCTCAGGGTGACCAGTTTTCGTACCTGTCACGATGCGCTGGTAATCGGCTTCGGCGAACAGCTTGGATATGCGGAAGATTCTCTGTGCCGCAGGCCGAGCCTGCGCACATTCGGCGACGAAGTCTATCGGACGCCGGAGTTTGCTGGTCGCCGCTACGTACGTTCTATCGCATCAATAGAATCTGGCTCGCTGGACACCTTGACTGTTGTCGATACGTGCGAATACCTCACCGAACTGCAACTGAGTCGCCTTTTTGCCGAGGTGAACCGGGTGTTGAAGGCCCAGGCGCATTTCGTTGTGAGTGTGCGCGTCGGCCTCGGACGGTCCGGCACGTCGCATAGGCGTATACGCCCTCAGGCTCGCGCCGGTGAGCCAGTCGTGCGAGATGCGGGGAAAGCCGCGTCTCGATCGGGCGCGTCCGGCGTCAAGGTGGTTGACGGACGTATGAACAACCCCAACTTCCGGTTCGGATCATTTGAAAAATCGCTCGCTGAGAAATTTGACATCGAGAAGGTGAAGAACCAGCCGTGGGTGCCTCTGCCACGCTGCCTCAACCTCAATCGCGTCATGGTCTGCCGGAAGCGTGAGCCAGAATGAGCCTCGCACTTCCGCTACGCACGTCGCCCGCTATAGCGTCGCAATGCGGGGACGGGCCGACCACCAGTCGGAACGGCGTGGAAATGTTTGTCTGCGCATTGGTGTTTGTAGACGCCGACGGGAGGCGCAGTCCCAATTCGCTGAGTGGAGACCCTCGGTCGTACGTCGACCAGGCGGTATGTCTAAACAGGAGCCTCTTGCGTGCGGGCATGCCACGGTTGAACATAATGACCAACGCTCCCGACCGTATCGCTACACGTCTTGAGACGTTTCCGAAGGAAACCCGCCCCTCCGTTCATCGGCTAGCGACCACAATTAGTCTGCCGAAGGATATGCCTGTTTACGCTGCGCACTTCAAGCTCGATCTGATGGACCAGGTCGCAGCGGGGTTACCCCGCGACGCAATGATGCTGCTGCTCGACGCAGACATGATCGCTATCCGGCCGCTGGATGCGGAATTGCTTACCCGTTGTGCGGAGGCAGGACTCGGTGCATTCGATATCTCGGACCATGTTTTCCCCGCCTATGGTTTCGCATCCGTCATCAACGATCTTGAAATCATTGCTAACAGGCGGTTCCAGAATCCTCGATGGTATGGCGGTGAGTTCTTTCTGGCCAACCAGGAGTCTCTTTGCAGGCTGGTACAACGAGCGCGCGAGCACTATGTGCGATACGTCGACGCAATCGGGCGCCTGCTGCATCACGGCGACGAGGCATTCATGTCGGCCGCGCTCAACACGCTTGCCGACGACGGACAGGCAATCGTCGAGGTCGGCGCATATCAGGTTGTAGGTCGGCATTGGGCCGGCAACACCTTTCGCGACCTGTCGTGGTTTCGTCACTGTTCTTTTGTGCATCTGCCGGACGGAAAGGCACTGCTCGCGAGGCCGTCTCGACTGACGGGTTTCGTGCCAAGGCACTTGTGGCGCAGCGTTGTGATAGCCCTCCGGATAGGACGTGCCCGCTCGGCGCTCAAGTGGCTACGTAATGTAGTGCTATCGTCGCTACAAGGTAAAGCTGGGGCAAAGCCACGGTCGGCCCGCTAGTGCCGTGCCGTCAACGCCTCGGACCCGTCGCGGCAAAACCGGTCAGGCTGAAGGAGCAGCATCGTTGTGCCTGTAGGTGCGGCTACTATCACCACTATTAACTGTAGCTGAGCGGTTGCCATTCAACTGCTCAACTTAAAGCGTCTTGGTCATGAACGTTGCGGACGCTGGGCACAGCTCGGTGTACTGCATGGTTCCTCGAATTGCGTCCGGAGCCGCGCCCCGTTCGATTGCTCGATACCCGTAGCGCGTAAAGAAGTCATCCGCCGTAGTCGTCAGGAGATAGAGACATTCCACTCGACGTAAAGCTGAGAACTCCTCGACCATCGCAATGAGAGCCCGGCCGATTCCCACACCTCTCGCATTCGGCCTGACGGCAAGAGAGCGCAGCAACCCGACCGCACCATGCTCTTGCAGCCCTATGCAACCGGTAATCATGGGCGTGTCGTCTTCAGCGACGAAGAAAGTGATGAGGGACGCTTTAGTCACGTCTACCGCTGACAGGCTAGATGCTGCCAACAAAGACCGGATTGTCTCGATGTCTTCCGCACGTGCGAAGCGAATCTCCATGACTTTGGCTTCCCTTATTGGACACTCATTCGTGGACGCCGGTCTGCGTGCGGGGCATCTGGACGGAGGCGACCGAACGCCGCGAAAATCGCATCGCAAGGACGAACGCTGCGGCTGATACCAAAGATACCGAAAGAATCACCCACTCGACGGGCAAGTATTTGTTCTGGATGCTCCAGATAGCTGCCGCAGAAATCGGTGCGATTCCCTTCGCGATATTTGATGGCATGGACAGCAGACCGCTGATTGCACCGTAACCCTCTGTCCACATGACGTCCTGGACAATAGTGCCGCGTGGGATTGTCATCATTCCATTCGCGCCGCCGTACAAAACCGAATACAACACCAGCATGTAGGGCGAAGTCCCTGCGCAAAGCAGAATGACGACAGAGAGAGGGAACGTGGTTGTTACGACGATACCGATTGTGCTGGGATGCACGTTGCGTCCAACCTTGAACCATAACGCCCGGGCCGCTACCTGTGCTGGCCCGATGAGCGCCATTGTCGTCAGGATGACCGCGTTGGACACATGCCTTTCCACCATCAGGGGCACGAGGTGAAATGTCAGCGCGGCGAAGGTGGCATAGTAAGCCGTGAAGCACACTGCGAGTGCCCAGAACGTCGGTGTGCGCAGCGCGCGCTTCGTAGAGGCTCTGTTCACAGTCAGTATGTGGCTTAGGTCACCGGGCATTGTGTGATTCGAAGCACCACGCGCGATGGCCAGCAAGTGAATTGGCAGACCGATGGCGACGTTTGCTGCGGCAAGCGCTACTGGGGCTCCTCGCCAGCCGAACCAATCTACAAATCCTTGAGTGAGCGGGATAAATACGGTGCTGGCAAATCCCGCAACCAGTGTGATGAGGGTGATTTTTGTTCGGAAACTCCCGGGATAGTCGCGACTTACGATGGCGAAGACGGGGTCATAGAGCGTGGCCGCCATGGAAATTCCGAGGGCCGCCCAGACGACGAAGAGTGTGGCAAGCGTGTGAGCTTGCGACCACAAAAGCAGCATTGCGGTCGACAGAATGGAGCCCGCCGCCATGATTTTTCTGCCGAGGCCGTGGTCAATCCATGTGCCGAGTGGGTACGCCGCGAGTCCTGACACCAGCAACCCGACGGACAACGCGGCGTTTGTGTCTGTTCGACTCCAGCCCACCGCATGTTCCATGGGAACAACGAAGAACGAAAACGCGTAGTAGACCGAGCCCCAGGAGACGAGCTGGGCAATAGCGAGCGCCCATGTCGCGAGATTGCCACTTGCGTCGTTATTCGAGTTCGCGGTCATCGGTGTCTGCGTTCCCGGCGGTGTTTTCATGACCCATCGCTGCTCCTGCCAAGGTGTTGGCAAGCTCGGGTGTCGCTTCTTTGCGCTCACTGTATCGGTGGGTCAGATAGTCCGAGCGGTCGCGGACCAACAGGGTGAACTTGTAGAGTTCTTCCATCACGTCCACGACCCGGTCGTAGTACGACGACGGCTTCATACGGCCGGTGGTGTCGAACTCCTGATAGGCCTTTGCCACGAACGACTGATTGGGGATGGTGACCATGCGCATCCACCGACCGAGTACACGCAGCGCGTTAACCGCGTTAAATGACTGTGAACCACCGCACACCTGCATGACCGCCAGCGTCCGTCCTTGCGTGGGACGGATGCCACCAAACTCAAGGGGCAGCCAGTCAATCTGGTTCTTGAACACGGCGGTCAGCGTTCCATGCCGCTCAGGACTACACCAGACCTGGCCCTCCGACCATTCCGATAGCTTCCTCAGTTCGACCACTTTGGGATGGTCTGCCGGCACGCTGTCCGCGATGGGCAGGCCATCCGGGTTGAACACCCTGGTCTCTGCACCGAAGTGTCGAAGGATGCGTTCCGCTTCGAGCGTGAGAAGCCGGCTGTAAGAGGTCGGCCTCAGCGAACCATAGAGCAGCGCGATTCTTGGCGCATGGGACGAGACCGTACGCGGTTCGAGCTTCCGCAAATCCGGGATGTCCAGATGCGGCGGGCTGATGTTCGGCATGTTCTGCGTCATCAACGGACCCTCTGACCCTGCTCGTCAATGACAACTTCACCGTCTTCCTTGGTGAACGGGCCTCGCTGCGATTCGGGCAGGATATCCAGCACGACTTCTGACGGCCGGCACAAACGCACGCCGAGTGGTGTAACGACAAAAGGCCGGTTTATCAGGATGGGATGCTGGAGCATCACAGCGAGCAGTTGTTCATCAGACAACTCTGGAGCAGCCAGACCGAGTTCCGCGTAGGGCGTTCCTTTCTCTCGCAAGGCCCCACGCACCGTCAGACCGGCTTTGGTAATCAAGTCTTTTAATTGCTCACGGCTCGGCGGTCGCTGCACGTACTCGATGATTTCAGGTTCGACGCCGGCGTTCCGTACAAGCGCGAGCGTATTCCGCGATGTTCCGCAGTCGGGATTGTGATAGATGGTGATGTTCAATTGCAGCGCTCCGGTGTCCTTGCGGATTCGTACCAGTGCTGTGAACGGTTGACGACACTCACAACCAGCAGCATCACGGGTACTTCAATGAGCACGCCAACAACGGTCGCCAGGGCCGCACCGGACTGGAAACCGAACAGACTGATGGCCGTGGCGACCGCCAGTTCGAAAAAATTGCTCGCGCCAATGAGACTCGAAGGGCCTGCGACACAGTGCGCGACGCCAAGCTTACGATTTAGCACGTAAGCGAGGCTCGAATTAACGAACACCTGAATCAGGATAGGTACCGCAAGCATCGCGATTACCAGCGGCTCTTTCACGATGGCCTGCCCCTGGAATGCAAACAGGAGTAAGAGTGTCGCCAGCAACGCGCAAATCGCATACGGACCAAGCGCCGATACAACCCGCTGGAAATGTTCATCGCCTCTGGAACGCAGCGCGCGCCGAATGAACTGGGCGAGAACGACCGGGATGACGATGTACAGTGCAACGGATGTGATGAGTGTGTCCCACGGCACAGTGATGGCCGAGAGGCCGAGCAGCAACGCCACGATGGGCGCGAAGGCGACAATCATGATGGAGTCGTTCAGCGCAACCTGCGATAGCGTGAAGTAAGGGTCGCCTTTGCAGAGCTGAGACCAGACGAACACCATCGCCGTGCACGGTGCCGCGGCCAGCAGGATGAGGCCTGCCACGTAGCTATCCAGTTGGTCTGCCGGCAACCACGCGGCGAAGACGTGCCGGATGAAAATCCAGGCCAGTAACGCCATCGAGAAAGGCTTGACGAGCCAGTTCACGAATAGCGTCACCCCGATGCCACGCCATTGACTCTTGACCTGCGACATCGAACCGAAGTCGATTTTGACGAGCATCGGGATAATCATCACCCAGATAAGCAGGCCCACCGGGATGTTCACATGCGCCACTTCCATCGCGCCGACCGTCTGGAAGAACCCCGGCAGAGCTTGCCCCAGTAGAATGCCGCCGACGATGCATAGGGCGACCCAGACCGTCAGATAGCGTTCAAAGAAGCCAATTGATGCGGGGCACGCGCCCGAGATTACGTTTTCAGTGCTGTTCATTTGATTCAGACGCCGGCCTTTCGCCGATTGCTCGCATCTCCCTTTGAATCGAATTCCTGTCCAGTACGTGAAGTGGCAGGTTCACGAACAGGCTGACGCGATTCAGGATTTGCCGGAACACCTTGTCGAAGACCTTGCGCTTCTCGTCATCGGTGCCTTCGAAGGCGGCAGGGTCCTGGAAGCCCCAATGCGCTGTCAGCGGCTTTCCAGGCCAGACGGGACAGACCTCTCCGGCTGCGTCGTCGCATACGGTAATGACGGAATCCATCTGCGGGGCATCCGCAGTCGCAAATTCATCCCAGCTTTTACTTCGCAACTCAGAAGTGTCGTATCCGAGTGTCGCGCACCGCTCAATAGCGAACGGATTGACCCTACCAGTCGGAAGGCTGCCTGCACTGTATGCAACGAAGCGGCCTTTCCCTAAAACGTTGAACAGTGCCTCGGCCATTACACTGCGTGCGCTGTTACCGGTACACAGAATAAGCACAGAGTACGGACGGTCGCTCATGTGCGGCGTCCGAAGGTGATGGTTGAGGTCGACGGTGTACAGCAGGCGGCTGGCGACTGTAACTCGGATGCAGCCCTGCACTGACCGTATGTCGGGGTCGACTCCAAGGTCCGAAAGGTTTCCCATGCAACACCTTGTGGGTCAACAGTCCACACCTTGTCAGATTTCGCGTAACAGCAGGTCGTGCCTGTCTGCTCCATCACCGGCAAGTTGGTTGCGGCGAAGCGGGCATTCATTTCACCAAGCTCTTCGTCCGTTTCAACCTGAATGCCAAGGTGGTCGACGCCAGGTTTTGCGCCCCGCTGCGAGATAGCGAAATTCAACACCGGGTCCTTCAACTCCCACTTGCAGTGTTCATCCTTTAGCACTGCCGGTGCGGCGCCGCCGAACATCATGCTGTAGAACTGGATGCTCTCGCTGAGATTCTCGACTGAGACGTGAACGTGCATACGCTTCATGAGGATTCTCCACAACATTGGGTGCCGTCCGTCGCAGAACATGGCGCGCCGGCGCAGCAGTTTTCAGTCAGGAAACCAATGAGTCCACTCATGGCATCGAAGTTCGCTGAGTAGAAAATGAATCGCCCTTCCTGGCGGGCTTTCACAAGGTCTGCGTGCGACAGGTCTTTGAGGTGGAAGGAGAGGCTGGAGGGTGCCAGGCCAACCTGCTGGGAAATTTCGCCTGCAGGCATGCCGTCCTGGCCGGCGACGACCAGCGTCCGGAAGATCGCGAGCCGCGATTCATGTGCAAGTGCGCTTAAAGCGCGAACGACGAGGTTTGAGTCCATGCGCGAAGAATAGACGTACCAATTCGATATTTCAAGTATTATCGAATCATAGAGTCCGAGCTGACGCGACGCCTAGACCAAGGCGGTCGCGGCAGTCGACAACGCATTGAGTATTGGCGCCTCCACCGACGGTCTCATCTTCAACGTAATCTGGTCGCGTCGTGACAGGCTGGCGGGACTGGTACGGGTACACCTCATGGACACCATGCTTTCCGACACACAACCTGATGTCCCAGCGCGCTCGTCGCCATGGACCTTGTTTGGTATCTTTTTGCGCCTTGGCCTGACTAGCTTCGGCGGCCCCGCGGCGCATATCGGCTATTTCAGGAACGAGTTCGCGCAAGGCCGTCGCTGGCTCGACGAGCACACCTACAGCGACATCGTCGCCTTGTGCCAATTTCTGCCGGGTCCCGGAAGCAGTCAGGTCGGCATTGCCATTGGACGAATGCGAGGCGGCATCCTTGGTTCGCTCGCCGCGTGGCTTGGCTTCACGCTGCCGTCGGCCGTCCTAATGGTCGCATTTGCGTACAGCTATACGCACCTCGGGCATGCGGGGTCGGTGCAACTGCTACAAGGATCGAAGCTGGCTGCCGTCGCGGTCGTCGCTCAAGCGGTCTGGTCCATGGGGCGAACCCTTTGCCCCGACAGGAGCCGGGCGACGATAGCCGTGATAGCGACGGTAGTCATGACGGTCCTCGGTGCAGCAGTCGGACAGATTGTTGCGATTGTTCTGGCGGCCCTGGCCGGAGCGACGCCCCTGAAGACAGCCACGGACTTGCCGGAGGCGCCGGTAGGTATGCCGGGGACGAAGCGCGGCGCGGTGGTTTGCATCTCCGCATTTATCGTACTGTTACTCGGCCTGCCACTTGCGGCCAGATTCGCCCACGTTTATTGGCTAGACATATTTTCCAGCTTTTATCGTGTGGGTTCGTTGGTCTTCGGCGGCGGGCATGTGGTGCTCCCGTTGCTGCAGGCGGTTGTGGTTCCCCGCGGATGGGTATCCATCAACGAGTTTCTCGCTGGCTATGGCGCGGCACAGGCCATCCCGGGGCCACTCTTTACGTTCGCGGCCTTCCTGGGCGCAATTGGTCGAGGCGTACCGTCGGGACCGGCGGGAGCCGCGCTCGCTACGTTGGCGATTTTCCTGCCGTCCTTTCTGCTTGTCAGCGCTGCGTTACCGATGTGGGGGCGTCTCCGTTCGTTCGCACCGATGCGGCGGGCAATGGCCGGAGTCAACGCGGCAGTGGTCGGCATCCTGCTGGCAGCGCTTTATGACCCGGTTTGGACAAGCTCGGTGCATGACCCCACAGACTTCTGCGTCGCGGTCCTCGCACTCTTGCTTCTAACGTGGTGGCGTCTGCCGTCTTGGGCGGTTGTCCTCATCACGGCGACTATCACATGGGCCGTTACGTAAAGTCCGGACTCCCATAAAGACCACATTCGCGATGGGCGTGGTGCACGAACAGTTGTCAGTGCTGAGCCGACTATCGACGCTTCATTTGCCGCACAAATGGCAGTCGTGACGGCGACACTACGACGCCTCGAGAGTTTTTACACCGACGGCAATTGTTCGACGAGGTCGGAGTGGGCGAACGGTGGTCTGACCTCAGTCACTTCAAGTTTATCGACAAGCGCGGCGGACATCCCTTCACTGAGCCAGGCGCACATATCCGCGGCCCTGCGGCTTCTGATTTCGACTGGCTGACGGTCGACGCAAGTACGGAGACCAATTACAAGTACCACCGAGTCCTGAGCAGCAAATTCAAGGAGCGCTGGTAGATGTCGCGAGTGACCACCGAACTGAAATCAAGTTTCAGATTCTCGTCAAACATAGAGGCGACGATGCTGCCGTTCAGCGCCAAATGGAGCTCCGACTCAATGCGGCGCGCGAGGTCGCAAGCCCGCGTTGCAAGCATAACTCTCCGTATCAAATCTTCAGCGCGCTTGCTCGACTGCAACCACATTTGGACCGATTCTACGGTGTGCGGGACGGACATCCGTCCACCTGTCGCATGCCGGGTAATCGGTTGCGAGATGACGAGGTATGCGAGCAATTCTGATTGCGCGCGCAGGTCCTGTCGGAGCGGCATCTTCATGTTTGTCAGCGACGAAGCTTCGTTCCTCCTGATTGTAGTTCGACGCGGAACGTCGTCAAGGAAGTACTGACGATGCCTTGCGCTGTCGTTAGTCTGCACACGAAAGCGCTAATAATCCGGACGATTGTCGCGGAAATAGAGCGTCAAAACGTGGTTGAATCCAAATCCCAAAAACTTCGCCGCGGTTAACGCTACTCTTGATGACCGCCACGCCACCGTGCATAGCCCGAAACCAAACCAACCATGCAAGCAAACGCAGAAAAGGGAAATTTGAGACATCGAGCTGATGCAGTCCAGAAGGGAAATCCTCACAAGCTTGTCATCAACCAGCACATACTACCTGCGGAGAGCATTCGCCGATTCTGCAATGAGAGCGGCCGCCTTATGGTGACGCGACTTGATGCCGGAAAGTTACTGAAGTCCGTGAGGCCTGACGACTCGTGCTTCGTTGTCCCACGAGTGTGGGACGAGCGTACGGAGCGCGGTATGCCCGCACGAATCGAACGTCGCTTCCAGTTTCTTATAAACCAGGTATTGGGCGGCGACTTGAGGCGGTGGGCATATGAGCAGAACGCCATACCGGAGTTCTTCGCGCTCTGGAGCACACGCGCCTAATGTGCTGCCAAGCCGACGGCTGATGTCCCGCTTAAGTCCGTGCATCCGGGGCGTGGCATGATCAAGGACGTTCTCGAACGCTTTGAGGCGCGTTTTGAGATAGCTGCCGATGACCAAGGTTTCGTCGCCGGCCGGTTCTTCACCGGCATGCGGCTTCAGTTACAACTGAAGCGACTTGCCAGAACAGTAGAGAACGCTGGCTGGCGCGTTATTAACGTCGAGCCCGGCGCCGGCGAGCTGGTCGTGCCAGACCGTCCCTTCGCGCTGTACATGCCGATTACGCCGACAATTGCGCTAGTAGGTGGGGAAGGTCCCAAGCAATTAAACCGGACCGTCGTCATGCAGCTCAATCGGAATGCTCTTGCAACGAGTGACCGACAAATTTTCGCGCGAGATTTCGCGGCCTGCCCCTTGTGAGTACGCTGCCCTTAAGGGTAGGTTAGACCGTCTTCGCAGGCCCCGGCACGGACGAAGGCGCAAGGTCAGCGATATTGTTGACGAAATACTGAGACCCAAAGGCAGCGCGGTACAGAGCCGGACGGGCTAGCAGATGTAAAATACCCGACGAGTTATTTGCTTCAAAGCGACCCGTGAAGGCACCTCTCCACTGTAGACAGAAACAGCCTGACACTGAGATGGAAACATAAGAGGCGCGAGACCATGCAGTTCGTCAAGAATGGGCCAGATATTCCCGAAACATTGCTGCAAGCACACGAGGACGGTCGTGTAGTGTTTTTTTGCGGGGCGGGCATCTCATATCCAGCAAGGCTACCCGGTTTTGGAGGGCTTGTTGACCGGCTATATGAGGAGCTCGGCGAAACGCCCGACCACGTGCAAGCGGCCGCGCTCAAGGCGTCCCAGTACGATACTGCTGTCGGGTTGTTAGAGGCATCCATAAAAAGCCGCGAAACGGTACGCCGAGCAATGGTCAGAATACTCTTGCCAGACCTCACCGCGAAAGATGCGACGACTACCCATGAAGCCTTGTTGAACCTTTCAAAGACAAAGGGAGGTGCAACCAGGTTGATAACGACCAACTTTGACAGGTTGTTCCAGCACGTAATCGTCAGAGACGCGCTCTCGGTCAATCACTTTTCAGCACCGCTCTTGCCGGTGCCAAAGAGTAGATGGGATGGAATCGTCTACATACATGGTCTCCTCGCTGAGACGCCGACA
>Ga0153933_1000368_pt1 | contig 17235 bp, 15 predicted proteins | sample TSNJ017MetaG_FD_102275 | JGI IMG/M metagenome (GOLD analysis project Ga0153933, IMG submission 102275) | Attine ant fungus gardens microbial communities from New Jersey, USA - TSNJ017 MetaG | ecosystem: Host-associated > Fungi > Mycelium > Unclassified | place: USA: New Jersey, Wharton State...
AAAGCCACCACCGCCAATGTTGCCAGCTTCCGGATACGTCACGGCAAGCGTAAAGGCAATCGCCACGGCGGCGTCGACGGCATTGCCGCCTTCCTTGAAGATCTGCTCGGCGGCATCGGCGCTGAACTTGTCGGCCACGGCAACGGCCGAAGCATCGAGAACTGCGGGTTGCTGATCCGAAGTCTTCGCGTACGCCGGCACCGCTTCGAGGAACCCGCTCGATACGGTAAGGAATGCTGCTAACGCAAATGCGCAAGCAGACAACTTTACTTTACCCGATGACATTCACCGCCCTCCATGACAAATTCCCTGATCGGAACAAACGTTTGCCTTGGGCTTATAGCATGAGGAGGGCGGTTTTGCGAAGCCGCAGCGCGCTAGGTGGCGCTACTTCTTGCCTGGAATCTCCCGTCCGCGCAAGGAGCAGCCGGTGGTTTCCGTAACGAACAGCAGCGCGCATGCGCCGATCACACAAGCGCCCATCATGTAGTAAGCCGGCACCAGCGTACTGCCGGTATGCGCAATGAGCCACTCGTTCACCATCGGAGCGGTGCCTCCGAAGATCGAGGTCGAGATGTTGTAGGCAATGGCCATGCCGGCATAGCGCACCTGGGTAGGGAACATTGCTGGGAACATCGCCGAGATGCTCGCCAGTTGAGGCACGTAGAGCAAGCCCAACACGGCGAAACCCGCGAGCGCACCCGCTATTCCATGCCGCATCAGGAGGAACATGGGAATGGCCGCGACGAAAAGGCCAATCAGCGAGAACCACCAGACATTCTTGCGGCCGACCCGATCAGAAAAGGTCCCGGCAAAAGGTAGAAAGACCATCATTGCCAGCATGCCAATGAGCGGGACGAGCAATGACATGTTGTCGCTCATACCCAATTGCTTCTGCATGAAGGTCGGCATATAAGCCAATAACACGTAATTGACGACATTCAAGGCCACCACCAGGCCGCCAAGCAACAGCAGCGGCTGCGCATATCCGGTCAGCAGATCTTTCAGCGGCACGCGACCGTCGTTTTCCTCTCGGCTCGACTGCTCGAGCTCGAGAAAGACAGGCGTGTCTTCGAGTCTGGAACGCAGATAGAAGCCGATCAGCCCAAGCGGGGCCGCGATCAGAAACGGCAGACGCCACCCCCAGGCATGCATCGTTGTGTTTCCCAATGCGATGGAACAACCCAGCATCAGAAACGCGCCGAGAGAAAAGCCTGCCAGCGTGGCGAATTCGAGGAAGCTGCCGCAAAAGCCGCGCTTTTTGTCAGGCGCATATTCGGCCATGAAGGTCGCCGCGCCGCCATACTCCCCTCCAGTCGAAAAGCCCTGGACCATCCGCAAGACGATCAGCACCGCCGGAGCCCACCATCCGATGCTTGCATACGTTGGCACGAGCCCGACCAGCAGGGTCGCCGTAGACATCATGATGATCGTCAGCGCAAGCACGTACTTGCGGCCCAGGCGGTCACCAAGCGGCCCCCAGAATAGTCCCCCGAGTGGGCGGACCAAAAACGAAATGGCGAAAGTGGCGAGCGCGAACAGCGTCGCCTGCGTCGTGTTGCCGGGGAACAGTGCGGCCGATATATACGTCAGGCCGTACGCATAGATGCCGTAGTCGAACCACTCGGTGGCATTACCCAGCGCCGAGGCGGCGATGGCGCGCCGTAACAGGCCCGGCGAGGTGCCTTGCACAGTTTCGCCGTGCCATGGATGTACGTAACTCATGTCTTCCTCCAATCTCGAGGGGTGCGGCCTGCGGCTCGGTGTCGCCGGTCTTATGTAGCCGCACCTGATGTTGTGAAGCAGCACTCGGTGAAAGCACGCGACGGTGCGCGAATGGTGCTATGCGGTGGCCGGCTGCCCGTGTACTTCAGCGGCGATTTCGTCAACTGCGCCGCGCGCAAGACGCACGATCTCGTCCACGTCTGCGCGTGTGGCGACAAGGGGCGGCGCAAAGCCGAGAATGTCGCCGTGCGGCATGGCCCGCGCAATCAGACCACGTTGCATCGCAGCGGCCGACACACGCGGCCCGACCTTGAGCGTTGGATCGAAAGCACGCCGCTCATCCTTGTCCGCCATGAATTCCAAAGCAGCGAGCATACCCGCCCCGCGGACTTCACCTACCATTGGATGATCATCGAACGCTGCGTGCAGTTGCTCGAGCAGGTAAGCGCCGGTCTGCGCAGCGTTCTGCGTAATATTCTCGCGTTCGAGGATCTCGAGATTGGCGAGTGCCGCCGCAGCGCAAACCGGGTGACCCGAGTAGGTCCAGCCATGACCCATTGCGCCGAATTCCTGCGACGCCTTATCGATTACGTCCCACACCCCTTCACCGACAATCACGCCCGACAACGGCGCGTACGCGCTGGTCAGCCCCTTCGCAACGGTAATCAGATCGGGTTGGATACCGTAGTGTTGCGCGCCCATCTTCGAACCGAGGCGGCCAAAACCGCACACTACTTCATCGCTGATCAACAGGATGTCGTGCTTCTTCAAGACCTGCTGGATCGCAGGCCAATAGCCGTCCGGCGGCGGCAGGATGCCGCCAGTGCCCATCACCGGTTCGCCGATGAAGGCGGCAATCGTATCGGCGCCCTCCTCTGCGATCAGCCGTTCCAGTTCATCGACGCAATACGCGACGAACTGCGTTTCGTTCATCCCGGCAGGCGCCTGACGGTACCAGTGCGGACACACCGTGTGCTTCACACGTTCCAGTGGCAAGTCGAAATACTGATGAAAGCTGGGCAGACCCGTGAGACTGCCGGTGACGATGCCCGAGCCGTGATAGCCGCGCTGGCGCGAGATGATCTTCTTCTTGTCAGGGCGCCCTTTGACGTTGTTGTAGTACCAGGCGAGCTTGATCTGCGTTTCGTTGGCATCCGAGCCGGACATGCCGTAGTACACCTTCTTCATCCCCGCTGGCGCCCAGTCGATAATGCGCGACGACAGTTCGATGATCGTATCTGTCGAGTGTCCGACGTACGTGTGGTAGTAGGCAAGTTTCTTCGCCTGCTCGTAGATCGCATCGGCCACTTCGGTGCGGCCATAGCCGATGTTCACGCAGTAGAGGCCAGCGAAGGCGTCAATGTACGTCTTGCCTTGGTGGTCCTCGATCCGGATGCCTTTGGCACCCGTCACAATGCGGCCCGGCAGAGCGCCGCTAGCGTGATCGTGCGCGTGCGTCGAGGGGTGCATGAAATGCGCGCGGTCTGCTTCGAAGAGCTGGTTGAGTTGGGTCATGAGGTTCTCCGTCATATTAGCGATGAGTGGGATTGGATTGCGCGGGCGACCTGGCTAGGCCGCAACAGGCGCGGGCTTACGGTGTCCTCGGAGCGGGCTTTCGGTCACCGGCACACCGAGTTCGCCGAGGCAGAAATAACGCGTCTCGACAAAAGGCTCGAAACCTTCGACGCCGCCTTCACGACCCAGCCCGGAAGCCTTGATGCCGCCGAACGGAATCGGCGCGCCGGTGAACTTCGCACCGTTCACGGACACCATCGCGAACTCCAGACGACGGATCACCTGGAATACCGTGTTCAGGTCCGTTGCGCAGAGATAAGCCGCGAGGCCGTATTCGGTGTCGTTGGCCCGTGCGATCGCTTCATCGAGTGTGTCAAATGGCGCAACCGCGGAGACAGGCGCGAAATTCTCTTCGTCGTAGACGCGCATGCCGGACGCGGTGTCGGCAATCACGGTAGGCTCGAAGAACCAGCCACCGCGCGCATGCGCCTCACCGCCCACGGTGATGCGCGCGCCTTTGGCGCGGGCATCTTCGACACGCGCCACAGTAGCGTCGAAGGCGGCCTGGTGCATGAGCGGTCCTACGTCGACGCCTGATTCAAACGCTGCCCCTACTCGCAGCGCACGCACCGCAGTGCTATACCGTTCGACAAAAGGCTCATAAACGGGCCGCGCAACGAGCATCCGGTTCGCTGCGCAACAGTCCTGTCCGGAAGTCTGAAATTTCGCGGCCACCGCGACGCGCACTGCCTGCTCCAGATCCGCGTCCTCGGTAACGATGAACGGCGCATTGCCACCTAACTCAAGCGCCGTCTTCTTGATGCCTGCTTGCGCTGCGGTCTGCATCACCAGCGCGCCCACACGCGTCGAGCCCGTAAAGCTCACTGCACGCACGCGCGTATCGCGCACCAGCGTTTCCATCGCCATCTGCGGTTCGCCGAGCACGACGTTGAACACGCCCGCGGGCAAGCCCGCTTCCTCCGCGAGCTGCGCCAGTGCCAAGGCGGAAAACGGCGTTTCGTGCGCAGGCTTCACCACCACGGTGCAACCCGCCGCAAGCGCGGCCGCCGCTTTGCGCGTGATCATGGCCGTGGGGAAGTTCCAGGGCGTGATCAACGCTGCCACACCTACGGGCTCGATGAGAGTGCCAAGCTGAGCGCCGTCGATATGCGACGGAATCGTACGTCCATTGAGACGGCGCGCTTCGTGCGCAAACCATTCGACAAAGCTCGCCCCGTACGTGATTTCACCGCGCGCTTCCGCCAGAGGCTTGCCTTGCTCCAGCGAGAGGATCGCAGCGAGATCGTTCTGATGACGCAAGATCAGTTCGTGCCAGCGCAGCAGTAAAGTGGCGCGCATTGCCACCGGCAGCCAGCGCCAGTTTGAGAACGCGCGGTGTGCCGCGTCGACCGCTTGCGTGATTTGCGCAGCCTCCAGCATCGGGACATGACCCAGTACCTCCTGGTCAGCCGGGTTCTGGACGGCGACGGTCGATGCGCTCGCACTATGCACCCAACGTCCATCGACATAGCAGAGCGATTTGAATAGGACGGGATGACCCAGCAACATGACGACCTCCTGTATCCGATGTATGTCTGTTACTGTACGTTCCGCCCAGCGGCGAGTTTTCTGCTTTGGCCGCTGCAGGATGCGTGTTTTTCTGATTTTCGCGGCGGCACCTGGTGATTTTTGTGAGCCCATGATCTGTGCCCCTTGCGTTCAGGTCTCGCCCGCAACCTCATCGCCTGCCCACGCGGGCACGCCCTCCACAATGCTCTTCACCTCTTTCGTGACGATGTAGGTGAAGTACTTTTCGATGCCGAGTTCTTCGGTCAGCAATGCATCGATGAAGCGTTGATAGTGGTCGATATTGCGCGACATCACGTGCATCACATAGTCGACACCGCCACCCGTTGCGTGGCACTGCAAAACTTCGGACGCGCCGGCGATGCGCTCCTCGAAGCGGCGCATGTCGGGCGCCGTGTGCCGCGCGAGCGTCACTTCGACGATCACGCGGCTGCCCTCGAAGGCGCGCAGCCAGTCCACGTCGGCCCGATAGCCGCGAATGATGCCGCTCTCCTCAAGCCGCCGCACACGTTCCCATGCCGGCGAAACCGACAGGTTGATTTCTTCAGCGAGGTGCGACTTCGTCATGCGTCCGTCTTGCGACAGAATGCGCAGAATAGCGAGGTCGTACCGGTCGAGTTTCATGGGTTTTTACCCCACTCCACCACCTCAGCCACTACGGCTACCGTGTCACCGATCCGCACCAGCCCAGGGAAGTGCCGCGCCGCCAGCAAGCCACCACGGCGCGCGCGATATTCGACAGGCGGCAAACCCGTGCGCGTCGCGTCGTAGATTCGGGCGATCAATTCACCGCTCTCGACCCTATCGCCGAGTTCCTTGCACAGTTCAAGCAAGCCTTCATGTTCGCTCGTCGTGTAGCAGGTGCCATCCGGCATATCGAGCAGCGTGGTAGTGCGCGCTCCATCATGCGAGGCAGCGCGGGAGTTCAAATCATCGTGCCGGACAAGCACCCCCGCGTGCGCAAGGAATCCGCGTACGCCGCGCACCGCCACCGCCACGCTCTGGACGGTTGCCGTGCCACCGCCGCCCAGCTCCGTCGACACGAACACCTTGCCCGCCTCTTCGACCGCTGTATCGAACAGCCCAACGCTATCCATTTCCAGCATCCGCATTGAATAAGGTGCACCGAACGCACGCATCGCTGCTTCACAACGTGCCTGCTGTCCGGCGTCCTGCAAAACATGAATCGCGGCCAACGGCACGAAATCGAGCGTGCGGCCGCCAGCGTGCAGATCGAGCACGTAGTCCGCCAGCGGCAACAAATAACGCTGGAAGTAATCGGCGATTTTTTCGGTCACCGTGCCATCCGGCTTACCCGGAAAACTGCGGTTCAGATTGCCACGATCGATCGGTGACGTGCGGTTTCCCGCGCGGAACGCCGGATAGTTCATGAATGGCACGATGATCACGCGCCCGGTCACGTCCGACGCTTTGAGCGCAGACGCGAGCTTCGACAACGCTATCGGCCCTTCGTATTCGTCGCCGTGATTACCGCCGGTCAGCAACACCGTCGGCCCCTCGCCGCGACGAATGACGGTAACCGGAATCATCACCGCGCCCCAGGCCGACGCATCATGCGAATGCGGCAGTTTGAGAAAGCCATGTTGTTCGCCGTGGGCCTCGAAGTCGACCGTCGGCTGAATCGGAGATGGCCGCATGCGCCCTACTCCTTCGTGAACAGTTTGCGCGGCGTCGTACAAAAGGTCTCGACACCGGAATCGGTAATCAGAATGCTCTCGGTGATCTCGAGACCCCAGTCTTCGAGCCATAGGCCCGGCATGAAATGGAAGGTCATGCCGGGTTCCAGCACCGTCCGGTCGCCCGGACGAAGGCTCATGGTCCGCTCGCCCCAGTCGGGCGGATAGCTGGCTCCGATCGGATAGCCGCAGCGGCTGTTTTTCTCGATACCCGATTTACGCAGCACTGCGAAGAACGCATGGGCGATGTCTTCGCAGGTATTGCCCGGCTTCGCTGCGCCGAGTCCCGCCTCGATTCCTTCCACCACTGCGCGCTCGGCATCGATGAAATGCCGTGGTGGCTTGCCGAGGTACACCGTGCGCGACTGCGGGCAGTGATAGCGCTTGAAGCACCCGGCGATTTCGAAGAACGTGCCGGCGTTACGGGCAAACGGCGTGTCGTCCCATGTCAGATGGGGTGCCGCGGCATCGGCGCCGGTCGGCAGCAAGGGCACGATGGCCGGATAGTCGCCGCCATGGTCTTCGACACCGCTGATGCCGGTCGCGTAAATGTCCGCAACAAGATCGCTCTTGCGCATACCTGGCTCGATGCGTTCGACAATGCGTGCATGCATCTTCTCGACGATGCGCGCCGCAATCCGCATGTATTCAATTTCACGCGGCGATTTCACCGCGCGCTGCCAGTTCACGAGCGCCGTCGCATCGCGCCACTGCGCATTGGGGAGATTGCGCATCAGCGATGCATAAGCCGCCGCGCTGAAGTAGTAGTTATCCATCTCGACGCCGACACGACACGTCTGCCAACCGCGCGCTTCGATCACTTCACGGGCGAGGTAGTCCATCGGATGCCGCTCGGTGGACTGCACGTAATGATCCGGATAACCAATGATCTGCTCGTGCCGCATGAACACGGTACGGCGCGCCCCGTTTGCGTCCTGGCCACGGCCGAACCAGACCGGCTCGCCATCCATCGCCAGCAGCACGCACTGGTGGACATAGAATGACCAGCCGTCGTAGCCGGTAAGCCACGCCATATTGGTCGGATCCGATACGATCAACAGATCGATGCCCGCGGCCTGCATGGCGCGGCGGGTCTTCGCAATGCGCGCATCATATTCGGCGCGCTCGAATGGCAATCGTACGCTGGGCGTTGCTGCCGCCACAGTCGCTGCCCCACGTTCCTGTTCAGTTGTTTCTGCCATCGTCCCCTCTCAGCCTTTCGCTTCGTTGCGGAAAATCGTTCCAGCTCCAGCCTCCCGGGCACGCGAAAGCGCGAGCGCAGCAATGGCCGTGTCCTGTGCACCGGTCCCGGTCAGGTCGCAAATCGTCACATCGCACTCATGCGTGCGGCCCTTGGCCTGACCCGCGATCACCTGGCCCAGTTCGGAAAACGTTGCGTGCGCATCCACCGCGCCCGCTTCCAGTGCGTGGTGCAGCTCGCCCAGCACGCGCGTTTGTTGCATGCGGTCACAGAAGTAGCGTGCCGCCGCCAGTGCGGCCGGAGCGATCTCGTTCTTGTGCTCGGCGTCCGAACCCATCGCGGTGATGTGCAAGCCCGGATGCAGATCTGGCGCTTCCACCAGAGGGGTGCGGCTGGGCGTCGTGGTAATGGCGATATCCGCCTCGGCAAGTGCATGGTGGACATCACGCGCGATGTCGCAATGCACACCCAATCGCGCCGTCGTATCCGCGGCGAAGCGCTCTGCGGCCGCGCGATTGCGGGCCCATACGGAAACGCGCTCGACGCGCCGCACCAACATCAGCGCCTGCAATTGCAAGCGTGCCTGCTCGCCGGCCCCAATCACCGCGACCTGCGGCGTTGCCTGTTTTGCAAGCCAGCGCGCCGCGACGGCGCCCGCGGCTGCGGTCCGGACGGCAGTGAGATAACCGTTATCGAGCAGCACCGCTTCAGTCAGCCCGGTTTGCGCAGAGAGCACCAGCATCAATCCATTGAGACTCGGCAAACCCAACGACGGATTATTGAAAAAACCAGGACTTACCTTGACCGCAAAGCTGGCGAAGCGCGGAAGATAAGCGGTTTTCACATCGACCTCGCCGTGCTGGCCGGGCAGATCGAGACGCAGAACAGGCGGCATCGCAACTGCTTCCGTGGCGAGTGCGAGAAAGGCGGCTTCCACCTGATCGACTGCTGCCAGGTCCAGCGGCACGAGTTCGCGAAGTTGCGCTTCGCCGAGAATGGAAATGGAGGCGGACGTCATGGGCTATTCCTGTGTCACACCGCATTGACGATGCGGCGATGCTGATCGATATCGATGTTCGCGCCGCTGATCACCAGCACGAGGGGTCCGCGCCGCAACCTGTCTGCGGGCAGGACGCCGTCGAGCACGGCCGCAATGCCGACAGCCGCCGCCCCTTCGATCACTAGCCGCTCGTGCCGGTAGGCATGTTCGATGCCGCGGGCGATCGATGCCTCGTCGAGCAACACTGCTGCGTCGATCAGGTCACGTGTGAGTGCAAACGTATAGCGATTGTCGAGTCCGATCCCGCCGCCCAGCGAATCCGCCAGCGATTCGACTTCCTCGACCTGCACCGGCCGGCCGGCGGCGAGACTTGCATGCATCGCGGCGCCGCGCGACATGGTGACGCCGGTCATGCCAATCTCCGGATTGATGCTCCTGGCGGCGAAGGCCACGCCCGCAAACAGGCCACCGCCGGATAACGGCACGACGATGTTGCCGGCCTCTGGCAACGCCTCCGCGATTTCAAGGCCAATGGTGGCCTGCCCGGCAATGACGTTCAGATCGTCAAACGGCGGCACGTAGGCAAAACCCTCTTCGCGCGCCAGACGCAGGGCTTCGTGCTCCGCTTCGTCCTGGCTTCTGCCGACAATGCGCACGCACGCACCGAGTGCCCGCACGGCCTCCACCTTGTTGCCTGGAACAAGCGCCGACATGCACACCGTGGCCTCTATAGAGAGTGCCCGCGCCGCATACGCCACTGCGCGGCCGTGATTGCCGGTCGAGGCGGTCACAACCTGTCTGCAGCCCCGCTCCGCGAGCGAAGCCAGCGCGTTGGTCGCGCCGCGCAACTTGAAGCTGCCGGTCGGCTGGAGCGTCTCGAGTTTCAGAAAGACCGGCGTTTGCGCCAGCGCCGACAGTACCGGCGATTCGACCAGCGGCGTGCGCAGCACGCGGCCTTCGAGGCGGCGGCGCGCGCGGTAGACATCGACCAGGGAAAGATCGCTCGCGAAGGTCATAGTGGCTTGCATCGGACTCAATGCAAACCAGTCTAATGTTCTAAAAACTGATTCTTATTGTCCTAGTTCATTTCAGGCTTGACCCGAAGAACATGCCAAGACCTCACGCGAAATCATGCACCTGCGGATATTGCTCGAAGACCTCGCGCATCGTTTCGAGCGCATCTTTATAGGCCTCCTCGCTCACTTCAGCACCTACACATACGCGTACGGCATTCGGACGCTCCGCGCCTCGCACGAGGAATGGGTCAGGCGAGGTCACTGCAATGTCGCGGTTGCGCAGTTCGCGTACAAGCCGTTCCGCCTGCCAATGATCGGGCACACGCAACCACGCCGACAATGCGTGTGGATGCGCGCCCAGAACATAGGCACCGAGTATCTGCTTGAGCACGGCCTGCCGCCGCGAGAGCCGTTCGCGCTGTATCTGCACCAGCCGCGCAGCGGTGCCATCGGCGACCCAGCGTGTGGCCACCTCCGCCATCGGCGACGTCGCCATCCAGCTATTGACGCGCAACACGCTCTCAGCGCGCAGAGCGAGGCGGCGTGGCGTCGTCATATAACCGATGCGTAGTCCCGTCAGCACGGATTTGGTCATGCTCGTGCAGTAGAACGACAGCTCGGGGATCAGGCTTGCGATCGGCGTGGCGGCTTTGGCGGGCAGCGGGCCATACACGTCATCCTCGATCACGTAGACGCCATAACGCTCGGCAATGCGGGCAATCGCACGCCGCCGCGAGTCGGGCATCAGCGCGACGGTGGGATTGTTGAGCGTCGGCGTGCAAACCAGCGCGGTGACGCGCTCGCTATCGCACATCTCCTCGAAATGCTCCGGATGGATACCGTATTCGTCGATTTCGAGGCCTTTGAGCGTAAAGCCCAGGACATTGGCCGAGCCGATCACGCCGTGATCGGTCAGGCTTTCGCACAGCACTGTATCGCCGGGGCCGACCAGCGAGGCCAGCGCGAGAAAAATGCCGTGTGCCGCGCCGTTGGTGACCAGCAGCGAATCGGCAGTGGCCGGCATGCCTAGAGACGCGAGCCATGCCACTCCCGCCTGACGGTGATGCTCGAAGCCGGCAATCGGCCGGAACGCTCGAATCCAGGGCTGGTCTTCGAGCGTCGCCAGCGTCGCGCAGACCTTGCGCCACATCGCATCGTGTTCAGACGTATGGATGATGCGCGCAATAGAAAAATCGACCACGGAGCGTTCGGCGATGTCGAGCATGTAGTTCGACATGGTCTCGGTCACGCGCGCCGCCACGAAGCTGCCCCGGCCCACTTCGCAGCGGATCAGGCCCTGCCGTTCGAGTTCCTTGTACGCGTTGGTGACCGTCTGCACGCTGATCGCCAGTTCCGCCGCCACGTCGCGCTGCGGCGGCAGGCGCGCGCCGGCCCGCAACGCGGAAGTTTCGATGTCGCCCGCGATCGCTTTCACCAGTCGCTTGTACTTCGACTCCACTCCGTGCACCGCGCGCACGGCTTCCCGCCACTGCTCGATCACCCTCGCCTCCCGGTATTGCCGCTGGTTTGCCCACTTATAGTGCAACCAAATGACGGCGAAAAATTATTGTCCTAGAGCAATCGGAACAAAAAAATGGCTTTGTATCCTGCGATCGAGATGCCTGCCGCGATGCGCGTATGGCAACTCTCGCGGGTGCTGCGCCATTGCCTGGGGCCAACCCTTAGAGCGATCCGGCGCATGACGCGCCGCCCCATTCACAGCGTCATCTATCGGGATCGACATGAAAGCGAAGCGCACTTCAGGAATGCTGGGAGTCCTCTGCCTCGCAGCGGCGAGCATGGTTATGCATACCCAGGCCGCGTCAGCGGAAACGACGTTGCAGCGCATCCAACGCACCGGCGAAGTTCGCATCGGCTATGCGAACGAAGCGCCCTTCGCCTATACGACGCCGGACGGCCAGGTGACCGGCGAGTCGCCGGAGATTGCCCGCAAGATATTCGCCAGGCTCGGTGTGAAGAAGGTAGACGGCGTGCTTACCGAATGGGGATCGCTGATTCCCGGTCTGCGTGCGGGCCGCTTCGACGTGATCGCCGCCGGCATGTACATCACGCCGGAGCGATGCGGGCAGGTTGCGTTCGCCGATCCGCAATACCAGATTCAGGACACCTTGCTGGTTTTGCAAGGCAACCCCAAACATCTGCATAGCTACGCGGATGTGGCAAAGCAGCCGGACACGAAACTTGCGGCAATGGCGGGCACGGTTGAACTGGGCTATGCGCACGACAGCGGCGTCAAGGACGATCAGTTGCTACAGGTTCCCGACACGACCGCTCAACTGCAGGCTGTTCGCGCACGTCGTTCCGACGCTGCCGTCGGTACCGCATTGACGATGAAGGGTCTGGCAGCAAAAGATCCATCGCAGGTTGAGGCGATTGCCAGTTTCACTGATGATCCCAAGCACACCGGCTACGGCGCGCTGGCGTTTCGTCCCGAAGACACGGACCTGCGCGATGCGGTTAACAAGCAGTTGCACGCCTGGCTCGGCACGACCGATCATCTGCAGACGGTTGCGCCGTTTGGCTTCGACAAGTCAAATCTGACCACGAAGAGCGCCGCCCAAATCTGCGGTAAATAAGGCCGCGGGATGCGCGTGCCAGCGTGTCCATCGGGTTTCAGCCGCGCGCGCTCGTGTGCGCCGCCACATGCAAGCGAGGAACCGCCATGCGTGAACTGTTTCCCCTGTTGTTGCAGGGTACGCTCGTCACCATCGGGATCGCGGTGTGCAGCACCCTGCTCGCGATCGCCATGGCCTTCGCAGCGACTGCGGCCAGGCTCGCGCCCTGGGCGCCGTTACGCTGGATTGGCAACGTGTACGTGGAAGTGTTTCGCGGAACCTCGTTGCTGGTGCAACTATTCTGGTTCTTCTTCGTGCTGCCGCTGCCACCGTTTCATCTGGAACTGGCGCCTTTCACGGTGGCTATAGTCGGACTCGGATTGCACTACGGCGCTTACGGCTCGGAAATTCTGCGCGGCGCCTTGCGCTCCGTGCCCGGCGGCCAGTTCGAAGCGGCGCTCGCGCTCAACCTGTCGCCACTGACGCGGATGCGCCGCATCATCCTGCCGCAGGCGATGATCAATGCCTTGCCACCCGCAACCAATCTGATGATCGAGCTGCTCAAGGGCACCTCACTGGTTTCTTTGATCACGTTATCGGATCTGACCTTTCGCGCACGGCAACTCGACGAGGCCACCTTCAAGACTGCGCAGATTTTTACGCTCACGCTGGTGATCTATTTCGTGCTCGCGCAAATCCTCGTAGCGCTGATGCGGTATTTCGAGCGGCGTGCGAGTCATGGCATGAGCCAGAGGACCGTCCGATGAACAGCTTCTTCGATCTGCACTATGCTGCGCACATCCTGCCAGCGCTGCTGCGCGCATCGCTCTATACGGTTCTCATCACGATGGTCGGCTTTGCGATCGCGCTGGTGCTCGGCCTTGTGTTGGCGATCTTGCGCCGGAGCCATCTCAAGCCGCTGTCGCGGGGAGTCGGCTTCGTCGTTGAATTTATCCGCAGCACGCCACTGCTGATTCAGGTGTACGTACTGTTCTATGTGCTACCGGTATATGGCATCACCATGTCCGCACTGACGGCCGGTACGGTCGGCATCGCGCTGCATTATGCGTGCTACACCTCCGAGGTGTACCGCGCGGGGCTCAACGGCGTGGCGCGCGGCCAGTGGGAAGCTGCCTGCGCGCTGTCGCTTTCGCCGTGGCGCACATATAGCGGCGTGATCCTGCCACAAGCGATCCGCGCCGTGATTCCGGCGCTTGGCAATTACCTCGTCGCGATGTTCAAGGACACGCCCGTGCTCTCGGCAATCACCGTCGTCGAACTGATGCAGCAGGCCAAGAATATCGGCTCGGAAACGTTCCGCTATCTGGAGCCGATCACGATGGCGGGCCTGTTCTTCCTCCTTATCAGCGTCACATTTGCACAACTTGTGCGGCGCCTCGAGTTCAGGCTGAGGCTGCCATGAAGACCGATACCGAAACATCCACCCCGTTGCAGCCGGATGCCCCCGTGATGGAGAAAGAGATGAACCGAGATCCCGCAGACGTGTTGAGCACGGCAGCAGGCTGTGAAGCCGAGGCGCCGATGGTCCGGTTCGCCGGCGTGACCAAGTGCTATGGCGCGCTCACGGTGCTCGACCGCCTTGATCTGGAAATCGCCCGCAACGAGAAAGTGGCTATCATCGGGCCAAGCGGCTCTGGCAAGTCGACGCTGCTACGCGTGCTGATGACGCTGGATCCGCTAACCGGCGGTACGATCGAAGTCGATGGCGAGCCGCTTACGCATATGCGTAAGAACGGCGAACTGGTACCGGCCTCCGTGCGGCATCTGCGCCGCGTGCGCAGCAAGATCGGTATGGTGTTTCAAAGCTTTAACCTGTTTCCGCATATGACCGCGCTCGCCAATACCATCGAAGCACCCATGCGCGTGCATGACCTTTCCCGCAAGGAGGCAACCGACCGCGCGCGGGAGCTGCTGTCGCTGGTAGGACTGGAAGACAAATGCGATCACTACCCGTCGCAACTGTCGGGTGGCCAGCAGCAACGCGTGGCCATTGCACGAGCGCTGGCGATGCGCCCAAAAGTAATGCTGTTCGACGAAGTGACGTCCGCGCTCGATCCCGAGTTATGCGGCGAAGTACTCAATGTGATCCGCCGCCTCGGGAGCGAGCACAACCTGACGATGCTGATGGTCACGCACCAGATGGGCTTTGCGCGCGAGTTCGCGGACCGCGTCTGCTTCTTTTCGGAGGGGAAGATCCTCGAGCAGGGAACGCCCCAAGAATTTTTCGCTGCGCCTCAGCACCAACGGACCCAGCAGTTCTTGCGGGCAGTGCGCGAGGCGATCTGACCGCGGTTGCGTCGTGCCATCGCGGAAGTAAGACTCAACAGCCGGGTCAATCACGCGCGGCCCCGGCTACCCTTTGCGATCTCATCGCCACTACCCTGCGGCAGACGCGCTGTGACAGGAATCGAACCGACCGAGAACAAACCCACTACCAGAAACGCCGGCCAGAAGTCCGACCACACAATCGCCGGATGACCCTGCAGATGGTGCGAAATCTCCAGCACGATACCGCCGATCGTCACGCCGAGCCCAAGCGAGATCTGCTGGATCACGCTCGCCACGCTAGTGGCACGGCCGATGTCGCGGGCAGGGATATCCGCATAAGCAAGCGTATTCAGCGAGGTGAACTGCAGCGACGGAAAGAAGCCGCCGAACAGCACGATGCACCAGATTGCCCAATGCGGCATGCCGGGGAAAAACAGTCCGTAGACCGCGATCGCCAGGCCCGCCAGGCCCGCATTGACCATCAGCACCTGGCGAAATCCGAAGCGCTCCAGCACCCGTGAGGCGGCCGCCTTCATGAAGAACGCGCCGAACGCTGAAGCACAGGTAATTGAACCTGACACGAAGGCCGTCATGCCAAGCCCTTCCTGCAACGCTAATGGCAGCAGAAACGGCACCGCACCAAGACCAATGCGGAACAGCGAGCCACCTAGCACGCTTGCATGGAAGCTCGGAATGCGCAGCAGACGCAGATCGAGCACCGGCAGTTCAACGCGGCTCGCGTACAACCAGTACACGAGCAGCAACGCGGCGCCGGCCACGCACATACCGAGCGACAGACTGTTCGACACCAGTTCGCCGCCCACCAGCGACGCGCCCAGCATAAACAGCGAAGCGCCGGCCGCCGACAATACGAAACCAAACCAGTCGAGCCTTCCCGGATGCGCCTCGTGGACATTGGCGATGTGCTTGTTCGTGAGCCAGATGCCGAGCACGCCGATCGGAATGTTGATGAAAAAGATCAGGCGCCAATGCAGATACGTGGTGATGAAGCCGCCGAGCGGCGGTCCAAGCACGGGGCCGAGCAACGCGGGTACCGTCAGATAGTTCATGGCCCGGATGAACTCCGACTTCGGCAGCGAGCGGAAAATAATGATGCGTCCGACCGGCACCATCAACGCACCGCCAAGACCCTGCACGAAGCGCGCAAACACAAACGTGCCGAGCGAACTCGATGCAGCGCACATCAGCGAGCCGGTCATGAAGATGCCGATTGCCGTGCGAAACACCGTGCGTGAGCCGAAGCGGTCGGCCACCCAACCGCAGATGGGAATAAAGACGCCGAGGCCGATCACGTAACTCGTGATGGCAAGCTTAAGGGTAATGGGACTTTGGCCGAGGTCGCGCGCGAGGACGGGGAGCGACGTCACGATGACTGTGCCGTCCACGTTTTCCATGAACATCGCACATGCGACGATCAACGGGACGATGAATGCACCCAGGGCGAGAGGCATTGGCGAGACGACGGCTGACGAAACCGTCGGCGTAAAGGCGCAATTATCGCATTGCCCCGGCAACAGATGTTGTTAAGGAAGGTGATTTACACAGCACAGCATGCTGTGATGACCCCGCGCGGGATCCACGCAGAATCTGTGCGAGATGGTTGAGGATGCAACGAAGCGTGCCAAGAAGAAGTGTGCCGGCAGCGGCCGGCACGCTCACATCGGGTAGAACCGCGGGAAGAAGCGGACCTTAACGCGGCGCCGTGACCAGCGGCTGCAATTGCGGCAGGATCTCGGTGCGGGCACGCACAACGTCATTCGGAAAGTCGATCTCGATCCACGGCGCGCCGGTCACGTCGGCAGTATCGAACACCTGGCTGCCCTCGAGCAGCAGATCGCGCACGGCCTCTTCGTGCGGCAGATTCGAGCGGCCGCTGTCGATGTAGCCCGCCACGATCTGCGCAAAGCGCTGCGCCGTCTGCTCGCGGAAACGGAAGAAACCGACCGACTCGCCAATCGTGTCGTATCCGAGGTTCACCGCGAGCTGCTTGCGCAACTCGACCGGCACGCCGTCTTTCAGACACAGCTTGACGGGCTCGTCGCCCGCTTCGAAATCACGGTCGATCAGCAGCCGGTTTGCCGTTTCGCCCGCCACCAGGGCGTTCAGGATGCGCTCGTCATACAGCACGTCGGCGTCCATCAGCAAGACGTCGCCGCCGCGCGTCAATGCGTCCGCTACGGTGTGCACCGTCAGCACGCTGCCGAGGTCGAAACGCGGATTGATCACCGTCTCGACCGGGTGCGGCCAGTTGATGCGCTTCAGCTCTGCCGCGACCAGTTCCGGCTGGAAACCGAGCGCCAGCACGACGTCGGTCACGCCAGCGGTTTCGAGCATCTGCAGATGCCGCTCGAGCAGGCTCACGCCGTCGAACTGCAGCAGACACTTCGGGAACTGTTCACCAGGCGGAAGCTGGAGACGCAGGCCAAGGCCCGCAGCGAGAATAATGGCACGCATGCGCGGTCCCTTTCTAAAAGTAAGATTTGTCGACAGCCGGCACCTGCGTCGCGCGCCGACGCTGCCAGTTTCTTTCACTGAAATGCAAGTACAACAGGCCCGGCAAGCCAAGCAGGAGTTCACGGGCGCGCTTGGCAAGCGACAGCGCCAGCGC
>Ga0153933_1000370_pt1 | contig 17229 bp, 13 predicted proteins | sample TSNJ017MetaG_FD_102275 | JGI IMG/M metagenome (GOLD analysis project Ga0153933, IMG submission 102275) | Attine ant fungus gardens microbial communities from New Jersey, USA - TSNJ017 MetaG | ecosystem: Host-associated > Fungi > Mycelium > Unclassified | place: USA: New Jersey, Wharton State...
TGACCTCATGCGCGACGCCGGCCACCAACCGCCCGAGCGCCGCGAGCTTTTCCGCCTCGATCAGCGAGGCCTGGGTCTCGCGCAGATTGCGCAGCGCCGCTTCGGCGGAATCCTTGGCCTTGCGCATCTCCTGCTCGGAGCGCTTGCGCTCGCCGATGTCGAGCGCGACCGAGACGATGTTCTCGATCTCGCCCTGGGCATCCAGGATCGGCAGCTTGTTGACCAGCCATTGCCGCATGTTGCCGGCGGAGTCCTCGTACTCGTCCTCGTAGAAGCCGAGCTCGCGGCGGGCCGAGAGCACGCGCCGGTCATTGTCGTCGGTCTTGGCGGCGCCGTAGCGCGACATCAGATCGGCGGTGGTCTTGCCGATCGCGTCCTGCGGCTCGACGCCGAAGATGCCGGCCATGTAGCGATTCATCAGCACATAGCGCAGCTCACGGTCCTTGACGTTAATGACGGCGGGCACGGTGTCGATCACCATTTGCAGCAAGCGGCGGCCCTCGGCGATGGCGTCTTCCGCGCGCTTCTGGTCGGTGATGTCGCGCACGGTGCCTTCGTAACGGACGACCTGGCCGTCGTCACCACGCACCGTGGTGGCGGAGTCGGACAGCCATAGCGCAGTGCCGTCGCGCGCGCGCACCTGGTACTCGTAGTCGCGCACCATGCCGTCGCGCTGCATCAAGTCCTGGTATTTTGTGCGCGCGGCCGGATCGACATAGACGGTCGAGGCGATGTCGTCGATGCCGTTCATCAGGTCCTGCGGAGTCGCATAGCCCATCATCCGCGCCAGCGCCGGGTTGGCGTTGAGCAGCGTGCCGCCCGGCGTCGTCACATAGATGCCTTCGACCGACGCCTCGAACAGCTTGTGGTAGCTCTCCTCGGCCAGCCGCTGCTCTGCGAGCGCACGCAGCGCCGACTCGCGCGCGGTGTCGGCATCGACCAGGGTCTGGCGGAACACCTCGGCGGCGCGTGCGATGTCGCCGATCTCGTTGTCGAGATCGGCGCCCGGGATGAACGCGCTCTTCTCGCCGCCCGCGACCTTGCGGATCGAGCCTGCGATCTTGGCGAGCGGCTGCACCGTGCGCCTGACCACCAGCAGCGCGGCGAACAGGCCGATCAAGACGCCCGCGCTGCCGAGCACGATGCTCTGCCACTTGGCCTCGGCCAGCGTGCGCGCGAAGTCGCGCGACAACACATGGCCGCGCCGCGCGCTGAGCTCGCGCAACAGCTCGGTGACGCGCTGGATCAACCGGCCCTCCTCGCCGAGCACCTCGCGGTCGATGTCGGCGATCTGGCCCTCCCGCAGCGAGATGGCGCTGATGGCCTCGGCATAATCGTCGACGGCCGCGCGCAACGCGGGATCGCTGATGGCGATCGCGCGCATGGCTTCCGCGGCCTGCTCGGCCGCGGACGTGTTCTGCGTGACCAGCGCCGCAGCAATGCGGCTCTGGCTCCGCGTCAGCGCCGTCGCCACGGCCGGATCGGTGCTGGCGGCAAGCGCCTTGTCGAAAGCATCGCGGAGCCGCGGCAGGCCGGCCGCGAGTTCGGCGCGCTGGCCGAGCAAGGCCGAGATGCGTTCGATGCCGATGCGATAGGTCGCCAGCCGCTGGGTGACGCCGTCGATCATGTCCTGCTGCTCGGGCGCAAGCACGATGCGGGTCTTCTTCAGGGTCTCGCTCAGCGACTGCGCCGCGGCCGCGACCTGGGCCGACTGGGTGCCGGGCTCGGTGACGAAGTCCCGCGCCGCGAGCCGCAATTCGTTCATGCGGCGGTCGATGTCCTCGGCGGTGTCGCCGATGCTCTGCAGCCGCTGCAATTCGCCGAAGGTCGCATCGATATGGCGGATCGCGACCACACTGGCGGTCGATGTGATGATGATCACGGCCAGCACCAGCAGGAAGCTGCCGAACGTGAGCTGCCCGATCGAAAGGGAAAATGCCCGTGGCGCTTGCGAATTCGGCGGCAGTTCAGCGGTCATGTCATCGAGGCCGGGGTCCAATCGGCCGCAATATACGGGAAATTACGGGCTTTGGGGAACATGCTCGCGCTGCGTGAGCGCGCTCGCCGGCCCGAAGGTGATTTGCATCACTCAAGGTTAATGCATGTTGCCCCGATCCGGGACCGGCGCGGCAGGCCGGCCCCGGCATCGTCTCAGGCTGCGGCTGTCCTGCGCGCCGGAATTGTCATCGCGGCGACACCGACCACGACGCAGGCAAGCCCGATCCATGCCGTCGGGCTGAGCCGCTCGCCGAGCAGGACGACGCCGAGCGCCACCCCGATCGGCACCCGCAGGTAGGCCTGTGCGGTGGTGCCGACCGAGCCGAGGGTCTGGATCAGGCGGAAATAGATCACGAAGGCAATCGCGGTCGAGAACACCGCGAGCGCCAGCAGCGCGGCAAGCGAGTTCGTCGACGGCGACAGCGTCCAGGGCCGCTCGACGGCGAGACTGAGGGGGATCAGGATCACGGCGCCTGCGATCAGCGAACCCGCCGCCGGCGCCATCGGATCGAGCCCCTTGAAGCCGCGGCTGAAGATCGCGGCGCAGGCATAGCAGAGGGTGGCCGCGACGATCGCGATCTCGGCTACGATCCCGCCGCCGAGATCGCGGAATGCGTTGACACCGACGATCAGGCAGATGCCGGCCATGCCGGCGACCACGCCGAACAGCTTGCGCGGACTCGCCGCCTCATGGCGGGTGATCGCAACCGTGAACAGGAAAGTGAAGATCGGCGAAGCCGAATTGAGGATGGTGGCGAGCGCGGCATCGACGAACCGCTCGCCCCAGGCGATCAAGGTCCAGGGGATCACGCTGTTGAGGCAGGCCTGGAAGATGAAGCGGCGCCAGGTCGCAAGGTCGGTCGGCATCGTCACGCCGCGCGCGCGCATGATTGCGAGCAGCAGGACGCCCGCAATCGCCGTGCGGCCCGCGATCAGCGTGATCGGCGGAATGGTCGCGACCCCGAGCTTGATGAAAGTGTAGGAGCCGCCCCAAAGCGTGGCCAGCGCGAGCAGCAGCGCCAGCTCGAGGGCCATGTGGGGCCGGCGGGTCGTCTCAGCCGCGGCGCCGCTCACGACGGCCTCCTCGCGAGCCAGTCTCCGGTCGCCGCGAACAGGCCTTTCCGCCCATGCTCGAGATGCATCAGATGCGTCGCCTCGGGCACGACGACATCGGCCTTATCGGCGGTCCCCAACGCATTGGTCAACCACGCGGCATCGGCATCCTGACAAAGGTTGTCCCATTCACCGCGGACGATCAGCGTTGGAGCCAGAACACGGTGCGGATCGTAGGCGAGCTGCCCCGACAGCGCTGCGATGATGTCGGCCTGCGGTCCGTTCGGAATCCGGACCGCGGGCGGATGGCGCCCGGCCGCGCCGGGATCGGTCGCGAGGTATGCAGGGCCCCATTCGGCGAGCTCGGGCTCGATCAGCACCGGCGGATGCGACGGCGGCACGTCCTCGACGAAGCGCTTCAATTGATCCGATATCGAGACCTCGCGCCATGCGCCGACGCTCTCGGCGGGGGGCAGCCCGTGCAGCTCCCGGCGGACGATCGGTCCGAACATCACGAGGCGGCCGACGGCTTCCGGATGATCGCCGGCAAAACGCGCAGCGGCCATCGTGCCCCATGAATGCGCGACGATATGAACAGCCGCGCCGGCGCGTTGTTTCCGGATGTGATCAACCACCGTCGCGACCTGGATCGCGGCCTCCGGTGCACGGCCGAGCGGCGCAACGCCGGCAGGAGACATCGACATCTGTCGCGGCCGGCGCGAGCCGCCGAAACCGATGAAATCGAATGCCCAGACGTCGAAGCCGCGCGCATTGAGATCGTCCGCCCAGGACCCCCCGCTGAAGCGATAGCCGACCGACAGCGCAGAGGGGAACGTCGCGCCGTGAACATAGAGCACGGGCGCGCCCGCGCCCGGCCAGTGCCGCACGAGCAGCGTGTCGTCGCTGCCGGGCAGCGTCAGATGTGTTTCGAGAGAATTTGCCACGTCGGATTCCTCTGGCGCCGGACAGTTCGTCCAGCGCCGTGATCGACGCGGTTATAGCTGGTATCGCGCAGCTATAATTCGATGCTCGCCGAAGTATCGCAGCCGTGACGCGAGGACCTCAGCCCAGCGCACCGACGTCGAATACCTCGCCGTCGTAGCCGGCTTCCTTGGGGATGCGGAGCTGGCGGCCCGTGGCGGTCTTGGTCATCACGGGCATCACCGTGACGATCGGCTTGCCCCTCATGTCGGCGAGCGCGGCTTCGACGCTCGCCTGCTTGCCGAGCTTGATCAGATTGCGCGTGGTCGGGAACGGCAGCTTGAAGCGGCCGGTCTCGCCGCCTTCGAGCGCCTCGCGCGGCGACACCCAGATCGAGTCGGTCGATTCCTTGCCGTCATGAGCGCCGAGTTGCTCCGGCGGCGCGGCGGCGAGGAAGAACCAGGTGTCGAAGCGCTTGGGCATGCCTTCAGGCGTGATCCAGTGCGCATAGGGCACCAGTGCATCGAGCGCGAGCACCATGGCATTGTCGGTCAGCACCTTGTGGAAGGTGATCTTGCCTTCGTTCAACGCGGTGCGATGCGCGGCTGCGATCTCGCCGGCGCTGATGGCGTCGACCAGATCGTGCGATCCCTTCGGCCGCGCCAGCAGGATGCCGCTTTCCTCGAACGTCTCGCGGATACCGGCGATGCGGAAACCGAGCGCGTCCGCATCAAGCCCCTCGCCGCCGGAATAGAGCGCGGGGTCGGCGGCGATTTCCTTGTCGTTGTTGTCGACGCTGCCGCCTGGAAACACCAGCGCGCCCGAATTGAACTCGATCTGGTGATGGCGGACCATCATGAAGACTTCGACTTCACGCGGCAACGTCGCGTCACGCAGGAGCAGCACGGTGGAGGCAAGGCGCGGAGCGACGATCTCGGTCATTGATGGGCTAGCCTGCGGCGCTGGATTGGGGTTGCAGATGCGCGCGGCGGTCGACCCGCGCGACGCGTGACAGCAGATAGTCGACCTCCGCCCGCGCCTGCGGCGTGATGACGGCGCCGGGCTTGCGCTGCGCGCTGGATGAGATGATGCCGCGCTTCTGCAGCACGTATTTGCGCACGGTGAGGCCGACGCCGGGCTGCTGCTCGTAACGGATCAGCGGAAGGTGCGCGTCGAACAGGTCGTGCGCGGCGTCGCGCTTGCCGGCCTTCGAGAGATTGACGACGTCGATCAACAGTTCCGGGAAGGCATAGCCAGTCATCGCCCCGTCGGCGCCGCGCTCCATCTCGAAGTCGAGGAACATCGCGCCGTTGCCGACCAGGATCGAGAGCGGCCGCAGCGAGCCGTCCTTCTGGAAGTTGCGCAAGGTCGAGATCTTCTCCAGCCCCGGCCAGTCCTCATGCTTGAGCATCACGCAGGACGGCGAATCCATCACGATCTTCCTGAGGACCGCCGGGGTAAACACCACGGTCAGCGTCAGTGGGTAGTCCTGCAGCACCCAGGGAATGTCGCCGATCGCTTCCTGTGCCTGCTTGAAATAGCCGACGATCTGGTCGTCGGTGCGCAGGTTCGGCGGCGGCGCGATCATGACACCGGCGGCGCCTGCATCCATCGAGGCCTTGGCCAGCGATCGCATCGTCGCAAAACCCGGCGCCGAGACGCCGACGATGACCTGCAGCTTCTTGGCGCGCCTGACGAAGCGCAGCGCGACCTGCTCGGCCTCGGCGGCGTCGAGCTTCGGCGCCTCGCCCAAGATGCCCAGCACCGTGACGCCGTTACAGCCGACATCGGTGTAGAAATCGCACAATCGGTCGATCGAGGCCTCGTCGATGCGGCCGTCATCGTGGAACGGCGTCGGCGCGATCGCAAAGGTTCCGGCGGCCTGGGCGGTGAGCTTTGTCATGGGTGCCTCGTTTGTTCCCGCCCTCTATACAGCGTCATCCCCTGATGCGCCATTGCGCATCAGGAATGCACCACCGCGGGCTCGCCGCCCGTCCCGGCAAGACGTTTCCTTACTTGAACCGCCGCGCCGACTTCTTGATCTCCTCCTCGGAGAAGAAAATCTCCTTGGCGTGGGTGACGATATCCTCGGCGTTCCACCCCGTGAACGGCGGCGTCCAGCCCTCCATTTCCATCATCCGCATCTCGCGGACGCCGCGCGGGCCCGACACGCCGAGCACCTTGCCGGTCTGGTCGCCCGAGAGATCGCTGACCATGTAGAGCACGGCCGGCGCGATGCCGTCAGGCCCGAGCGCCGCACCAGGGTTCTCCTTGTAGCGGGGCAGGTCTGCCGTCATGCGGGTCAGCGCGCCCGGCGCCAAGGTCCAGATCCGGATGTTGTACTTGCGGCCCTCGATCGCCAGCACGTTGGAGAGGCCCCAGATGCCGCCTTTGGCGGCGCCGTAATTGGTCTGGCCGAAATTGCCGATCAGCCCCGAGGTCGACGAGGTGTTGACGATGACGCCGCCGCCATTGTCGCGCATCCATTTGAACACCGGCTGGGTGCAGCAGAAGGTGCCCTTCAGATGCACCTTCATCACCCTGTCCCAGTTCTCTTCCTTGGCCTTGTGGAAGGTCTCGTCGAGCAGGATGCCGGCGTTGTTGACCAGGATATCGGCACGGCCGAAATTCCTGATCGCATCGTCGAACACCGACTGGCCGCCGGCGAGGGTCGAGATGTCGGCGCCGTTGGCGACAGCCCGACCGCCCTCCGCCTTGATCGCGTCGACGACCTTCTGGGCCATCGACTTGTCCGAGCCCGAGCCGTCGCGCGGCCCGCCGAGGTCGTTGACCAAAACAGCCGCGCCCTCGCGCGCGAACAGCTTTGCGTAGGCCTCACCGAGCCCGCCGCCCGCGCCGGTGATGATGGCAACCTTGCCGTCGAGCAATCCCATGGTCGTTTCTCCCTTTTATTTGCCGTCATTCCGGGGCGACGCGAAGCATCGAACCCGGAATCTAGAGATTCCGGGGTTCGCACTGCGCGCGCCCCGGAATGACGGAGTATTTACGCCAGCACCGTCTTGCCGCTCTTGATCACCGTCACGCCGCGCGACTTCACCTTGGCTTCGAACGACACCACATTGCCGTCCTTCCACAACTCCATCGTCACGGTCTCGCCCGGGAACACCGGCGAGGAGAACCGCGCCGTGTGCTGCTTGAAGGCGGACGGATCATAGTCGGCATAGGTCTGCAGCACGCCGCGGCAGGTGATGCCGTAGGTGCACATGCCGTGCAGGATCGGCCGCGGGAAGCCGGCCTTCTTGGCAAACTCGGGATCTGAGTGCAGCGGATTGCGGTCGCCGCAGAGCCGGTAGATCAGCGCCTGGTCGGGGCGTGTCGCGATGTCGACGACCTTGTCGGGCGCGCGCTCCGGCACCTTGTGCGGCTCGGGCTGGCCGTCAGACGGTCCGCCGAAACCGCCGTCGCCGCGGGCGAAACGAGAGGCGACCAAGGTCGCAAGCTTCTCGCCCTTCTCATCCTTCAGCACGGTCTGGTGGCGGATCACCGCGCCCTTGTCCTTGCCCTTGTCGAATACGTCGAGCACGGTCGAGTCCGCCGTGATGTGCGCCGCGGTCGCGAACGGCTTGTGGAAGGTGATGTCGCGCTCGCCGTCGACCACCATCACGCGGTTGAGGTTCATCTCGCCGGGCCCTGCGCCCCAGGCCGCGACCGACGCAAAGGTCGGCACCACCTTCAATGGGCGCGGCGTCAGCGTGCCCTCGTTGACGAAAGCGAGCTCCTTCTCGTCCATCGGATCGGCGCCGAGCCCGATGCCATAGGCGTAGAGCATCACCTCGCGGTCGCTGTAGCTGTACTTCTGGCCGAGGTTCTTCAGGGCCATCAGCTGTTCGTACACGATCGGCATTTGTTGATTTCTCCCCGATTCTTGTTTCGCGATGCTCATTGCAGCGCCCTCTCCCCTTGTGGGAGAGGGCTACACAGGCGCTCTTCACAAACTCGCTTGGGTGAGGGGTTGCCTCGGCAGAAAGACCCTCTCCGCGGAGAGAAACCCCTCATCCGGCAGCCTTCGGCTGCCACCTTCCCCCACAAGGGGGGAAGGTACTAAACAGGCGTGAAGAACGGCAATGGCGCGCCGTCGGTCGGCTTCCATACGAGCTTCACCTTCTGGCCGATCTTCACCTTGTCCAGATCGCAATCGACGATGTTGGTCTGCAGCGACGGACCTTCCTTCAGCGTCACATAGGCGATTGCATAGGGACCGGTCGGCGACTTCCGCATCAGGCTGTAGGTGTAGACCGTGGCCTCTCCGCTCGCCTCCTCCCACACCGTCTTGTCGGAGAAGCAGAACGGGCAGATCGCGCGCGGGAAGTAATGCGGCTCACCGCAGGCGGTGCAGCGCTTGATCATGAACTTGCCGGCCTTGGCCGCGTCCCAGAACGGCGCGGTCTCCGGATTGGTCACCGGGGCATTGTACTTCTTGGCTTCAGGCATCACGCACGCTCCAGAATGCAGGTTGAGGCGGCGTGGCGAACGCCGAGCAGGCCACCGGTGCCGTGTGCGATCGCCAGATCGCAGTTCTTGACCTGCACCTTCGGATGCGCTTCGCCGCGCAGCTGACGGACGGCCTCGAGAACCTTGGTCATGCCGCCGCGGTTGACGGGATGGTTGCTGCAGAGGCCGCCGCCGTCGGTGTTGAACGGCAGCTTGCCGACGCCCGAGATCAGGTTGCCGTCAGCGACGAACTTGCCGCCCTCGCCCTTCTTGCAGAAGCCGAGGTCCTCGAGCTGCATCAGCACGGTGATGGTGAAGCTGTCATAGATCGAGGCGTATTTGATGTCCTTTGGCGTCACGCCCCCTTCCTCGAAGGCGCGCGGACCGGACCACACGCCCGCGGAATAGGTCAGGTCGAGATCCTTGCCGCCGCGCGGGCCCTTCATCGCCTCGCCATGGCCGATCAGGCGCACCAGCGGCTTCTTCAGGCTCCTCGCGATCTCGGGCGTGGTGACGATCATCGCGCCGCCGCCGTCGGTGACGACGCAGCAATCCATCCGATGCAAAGGATCTGATATCATCGGCGAGTTCAGCACGTCCTCGACGGTGACGACCTCCTTCAGCATCGCATGCGGATTGTATTGCGCGTGATGCGAGGCCGCGACCTTGATCCAGGCGAGCTGCTCGGAGGTGGTGCCATAGTCGTGCATATGGCGCATGGCACACATGCCATAGGCATTGTGCGTGGTAGCCCCGTAGGCGGATTCGAAATCGGCCTCGGCACCGGCGGCACGCGGCGGCATCACCCCGGTGCGCGGCTTGCCCGCCAGCGTGACCAGCGCGACCGAACACTTGCCGGCGGCGATCGCTTCCGCGGCGTGGCCGAGATGGATCAGGTAGGAACAGCCGCCGGTCTCGGTGGAGTCGACGTGACGCAGCTTCCTGGTGTTGAAGCCGAGATAATCGACCATCGGCCACAGCCCGCCCGGCGCATCTCCGGCCATGAAGTAACCGTCGATATCATCCTTGGTGAGCCCCGCATCCTCGATCGCCCCCTTTGCGACCTCGGCGTGAAGCTGCGCGGTTGATTTATCGGGTGCATGCCGGGTGGGATGCTCGTAGATCCCGGCAATGTAGGCCTTGCCCTTGATGGTCAAATCGCTCTCCGCTGGCGTTTCCTGATCCAGCGTTTTTCTGAACCGCCGTAGCGGCCTTGGCAAGCGCGGAAATATTCCGTCAGGCGAGACTACAGCGCGGAGTTCGAGTTGATACGATTATGGTTGGAAATCGTATTGGGCTGCGGAAACCGGATCGCAAATGCGTAAGGCACCGCGCGCACCAGGAAACAGGTGTCGTCCCGGCGAAGGCCGGGACCCATTACCACAGGGTCGTGTTGTTAGATCGCCTGTGGCCCCAGCGTTGCGCAACAATGGACGTCGGTGGTGATGGGTCCCGGCTTCCGCCGAGACGACACCGTATGTGAAGCTACACTACTCCGCCGCCATCTGCCGTGGCGCGGGCGGCGGGTTGGCGAGGTCGGCGGCGAGTTGCGCGTAGCGAACCTTCGCCTCCTTGACCGCCTTCTCCTTCACCGGGCCGTAGCCACGGATGCGGTCCGGCAGCGACAGCAGCTCGACGGCGATGTCGTGATTGAGCGGCGACAAGAGGCTGAGCACGGTCGCGACGTCCTTCTCGTAGCCGGCAACCAGGTCACGCTCGAGCTTGCGGTCGGAATTGTAGCCGAAGATGTCGAGCGGCGTGCCGCGCAGGAAGCGGAATTTTGCCAGCACCTTGAACGCCGACATCATCCAGGGGCCGAATGTGCGCTTCTTCGGCCGGCCCTGCGCATCGAGCCCGCCGCCCAGGATCGGCGGCGCGAGGTTGAAGGAGAATTTGTACTCACCCTCGAACTGGTCGCGCAGCTGCTTCTCGAAATGGCCGTCGGTGAACAGCCGTGCCACCTCGTATTCATCCTTGTAGGCGAGCAGTTTGGCGTAGTTGATCGCGACCGCGCGCGGCAGCGCCTCGCCATAGCCGCCCTTGGTCGCGGCGTCGCTGACCTGATCGACCAGCTTGCGATAGCGCTTCGCCAGACGGGAGTTCTGGTAGCCGGTCAACAAGCCCATGCGATGGGTGATGATCTCGTCCAGCGACATCGCATCCAGCGTCTTCGCGGGCGCGACGTCATCGTCCTGCCCCTTCATCATCGCGGCCAGCCGCGCCGGATCGGCGGCGGCCAGGCGCCCGAGCTCGAATGCCTGCGTGTTCATCTTGATCGAGACGCCGTTGACCTCGATCGCCTTCTCGATCGCCTCCGCCGACAGCGGCAGCAGGCCGCGCTGATAGGCAAATCCCATCATCATCATGTTGGTGGCGATGCTGTCGCCGAGCAGCGCCTCGGCGGGCTTGGTGAAGTCGAGGAACGCGGAGTCCTTGCGCAGCTCGGTCTCCAGCACGCTGTTGACCTTGCGGCTCTGGAAGTTGAAGTCGCGGTTGAGGATGAAATCCGCGGTCGGGATGATGTGGCTGTTGATGATGCCGACGGTGCGGCCGGCGTCGCATAGCGAGATCGTGTCCTTCGACACCGCCACGACCTCGTCGGAGGCGAGCACCAGATCGGCGGTGCCGGTGACGATGCGCGAACACGTCACGTCGGCGGTATGCTCGGAGAGCCGGACATGGCTCAGCACCGCACCGCCCTTCTGCGCAAGGCCGGACATGTCGAGGATCATGCTGGCCTTGCCCTCGATATGAGCGGCCATGCCAAGCAGCGCGCCGATCGTCAGCACACCGGTGCCGCCGACGCCGCCGACCGCGATGTTGTAGGGCCGGTCGAGCGCGGGCTTCGAGGCCGGCTCCGGCAGAGCGCCGATATCGCCAAGCTCGGCGGGCGCGCGCCGCTTGAGGGTGCCGCCGTCGACGGTGACGAAGGACGGGCAAAAGCCCTTTACGCAGGAATAATCCTTGTTGCAGGTCGACTGGTTGATGGTGCGCTTGCGGCCGAGTTCGGTCTCCAGCGGCTCGACCGAGATGCAGTTCGACTGCACCGAGCAGTCGCCGCAGCCTTCGCAGACGGCCGGGTTGATCAGCACGCGGCGCTGCGGATCCTCCATCAAGCCGCGCTTGCGGCGGCGGCGCTTCTCGGCGGCGCAGGTCTGCACGAACACGATCGCCGAGGTGCCCTTGTACTCGCGGCACATCTTCATGACGTTATCGAGCTCGTCGCGATGATAGAGCTTGACGCCGGGCGCGATGCTGTCGGCCGAATAGGCGCCGGGAGCTTCCGAGACCAGGTAGATCTCGCGGATGCCTTCGGCGTGGAGCTGGAAGGTGATCTGCTGCGGCGACAGGTCGCCGTCGTGACGCTGGCCACCGGTCATCGCGACCGCGTCGTTGTAGAGGATCTTGTAGGTGATGTTGGCCTTCGAGGCGATCGCCTGGCGGATCGCGAGAATGCCGGAGTGGAAATAGGTGCCGTCGCCGAGATTGGCGAAGATGTGGTTCTCGTTGGTGAAGGGTGCGATGCCGACCCACGGCACGCCCTCGCCGCCCATATGCGTGAATGTCTCGGTCGAGCGGTTCATCCACAGCGCCATGAAATGGCAGCCGATGCCGGCCAGCGCGCGGCTGCCTTCCGGCACCCTGGTCGAGGTGTTGTGCGGGCAGCCCGAGCAGAAATACGGCGTACGGCTCACCGGTGCTGTCGCCTGCATCTGCGTCGACTGACGGCCGTTGAACCAGTCGGCCTTGGCGCGCAGCATTTCGGCGATTTCGGGGTTGAGATTAAGTCGAAGCAGACGTTCAGTGAGCGAGCTTGCGAGCGAGGCGACGCTAAGCTCGGCGGCAAAGGTCAGGAAGCGCTTGTCGTGATCGTCCATCTTGCCGACGATGCGGGGGCGGACGTCGTCGCGCCAATTGAACAGCTCCTGCTTGACCTGGTTCTCGACGATCTCGCGGCGTTCCTCGACGATGAAGATCTCCTCTAGGCCGACGGCGAAGTTACGGACGCCTTCCGGCTCCAGCGGCCAAGGCATGCCGATCTTGTAGAGACGGATGCCGATCTGGGCTGCGATCTCGGGCGTGATGCCGAGCTCGCGCAGCGCCTGGCGGATGTCCTCGTAGCTCTTGCCCGAGGCCATGATGCCGTAGCGCGCGTTCGGCGAATCCATGGTGACGCGGTTGACCTTGTTGGCGCGGGCAAACGCGATCGCGGCAAAGCCCTTGTAGTCCTGCAGCCGGCGGTCCTGCTCGAAGCGGTCGTCGGGCCAGCGGATGTTCAGCCCACCCGGCGGCAATTCGAAATCGCTCGGAATGATGAAGGGCGTCATCTCGTCGGTGAGGTCGATCTCGGCCGTGGTCTCGACCGTCTCAGTGATCACCTTCATGCCGACCCAGCAGCCGGAGTAGCGCGACATCGCGATACCCAACAGGCCCATCTCGATCATTTCATGGATGCTGGAGGGGTAGAGGTAGGGCATCAACGCGGAGATGAAGGCGTGGTCGGACTGATGCGGGACCGTGGAGGATTTTGCGCCATGGTCGTCGCCGGCAAGACAAAGTACGCCGCCATGCTTGGCCGAGCCCGCCGCATTGCCGTGGCGGAATACGTCGCCGCAGCGGTCGACGCCGGGACCCTTGCCGTACCAGATGCCGACCACACCATCATGCTTGGCGCCGGGCGACAGGCCGAGCTGCTGCGAGCCCCAGATCGCGGTGGCAGCCAAGTCCTCGTTCACGCCGGGCTGGAATTTGACGTTGTATTGCTCGAGGTGCTTGCGGGCGGCGAATAGCTGCTGATCATAGCCGCCGAGCGGGGAACCGCGATAGCCGGAGACGAAACCGGCGGTGTTGAGGCCTGCGGCGCGGTCACGTCTGATCTGCGCCATGGGCAGGCGGACCAGCGCCTGGATGCCGGTCAGGAAGACATGGCCGGTGCCTTGGGTGTATTTCTGGTCGAGACTGATAGGACCCTGGTTGATGCCCATTTAGCCCTCTTTCGTTGGTCGCGACGACTGTTTTTTATCTAGTCATCCGAGCTTGTTAGAACCAGTCTATGTCGGATTTTCCGGTGCGCGCAGCACAATTCTGGGCCGGCAAGGCCGGCGCTCAAAAATCGCAATTTCGTGCCGGGAATATCGCAAGCGTGTTTCGGTTTCTGTCGCAGGACAGGCTTGCTGCGAAATGGCGTAACGCGTTGGTTGGACCGGGAGGTGGACGGATGCGGCAACAGCCTCTGACGATGCGGGCGATTCTGGCTGTAATGCTGTTGTGCGGTGCGTTCGCGCCCCGCGAATGCGCTGCCGCTCTGACCGACGATTTGATCGCCCGCGGCAAGGCACTGACCATCGCGGGCGATTGCGCGAGCTGCCACACCGCCGATCCCGCCAAGCCATTCGGCGGCGGCAAGCGGATCGACACGCCATTCGGCGCGATATATTCGCCGAACCTGACCCCCGACCGCGATACCGGCATCGGCGGCTGGAGCGACGACGATTTCCTGCACGCCCTGCGTTACGGCGTCCGACCGGACGGAAAGCACTACTATCCCGCCTTCCCCTACCCCAATTTCACGAAACTGATTCGCGACGACATCCTGGCGATCCGCGCCTATCTCGCGACCCTTGCGCCGGTCAGCAACGAGGCACCACCGCCGGAGCGGCGCTGGCCGCTGAATTATCGCGTGCTGATGCGGGCCTGGGACTATCTGTTCTTCACGCCGGGCATTCTCCAGCCGGATCAGGGCAAGAGCGCGGAGTGGAATCGCGGCCGCTACCTCGTCGAGGGCCTCGGCCATTGCGGCGCCTGCCACACACCGAAAAACGCGTTTGGCGCCGACCGGCGTGACCAGGCGTTCAGTGGCGGCATGGTCCAGGGCATGTTCGCGCCGCGACTGGACGGCGCACCACGCAGCGGGCTGAAATCCTGGAGCGTCGATGACGTCGTCGAATATCTGCAGAGCGGCCGTAACGGGCACAGCCATGCCGGGCCGCTGATGTCGGAGGTGGTGGTCAATTCCACCTCGCAGATGAGCGATGCCGACGTGCGTGCGATCGCGGTCTATTTGAAGAGCCTGCCCGCCGGCGCGCCCGAGCCCGAGGTCACGCCGCCCTCACCAACGCAGATGAGCGACGGCGAGCGGATCTATCGCGGCGCCTGCGTCTCCTGCCATGAGCTCGACGGCTCGGGCGCGCCGCGGATCTATCCGCCGCTGCCGGGCAACGCCAATCTGCAATCGGCCAATCCGGCGAGCACGCTACGCATCATCCTCGACGGCGCGCAGACCGTGACCACGCCGCGGGCGCCGAACAAGGGTTCGATGCCGTCCTATCCAAAGCTGTCGGATCAGGAGATCGCCGATGTCGCGACCTATATCCGCAATTCCTGGGGCAATGCGGCGCCCGCGGTGACCGCGGATGAGGTCGCGAAGGCGCGGCAGGCGAAGTAATCGGTCAGCGCTCTTCGCCACTGAACACGAATTTCGGCATCTCCCATTTGTAGCGGATCGCAAGCAGCCGGAACGACAGTCCGAGCGCGAAGGTCAAGGTGGTCCAGACCGTGTCGTTCAGCTGCAGGCCGAACGCGGTCGCGTAGAACAGCCCGGTGACGACGGAGACACTGGCGTAGAGCTCGCTGCGGAACAGCAGCGGGACATCGTTGCAGAGAATGTCGCGCAATACGCCGCCCGCGCAGCCGGTAATCATGCCGGAGACAATCACGATCGACAGCGGTGCGTCGACCTGCCAGGCCACGTCGCATCCAGCCATGGTGAAGACCACGAGCCCGATCGCATCGAGTACGAGAAACGCCAGATTGAGCCGATGCACCAGCCGCGCCAGCAGGATGGTGACGAAGGCCGCGACGCCCGCGATCACGAGATAGATCGGATGCGCGACCCACAGCAGCGGGTAGTGCCCGAGCAGCACGTCGCGGATGGTGCCGCCGCCGAGCGCGGTGATGGCCCCGAGCATGCAGACGCCGGCCCAGTCCATCCTCCGTCTCCCGGCGGCGAGCGCCGCCGTCATCGACTGCGCCGCAACCGCGATGAAAGAGAGCACGTGCAGCACCGAATCGGTGGGCGGCAGGGTCCACATCGGAAAGCCTCTCGGAACAGCGCTGGAACCCGGGGAATCGACGGTTCCATCATGAACGGGTTGCAACATTGGCGCGGAACATCCTTCCGCGCCAGCCATTGTCTCCACCGTTAGCTTTGGGGTGCTATCGGAGGAACTTGGAAATGGCATACAACCCTGACGATCCGTATCGCGCCAACCTGACCGATGAGGAAATCCGCCGTCAGGCGCGCTTCAACAGCCTGGACAACGAGCTGCAGCCCGATCCGGAACTCCGGGAGGGTCCGGCCAGCAGCACCAAGATCGCGATGTTCGCCGTTGCGGTCGCCGTGGTGCTGGGTGCGCTGTTCTACGGGCTCAACAATACGTCGGTGCACGAGGCCGGCACGACGCCGTCGACGCAGACCGCGCAGACCCAGTCGGTCAATCCGGCAGCTCCTCCGGGCATGCGCGACGTGACACCGAAGTCCAACAACACGCAGCCCGGCGTGACCACGGGCGCAGCGCCGGCGCAGCCCATGGCTCCGCCAGTCAGCAAGCCGGCCACCCCGTCGACAGACAACAAGTAACGACAGACGCGTGGGAGCAAGACCGAGCAGCGGGCCCGACCGGCCCGCTGCTTTTTTGCGCGAGCTATTTGAACATCTTGTTGAGCTCGCCGCCGGGATAGCCGTTGGCGAACTCGGAGAAGGTGCCCTGCTCGGCCATCTCCTTCGCCGCCTTCATGAAGCCGGTCCAGGCCATCCGCGCCAGCGCGCCGCCAACGCTGATCCGGCGCACGCCGAGATCGGCGATTTCCTGCTGCGACAAGCTGCCCCAGCCGATCAGAAGATTGACCGGCTTCGGCGCCACCGCCTTCACGACCGCGGAAATCTCCTCCTTGGTCTTGAGGCCCGGCGCATAGAGCACGTCGGCGCCGGCGTCCGAATAGGCCTGCAACCGCTCGATCACCAGCTTCAGATCCGGCACACCCCGCAGGAACGCTTCGCAGCGGCCGGTGAGCAGCACCCCGCTGTTGTCGGCATCGATGGCCTTGCGCGCCGCCCTGATACGCTCGACCGCGAGCTTGTGCTCGAACAGCGGATTGGCGGCATCTCCGGTAAAATCCTCGATCGAGAGCCCGGCGACGCCGGTCTTGACGGCGCGGGCGACATTGACCGCGACCTTCTCGGGCTCGACCGCAAAGCCGTCTTCGTAATCCGCGTTGACGGGAATATCGGCCGCCGCGCACACCGCGGTCAGGTGATTGCAGACGTCATCGACGGTGACGCGGTTGTCGGGCTTGCCGATGGTCCAGGCGAAGCCCGCGCTGGTGGAGGCCAGCGCCTTGAAGCCGAGATGCTGCAGCGCCAGCGCGCTGCCGACGTCGAACGGGTTCGGAATGATGAAGCATCCGCTCTCGTGCAGCTTCTTGAAGGTGGCGCGTTTGTCAGCAGTTGTCACTGGCATCGTTTCTCTCCCGGTTGGTTGGCCGCGCAGACATAGGCACGCGCGCTTTCATACGCTAGTGCGCCTCATGAATCGCGCGACTGTCCTTCGGCGCCTCGGCGCGATCGGTCATGCCGTAGTCCCTGACCACGCTGGCGACGCGCAGGCGATAGTTCTCGAAGATCCGCGCGCGGCCCTTGGCCTGGGTGCGGCGATGCTCGACCGTGTTGCGCCACGCCTCGACTGCGGCCTCGTCGCGGAAGAACGACAGCGACACGAACTTGCCCTTCTCGGTGATGCTCTCGAA